>Ga0209573_1001888_pt1 | contig 29445 bp, 17 predicted proteins | sample TNRBio252014_DNA_FD_185870 | JGI IMG/M metagenome (GOLD analysis project Ga0209573, IMG submission 185870) | Wastewater treatment Type I Accumulibacter community from EBPR Bioreactor in Madison, WI, USA - TNR Reactor_6/25/2014_ DNA (SPAdes)... | ecosystem: Engineered > Bioreactor > EBPR >...
ATTTACAAATATCAAACATTAATGCCACCTAAATAAATATCGTGAGAAAATTTCAAAAATTTTTCGCCCCTCTCGGGGCGATTTTTTTTCCCTTCAGCAAAAAACAAGCGTTTTGAGACAGCCTCTAAATAGGCTAGAAATTTTTACTAGAAAACTTACAAAATATACAAAAATGGCCCCATGACCAGTATCGCGAGAAGCATACTATTCCCTGTTGAATTGCAGTTGAGTCAAAACGGTAACAAGTTTTATAATCACAACCTTTGATGTTAAGCTTCGTTAACAAAAAAATCGTAAAATCAACTTTTAAATGTTCCGAGATGTTAGCCTTTCCAGTTCATATTTTGTAGTGACACCCATAGCTGTGGTGTAGTGGTAAATTGCTGTAAGTGTAGAAATCTACAAATTAAGTAATAATATTTCGAAATTCAACCAATTAATCGGTTTTCGATATCTGAATAGAAACTAACTTTGCTTTAACTTGCCCTCAATCTTATTAAATACTTGTATTTGTTTTAAGATTTGTACACTCCCTCGGCTTTTGCTTGGATTTTAGGAAAGTTTGTATTTGAAGACTGTAATCTTTTTTCTTTTAGTTACTTTTTGCATTTGTAATAGCTATGCTGAAGAAGCCATTTATAAAATTCAACCATTCCAGGAAGAAATTTCTGTTGACGGCCATGCAAAAGAAGCGATTTGGAAACAACTGCCATTTAGTTCAAACTTTATTTTATTTAGAGACAGGGTGAAACCTAAATTTCAGACACGATTTAAATTATTTGCAGATAGAGAAAATATTTATATTTTAGTTGAGATAAGTGGCCAAGACTTAAAGAACCTTCAAACAAAACCATCAGCCTTCGACCCAAAATCACAATCTTTTTCTGGAGACCAAATTACTCTTTATTTTACACCAAAAGCAGAAGTAGATGATCATTTTAAAGTGCAAATTGACTTTCATGGTCGCATTGAAAGCTGTTTTATTCCTGCAAAGGCTGGTCATGGTTTCCCCTATTCGCCAGTTACGAATTGGGATTGGAAATCAGAAGCTCATTGTGCTATTCAGCAGACCGATGGTGTAATATTATGCGAAGTTAAAATACCCGTTAGACCAATGGGCTTAGAAAAAAACTTATTCAGACACTTTGGTTTTAATTTGCAAAGAAAAGCGACATACGAAGAAGGTAAAAATAAAAAAGCGGAAGATAGCTGTTGGTCAGATATCAATGGTGAACCTTGGAATACGGCGTATTTTGGTTCAGTTCGTGGCCCACTATTCCAAAAGCCAAGAGATTTTACAGAAAAAGATTTAAACAATCTTGATCAAATGACAAATGGCATGACGGGTTTATTGAAATCTTTAGATATCTATTACAAAGCAGTAATAAATTATAAATTTCATATTCCAGAAGGTTCAGAAATTAATGGCAGTATTGCTAATTTTGATCATGTGCCTATGCCTCAATATCCTGTTAAAGCAGATGGTTATTATCGGTTTTACAATTCATTCAAATACAAACCATTTAAAGATCTAGGCAATCATATCATACATAAATTATATAAAGCCTATCAAGAAACTAAAACACCAAGCGGAATGAGCTATTTGTTATGGAATAACTTGATGTCAAAAGATGGCAAAATCTATAGTTACGATAAAGGTCAGAAGATGAGCTATTTTTATAGTACCAATGTACCTTATAATCAATCATCAAATAAATTTCACATTAAAGATGTTATGTTTTTAGACTGTTTCGGCCAAGGGTTTTTAGATTTAAGTGAAATAAAAGACTCTCTCGATAAAAATATTTGTGCTGAAATTATAGAAATGCTAAATGGAACACTAAATTTTCTGCATGAACCTTTGATGTTAGTAAATCGAGAAGTATCAAATGGCGATAAAGATAACCCAAAGGTAATTAAGCAGTATTTTTGGCGAATTGATGGCGTATACCCCAAAAAACCCAAGCCATTTGAAGCAGAACTTAAGCCTGGCGATTGGTCTTTTTTAGGCCAAGATATTACACTATTATTTATGGCTTTATATGTTTTTGATTCAGCCTCAGGTGAAAAATTTATTGACAGCATGGTGAAGTTTTCTGATTTTTATATGGAAGGGCGTTTACAAATTAGTGAACAAAATGGCCCTCATTCTCCTCGAAATATTTTTAAATTAGACCATCGCATGCTTTCATTAGCGACTTTTGCTCGTGAAAACAAATTAACTCAACTTTACCATTTGGATGAATGGTTAAAAAAAGAATTGCCAAAAAAATATGAAGAAATTCCAAAAGTTAATTATAGTGAAAATGGGTCAACTTCTAATTCATGGTCCACACAGGGGGTTTTGGAAATCTATCGTTTATTAGGGTTAAAAGACAAACATTTAAAGTTTTGGAGTTTGTCTTTTGATAAAAGCTTAACCCCCCTTGGGCTTTTTCAAAACCACAAAATCTTGCCCTTAAATTTTAGTTCCTACCCCATTTATTTTGATTATTCTAAAAAAGCTTTTGAAAGTGAATTTTTTAATCAGGAAAAACTATTAACTGTTATAAAAAAGATGTTTTTGATTTATGGCAACCCACAATTGCAAAGGGATAATTTAAAATATTCCTTAGATATGCTAGATTCGCAAAAATCTAGACCTAAATGGGGCAATACACCATATAAATGTTATGTAGAAGGCGTAGTGCCAGAAGGCATTTATGAAAATGGTTCTTCGCAAGCGTTTTATGGAAACTTTGGAAGTTGGGCAACCAATGAGTTCTTTAAAACAGATACAGAACATCTTCAATATGAATATTATTTTTCTTACAGCCAATATACTGCACCATTTCAATACCATTCCGATCGATACTCTTATGGCAAGGCAGAATCACAATGTTTACTTTCAATGGGTATGGATCAAATACTAGATAAGATCACGGATCAAAAAGAACAAGAATTTTTAGTAGAGGCAAAAACACCTGAAATGCCAATTGGTTGCCCAGTGTTTGGGCATTTAAACATTACAAGCTTATTGTTTAAAAATAATTCTGCTTATGAACCTACAGGATATGAAATTATAAGTGTATCATTAGATGGAAAAGAAATCCCTTTTAGAACATATCAGATTTTTGAATTTGATCAAGAACACATCTCGAAAGAAGATCGTGCAAAATTAGTTTTTGGCCTTTGGAGCACTGGGGTAAATCAAAGTATAAAATTAAAAGTGAAGATAAGAAAAAAAAGCTTCAAGCAATTTTTCACGCTAGAGAAAAAATAGATGAATACACCAAGAAAACGAAAAAGTAGAAAAGGTTTTTATTTATGGCTGGTATTTTTCATTGGGCTTGGGTTGTTAGCGTATCATTTGTATACAAAAAAACCAGTGATGTCTGAGGAATTATTAACCCCAATAATAGTAATTCCAGAAAATAAATTTTTATCAGATTTAACACCTGCCGAATTAGAAGTAATCGTCAAAGGTATTAAAGACCCTAATTTAATACCAAAGGGCTTGGATATACCTGAGTTTTCAGCAGAACAACAAAGACCAAGTCGCTATTATCTAGATATGGCAGTGCCAATGGCAGATGAAATGTTAAAAGAAAAATATTGGGTGCCAGGTAGCTTATTTTCCAAGAAGAATACGGCTTATTTGAATGCCGCCTATTCAAAGTCAGGGGAGTCTAAATATTTAAATTATGCCTTAAAAAAAATAGAAGAAGCAAAGACATTAGAAAACAATGAGTGGCTTTCGGTTGGTGAGATTTTGAAAAGCCAAAGACAAGCATTACTGAATGCAAACTCTGAGTCTTATATTAAAACAATAGGTCGAATGAAAAAAATAATTTTTGACCAAATCAATACTAAAAACCCAATCATTGCGGTTGAATTATTATTGCTTGCGAATAGCTTGCCACTAGAAGATTTTAAATTAGAAGTTTTGAATAGATTGAAACCTGTCTTTGTTGCCGCGAGACAAAATAAAAACGAAGATCGTAAAGATGGTTTATTTTTAACCCCTGACGAAAGTATTCGCTTTTCCTCCTATTTAATCGATTTAGCATGGGATTATCGTCTTCAAAATAAACTAATGCCCGAGTGGCTTTTTGATTTAGCTGAAAAAGAAGCCTGCCGTTTTGCTTACAGGCTAGAACAAGATGGCTGCTTGCCAACATGGGGCAAAGATGAAGTGCGTGTAAATCGCAATGAAGAAATATATAGAGCTGCTTTGATTTTCAATCGAGATGATTTGCGCTATATTTCTTATAACGGTTTTAGGGCACCAAATGCCTACCCACCCGAACAAACAGAATTTGAATTTAAAGAATTAGGTTTGTTTATTTATCGCACAGGGTGGAATCATGCAGCAACGGAAAATGATAGCGGTATTTTTTTTAATGAGCAAATGCAAATTACCTATGATAAAAATATTAATATGATTTCCTTGTCTTTAGGCTCAATTACCCAGTTTGTGTTTCAAGCGTTTCAAGAATTTAATTCAGTTGAAGAAATAAAAAGCTATTTCGTTTTGCATCATAAAAGTGAAGGTCGTATTTGTGAATGTAAGGGGGTTATTTGCGACTACACTGTTGAAATAAAGGATATCGATTTGGTCTTATTTAGAGTTTCGCCTTGCTACCTGATAGGGGCTAATGATGTAATTAAATCGTTTCATTTATATTGGCCGTTTAATAATTACGAGCGCTTAAAAGATACTTTTTTAGTAAATATTACCCGAGATGAAAAAAACAAAATTAAAGAAATCCATTTTAATGTAAGGAGAAAGTGATGAGAAAATTGTATATGAGTATTTTGTTAATAATAAGTACTTTTGCTCACATATTAGCTGTTCCAAATGAAGCAAACATCAAGATGTCACCTGAAGGCGACCATTGTTTTACTGAAACGAATAAAGCTAAAGTAACTTGGAGCAAATCTTTCAAAGAACCTAAACCGTGGTGGTGGTTTTGGGAAACAACATGGTCAGCAAATGATTTGGGGCCTGGAACAGGTGAACTTAGCTCTATTAGTGTTGACGGCTTAGTTCAGCAACCTCAAATTACTAGTTCTGGTGAATGTGTAATTAATTTTCCAATGCCAGGAGTTTATACTGTTACTGCTAAAATTGTTTATAAAGCTGATCGAACAACTTTGCCACTTTATGATGATCATGTTGTTACAAAAACTTTCAATATTGCCTTTTATGATGTGGTACAATTTAATGTTTTGCCAGAAAAGCAAGTAATATGTAAAGGCTCTGCTTTAAATAAGGAAGATTTTGTTATTGTACTTGACCCCAGTACGGATAAGTTAGTTTGGACAAGAGAAAGCACTGATGTTGTTGGTGTCCGAAAAGCATTTTTAAAATTGGGTAATATAATTTGCAAAACAGCAGAATTTAGAGTTGTAGATGGCGAATTAGTTGAGGATCCTCTAGTTCCAAATGCAATAAATGATGGTCCACGGAGTGGTTTTATTGTAGATGTAGCTATAATTAATTCAAGTGCATATTTCCAATACAATTACGATTTCGTAATAACTAAATCAACAAGTACTTGGATACTAGTGAGGGATTTTGGCTTATCCACTTGTCAAGGTACTTTGAATGTATCAACTAGCGAAGGTCACCAAGTAAATGGCAATGTTAGCTTTACTCCGATATTTAAGATGGTTAATGTTTTAATTGGATATACTTATAGCACATCGGCAACAATTGCTGTTACTGCACCACCAGCTCAACCTAATAAAAAAGTTGGGCTAAGAACTTGGGATCAAAAGTTAAGTATTATTACAACTTTTACATTAACAAAAGTTAGGTATATTGACGAAAAAGGTAATGTAGGCGCTTGGAAACCAACATCACAAAATTTTTCAGAAAGTAATACGGCTAATGGACCGCCACAACAACAAGGTTATTGGGTATGTTGTGGTCAATAAGAATTTCTATAGGGGAGGGTGAAGAATGAAATTGTTTTGTTTAAGTGTTTTTGTAATAACAGTATTGACAATTAATGTTTTGAAAGGAGATGAGTTAATTGCTAAAAGCAAGGAAAATTTAAAAATTGAATATGTAAATCAAACTATCAATAAAATCAATAAATTATTTGTTTTAGATACTGAGAAAGAAATATTTATTAGTTATTTAAATGGTGCAAAACCATTTTCAATAGACACCTTTTTGACGGAATATGCAAAAATAGCGAGTTTCATTAAAGGGGATGGTGATAAGAAAATAAATACAGATATCAATTTTGCCCTAAATTCATTAAAGTTGGAATGTTTAGTTTATAGTTTTCTTGAAAAACTAAATTTCGAATTAGGTGCAATTAATTCTTATATAGATGTTTTTTCAAATGAATTTGCAATGAAAGTTTGTCAGTTAAATAATGAAAGCGCGTTGCCTTTTAATGGCACAGCTGAACAAAAATATGAATTTTATGAGAAAATATTAACTAAATTCTTTTCGCTCGATCTTCGACTTGACGGTTATTTAGGATTTGCTGCCGGCAATGTTATGGCTATATTTAAGTTAATGAAAAAAATGAAAGAGTTAGATTTTAATAGATTTGAAAATTCGACAAAAACTATTTTCGACAGGCAAATAGCAAAACTTGATTTATTAAATGATACCGCAATTGTTGCTTATTTTTACCATTATGGAAATACAATTAAAGCTTTTAAGCAATTACCTCAGATACCAAGTATAGAAAGTGAAATATCGATTGGGTTGAGCGTGCTTGACATAGAAACTGTAGATATATATAAAAATTTGGTCGCTTATAAAAAATTTCGAATTGAACTTTATTCGGCGGCACTAAAAGAAGAGGTAAATAAATAAGCTTTCTATATTCCTAAAATCAACAGTTGCATTGATTCAATGCTTTTAAAGTAGAGACCTACTATAATGTGGCTCTACTTTTTGATTTTTTATAAAAAAATTGCTAAAAAGATCTGCGATTTACATCTTTGGAGCCAAATATATATTGTGTATCGCTTAGTAATATCGAATTTAGGTTTAAATCTTTTTAACGATAAAAGAAGAAAGTGATTTGTCGTTACCGCCCATACTAACCATCATGCCCAATTCGCTTTTTGGTTTAATTTGATTACTTGCTTTGCCAGTAAATTGATGTAATAGATCAACCATTTGGCGAACTCCTGTGGCCCCTGTTGGGTGACCATAACCAATAAGACCCCCGCTCAAATTTGTTGGTAGAGTGCCATTGATTTTTGTTTGCCCATCTAATACGAATGCAGCACCTTGCCCTTTGGGAGTAGCCCCTATCGCTTCAAGTGCGAGAAGGCCAGAAATAGTAAAACAATCATGTAATTCTAAAATAGCTATATCTTGAATGGTAGTGCCAGTGCTTTTATAAACGAGTTTTGCGACATATTCAGTGGTATCCATAAAGTCTGGCTCAGGTGGCTCCGTAGTTATATTTCCTTCTGCCATAGCAAAACCGAGCACCTCCACGCAATTGCTTTTTTCAACCCCCATTTTGTTTAAACCTTCCTCGTCGGCTAATACGATTGAAGACGCGCCGTCAGATATTTTCGAACAATCAAAATAGTTTAAAAATTCTAAAAACTGTTGTGGGTTTGGGGGCGTTGAGCCTAAGGCAATCAAGTCTTTTGCGTCATTAAAATGTTCTTGGGCTTTAGGAGTTTTGCGTGCGTTTTCAATGGCGTTGCAATACCATTTTGCAAGCCCTTGTCTGGTTTTTTCAGCGTCGTATTTGGCAAAATAAACACCAGCCCGTTTTGAAAAAATATTTGGAAAAAAATGGGCATGACCGTTTTTTCTTTCTCCATTAAAATAGGCTGCACCCGCAAGAAAGTCAGCACCGTAAACGGCTTTAACCGTATTTTGAATTTCAAACCCTGTAATAAAAACAGAATGGGCACAACCTGCCAGTATGCTTTTGATGCCCGTGGCGATTGCCATGCCCCCGCTACCACATGCTCCCTCAACGCGCGTACAAGGTTTGTATTGTAAAGACGGTACCATAAAAGGCAGGAAACCAGGCAAATTCCCTTGTTTTATAAAGCGGCCAGCCATAAAATTTGAAATAATGCCTTCATCAAATTCGGGGTTTTTGATTTGACTACATGTGCCTGCCGCGGTTTCTTTTAAGTATTCTTCAAAGCTGCGCATAGGCTTAGTGGGGTTAAATTCAGGGCGTCCTGGCCCCATATAAACCGTATTAAAACCAGCTGTTGCATATATTTTTTTTTGTAAAGATTTCATAGCGCTTCTCAATCAAACATGGTTAATAATAATTGTTCTTTGGCCCATAAGCATGCTGAAACCCTAGCATCAACACCTGATTGACATCTTCCAGATTATTAGCAACTTTATCACCCACTAAATTTTCAGCAATTTTGCGACTTGCTATTAAATAAGCACAGGCTTTTTGTGCATTGGGGTCAGTTGTTTTAAATAGAGCTTGAAAATATAATTTGAAATAGGCATCCTTAGCCTCAGAAGATTCTAGTGAAATATCCTTCCAGCTACGGTAAGAATCACAAATTGATTGGCCAATCTTTTTTAAATCCAAAGGTGGCAATTGCACATATTTTTTTTGCGATATGGAATAATAACCTGCAATTTTATGTTTTTCGTATTTAAAAAAACCATCTTTTTGACTGCCATCTGGGTTTTGACCGCCTTTGATGCCACTGGTCATAAATTGATCAATAAGCGGGCTTGTTAGCGTTTTATTTAGATAGAGCGACATAACTCTTAAAATGGATTGGCAAACATCAAGCCCAACGAAATCGATTAGTTGAAAAATGCCCATTGGCCTAATTAGTAAATCTCTTGTGATTGAGTCTAAAATGGGAATTGATTCATAGCTTTGGGCAATCATTTCATCAGCTTGAATGATTTCTCTCATGAAATGCCCGTTGCCAATGAAGCCTGCGACATCATTTGAAGCAATAGCTGTTTTTTTTAATAATTTAGTTAAATTGCTTGTTAGTTCTTGATGCTCTTTATTGGTACTAGGCAAGACTACTAGTTCAACCAATTTTTGTTTTTGTGGTGGGTTGTAAAAATGGTAACCAATAATTTTACCTTCAAGATCTGCTTTTTGTGCGAGTGTTGAAATTGGTATTGAGGAAGTGTTTGTGAAAAATAATGGGCATGGTTCACAGTTATTTTTAATGGTTGAAAATAATTTGATTTTAAGTTCGATATTTTCAGAGACGGCTTCGAAAACAAGCTTGGTGTTTTTAATTGAGCTAATATCTGCAGTAGGGCGGATACAAGCGATAGCATTAGCAATAAATTCGTCAATGATTTGATGGTTTTCGATTAGATCTTGGCGGGTAGCATAATATTTACGAAGAGCTCCAATGTTTTTTTCGGCTTGATCGCGTAAATATTTTCTAGTTTTGGTTAAAAATTCAGGGTATGAATCAGTGTTTGCATCAACAAGATTTAAGCGATAATTGCCGAGTTTGCCTGTGCTTGCTAATTCTTGCTCGGCCATCAAAGCAAGCATAATCAGACTGATACCGCTACCCATTTTGCCGAAAGCACCCAAAATAGTTACTTGGCTAAAATCGTTTTTTAGCATTTTGATTTCCTTTTAGAGCTTTTAGTCGTTTCTAAATTAATAAGGTTAAAAATTAATGTATCTCAGTGTATTTTTATTTTTTTACAATTGGCGCAGTAGAGACGGGTTTCAAACCCGTCTACTTGGTGAATCTAAAACTTGCTGAGTTACGAATTAATCATACATTTATTCTTCCGTTCAACAAGTAAGAATCGCTGCTTTAATTTATGTTTATTACCGTCTTTTAAAAATAGCTGTTATTTTTTGACTATAGAATGTTAAAGGGTATACTAGACAAACTCTCATTTAATGGTTAGTTCAGGAGCATAAAAATGACAGAGTTTAGTAAAGGTTTAGAAGGCGTTGTTGCTGGTAAAACTTCAATTTGTACTGTCGGTCGCCATGGTGATGACTTGCGTTATCGTGGGTATTCAATTAACGATATGCCGCTTGGTACGGAGTTTGAAGAGGTTGCGTATCTTTTATTATATGGAACTTTGCCAACCATATCGCAATTAAAAGCATTTAAAGAAGAATTGTCAAAACGCCTTATCTTGCCAGTAGAAGTGCGCGATAGCCTAAAATCGCTTCCTGAGCAAACACACCCTATGGATGTTCTTCGTACAGGTGTCAGCCTGTTGGGGTGTTTCTACCCAGATGAGGAAAGCAATCAAATGGATGCGCCGTTACGCCTTTTAGCTACACTGCCTGACATGTTGCTTTGTTGGTATTTGCACCATGAAGGCAGAGAAACTGTTTATGGCTCTTATCAAGGAATTTCTCATCGATTTATGCATGGCTTGAGCGGTAAGGAACCAAAACCAGAGCATGTTAAAATGATGGATATGTCTCTGATACTATATGCCGAGCATGAATTTAATGCTTCGACTTTTGCATCTAGGATTTGCACTAGTACCATTTCTGACATGTATTCTAGTATTTGTACCGGAATAGGCACGCTAAAGGGAAAATTGCATGGTGGGGCTAATGAAGCTGCTATGGACATGTTAGACCAGTTTACGAGTGTTGCAGATGCACAAAAGTTTTTAGATGAAGCCTTTAAGAAAAAAGAAAAGATTATGGGTTTTGGCCACCGTGTCTATAAAGTTTGTGACCCTCGCCATGCCGTTATCAAAGAGTTGTCGCATCAGTTAGCAAAAGAAACTGGAAATGAAAAGCTTTTTGAAATAGCAGAGTCTGTTGAAGCGCGGTTGAAAAAAGAAAAAGGAATGTTTCCTAATTTAGACTTTTTCTCAGGTGTGTTTTACCGATTGTTGGGTATTCCAATTCCTATGTACACGCCATTGTTTGTTTTTAGTCGTGTGGCTGGCTGGGCAGCCCATTGTTTAGAGCAAAGAGCAGACAACCGTTTGATTCGCCCTACAGCTATTTATGAAGGTTCTGGGCCAAGAGATTGGGTTTTACCGAAAGATCGTAAATAAATTTTAATAGGAATGTTGGCATGAACGAAATAGTGATGCATTTGAAATCTAATGAAAATCAAGCTAGAGGTTTGGCAGAATACGGGTATCGATTCATGGAAGTGCCGCTGGAAGCAGTAGCGCCAGAAGTGTGGGAGCGACTAGAATTATTTTATTTAGATAGTGTTGCGTGCGGGGTTTCTGCGATTTCAAGACAAGCGAATGCTCCTAGTGTTCTACGAAAAGAGGCGCTACGAAATTATAAAAATGATAAAGGTTGTTATTGTTACGGTAGTGATATTAAGGTTTCGCCTGAAAAAGCTATTTTAGCAAATTCATCAGCGGTTAGAGAGTGGGATTCTAACGGAACCGTTTTTGGTTACAACCCAGCAAGGGGTGATACCAAAGGGGAGTTTGGGCATAATGATTTTTATCCTGTTGCTTTGGCGGCGGCGCAAATCAAAGGTTTGAGTGGGGCGCAAGTGATAAAGGGAATGCTTCTATCGGATGAAATTCGAGGGCGACTTGCTGAAGTTTATTCTTTAAAAGACAAAAAAATTGACCATGTGGTTCACGGTGCCATAGCCTCTGCTGTTACTTATGGGGTAATGATGGGGGCATCTATTGACGAAATAGAAACAGCTATTGGTTTGCTTTGTGCTCATTATGTGCCATTTCGAGCTATACGCGCTGGGCACCAGCTTTCAGATTCTAAAGGTGCATCAGCGGCGTTTAGTACGGAAGTGGCTATTATCAGTGTCCATCGGGCGCATTTAGGTTTTGTAGGGCCAAAAGATATTTTTAGAAACCCTGAGGCATTGTGGTGTTTATTTGAAAAGCCCGAAAAAGGTCATTCGCCTTTTAATTTGCATCTAGGGCTTGCAGGTAAAGATTTTTCAGTAATGGGAATGCATTTTAAGCTTGGTCTTTATGAGCATCAAAGTGCTGGCGCTATTGAAGTTTTATTGAACTTGTTAAAACAGAACCCCGCTATTTACAAAGAAATTAATGGTATCGAAAGCATAGATGTTACTATTTATCAACCGGCCTACGGTATTATTTGTGACCCTGAAAAATGGCACCCTGATACAAGACAAAGTGCGGATCATTCTATGCCTTATATTTTGGCGACACTTTTAAGAAAAGCGAGCGAACGGAAAACCGCTGATTGGGGTGAGTTGATTTTGTTACCAGATGATTATAATGATAACGCTATTAAGAATATTATTACGCAAAGTATTATGCCGAAAATTAAAATTATACATGGCGGCAAGGAATACGATTCTAAATATCCAGAAGGGATACCAACAAGTATTCGTATTAAGCATACTAAGGCTGGTGAAGTTAAAAGCAACCTGATTATGTACCCATTTGGTCATGCAAAAAATACAGAAGCGGATGTTAAACAATTGTTAAACAACAAATTTAATTGTTTATTAAAAGATGCTGTAAACGATGTAGAAGAAATAAAAGATAAATGCACAAGAATTGCTCATAAAAGTAAGCAAGAGGTGTTAGATATGACTGATTTTGTAATATTAGAGGGGGATAAAATCTAATGTTAGATTTCGCAGCAAAAAGAAAAAAATTAAAAGACGCAATAAAATCTCCGCAGATTTTAGAGATACCTGGTGCATTCAATGCAATCTGCGCAAGACTTGTTGAAAACAACGGTTATCAGGCTGCTTATATTTCGGGGGCGGCAACTACATGTGGTGCTTTTGCATTGCCAGATATTGGGTTGATCTCTTTGCAAGAAACCGTTAAAGAGGTACAGAAAATAGCCCGTGCCGTTAGTATTCCATGTATTGTGGATGCGGACACAGGTTTTGGGGAAACCGCACAAATACCGATAACAATACAAACCTTCGAAGCTCATGGGGCGGCATCGGTTCATTTGGAGGATCAAGTGTTTCCTAAGCGCTGTGGTCATTTAGCAGGCAAAGAATTAATTGCCAAAGAAGATATGTCGAAAAAAATTGAAGCAGCGGTTAAAAGTCGCAAAGACCCAAACTTTGTAGTCATAGCTCGATGCGATGCGTTTAGTGTTACGGGTATGGATGATATGATAGACCGACTGAAAACTTATCGTGATGCTGGGGCAGATATGGTTTTTCCTGAAGCATTAACTGAGTTAAAGCAATATGAGAAAGTCGTAAAAGAGGTGGGTATTCCTGTATTGGCAAACATGACCGAATTTGGCAAAACACCATTTTATACAAGCAAGCAATATGAGGCAGCTGGTTGTAGTGCGGTGATTTTTCCGGTTTCTTTATTGCGCCATGCTATGGGTGCTATTCAAAAAGCACTTGAGATTATGAAGGCGCATGGTAATCAAGAACCGCTCGTAAAAGAAATGTATACGCGACAACAATTTTATGATTTGATTGAATATGACCCAGCTAAGGAGTTTACGCGAAAATATTAAGCGCTTGTTTTTAGCTCTATTTTGATGTAGATGGTTGCAATGTATTTAATTTTTTTGCGTAAATATTATGGCTGTGACCTTTGATCGTTCAGCAAATCATTTAAGTTCTCAAGTAAATTATAATTTCAATTTAACCCTATAGGTTTTAAAATGAAAATTCATGGAATTCTTTCTCTTATATACGGTGTTTACATTATTGCCTGTGGTCTTTATCGATTTTCTGTCGCAGGTAGCAAAAATGCTTTATGGTTTGGTGTTGTAATGGGGGTTTTTGCTTTGGTGGCAGGCCTTATAGGTTTGTTACACAAATCGCGAGCCTCTTTTTTTATACAAGCTATCACCATTATTTTTGTCGGTGGCTTTTTTATAAACAAAGCCTTAGGAGGTTTTGAAGATGATAGTGCATTTCGCGTAATCAGTCTAATTGTTTTTTCGCTTATAATGGCAGGTTTTACTTTTAAAGGTATTTTCTCAAAACCAGAATTGAAAAAAGAATAAAAGCCAAGTTAGCAAAATATTTTAGAAAAATTACTGCCTTGTACATATAAAAATATTTGTATAAAATGCCAGAATTGTTATAGTAGCCCTTTTTAAAATTTTATAAGGTAAGGGTCTAAATGAAAATTCTGAAATCAATGATTATCTTTTTATTTTGTAGTCCGTTTTTATTTGCGCAAGATAGCTACCCTAACAATGAATGGTTTGAAATACCAACTAAAGTAAAATTTTTGGATGGCTATGAAGGCGGGACATATCAAAATCGTCATTGGAGCAGGATGGTATATAATTCAATAGACGGTAATATGTATTTTTACGAAGGTTATTTAAACTCTAAAATGCAAATACCGCAAACTATTTACGGTAATACAATCTATAAAATAGATCTTGAAAAAAAATTGATTGAAATGAAAGTTATGTCGAATTGGAAGAAAAAAGAAGGTAAAGACGGTGAATGGTTTAATGAATCTGGCATTGAAGCACCTTTTGATCGCCATACCTATGGTTGCTTTGTTTATGTTGACAAATTAAATGGAATTTTAATGTCACATGGGGCATCAGGTGGTAATAGCGCGCGTGTGCAAGATACTTGGCTTTTTTCATTTAAGGAAAATAAATGGGAAAAATTTCCATCGGTTGGAGATATTCCGGGTTCTAATTCTAATTTTGAAAACCACTTAATGTATTTGCCTGGTGATGACAAAGTATATATGACGAGTCGACAAGTTAAAGATGTTATTTTGTATCGCCATAAATTCGGTGAAAAAGAATGGGCTAAATTAGAAAGAATGAAGATTGAAGGAATGCAAACTGGGGTGGCGCTATGGAGCGCAAATGGAAAAGCTGATACTAAAAGAAAACGATATGTTTTTATTGGCGGGTCTATTAAAGATAAAGAAGGTGTTGTTACCGGCGCCAATAAGTTTATTGTTTTTAATTTTGAAAAAGAGTCTTTTGAAACTCTGGAGCCGGCTTCTGAGGAAGTGCCAGCAGGTTTTATAAGAGTGCCTTATTTTGTATACGATTCTGAAAACGATGTATATATTGTTCACGCTAATAAAAATGAAGTTGGTACTTGGGTTTTTAACCCCAATGATAATAAGTGGAAAAAAATAGAAGTGGGCAAAGGCCCAGACGGCGATGAATTTTGCGAATACGACACCAAACGAAAAATGATGATTGTTCAAAACAAAGGTAAAGTTTTCGGTTTAAAATTAGATCTAAAGTCAATCAAATGAGATTGAGGAATTTAAATAGTCTTTAATTTATGTTGAAGTCCGATTTTTAATTTGAGAGGTTTCGATTTGTGATGGCACCATAAATGTGCTGTTTTAACAAATAAGTGCGTTAAGTCACATAAAACATTCCATAATTAAATGGCTCATAGTGCCTTAATTCTAAATGAACTCATGAGATTTTAAAACTTATATAGAATAGTCGAAATAAACAGAATTGTCTTGAATTCCGTGCTGTTTTCATCTTAATAAACCCCCAGAAAAGACCAAAAGCAGACAGGATTTACTGGTTTCGGTACTAGTATACTTGCTAAGTGTGTATCCCAAAGCAGAAAATTTATGACGAATTGTCACAAAAAATATGTTGCTAACGATGGCAATATTTTTAAAATAGGAAGAAACAAACGAATTTACTTTAATCTCCTGTCTTTAACACCTGCTTGCCCAAACTAAAATTGCCATATAAAAGCGTATTCATTATATGGCTCAAAATATTTATAATCGGAGAATGAAATGTCTAGAATAGTACATTTGATTTTTGCTTTGGTGGTTTTCTCAAATCTGCTTGCAGTTGGTCAAGATGCAGAGCTGAAATCCATATTAGAAACTACAAAAACCAAAGGGGGTATTTGTTTAATCCTCGGCGCCAAAGACCTCACCGCTTCAGAATATTTGGCAAAATCAAATTCGCTTTATGTTCAAATCATCCAGCCTGATTTTAAGACAGCTGTACAATGGGGCAAAGTCTTAGCAAATTCAGTAAATCGTGAAAATATTGGAATTCGAAATGCAAATTTTGATCCGGAACATTATAGTTCAAATTTATTTAATTTGATTATTATAGAGGATGTTGCATCTATAGAAAAAATTAAACTGGCGGAAATTTATCGAATACTTGTGCCAAACGGTAGTGTCGTATTTAAACAAATAACCAATGAATTGGAAGCAGAGAACTCTATTTTAAAAATGGAAAAACTACCTTCTGAAAAGAATAAGGTAATTTTCCAGAAGCCAGTTTTGCCAGCACCAGAGTGGAAAGTTTGTGATAGCTTAAAATGGCGTGTTGGCTCACGGGGCAGAGGCGAGTTTGCTGATATTATTCTTAAAGACGGAACAATAGAATACGCGGATCGTTATGAAAACCAAGGCGACTTAGCTGTGCCAGATGGTCGCAAAATTGTTAGAGATGCCTATAACGGAAGAATGTTTAAGAGCGAAAAGCTTGGAGAGCCAAAACCAGTTTGGTATGCACCGACTGTTGCTAAAGCGGTTTGGGTTAACAAACAGGCGCCAAAAATGGAATGGGTAGAAAGAGGCACAGCTGAAGGGTTTTTGTCTAAAAAAACAGCCACAGATAATAAGCTTGATTTGCCATATTTTGGTGGCCATTGCTATAAGCCAACGCAATTAGGGAAGTTTGTTTTATATCATCATAATATTTGGGTGAATACTGAGACAAACGAGAGAACTTACCCTTTATTTGTTCATCCTTACTGTCAGTTTGGTCATGTGCCTGGTAATGGAATGATTTACAATTGGCCTGGGTCTAAGCCAATTGTATTAGCTGGAATTACTGCTCTTGCGCCGACTGAAATCGCTTTTAATCAAGAATTGGGAGGCAAAGTTTTTAAGAGTTTTGGAGCGCTACCAGATAAAGAAGCCGAATTACCAACTGATTGGCCAATGTTTCGAGGAAGCCCAGGTAGAGGAAATACTGGGCTAGCTAACCCTGGCGAAAACCCAGTAAAAGCATGGGAAATTAACTTAGGTGTTGGGGAAAAAGAATATGGTCTGATGAGTGGTGAACGCACTGGATTAACTCAGGCAGTGTCTGCCTATGGTTTAGTTTTAGTTGCGGATATTTCTTCTCAAAGAATTGTCGCGATTGACATAAAAGATGGCAAACTTCGATGGACCTATCATGTAGGCAGTCGAGTCGATTTCCCTCCGACACTATATAACGGGCTGTGTTTGTTTGCCGCTAAAGATGGATGGGTTTATTGCTTAGATGCTAAGAAGGGAGAATTAATTTGGAAGCTTTTAATTGCGCCACAAGAACGATTTATTGGTGGTCAAGAAAAACTTGAATCGCTTTGGCCTACGCGTAGTGATGTTTTGGTTGTAAACGGAGTGGGATATGCGTGTGCTGGGTTCGGTTTTGCAATTCAAGGTGGCGTGCGAGGGGTAGCATTCAAGCCTGAAACGGGCGAAGTAGTTTGGAGCAAATGCTACTTTACTGAAGTAAAAAATGATGGGCATGGCGTCGGTATCGCCGATGTCTATAGTTGGTATACATGGAATGGAAGAGGGTTTTTGAAAATGGGTTTTAATAACATTGATGTTAAAACAGGTGATGCCAACACTGATATGAGAAATGCTTTATGTGGTAAGCTTTCCTTTGATGAATATCAAGGCGTAGGCAATGGGCTTTCTAGAGTTATGGAAGATTTATCGGGTTATGTAATGAGTGATAGCAAAGTAAATGGCAGAGCAATAACCTATGACAATGAGTTAAGTGTTGCTTTTACGGTAGGTTGGGGTGGTGTTAGTTGGGAAACATTAAATCAGAAAAAAGAACCCTCTAAATTAAATATTTATGCGGCCAAAGACCACAAATCGCCACTTTGGAAATCGCCAGATATTGAACTCGTTGTCGATGACCTTGTATTGACTCCGCAGTATATATATGCTGTAGGTCATTATTCGCGAATTAAAAAAGACTCAGAAATATGGGTAATGTCGCGTGAAGACGGCAAAGTGCTTAACACCATACCTGTAAATGGATTCCCAACATATTTTGGGATGTCGGCAGCGGGCAATAATTTATTTGTGAGTACACGCGAGGGTAAATTAATTTGCTATCAAAAAAAAGATTAAGTTTGTCAAAGGAGATCTAAATGTTTAAATTGAAAATTTCTTTCCTATTAAGTGCTTTTTTAGTGTTAATATTTTGCCAAGCAAATGCTCAAACAAATGATGAAAACATACAAAATATTTTGAACAAAACTAAAATTAAAGGTGGTTTGTGTTTGTTCCTTGGCACAAATGATATGCAAATGGTTGAATCTTTTGTTGTAAACAGTTCTTTATATGTGCAGGTATTGCAGCCAGATGAAAAGTTATATCTTCAATGGGTTGTGAGTTTAGGTGATTCAATCTATCGTGAAAAAATCGGGGTTAGAAATTCAAAGTTTGATCCTAAGCATTATGACTCAAATCTTTTTAATTTAATCATAGTTGATGATTTATCATCTATAGATAAGTATAAATTAGTTGATTTTTTCAGAATTTTAGTGCCAGATGGTAAAATTGTTTTTAAAAAAGAGCCTGCCAACTTCAATGCAGAATCTAAAGATTTAAAAATGGAAATAATCAGCGATCTCAATTTTCAAGCTATTTATCATAAAACAGCAAAATCAGAAGAATGGAAGCTGCCTTTAACAAAAAAATGGGAAGCGGGGCCTCAGTCGCAAATCGCATCTGGGTATGATGGAATATTTGTTGTTGGAGGCAAATTGTTTTATTTGGAAAGAATGGAAGTTGATCAAGGAGATTTAGCCATTTCAGGGGTATGCTTATTTGCTCGTGATGCTTATAATGGCAAAACAATTTGGTCAAAAGACATGCCTGGCATTTGGAACAGAAACATTGATTTAGCCGTTACAAAAAATGGTCTTTTGTTTGTTCTTACTAGTGAAGGAAAAATTCTTAAATTAAAAAGTGATGATGGTGCTATTATTTCAGAATTTAAAAATGGTATTGGTCGTGAAACAAAAATAAAATGCTTGAGTGATGATTTATTATGTGTTGGTTCATCTGTATATTCTACTGATACAGGTAATTTAATTTGGAAATTTCCCTTAAAAGCATATCAACCAATGAAAGAAACTATTATTGACGATAGTGTATATTTTTGTGATGGAAAAGCATTAGATATTAGAAATCTTGCCGATGGAAAAGAGGTTTCAAAAATAACTCTTGATGGCTTTGATAGCAAAGATTATGGTGGTTTACTAGCAATTGATAAAAATTTATTTATTAGAATTGGTAGTGGAGTATCTCTTTTAGATCGCATAACAGGCAAATTAATTTGGTCATACCCAGGCATCCCAGGCTCTGATAAAAAGCCAGGTTTATTTTCATCTATAGATAACGATTTATTTGCTTATAGTAGGCAAAATCAAAAAGGAAGTTATGCAGATGAGTTTGTTGTAGAGAAAATTGATTTTAAAACTGGAAAAATAAATTTAGAAAATAAAGTTCTTCAAAATGTTGGAGATTATCATGGTTGTTTTCCTGGTCTGCCGCTTGGAGATTTTATCGTATATCACGACTTAACGGTTAACAAACGAACACTCGAGACTATTCTTCAGAAATTTCCTCACCCAGCTTGTTTTTTTGGAATGAAAACTGGTTATGGAATGATTTATAATTTTCCAAGTCGTAAAAGCAGAACAGTCATTGCCTATGGTCATTCAGAATATAAGATAAATCAAGATACAGGCGGTAAAATTTTACATAAATATGGCAATTTAGATGTAGCTGAACCTGTTAAAGAGGGGGATTGGCCACTATTGCGGGGAGTTCCCTCAGGTGGCAATTCAACAAAAAATGAAATTGGCGAAAAGGTAGAAAAAAAATGGATCTCTCAAATTGGATTAGGCAAAAGTCATTTTGGTTTAATGAGTAGTCAACATACAGGATTAACACAACCGGTTTCGGCCTATGGGTTAGTGATTGTTTCAGATATAGATGGTCAATGTATTGTTGCAGTGGATGCGATGGAAGGCAAAAAGAAATGGGTATTTCATGTAGGGAGTCGTGTTGATTTTTCACCATCTCTATTTAATGGACTTTGTCTGTTTACATCTCGCGATGGTTGGGTTTATTGTTTGAATGCAAAACTAGGAACGCTGATTTATAAACTATTAATTCCAGCGGAAGAACGATATGTTGGTGGTTATGATAAGTTAGAATCTATTCAGCCAATAACTTCAGATGTAATTATTCATAATGGCGTTGCATATGTAGAAAATATTGCATTTAAACCAGAAACTGGTGAAATTGTTAAATCTGATCCAAAAATAAAAACGGTTGGTAGAGAATTTGATCTTAGAAATGAATACTTGTTAAAAGGGAACACGATTCCTCGTACGAACGAAGATAATAAGGGTGGTTTTAAAAGGAGGAAAATTGAAGGTCGGGTTTTAGCATTTGATGATTCTTTAACTGTGGTTTATGACTTTACGCCAAAAGGAGAAGGTTGGGCGAATAAAGGAGATCTGAATATAACGGGAATTGGTAGTGATCAAAAAAAAGTAATTTGGAAAACAGAACCTATCGAGTTAGTGGTAGACGATATTATTTTAACACCACAATATATATATTGTGTCGGGCATTATCAGCGAGTAAAAAAGGACCCAGAAATTTGGGTGATGTCTCGTGAAAATGGTAAAGTATTGAGCGTGATTCCTGTTGATGGATATCCGTCTTTTTTGGGAATGTCAGTAGTGGGAAATAAATTGCTTGTCAGCACTCGCGATGGGAAAATAATTTGTTTTGAGAAAAGTGAACTAAAATGAATAAAAAACCAAATATCCTATTTTTGATGTCAGATCAACATCGCCATGACTATTTAGGTTGCGTGAACTCTCTAATAAAAACGCCAGTTTTAGATGCTTTAGCTCAAAAAGGAGTGCGATTTTCACAAGCAATTTGTAATGTGCCAATCTGTGTGCCTAGTCGATATTCAATGATGACAGGGCTATATGGTTTTCAGGCTGGCGTGAAACACAACACGCAAATGATTACCAATGACAATGATTTGCCTGTACCAGTGATTGCGCAACGATTAAAAGATGCTGGATATCAAACTGCTGGTTTTGGAAAAACTCATTGGTATATAGGTGCGAATACCATGCCAGATGTTCCTGTTGAAGGAACTATGCGAGGATTTGATGTTCGCGCTATTCAGGGGTGCAAAGAATCTAAAAACGATGAGTCGGGTGCGATTTATATGGCTGATGATGAGCCTGAGTGGTTTCAAAAAGTTGTTGATCAAGCACAAAAGGCAGGGCCAGGGGGCGAAGCTATTAATGGCTATATTGGGGAAACCAGCCAAATACCTGCGGAACATCATTTTGAAGGTTGGCTAACAAAACAAGCGTTGCAATTTTTGGATCAAGGGCGTGACGAGGAAAAACCCCTGTTTCTATATTTGAGTTTTGATTATCCGCATCCTGGTTTTCATGTGCCTAAAGAATTTGAAGAACAATATAACATAAATGATTTTTTTGATAACCCCCCGCCAAACCCTATTCCCAATGGCCATCGTCATGAGATTGCTGGGCAGGATACATGGGGGTATTTTGAAGATCGTTGGAATCAAATGACTGCCGAACAAAGAAGAATGTCGCGATTACGATATGCTGCACTCTGTACTTTTGTGGATCACCAATTTGGATTGGTGATAGATAAATTAAAACGGATGGGTGAACTAGAAAATACTTTTATTGTTTTTACTGCCGATCATGGCGATATGTTAGGAGATCGTGGTCGTGTATCAAAATATTGTCTATATGATGGTTCAATCAGAGTACCATTAATTCTGGCTGGTGTAAAAGTTAATCAGTCTGGCGTTGAAGATAAAAGACCTGTTGAATTAGTTGATATTATGCCTACTTTATTAGATGTTGCCGATTGCACTATCCCAGAGTTTTTGCCTGGTGTAAGTTTGATTTCGCGATTTGATAGAATTGCTTCTTTTGCGGAATTTCATGGCAGGGGCTATGAAGAGTATCAGCGTGCGCCTTCAATTATGTGGCGGTCGAATGAATGGAAATTAATTTTGTATATTCCTGGTCGTTTGGGTGATGTTTTGTTTCAATATGATCAAGTAGTTGGTGAGCTTTATCATTTGCCAACCGACCCACATGAAATAAAAAATAAGTATTTTGAAAAAGATTATTTTGGTGTGCGTGAGAAAATGACAATGCAGGTTTTGATGCATATTGTATGCAGTTTAGGTCGTTACCCATCTGCTACAACTCGAACAAAAGTTTCTATTACGGGGCCAGAAACGAAACCAGATCGCGGTAAATGGTAGTTGTTGATTTGTTACATTTTTTTTGAGGTAAGAAATGAAAATGTTTTTTTTGTTATTGTATTTGTTAACAACCTATGTGACAGGGGCTGAAACTTTACAATGGGTGCAAGAGCCCACTATGGTTTTTGATGAAAAAGAAAGTCAATGGAAGATTTCATTTGCTGTCAATAAGCAAACAGATATTGAGATTTCTATAGTAGATGCCACCACAAATGTTGTGGTTCGACATCTTGTTGCAGGGCAGCTTGGCAAAAATGCTTTGCCGCCATTGCAGTCTGATAATCTATCGCAAAACTTGATTTGGGATGGTAAGGATGATTTTGGGGAAAAGGTTCAAAATGCTTCCAAGTGTGTTCTTCGTGTAAGAGCTGGAATGAGTGTAAAATTAAAAACTATAGTTGGTGGCGACCCTTATGCTTTTTATTCGAAAGAAATCGGTCAAGGCGATCATGCTCACTGGCGCATCACTGGTTTGGAAGTTAAATCAAACGGTATGGTTTATGTAATGGGTAATGGTAATAATTTAGGCCCACCGACTATTCGGCAGTATGATGGTAATGGGGAATTCATTAAAACGGTATTTCCATTTGCGGCCAACAAACCCATAGAAAATATGCTTGGTTGGGGATTATATATTAAGGAAGATGGAACCTATGCACCTAAATACAACGATGACTTGAGTTCGCCTGCTCTTACAAATACCTTGATAAGTAGAACGCGTGCGGGTTGTGCGAATTTATTGCCGACACAAATCCCTGATATATTGCAACTGCATTTTGGCTTGCAAGTGATGACGATTGGTACGGATGGCACCCTTAAAGAATATCAGGCAAAGCCTTTAGTGGCTAAACCTCAAATGGAACAAGGGAAAATTTTAGGGCCTATATATAAAACCTATTCTGTAGACAAAAAATACTTTTACTTAAGCGGTATTTTTTCAAGAGAATCAAAAGATGGTAATGTAGATAAATCTACCTTTTGGCGGGATGGACAGGTTTGGAAGGTAGAAGAAGCTACAGGTAACGCCGAAATCTTTTTCTCGATACCTGAAAACGATGTGATTTTAACATTAAAAGACAGATCAGCTTCAGGCATTGGTCACACTTCCGTCAACCCATACGCAGCATTCCACGGCGTAGCGGTTGACAAAGATGATAATGTTTTTATTTGTGATCGTCAATATAAGATGATTCGAATATTAGATAAATCGGCTAAAGAAATCAAAACAATTCCTATTGAAAATTTAGATGCCATAGTCGTGCACCCAAAATCGAAGTCAATTTATGTTACAACGCGTAATGGTAATTATCATAAAAAAGGTGAGCTGAAATTATTAAAATTTAATGATTGGTCTCGGGATACTATGCCAAGTGTTACGGTGCCGCTTTGTATAGCTGGGGTTTACCCTCAAAATTCTTATTTAGGAATAGTTGAAACTAAAGATGGAATTAATATTTGGGTAGGCTTTACCGATTTACCTATTCGTGTTTATCGCGATACGGGCTCTGCATTAATCTTAGTAAAAGACTTTTATGAGGCAAATCAAAATAAGGTTTTAGATATGCAACATATGATTGTAGATCAAAAAACAGATGATGTCTATATCTCTGATGGGTGGGGGCATTGTTTTAAAATTAATGATTGGGCTAACCCGCAATTCATAAGATGCATGGTGGATGAAAAAACACCTTTAAAAGCACTAAGCCTTGGTATTGATTTTAAAAATCGAAGAATATACGGTCATGCTGATAGAAAAGCCGTTATGCGATATAAAATGGATGGAGAGTATTATTCCTTAGATTCATTGGGGGAAGATAAAACCCAAGGTTTAACGCCTTTAATAACCAATGATTGGAGAATAGGTTTGGGTTTTGGTGATCGTGGTATAGCAGCTGCCCCGAATGGAAGTTTTGCAACTATAAATGGTTTTGGCACAGGGCCTGACTATTCAGGATATTTAAATTACTTTTCAGAATTGGAAGGCAAAGGGGTGCATTCGTCCTATGATGTGGTTTTGTGAAGCTTTTATAAATGTCTGTTTTTTGTAAGAACTCTAGTTTAGGGGTTGTTGATGAGAGAGTGGTAGAGACGGGTTTGAAACCCGTCTCATACGCATCAACTTAAGCTTTTTTTAGTGCGTAACCAGGCCAGCGAAGTGTCGCACCACCCTTGCCTGGTAGAGTAGGCAAAAGATAGTAAGGAATTGGCCAAAATGATTACTTTTTCAAAAAAAAAGCGACTATAAACCAACTCTTTTTTCTCCGTGTCAACTCTACCAGACAGGGGTGGTGCGACAATTCGCCGGTCTGGTTACGCAAAAGAACGAGAAAAGTAGTTGGCGGAAATCCTTAAGTTGATGCGTATGAGACGGGTTTGAAACCCGTCTCTACGCATGTTATCAATTACGGTTCGCCTAAAAGTGTTACCAAGATACATCATGAGGCGAACACACCCAGGCAAAGTGCCTTGGCCATCCTTATTTTTTGAAAAATTTGGAAAAGGTCGTATGGGTGGGGTTCGTTTTGATTACCAAGGGAATTTGTATGTTGGTAAATCTGGTCAAAACCCTGTTGATATACCAAAAGGTTATGAAAAAGATGATAATTTTCAACGCACAACAGGTCGAATTTATAAATTTAGCACTACCAAAGTTGTTGGTAAAGATAATTTGTTTTCGGAAGAGCCCACTGCACCTGCAAAAGTTTATGATATAAATTATGGTGCGATCTCTCCTGGCTTTAGTCGCACCCCACGGTTTGGTGTTGACGGTTTTGGGCGAATCTATTACCCCACAACTTTAACCAATCAGGTTTCTGTAATGGATAATAATGGCAATAAAATTTTAACCTTTGGCACCTACGGTAATCGAGATTCTTTGGGTGGTTTACCTGGTGATTTAGTGCCAACGAATGATATTCCTCTGGCATACCCTAATAGTGTAGATGCAACGGATGATTTTATTTATGTCAGTGATTTTGTGAACATTCGAATTTTAAGAATCGAAAAGAAGTTTGCGTTAAATCATGTGACTAAGAAATGAGTTTTTTAAAAAATAACAAAAAGGATAATTCAATGAATGCAAAAGACTATGAAGAAAATTCTACACAAAATTTCATCAGCAAAAGCGCATCGTGGGTTTTTGAGGAAGGAATAAGAATTGGGTGGGGAACAGCTGTTACGCATGTTCCTCAGCATGAGCCATTGTATTTTATAAAGGCCAGTGGAAATGCTGGGGATAACGAAGAGCAACTTTATAATTTTCGGAGATCGCGGGCATATTTGGAGCATTTAGCAGGTTTAGGCTGTACTCAGGTTTGGTTTAATTGGTGGAAGGGTTGTGGGTTAGCTCATGAAAGACAGTGTATGGAAGAAGTCGCAGCTTTATTCCCGATTTGCAAAGAATTAAAATTGCGAGCCATTTGTTATGTTTCGCTAGGCTCATTGACACCTGATACTCTGTTACTGGAAAGACCAGAAGCAGAAGATTGGATGACTCTAACGCAAAACGGCGGTCGAGCAAGTTGTCAGGTTTCTCATCAAGCATTTCGATGTAGGCCATGTTATACTTCTGATGGTTATTTAACTTATATGGAAAAAATGCTAACTGAATGTTTGGAGGCAGGTTCTGATGGTATCCATTTTGATAATATCGGAATGCAAGCCGAACCAGAGGCCTGCCATTGCGACAGGTGCACAAAAGAGTTTCGAAAATATTTGCAAAACAAATATGGTGGTGCATTAGGGCAAGAGGTTTTTGGTATGTCTGATTTTTCATTTGCTACGGTGCCATGGTTTAATCAGCACAATAATGCAAATAATCTAAAAAAAGCAACTGTGCCGATTCAACGCGCTTGGATAGATTTTAAATGTGAAATATATGCTAAGGCAACTTCGCGATTAATTGATTGTATTCGTTCTGTAAAGCCAGATGCTTTTGTTGAAATGAACTTAGTAGAAGCAGATGGTTTTGCTGTAGGCTTTTGGCGAGGGAATGATTATTCTTTGTTGATGCCGAAACTTGAAATGGTTTGTGACGAAAAAAATGTACAAGATGGCTTGAATAAACAGGGGGCGATTGTTGGGGCTTATCGTGCGAAAAAATGGGCGCGCGCATTTGGTTGTGCTCATAATTCAGGTACACACATTCGACAGTTAGCTTCTCAATTTGCTGAAGATCTCGCTTTTAGCAATGCGCCGAAAGCGTTTTGGCAAAAATATAAAAACTACCAATTACGCAGTGTTTCTTGTGCTGAAATTGCAGTATTACGCGATCAACTTAGTTTGCGTTATAATCGATTCGAACCATTTGAGGAAACTTTAGCAATTGAACAATATTTGCTTGAAAGACGATATCCATTTGATTTGATTTCCAATTTACATTTAAATAAAATTAATGATCAATATAAAATGATAATCTTAGCTGGGGTAGAAGTTATTTCAAATGACACTCGCGATCTTTTATTGCGCTGGGTAGAATCAGGAGGCAATTTGTTTATTTCAGGCAATACGGGAATGTTTGATGAGCATTACCGTTTGCGAAGGCAGCATCTTGAAAAAATTGAAACATTAGAACAGTATAAGCAAGCGTTAAATCCACGGAATGTTTTTTTTGCATTGTTTGGTGAAAATCTACTTGACGGCAAAATGGAACATTTCGTCTGTAATTATGGTAAAGGAAGGTTCGGTTGGCTACGCGGCTTAGAGTACGATCGGATTCCGCGCACTCAGGATAATTGGATGATTCCGCATGATATTTTAATGCTGCCCCGAAATGCAAAATTAGTTGATATGGTCTTTTCAAAATTATTGGTTAATGGCACTAAACTTAGCGTTCATTCTGATGCTAGTCTTTATGTGCATCATTCTTATCGTGCTGACACGAATGAAGAATTAGTACATTTAATCAATCATAGTTACCCCACTCAAATGGCTGATGCTGATGTTTTGCTAAAGGCAAACAATATTGAAGCCATTTTTTCGCTTTCTTTGGACGATATTGAAAGCGACTACCCGTTAAGCCAAGTGAATTTTGAAACAAGAGGGGCGGAAATCTTTATTAAGGTGAAAGATATCAAACATCACAAAAGTTTAATTATTAAAAGAAGGTAAAATAAAACAAGTTATAACCCGAATTTGACTGCCATCGATACAAACAAGATGATTTTAAATCGATGGCACATAATAATATGAATGTTTTGAAAAACATTTTCTAAGTTGGGGCGAAACTTTACAGCCTATGGCAAACACTCCTAATAAGAAAAATAATTGTTAAAAGCAATGGAGTATGCTGTAAAAAGTTACCTTTATTTTTCATTTTCAAAGCAAATTAATTTGCCATTGCGTGTAGAGATCAACAGTTGATTTCCTGATATAGACATTCCGCCAAATGCTGGTATATCTCCAAGAGTGTATTTTTTTAACAATTTACCATCTTCGGCATTTAAAACCCATAACTCTGGGTCACCTTTGATTCGATAATAATGGCCTACGATAAACGCGTATTTTGGCGTCAAGACAATGTCATCCACCAAAAGCTCTATTGGATCGGATGACCAAACAAGATTTTTATCTTGATAGCCATTTAATTTGCATTCTCCCATGTTAATGAACGCCTCCCCTTTTGGTTTAAAGGTGAAAGCAACACTAAATTTATCACTAAATGCCAAGCATCTTCCGCTTGTGATACCGTTACTAAACAAATAATGGGCGCGGTCTTCATTGATACGGCCTAGATTATTGCCAAATGAAAGAAGAGAATCGATTGCCCCTCTTAGAAATGGTGTATGCCCTTCAAATATACTTTTATTTCCTTCTTTTAAAAATTCGCCTGTTTTGATATCAACTGCAAATGAATTTAGAAAAACAACTTCTGTGTTTTTGGTTGCAGTAAAAATACCTGAATGACGAGGAGCATGCGGATAACCGCCAACTGTTTCTGGGGTAAATACACAATGCGCCCAAATGGTTTTGCCGCTATTGACATCAAAAGCCATATAGCGGCTACCGCCGTGAATATTTGTTGCAAAACCATTTGAGATATAACCAACACCATTTCTCACAAAGACATCGGTTTGGGTTGGCCATAAGCTTTCTAGCTTTTCCTGTCCACCTATTTGTCGTTCTCTTGGTGCCCCTAAAGTTTGATATAAAAAATCACCTGTTTTAGCATCCAAACAATATGCCCACCCATCTTTGCCTGCTAAAAAACATCTACCGTTATAAAGAGTAGGCGCAATATCAATTCGGGATGGCATTGATTTTTGCCAGACTGATTTTCCTGTTTCTAGATCTATGGCTATTACGCAATTTGAATCAATATCAGCCACATATGCTAAGCCGTATGCTATGCTCGCAGAGGTTAGTCCTGTCCTTCGTTCCATCATTATGGCGTAAGAGTGATCTGTTTTGCCAAAACTTTTTGTCCAAGTCATTTTTAAATCGGGTGTTATAGTTGTTTGAGCGATAAAATTACCCCTAGAATGATCATTACGATACATTGGCCAGTCGGTTGCTTTTGTTGGCTCTTGTGACGAAGGGGTTTTGTTATAATTTTTTAGAGTCTTACCGCCTGATTCGTGATCAAAAGTAAAATCACTTGGTCCAATGGCTGTAATTCCCTCAATTGCACCACCTTTGCGACTTGGAATGTTATAGATATAACTGTGATCAGCAGTAGACAATACAAAACAGCCTGGGTGGATTAAGTAAGGAAAAGTTCGTTCTCCAGTTTTTAGGTTATACCAAATATTATGCCAATAGTATAAGTAGTCACCTAAAACTCTGGTTGTATTGTTACAATTGCTACCATAAAGTTTCCCCTTATAACCATAGTCTTGTTCTTCGATTTTGCCCGATTTTGGGTCGATTCGTGTAAAATTTCCTTCTTGTGGATCGCCATGGTAGCCACCTAAAATTGCATAGGCAATAATTTTTCCGTTTAATTCAGTATATAGAGGTATGTTTTGAAAAGAGTTTCCATTGGGTTTTTCAGGTCTTGGGGGCAAACTAAAAATGCCAGGCAAATCAACTTGCCATTTCTGTTGACCAGAATTGGGGTCTATCGAAAAAAGACTAAACGGTCGTGACCTGCCTATGTCGAATAAAAAAAGCTGGACAATTTATTTCGCTTAACTATAATTCATTCAATTTTGATAATTTTATTAAGGTTGAATACAAATGATAGCTGAAAATATGATTACGATGAGAGATCAAT
>Ga0209573_1001889_pt1 | contig 29429 bp, 31 predicted proteins | sample TNRBio252014_DNA_FD_185870 | JGI IMG/M metagenome (GOLD analysis project Ga0209573, IMG submission 185870) | Wastewater treatment Type I Accumulibacter community from EBPR Bioreactor in Madison, WI, USA - TNR Reactor_6/25/2014_ DNA (SPAdes)... | ecosystem: Engineered > Bioreactor > EBPR >...
CCAGCTCCACCGTTAACCGTCGTACCACCGCCGTTCGTCCCGCCGGTGTTCGTCGTTCCCGATCCGCCACCAGCTCCACCGTTAACCGTCGTACCACCGCCGTTCGTACCACCGCCGTTCGTGCCGCCGTTGACCGTCGTTCCCGATCCGCTACCAGCTCCATTATTGACCGTCGTTCCCGATCCGCCGCCAGCTCCGCCGTTAACCGTCGTACCACCGCCGTTTGCTCCGCCGTTGGTGTATAAATCAGTAAAAACATTATTAGAACGGTCGTTTGTAGTGCCGTTTGTATATTGCTCAAAAACGCTTACGTTAGGTTGCGTTTGATTAGAGCCGTTACCGTTTTGCTTTTTGCATGGACATTCGTGATCTGCCTCTTTAGCTAATGCTATAATTTCCGCCTTTTTGGTCTCCGAAAAAAGTGGAATCGTACCTTTTTCCCGTTCATCTTTGCGCTTTTCGCGCTCTTTATCATACCAATAGGTAAAACCTAACGATGCTAAAATGAATAAGGGTATAAGCCAAAGTAGGTTTCTCATATGACAATGTGAATTATTTTAGCGTAATTACTTTCTGATAATTTATCCTTTAATTCAGATGTTAAATCTTCATCTGTTAAGTCAAAGTAAGCCGATTTAAGTAAAGGATAAGTATCTTTTTTATATTGTAGAACTATTGGTACGATTTTGTCATCATTCGTTATCCAGGGGCGATCCCATTTAACAAAGCTACCCATGTTTTGGCGTATGATTTCAGCATTATTCCGATCACTAATTCCAGGTTCACCAAATTCTAATTTATTACCCGTGTTTTTAACAACGCCAGATAACCACTTAAAAATAAAATAAACGAAAATAAAAATAACAGTTAATACAATAATGTAATTAATCGGTGTATCTTTTATTTTTAAGCCTAAAATATTCATAAGTATTATATTATAACTATTTCCTTCATTAATTTGACGTTTTCGGTATTGTAATTTTTGTAAGCACAAATAGATATACTTTTCCCGTCCGTTGAATCTATGGTAATAACCATATCTTGACTTGATAATAAAGCCGCTAATTCGCCCTTTTTTTCATCGAACGCTCCTAACATCCAATCAATAAAAACACCACCTAATTTAAGGTATGAACGTGTTTCAGCATCTTTAGGCGGGACTACACGTTCTAAGGTGTCGGACGTAAATTTTTTCACGATCACAGTATTACCGTGTATCGTGAAATCTTCATTATCAACTAAAGAAATAGTTTTACTCATTACTTTTTACGAACTAAAAGGATAACTAACAAACCAACAAATAATAAACCTGCAAATATCATAACGCCAAACGCTATGTTATTTGCCCGCCGTTCTTCTTCTTCACGCTTTTTCTGCTCTTCAGGCGTTTCTTTAGAAAGATATTCTTTGCCCGCCCCAAAAAGCACTTCAGCAAGTTTTTCCCAATCCATGTTATTGCATTCTACCGACTTGAACGGTAACAGTAACAGTTTCAGCAGTTCCAACGGCAGGGGCTACGTCTGCCTCAATCGCAATCGCGGCGTTATTGGTCATTCCAACGGGAGACATGAACGTTACAATATTTTTATTGTAACTCATATCTGTAATCTGTGAAGAAAGCGGCTTAGGGTTATTCATGGTTGTATTACCATCAATACCATAAATTTTTAGTTTTTTAGCCTTAAAGGAAGCCTCATCGGTTTCTATATGAAATTTCATAAATAAGGAGGCTAATCCGCCCATTGTTGGTATTATTTCCTGCGTTTGGGCTAAAAAATCTAAAAAATCATCACTCCAAACTTGCCAATTAATAAGCGGGTCGGCAGGTGTACAACCCAAATTAAGCAGATAACCCGTAGGGTAAAATTGTCGAATAACACGGGCGGTTAATTGCGGATTAAGGCTTAAAATGCCTACTGCTTGACCTGCTACTAAGGAAGATTGTAAAGTACCTACAAACTCATAAACAGAAACAAAATTACCATAAACCATTGATGGTATTTTTTCTTCTTGACCAAAAACGCTTGGGGTTAAAGCGCGTTCGGGTTGCAAAACTTCTAATGAAGTTTGGGTAATATCTGCCATGATGTATTTTTTTGATTAATGATTTATGCAAAAATAATCACGGCGCAACGATTTCCAACTCTAATTTCTGAAATTTCTCTAATTTGTTTGCACGATCAAATATTTTTTCTGTGATCTGTGAAGGAACTTTGTTTCGTATAGTGTCCCAATTCTCATTAATTCTAAATAAATAAACATAGTTAACGACGGTGTAAACAAGCCTTTGTACCGCGTTTAATGAATGAAAAATCATTATTAAATCATTGTTATGGTGTCTCCGATTGATACCTAACTGATAAATATCTTTACCACCCCAGTCCTGAAATATGATTCTTGTATCATCAATAACTATTAAGCTATTATAAATTGAGTCTAAGTAATCCCACGTGTTTTTACCGCCGATTTGATCTTTTCTTATATCTATCTTAGGTTTTATTATACGTTTATTTGGATGTATTGGGAACGTACCTTGTGGGTCAATAACAACAACTTTATAATCATTATCATATTCACTTAAATAGTCTTTAATAGTTTCTTTACAAAAAGTAGTTTTCCCCGTTCCGGTCGTACCAATGACAAGATTAAAATATGTTTGATTTGAATTTAACTCTAAATCGTCATCGTTAAACATTTGTTTCTACGATTTCAGGTTCTACGATTTCATCGGAATTAGCTACTTTTCGAGAAATATAGGGCTTTCCTATCGGCTTTTCCGGCTCAAATTCTGACGTTTCGGGCGTGGGTGGTGTTTCGGGTTGGCTTTGGGTAAAAGTATCGTTAGCGGGCTGTTTTGCGCGCTTTTTAGAAGGGTTAAACCATCCTTTTTCATCTGCCAATACTTTGAAATTAGGAATTAAAGCAACTACTAAGGCGAAAGTTAAAAGATAGTACGGATTAAAATGCTTTTGTGTTTTCTCCGCAAAATCTTTCATGACTAATTCAAGTGGTTCTCTTATGTATTCCATATCTTTTTCTGAAATACGAAATTGCTCGCTTTCCTTGCCAGTAAGATATGCAAATCCATTCGATTGCAACACATTGAACATACGTAACATAGTTTCCCCACCTTTTACCCAAGTAGATTCTATGCTTTTTTTTTCCTTTGCGGTTAACTCTTTTGCCTCTTGCTCTTGACGTATTAACTCATCAACATTAACTTTATTACGGCTTGCTTTACGGGCTTCGTTTAGTTTTTTCATCCGATCCCCTTCATACAAAGGAACTTCGGTTTCTGAATCTAACGTATCTTTTTTAGTGTTTGGAGTACCCGCCTTTCGACCGCTACCAGGTGTTTTTTCGCGCTTGGCTTGTTTATCAACGCGGTCTTTAAGCGTTTCGGCTTTTTCATTTTCCGGTGTAGGGTCAACTGATCCCGCCGGTGGTGTTTCGATTACCGGCGGATTTTCAGCGATGTTTTCGATTGTTTCACTCATTTTCTAAGTCCTCCAGTTTTTGAATAACAACGGATAACCATAATTTCGCTTCCTCTAACTTAGTGTAAGTTAAGGCAATTTCTCTACCCGCTTCTTTGTTTGGAAGCTCTTTTATATCTTTCATCATGTAAGTAATTCTATCGAATACTTGCTTAGATGTTCTTAATGCTTCAGTCATTTTTTACTCGAAAGAATTAGTTAACGGCGTTACTTCACAATAAAGATCATCCAAAAAGGTAGTACCACCTTCCAAGTAAACGTTATTTTGTCGAAGGAATGCAACGTGTCCCCAAAGCTCATTAAACGCATTTTCGTAGGCGTATTTTTCGCCTATTTCTCGGTCAAAATGCGCGGGGCTAATCGTACCGGACTTGCTGATTACTTGGTAACCGTTTTTTGCGGTGAGAATGCAAATCGTGCTTTTGCCGGTATGCACGAATTGTACGGAATGAATACAGCTTTTAATTTCTTCAGCTGTTAAAGGACGTAATTCAGTCATGTTGTTTTTTGGTTTTGGGTAAAGGGATGCCTAAAAGTGCTAATGCACTAAGGGCGAAAATAATCAATCCGAAATCTTTTTGTTGAAAGCCAAGCGTTACTAAAATACCTACTGCCAACGGAAAAGTAAAAATATACACTACTGATAGGCTCAATGTAAGTTTGTAACGCAAAAAGAAATCGTACAATTCTAAAGTTGTTTTCTCCGATGTAATAAAATTTTCACGCTCGAAAATAAGCCACAACCGGAAAAAGAAAAATGATGCGATCAAATGCGAAATACCTATCCATTGAAATTCAGAATGAAATAGAAAATAACCGCAAGCGATTAAATTCCAAATCATTCCCAGTATTTTTTTCCCGTATTTGATAATCAACATCATAATTTATTCGATTACACCCCAATCGCTCGAAAGCATATCACTTTGAGTAGCCAACCAGCCGATTTGTACTAAATCTTGTGCCGTTTTTAAGATCAAATACGCCTGTATATCACACGTTCCGCCGTTTTGTTCTACCCACTCATGTAACGCATCACCCAAAACGTTTTCAGCCGGCAAATTTTTGAAACCAGGTGAGTAGGCAACAAACATGTTTTTGCCGTTCCACCCTTTGCGTGCGATTTTCGCGCCGCTTTTTGCTAATTCGATTGCTTCACCGAAAGTTAAGTTGAACTCCATAGCTCTTTCTAATTGATTTAATTTATCGTTTACTAATTCAATACCTAAATCCTTTAAGTAATAATAGAAAAGTGAATCGTTTTCGGCAGTAAGTAAATGCTTAATTGACGGTGATAAAATTTTATCGGCTAAACCGTTTTTAATTGATTCGCTTACAGCGTTGCTTATTTTGATTTCACTCATAAAACGATCACAGTATCAGTAACAACTAACCAATCTTTCGCGGTTTTTTCTGCGTCGGTGAACTGATAATTACAAATATAACCGTCCACCGTTCCAAACAAATACGATGCACGCGCGTTTTTTTTCACGAACGTAAATTCTCCACACTCGAAAATAATATACTCATCCAAATCCCAAGTTTTACGTGCAATTTTTGCGCCCGCTTTTGCGTACTTTTTTGCAGTAGTAAGCGATAAATTAAACAGCTTTTTCGCTCTCATTATCAATAGGTTACGTAAATAATTGATTCATAATTCCGCCTACTGATTGCGCATTATTATTTCTACTGTGCGTTTTATTTTCGACGCGTTTTGTTGCAGAAAAATCTATTACCGCTTGGCAGATATTTTCGCGTTGTAAGCCGTAATTATTGCGCATACACGTAAAAAAATACTCGCGCGGATTATTAATTAAATCGTCCGCGTTTTGCATCGTTTCGATAACGGTTGCAAGGGGTTCTAATAAACCGTTTTGTATCGCAACTGCAAATTCAGTAGTGTTTAATACACAGTTGCGATTTTTGAAAAAACGCTTTTGATAGAAATCGAAAAATAAACGCTCGAAGTGGTTGTATTGTTCATCAGGAACGGCTGTAAAAGGTATTTTCTGAAATTTCGCATAAGGTAAATTATTGGAAATCATTGAAACAGTACCAAAGATTCTCAACTACTTTTCCGTTGATTTATCTAAAGACATGATCCGCCGATAATCATCAACTTGGTTTTGCAGGAGTGTATTTTTTTCTTCCAGAAAGCGGATTTCCTGCCGAAGGCGTTGGTTTTCAGTCTCTAATTCCTTCATTACTTCGGTTTTTTCAGTATAGTAATTCACGTTACCCAATACAATACCTACGTTTCCATTTTCATTATTGGCTTGGAAGGTGATATTTTCGGGTAGAAATTCTTGTACGGGTACATTTAGTATTTCCGACCAACGGAGTATCTGGGACAAATCGGGAGACGTTTCGTTGCGTTCCATCCTCGCGTAGGCTGAAGTGGAGACCCCTAATAAGTTAGCGAAGTCATCCTGATTCATCTTTCGTTCATCCCGTAAGTGTTTCAGCCTGTTACCAATCTTTGTACGCATGAATTAACCGATTTTAGGTTGCGAATCTACGGAAAAAAGGTGGATATGGTAAGGGATTGAGGAGTAATTTTGTGGTGAATTTTTTTTTACCAAAGCAATGAATGTTCCTTTTATTTTCAATCTAACTGATAAGGATCGAAATATTTTTAGAAATAATCTCTCTGGAAGTATAAATAGAGCTTTTTATAGACCTATTCCTAATTCAAATGACTTCCATTTATCATTTGTAATTGAAGTAAACGATATTGAAAGAACTGGCTATTCACTAGGCAACCTACTTCAAATTATCTCGGATATTGAAATCTCAATCCAACAGGTAAGAATCCCAAATCTAAATGGAGCCTTTCTTTTGTTAGGTAGACAGATGGTTGTTGATGAATTTACAACTGATGAATTGACCGTTAATATCCAAAGAATTACTGATAGTCAAACTCCAAATAATGAAGTTGCTGAATTCTTTCGACAAGGAGATGATCGAGTTCATAGAATCATTTTAGCCACGCTAAGGGGGATACCTCAATCGTGAAATTGACACCTAACCCTCCCGCAACAACTGCAACAGATAATCCCCGTAACCACTTTTGCCAAATCATGTTGATCTACCTTATTCTTGACTGATCGAATACGCCTGAATCTGAGACAAGTCAACCTCGTTTTTGGCTTGCCAGAGGTCGTATTCTTCTTGCATACCCGACCAAAAGTGCGCGGTTGTTCCCCACAAGGTCGCTAATCGCCACGCCATCTGCGGACTAATACGGGTATGTTCGTTGATGATTTGAGAAACCGCATGGCGCGAAACGCCCAAGCGAACGGCTAATTCCGTAATACTGAGTCCTAACGGTTCTAAATACATTTGACGTAAAATACGTCCGGGATGTGGGGGATTGAACATTGATTTCATTAGGTATGTGTATTCAATGATAGTCTAAGTAATCTACGTCCGAAACTTCGTTTTGTTCTTCATCGAAACGAAAAATAACGCGCCAATTTTTGTTCACTTTAACAGCCCAAAAATCTTCCCACTCGCCTTTCAACGGATGCAAACCTAAGCCGGGTGAGCTTTGAAGGTCTTTCAAAGCTTTTGCTCGATGAAGCATTAACAATATGTTTTCGAGCCGGTCTTTATGTTCTGGTTTAATACCTTTGGTACTTCCTGTTTCAAATAGCCATTCTAAGCCCTTGTGTCTGAAACTGACAATCATAGGCAAATATAAAGCGTTAAGGGTGCGATGTCAAGTACCATTGAAATCATCCCTCCCTTAACAACTGCAACAGATAATCCCCGTAACCGCTTTTTCGGAGCGGGGTGGCTATTTCCTCTAATTTTTCAGCGGTGATGTAGCCCATCCGATATGCGATTTCTTCGATACAGCCGATTTTCAGCCCTTGCCGGTCTTCGATAATCTGTACAAACGTCCCCGCCTGCAACAGTGAAGCATGGGTACCGGTATCCAACCATGCCGTCCCCCGATTGAGGATTTGGACTTTCAGCTGTTGGCGTTCTAAGTAGACGCGGTTCACGTCGGTGATTTCTAACTCACCGCGCGGGGAAGGTTTTAGGTTTTGGGCAACGTCAACCACCTGATTATCATAGTAATAGAGTCCCGGCACGGCAAAAGATGACTTAGGATGCTGGGGCTTTTCTTCAATCGATAATACGTTTCCGTCCGCATCAAACTCTACCACACCGTAGCGTTCGGGGTCGTTGACGTGGTAGGCAAAGATGATCCCCCCCTGCGGATGGAGGCATTTTTGCAAGGTCTGTGATAGCCCCATACCGTAGAAAATGTTATCTCCCAAGACCAAAGCGACCGACTCATGCTTCAGAAAACCAACAGCATCAGCGATGAGGAAGGCTTGTGCCAGACCTTCGGGTAAGGGCTGTACGGCATAATGGAAGTTCATACCAATCCGCGAACCATCACCCAATAAACGCTCAAACTGCAGTAAATCGGTTGGTGTGGAGATAATCAGCACTTCCCGTATGCCGGAAAGCATCAACGTAGATAAGGGATAATAAATCATCGGCTTATCATATACGGGCATGAGTTGTTTGCTGACCGCATAGGTTAAGGGATAAAGTCGCGTACCCGACCCGCCGGCAAGGATAATTCCTTTCATCTTCTGTTAAAATAGTACCGCAAGTTACGATATTATGGGGAAAATGGCTGTTATTGAGGGTCGGTTTCATCATTCGATTTCGGTGGTGTAACCGATTCGTTGACAGTCGCAGGCTTGACTTCCGAGACCAAACGTTGCCGTAATTTTGTTTCTAAGAAGGTATGCAAGGGGGCAAATCCCAACGCAATCACCGAGTTAAAGATCAATTTCTCAATAGGAATGCCACCCGTGAAGTCATCCAAAATCGGGTCGAAGAGGATGAGTAAAAACTCAAAGAGGATTAACAGCGAGGCAAAAAGTGCCACATCCAGCACCCGAACGGGTATCCTAAACCGACCCATAAACGCCAGCCCACCGAAGATCAGCAAGATACCCGCAAAAATAGATAAATATTGTAAATTATTCCGTCGTTCGGTTTCAATTTGGGCGAGGCGTTGGGCTTCTTGCTCTTTGCGCTTGGCTTCTTCGGCTTCCTTCTCGAATTGGTAGCGTGATTCGATGCGTCCGAACTCTTTGGCTTTTTCCTCATTATGAAGAGAATCTGAGTATTGTTTGTAGAGTTTGTGATGTTCAAAAGCACTTTTCCAGTCGCCGAGGGTGGAGTCGGCTTGGTAGGAAACATTTGCTCCGTATTGCATATAATCTAAATGTTTGATTTCTTGAGCCAGTCGGAGCCCTTTTTGAGCGTAGCTTTTTGCCTTTAGCGGGTCTTTTAAACGTAGCCAGATTGAGCCTATATTGGAATTGGAGATACTAACCCCGGCTGTATCCCCGATTTGCTCATAGATTTTAAGGCTTTTTTGTTGATATTCCAACGCCTTGGGATAGTTGCCTTGCCATTGGTAAATAGTGCCGATATTTGTCAAGTTAGCGACAATGCCTATTTGATCCCCGATTAGCTCATTGTTTTGGAGGCTTTTATAATATGCTTCCAAAGCCTTTGGATAATTACCTTGGATAGCTTGAATATTCCCGATATTACCTAAGCAAGCGGCTATGCCTTTTTGATCCCCTATTTGCTCGTTGATTTTAAGGCTTTTTTGTTGATATTCCAACGCCTTGGGATAGTTGCCTTGTTCGTTGTATATAGATCCGATATTACTTAAGCAAGTGGCAAAGTCTTCTTTATCCCCAATTAGCTCACTGATTTTGAGACTTTTTTGATAATATTCCAATGCCTTGAAATAATTACCCTGTTTCTTGTATATAATCCCAATATTGATAAAGCAACTGGCAATGCCGATTTGATCCTTGTTCCGCTCTAATATCTGATAGCTTTTTTGATAAGTTTCCAGTGCCATCGAATAGTTACCTTGAAAATCGTAAATATTCCCTATATTATTCAAGCAAGTTGCGCTACCTTTTAGGTCATTTTTCTTTTCGCAAAGTGCTAACCCTTCTCCCCCTTTTTTTAATCCTGCCTCGTATTCACTGATTAATTGTAATTGTTTGCACAACCTACACAAACTCCTCCCCCTGACGGTATCCACCTTCGTGGTTTCGATGACTTTTTGGAGGCTGTCTATCTTGGCATTTTGAGCAAAGAGACTTAGCGAACAAAACAGGGTCAGGAATAAGGCAATCAGGGCTTTCATCAGAAATAAGGATTAATTTTGCCAAAAAAAGAAAAAATCCCATCATCCTAACGTTGTTTTCGTTGAAAAGCTAAAAATCCACTAATGCACGAATGTGTAAGGAATCGGTTACGCACAAATCCCCGATGTTCAAAAAGTGAAATACCAATAGCCGTTCAAATTATTTTTTTTCGCCCTCACTTCCTTGCCTTAACTTTGCCTTACAGAATCAGACAACCTTATTATTCTTCAGAGATCATGTTGTTTTTACAATCCGATGTAACCCCCGCAGCAGCCGACACCGCCCAAGCCGCGGCAAAAGTCGTCAACGAAAGTGTATTTGAAATGCTGACGAAAGGCGGTTGGGTGATGATCCCCATTGCTTTTTTGCTGATATTGGCGGTATTTATCTTCATCGAACGCTACTTAGCGATCAAAAAGTTAGGCAAAATAGATAATAGTTTCCTGATGGGTGTGATGCAAAACGTAACTTCAGGCAATATTTCGGCGGTGAAAACGCTTTGCGCCTCTAACCCCAACATGCTCATCGCACACATCATTGATAAAGGCGTATTACGGCTCGGTTCGTCCATCCAAGAAATTGAATCGGGAATGGAATCCACCGCGCGTGCCTCCATCTCCATTTTGGAGAAAAACCTGTCCATCCTCGCCGCAGTGGCTACTTTAGCCCCGATGTTCGGCTTTTTGGGGACGGTTATGGGGATGATTCGCATCTTTGGGGATGTTTCGGCGGCGGATAATCTGAGTATCGGGGTCATCTCCGGTGGTATCTATGAAAAGATGATTACCTCCGCGGCGGGCTTGGTTGTGGGTGTATTTGCTCACATCTTGTATGTCTCCATTAACTCGATGATTGAACGGACGATTATCCGTTTGGAAAACGCCTCAACGCAATTTGTGGATTTATTATACAAACCCTCCGCCGCATAAACCTATGAGATTTGAACGACGCAGACGCGAAGCCAAAGAAGCCAGTGCAGGGGCGTTGACGGACATCATGTTTTTCCTGATGCTCTTCTTCCTGATCGTCTCCACGATGACGACCCCCAGCGTAATCAAGCTCTTTTTGCCTTCCTCTTCCAACAAACAATCGGTATCCAATGCTACAACCATTGTAAGTATCAACAGGGAATTTCAATATTTCGTGGACGATAAGCCGGTTACCAACGAGGAACTCATCGAAGCCATCAAAACAGCCATCGCCCAGAAGCACTCCAAAGAACCCGTTGTGATGCTTCGTGCCGATAAGACCGTCCCCATTGAGTATGTGGTGGATGTATTTGAAGTCGGGAAACAAGTGAAAGACGTAAAGATATTCATCGCTACCCAGAAACGCGGTTAAAATTCTCCTTTCTGACCCAAAAAGCAGATCAGCAGTAAGCGGGGCAAGTTGTAAGAACTTGTCCCTTTTTTATATATGCTCCAACGAAACGAAATATTTTGGTGTGCTGTTACAGAATTGATTGGATCATTCCCCAACATTAATGAGATGAATAACACAGTTCTCACACCCCAAATGCTTAAAAATGCTTATTCTTATGCCGAATATTGGCAATTAATTCAGCGATTGATCGCCAAAAATAAGACCACCGGCGAAAATCACTCTGAGGAATACCTCCATTACACCAAGCTGAACATCCAGCGGATGGAACGGCAGGATGAAAAACAAACCCTGAACGAAAACATCCTGCAAGCCCTGAATGAGGTGAAACGCCCCCAAACCTGGGTACTCCTTGCCGAATGGTGGTGCGGGGATGTAGCTCAAAATCTGCCCACTATTGCAAAAATAGCGCAAGTTTCGCCGATGATTGACCTGAAAATCTTGTTGCGGGATGAAAATTTGGAATTGATGGATCGTTATTTAACCAACGGCGGTCGCTCCATTCCTAAACTGATCGTTTTTGACACCGAATCGGGGCAGGAACTCGGAAATTGGGGACCCAGACCCGAAAAAGCCCATGAAATCTTACTTCGCTGGAAAGAAAATCCGAACGGAAAATCCAAAGAGGACTTTCATAAGGAGCTTCATTTGTGGTACGCTCAAGACAAAAATGAGACCCTGATGAATGAATTTGCTTCACTCATCCGCACATGGACACATCAGCCGATTATCGAAAAAGTGTGATTTTTTAGCGAAAAATATTCAAAATGTACCCCTCTTTGAGAATATTTTTACTAAAATTAGATTCATTAAGGCAAGCGTTCTATTACAAAAGGTAACAGAACGCTTTGCCAAATTAACTTAACGTCTAAAAAATAATCACTATTTTTAATGGTGGCTAACAGAACAGTTAAAGAGGCTATTTCTTTTTTATGAAAGAATAAGCATTCTATCTGCCCCCTCTCTTGGTAAGACAAATTAACACATACACTAAACGCCAAACTATTTTACAAGGATAGCTTGGCGTTTAGATTCATATTTATGAATATATTATTTTATAAGTGTATGACTTCACCTACGGCAGCGGCGGCGGCTTCCATCACGGCTTCCGACATCGTGGGGTGCGGGTGAACCGAATGCACGATCTCCCGTACTGTTGTTTCTAATTTCCGAGCAACAACAATTTCCGCGATCATATCCGTTACGCCCGCACCGACCATGTGCGCACCCAACACTTCGCCATATTTTTTATCAATGATGAGTTTGATGAAGCCGTCCTTCTTACCCGCCGCGCTGGCTTTACCCGAAGCGGAGAAGGGAAACTTACCAATCGAAACTTCATATCCTTGTGCTTTGGCTTGTTCCTCTGTGTATCCAACGGAGGCTACTTCCGGCTGGCAATAAGTACAGTTAGGTATGTTATTATAATCCATCGGTTGGGGGTGATGTCCCGCGATTTTTTCTACACAAATAATGCCTTCCGCCGAAGCTACGTGCGCTAAAGCAGGTCCTTTAGTGCAGTCGCCGATGGCATAAAAGCCCGGTACGTTGGTGGCATAGTAGTCATCGGTTTTGATTTTGCCGTTTTCTACTTGGATGCCCAGCGATTCCAAGCCGATATTTTCGATATTCGCCACCACGCCGACGGCAGAAAGGAGAATATCAGCCTCCAACTCGGTCGTTTTGCCACCGGATTCGATGGTTGCCGTGACGGAATTGGCGTTTTTCTTCACACTGACCACTTTGGAGGAAGGACGAACGTCTATACCTTTGTTTTGGAAAAGCTTTTGCATCGTCTTGGAGACTTCGGCATCTTCCAACGGCAGGATGCGATCCAAATATTCCACCAACGTAACTTTCGTGCCGAGCGCATTATAAAAGTAGGCGAACTCCGACCCGATAGCCCCCGACCCCATGACCAACATAGATTTAGGTTGATGAGGTAAGGTCAAGGCACGGCGATACTCAATGATGAGGCGGTCGTCGCACTCAAAACCCGGTAATTGTCTGGCACGCCCGCCCGTAGCGATGATGACGTTAGGCGCAGTAAAGTAAGATTTCGCGCCGTTCGGGTCGGTAACTTCTACTTTTTTGTCGGGAGTCAGCTTGGCAGTCCCTTTAATATGTTCAATTTTATTTTTTCTGAACAAGAACTGAACGCCCTTACTCATGCCGTCGGCTACATTTCGGCTTCGGGTGATGACTCCGGGAAAATCCACGCCGATATTTTGTACGGAAAAGCCGTAATCGGAAGCATGGTTCAGATATTCAAAAACTTCGGCACTTTTCAGGAGTGCTTTGGTGGGGATACAACCCCAGTTGAGGCAGATTCCGCCGAGATTTTCGCGCTCAACCACAGCGGTTTTCAAGCCTAATTGGGAAGCACGGATGGCGGCTACATATCCTCCCGGACCTCCGCCTATAACGATCAAGTCAAATTGGTTTGCCATGAAATAAAGTCTTGTAATAGGAAGGCACAAAATAAAGGATTTTGGCGGAAAGAATACCGTATCAGTCGCTAAACTATTCCCTTTACCAAACCTTTACCTCAAATCGGCGATCAATATGACACCATTTCACACCATCATACACCAAATCAACTACTAAGGTATAGTTTCCGGCATGGGGAGGCGTTACTATCGTCATCAGTTGGGGCATGCTACCGATCACATCCGCCGCCAATCGGGTACGGATACCATCTCGGATGACGATCTTTCCATCTTTTTCCCAAGCATAAGAAAGGCTGATGTATTCATGTTTTTGTCCCGAATAAATCGGCGTAGGATGCGGATTCTTAATAAGAATCGGTTGATAATATGTTTGATTACTGAACAGCATTATTGGGAAATCAATCTCAAAATCTATCTTCTGAAAAAATGAATCCGGCAGGTGTGATTGCATCGAATCCGTATTGAGCATCCGCGCCCTACCGGGTCGAAATGAAAAATAGTTCGCATTAAAATCAGAAGCGTTCTGCAACCAAAAGGTTGAATAATAATAGCGGTCAGCTTGGGTTTTGACTTCGGGTTCTAAAGCTCTATCGCCAAAGGTTTCCATATTCAGCTGTTGGGTATGGTTCGGCGTAAGGGAAGCAGAAATCAATGACGATTCATTGGTCATAGACCAATTCAGGTCGCGTTGCAATCCCAAATCATAAGGCGCGAAATGTTCATATCGCTGAAACAACTTTTGTTCGGGAAACTGACTTAAATAAGTGATCCATGCGTGAAGGTAGGCTTTTCTTTTCAAAGCATCCGGCATCCGCAAGCCCCACCAGCAGACTAATTCAAACAACAGAACAATAGGCAACATCCACCGGAAAACCCGCTTTTCGTGAACTTTATTCCAGACCCAAGCCCCGAAAGCAAACGCCATGACAATCGAAATAGGGTACATATATCGCTCGAAGGTTTCATGCTTGATGATGATGAGGTTGCCCGTCTTGTATAAGATGAAAGCCGTAAAACCTAACAACAGGACAATTATTAATAGGATTGCCCGATACATATTAGCCCGAAACGCATATACTACCGTTAGTAAGAAAATAATTCCCAAACCCGTATAATGAGTAAATAAATTGGCTAAAAAACGCTTCTTCCGGTAAAGAATATCATCGGTATTGAGGGCATCCCAGATTAAAGATTGATTTTCATAATAGTCGAAACGCAAATACTTATAGGCGATACAACCGACTGTTACCATGCCAAAGACAATAAGCCTCTTCCAATCGGGACGATCTTTATTGATATAAACAATCATCAGCCCCATCGGGATCAGCAAAAACTGCAAGGGATGACTAAGCACCATTAAAGGGATCAATGCAGCGATCAACAACCACTCCCACCACGCCAGTAGCTTTTTTTGTATCCAAGCCAGCGTAACAATCAGTAACGCCCCACCCTGTATTAACTCGGAGACAGGATTGTACCAATTTTCTTTATTTAATAAGATCATGCTTAGGATCAATGCAATGACTGCCCCGCGATTCTTGATCCAATATTCCAATATGATAAATAATATGAAATAATACAACCATTCATTGATAGAATAAGCCCACATCACCCAATCCATAGGAGCATGGGCTTTGACCAATAATACAGGAATCCATTGTGATACGACGCTCAAAGGACGACCATGCTCGATCACAAAATCTTGATCTTGAACGATGCGAAAGAGGTAATAGGCGGTATCCCCTACGATCCGTTGACGGAAAAAGAGGGCATCCAATAGGAAAATCAGCCCAAACCATCCCCAAACCAATAGATGATAATAACTGTATTTTTTATTTACCGATAAACCAAACATTACCAATGTATCAAAGCATGAAATAAATAAACAGCCGTCAAAATCTTTCCAGACTCTAACGGCTGATGTATTTTAATATTGCTATTTGTTTACTCTTTTACCAACCGATGAACGATATTGCCCGCTTGCAAAACGTAGATACCATTTGGCAACGCCGATACATCAATTCCCCCTTCAGTATAATTCGATTGTAAGACCGTTTTACCCATCATATCGGTAATCGTTACAAACATTGGTTCATTCTGATCTTCACCCGAAAGATAAAGGCGATCCTTTACGGGATTCGGGTAAACAGTTAAGGATGTTTGATAGTCCGAACCCTCCATCCGTTGGGCTAAGGTTTGGAAAGTAACTTCGGCAGTATCCGGCGACTGAACGTCCATCGGACAAAGGGTTATCATCCGTAATTCATAAGAAGTATTGGAACGTAAGCCCATCAAAGTAAAATTGCCGTTCCGCGCAGTCGTCGAAAAACGAACCCAGCGACTTGTCCCCAACGGACGATATTCCACTTGATAACGGGTTACGAGGGGTGGTTTCACCCACTCAATCGCTACGGTAGAACTCGTGATGCGATTCGCCGTCAAACGGATAGGCGCGTAGCACTTGGTAGGATCAAGCGTTGTAGTGAACGTTACCACATTGGAATAATCGGAATATAAACCGTTGCAGATGCCCCGCAGGCGTAAATCATAGGACGTTTCGGGTTCTAATTGGTCTAAAAATAAAGGTTTCTGCACATTATCTAATCCAAAAGTGATCCAGTCCGCATTATCGGAACGTTTGAAGGAGACTTCCACGCCTTGCAGGTCAACGTCCCACGTGAACTGTGCGGTACGGTCTTGAATATCAAAAACGCTTAAGGTTGGCGTTTCACATTTGAAATCATAGGTCGGCGTGGTAAAACGAACCTTATTAGAAAACTTAGAATAAACGCTACCGCATTGGTTACGAACCTGCACTTCGTAGGATTGATTGCTTTGGAGGTTATCCAACGTAAAGCCCATCAATTCGGAAGAATAATCCACCGTCCAACGAACAGAATTGACGTTTCGATACCATATTTCATATAATAAAGACTGATTATTTACGCCTAAGATAGCACTGGTCGGCTTCAGTTGATTGATCGCCAATACGGGCGCATTGCATAATATTTCCCGTTGGGTGGTAACGACCTGCACCGGCGCGTAATCCGAATAACGATCCGTACAGAAACGGCGCATCCGCACCAGATAAACGGTATTTTCCTCCAAATCATTGATAAAGAAAGGCGTAGCCGTCGGTGTAGGGTCGGGAGTGTTCACGATGCTGTTATTCCACGTGGCACTGCCGGCTTTGCGATAACCGATTTCTAAGGTAGCTAATTCTCCCGTATAGTTGATTTGAAAGGAGTTGGTGGTTACTTCACCGATGGAAAATTTCGCTTTCGGACAGCGCGTAAAATCATCCTGAGTCGTGAAGAAAGTCGTCCCATAGGAAGACGCGATATTTCCGCAAAACTGCCGTAGCCTCACATCGTACTTGGTGTTGGCTTCCAAACCGTAAATCGTATAGGGGGCAGGATTGTTCAAAACCATCGAAAACCAAGTATTATCATCTGCTTTTTTGTAAGAAAGTTCAGCTTCCGGCATGGCTAAATTCCATGTAACGGTCGCGGAATAGGTCTCCACTTGCGTAACGCTGACCGCAGGCTGATCGCAACGCACGACGGGGGCAGTGGTCTTGAATAGAACACTCGGTGCATAATCGGAAGAAGCCCCGTTGCAGTTACTTTTCACACGCACTTCATACGTGAGTCCGGGACTGAGTTGGCGTAATTCGGCAAAAGTCTCCCGCATAACGGGCAACATACTCCATCGGGAGGCTTGCGTCCAGCGATATTCGATGACATAGCCCGTCGCACCAGTAACTTTTTGCCACTGAACGACGGCATTGGTTTCTGTTATATCACTTACTTTTATGTTTACGGGATAAGCACATGGATGTTCCACCGAAGGTGTACGGAAATAGCCCGCAGGTTCACGGAAACGCACGATTGTATCGCAATCCGAACGCAAGATGTAATAATAATCCGTTTGCGGACGTAAACCCTTCAGCGTCGCTTCCAAACGAGCCGTAACCGCCACCTGCACCGGAAAAGTATCACCTAAGGCATAAAGTTCCACCCGAACGGTAGCCCCCGTTGTCCGTTGCCAAGCTAAAGAAACGCTGTTGGGCGTGGTAGCCATTACCCGCGCTTCGGTTGGGTTGGGGCAATTATTTTGTGCTGACAAGGTGTGCCAGCCGGAGATCAGTCCTACTAATAACGTAAAAATAACAATCCGCATAAATGATAAAGTTTGGGGCGAATTTACGTAGAAAGCGCGGAAATTGCTACCTTAGCGGAAAATCACACTTTAGCACCATGAAGTTTTATTACCTATTCCTGCTTACACTCTTTTCGTTATCTACATCTTACGCCCAAAATTACTACCCCAAAGCCCAAGATCATTGGACGATCACCCGCTTTGAAATTTTGAATGTATTTACCGAAATCGCCGTTACCGACACCTATCGCGTTGAAAATGCGGTTACTTTTTGTGAAAAAAGCTACTATCCCCTACTCCGTAACGGTCAGCCGTTTTGCTTTTTTCGGGAAGAAGGCACGAAACTCTATGGACGCAAAACCAATCAATGTACCGAAACGGATATTCAAATCTTTGATTTTAACTTCCGTCTTTATGATACTTTAATCTTAAAAGCGGCTCGTTTTGCAGGTGATATTGAAAAATTTGCCGTAGTGCTTCGCAATGTGCCGGCGGACAGTTCCGCAAGCGGTAAACGAGAAATCATCTTCCAAACCCTGTACCAACGGATGCCCGACGGTTATATTAAACATTCGGGACCTTGGGGAAAATGGATTGCAGGTATCGGTTCATTAGAACAAACGTTTTATCCTTTTGATGAAAAATATTTAGCCAATGTGGCGGAAATCAAAGGCGACCATCATTTTTTAACGTGTTTTAAGGATTCCCTTATCCTAAAATTTACCAAAACGCCCGGACTACTGTTCCCCTATAAGGGTGATAGCTGTGCCTATCATTATCGGTTAGTCGTAAATTATCGCCCCAAGATTGAAAAAAGTATTGCATCGTTCCCTAATCCGGCTACCTATTTATCCACATTCAATACTCTCCAACCCCTAAGCCTGCAAGTATTGGATTTACAAGGCAAAATCATCCGTACCCTTCAAAACGTATCCGAAACGTACTATCCTTTTGAAGCTACCGACCCGTCCGGCATTTATTTGTTACTTTTGCGGGATGAAAATTCGGTTTACCATCGGAAAGTTTGGTTACAAAACGGGGATTAGTTTTCTATTCCTGTTGATGTATGCGTTGAATGGTCTGCACGCGCAAACCAAGTGTTATGCCTTACACCAAAACAATGAAACCCGTAAACAGAAATGGGAACAAGAACTTTACCGCAAACAGAAAATTCGTAAGATTACGTATTACACGCTGACGCTGGACTCCGCCGATACCAACTTTTTCAAGACGAAGATTCAACTCTTTGATAAAAGAGGGCGCATCATTGAAGACAACGACTTTCGATTCGTTCGGGTGTACCAATACGGTAATGACGACTTAGTTACCTCCGAAAGGGTGTACGACTTAGATGGTAATCTTTACTCCCAAATGCAGACCGAATACCTCAAGCGGAAACCCGTCAAACGCTCGATCACTTCCGAAGGAGTTAGCGGAACGGTCTTTTATTTTTACAACAATGCCGGACAAAAAACCGAAGAACGCTATTCCGGTGCGTTATACAGTCCGCCCGCCAATCGTTTCATCCAATACAATAACAAAGGCACAATCCATGTGGAATATCAGATCATAGATAACCCGCCGCCCGGTACACGCGACACGGTGGACGTTCAGTATTATACCTACAAACCCGCTTCCAATGGTTGGGGGGATACGGTTCGCATTTATGATAAAGACCGGAGGTTATTTCAAACCTTCATTTACAGCTACGATAAGCAATGCCGATGTATCGAAGAATACCGTCAAAGTTCGCTGTTAAGTATGCAATATACTTATGATGCACTGGGCTTTATCCGTACAATAGAGATGAAGGATAACTTCAAAACCGGTTCTGTAACCTTTCGGTCGGAACACATCCGCGATTTTTCCGGTAAATTAGTCAAAGAATACTACCCTACCCGACCGAATAACGACATCGGCGTGGAATTAGAATACGAATATTATACGGAATAAGAGCCGATTAAGTAGCGATGGCGTAGGCATTTTGTTCTCCGCCCGCTTCGCGATAAATGAATTTGAGTTCATTATGGCGGTACATGATGCCCTCCACATGGAAGATCGCTTCCTCCGCGATACAAACGGCAAAATCGGCGATTTTCTCCAAACTCTTGATGATGAGTAGCAGTTGGATCAGTTCCGCCGCTTGGGCAGGGTTTTGTTGGATGCGCTCGGTGATGATGGTGAAGGCATCGCGGTGGATGGTGTCAATTTCATCATCTTGAATAAAAATACTTTTAGCTTGATCCAAATTTTCTCTGAAGAAAGCCATGAGCGATTCATTAACGATCTTCCGCGTTAATTGCATCATATCTTGCAAACGCAGACGGGTCAGTAATTCGATCTCCAGATCATGCCCGATCTCCATCAATTTACGCGCGATACCGTTAATAATGTCCCCTATTTGCTCCAAAAAAGCATTGATTTTCAGTACGGAAGTAACGAACCGCAGGTCATTGGCTACCGGCTGATAAAGTGCCAAGATACGTTCGCAGCGGCGATCGATTTTAATATCATACTTATCAACCTTCTTTTCGTTTTTGCGAATTTTGCGCGCCGTATCTACATCATAATGGTGTACGGCATGGATTACGTCCTCTAATTGTAAGAGTACGAGTTCCGCCATATCCAGCACTTTATGTTTAAGCTCCCGAATTTCTGCTTCAATGAGTCTCATAGGGATTAAAGGAAAAAGGGTTAATAAAATCGTAATCCGTAAAAGTACGATAGCTATGTTAATACATTTCGCATTTAGATTTATCCTTAGATTAAATCCTGATTCTTACGGAAAGAAAGGCAACTACAAAGATACTAAAATTATTCGGACAATCTAATTTTTAGAAGAAAAATAATTTCAGCATTGCATAAAGTCAAATTCAAGGTATTGAAATTATTTCTTATCCGTTTGATCTACTTCTCCGAACCGAAGCCCGAGACTTAACTCCAAGACGGATGGAAAACTACCCTTGTCAGTAGTACGTGGTATGCGATAGTTAGCAAAAACGTTCAAACGATCAAAAAACTGCCCACCTAACGTAAATGCCCCCCAATAACTTTCCTCTGTACCTTTACTCACAATGGCATGAGCATAACCCGCTTGCAATTTATCGTCCAAAAAGCCTGCCAAAAAGCCCATATCGAGATTCGTTTTGGCTTGATCAGTAATATTACTGATACGGGTATGGATCAAGGGCGTAATGCTAATGGATTCATAAGGTATCTTGTACCCGAATTGCAAATACGTATAATCATAAGCTATTCCCTTTTTCTCTCCGTCAGGACTACTCACCGGCAAATGCAACCACCCGCTCAAACCCACATAAAAGCCGTTAATCTGTACCCATCCGCCTAAAGTTGCGCCGACGTAGAAAGCATCCGTTATGCGTTTGATAGCGGGATCAATGATGACGGATGATGATCGGTAGTTAACTTCATGCCGAACGTAGGACAGATACGGCGCAACCCCGAAACTAATTTTCTTGCGATCACTTAAATGAATGCGAAAGGCGTAAGGAATCTGCAAATCAGCCCGCATGGAACTCTGAAAATCCTCATAGGAATAGCGGTCAAAATACATCATCCCGCCTAAGTTATGCTTTTTGCTTTCACCTAATCGCCCGTCATATCCCAATACGAACTGTTGATGACTTGGGGACGGATCACCGGAATAAAAATACTGTTGGGTAAAAAGGTGCAAATTTCCCTGCGATTCAAAGCCTGCGTAAGCGGGATTGGTGATGACCCGCGCGCGATTAAACGTCGTATAATAGCGATCAAAAAAATGCAGGGAAGCTATTTGCGCCTGTGCATAAGTCCCTAATAATATCAAGAGTAGAAGTCCGATATAACGCATGTTACCCAAAAAGAACGGCTAATTTACGAGTAACGTAGAATTTCCGCTAAAAATTTCGATCATTAAGGCAAAACATATCGGTTATTTTGGCTTTTTTGCCGAAGATTCGCCTGCTTATGCTGTATTTTTCCGTTATCGTACCGGTGTACAACCGTCCCAATGAAATAGAAGAGTTGCTCTCTACCCTCATTCATCAAACGTATAAACACTTTGAAATTATCATCGTGGAGGACGGTTCTACCATTCCCAGTGAACACGTGGTACACCGTTTCCAAGATCAACTAAACATCCGATATTTTAACAAAAATAAAGAGGGTCCCTCCGCCGCCCGCAATTTCGGCATGAAGCAGGCAACAGGAGATTATTTGGTACTTTTCGATTCCGACCTCTTAGTTCCGCCGCAATACTTCGAGGAAACCGTCAAAGGTTTGGAAAAAGACCGCTGGGACTGCTACGGAGGTCCCGACCGCGCCCACGAATCTTTTACCGACTTACAAAAGGCTATTAATTACAGCATGACTTCATTTTTAACGACGGGAGGCATTCGGGGCAACAAAAAACAAGTGGGGCAATTCAACCCGCGCAGTTTTAATATGGGTTTTTCGCGCCAAGTATTTGAAAAAGTGGGCGGTTTTATAGATATGCATCCGGGTGAAGATATTGATTTCAGCCTAAGAATCCTAAAGGAAGGCTTTAAGGTAGGACTGATCCCGGATGCCTTCGTTTACCACAAACGCCGTTCTACGTTCAAGAAATTTTATACGCAGGTTTATCGTTTCGGATTAAAACGCATTGAACTATACAAACTACACCCCGATACCTTAAAGTTAACCCATTGGTTTCCAACGCTTTTTTCGGCGTATTTCTTGTCGGCGGTGGCGATTGCATTACTTTTTCCTCCGTATGGCTATTGGTATGCCTTACCCTTGGGATTATATTTGATAGCTATTATCGTTCATGCTACGGTAGATAATGGTAGTCTGATCGTCGGATTCACCGCATTAGCCACAACGCTAATACAGATATTTGGTTACGGGAAGGGTTTTTGGGAGAACTATTGGAAATTGGTCATCTTAAATAAAGACAAAGGAAAAGATTTTCGGAAATAGTTAGGGCAAGAATACAAATTCACCGGGGATCACACCAACCCGAAAACTATCCAACGGTGTTGCATTCGTGTTATAGCGATATATGACTCCTTTTTGGTCGAAATTGATCGCGTCTCCAACATATATTTGGTTGTTATTCGGATCAATGCCCAAACTGTAATACGTCTGATTTTTCTTTTGCGGGATTATCGGTTGATTTGATAATTGTTGTGCTGAAACAGGCAAGCGATACACCCCTTGATACAAATAATATAACGTATCTTTAGTTTTATTAATGCACAATTCCGCAGGCGTTTCATCGGAATTTGATGGGATAGCATATTTTTTTATGACTTTTCGTTCCGTCGAATTTAGGTGAAAGAGCCCGCCATCCGCCCCGCCGCAAAGAACCCAAAGGTCGCCGTTTCGGTCTTCAACGATGCTATTGGCGTTCTTACTTACCGGAATTGAATCCGTTATCTGATCCTTCTCTGAATCAATAATATATACATAATCACGGTAACGATTCGTAACAAATACTTTTTTTCCCTTGAGAATCAGCTTCTCCGTCCAGCCGGCACAAGGAATCTTACCGATTATTTTACCTTGATTAATAGATATAATCGAAATGGCATTCGCGTAAAGATCAGTTACATACGCTTTATCATCTGTAATCGGCAAAAAGTATCTGGGCGAACGCAAACCCGTTATCGTGGCTTGTGATTGAAACGTATGCGCATCTATCACTTCGATTTTACCGGAATTATTCACCACTACGTAGGCACTTTTACCTAATAATGTTACCGATTGTGCAACATCCCCTAACCTCCGTTGATTCGCTGAGAAAAACACATCTTCGGTTACTTGTCCGTTGCGGATCAGCGAAAGCGACGCATTCCCTCGTGTGAAGTTACCTTCATTCACGACTAATACGCCTCCACCACCCGACGGGATGGGTTGGGATTCCTTTTTAGGGTCAGCACAAGCACCTAAAAGCAACAAGAAAGCATGTAATAGCTTTTTCATATCTATCACAAATATACTACCAAATCAGCTCTAAGGTCAAGCGAAAATGCCTGCCGGGTTGCGGACGCAGGGCTATTGTTTCAAAATAGGTATTATACAAATTCAGTAAATCCAATCGAATAACCGCCTTTTCTTTCCATTTTCTTCCGGAATAAAATGATTTCTCCAAAGAAAGTTCTCCCAACTGAAAGGACGGTAGAAAATCTGACTCATCCGCAGTCGTGAAACGATACCCGGTATAACGATGCCTATAACCCAGCGTCCATGATTGATAAGAAATTTCTGTCAAGCCCATTGCTTGATGAATTGGAACATACATCACTTGTTTATGCAAAGAAGCATCGTTCGGTACATTTGATTCTACGGGCGTTGAACGGCAATAATCATACGATATTTCTGCTTTCCATGTGATCCCTTTCCAATACGTTTCATAGTTGAGTTTACTCTCCAAACCTTGAGAACGAATCTGGGTCATATTGACGGGAGACCAATAACCGGCAGTCGGTAACCAAATGATACCATTCGTAATGCTTTTTACGTAGGCATTTTGACGAAATATTATTCGATGATTTTTCAATTTCCAGCGTTTGGCAAGATTTAATTCGCCGTTCCATGATTTTTCCGCTCTTAAATTCGGATTTCCGCCCGGATTCCAGTATAAATCATTAAACGTTGGTATCCGAAAAGCACGTTCCACCGAAGCCCTAAGTATAATACCCGTTCGCCCCCAATATTGATTCAATGATCCGCTATAATTCCATACGGGGGCTTGATCGGATAATATCTGATAGCGGGCAAATAGTTTCAATTCGGTATTTTTACGAATTAGATCAATATAGTAATACGGGGTCAATAGCTTACGTTGTTGATTTTGAGCGTAATTAGACGTGTTTGCCTGCTGAAGTTGAGCTTCGATCCCCCGTTTTTGCTTAATGAAAACATCTATCTTGTAATAACCTTTTCGTGTAGATTGACTCATATTTCCATAAAAAATATTACTATAAAAGGATGAATTAATCACTGTGAGTGAATCAGAATACCTTAAATAATCCGTATTTATACCTACTAAAAACTCGTAGTATTTTCTTTCTGACCGATCTATTAGATGATAATTCAAAACCGCTTTGATAGAACGATCCGTTTGGCGGGTATCGGAAAGATTTGAGGCTAAAGTCGGCGGTATCTGCCGCTCCGCCTGCTGAATCCAAACATCGGTTTTGAGCCATTGAACGATGCGACTTTCTTTTTCCCATTCATCTTTTTTCCGCTTGAGGTTGATTTGCGTTGAAAATATGCCCCCCCATTGGTTAAAATGTGCATTGGTAAGTGTTTCATCTTGTCGCTTTAGGCTATTAAAATACTTAAAATTATTCTGTGTTTCCTGCCGATACGCCCGAAAAGCAATACTCATGTTACTATCTTGTGTCATTGTCCGCAGACCTTGTTCTTGCCAACCAAACGAACCGATACCCGCCTTAATGCGTAGTTCACTAAACTTTTCTTCATCACCATATATGATTTTTTGACTTTCTGAATTGATGATCCTGCGAGAATAATCCAACGACTTATAACTATTATTAGATAGTTCTACTTTTCCTCCAATACCGCCCGAAGCATCAACATTCGCACGATCCATCAGATAGGTAGGTGCTAAATTAAAATCAAACAGTCCATTCTGCGTACTGATGATCGGTATTCCGTTCCAATAAATGTTTGTTTGGGCGGAAGTTGTCCCCCGAAATGCCATAGTTGCCAACCCACCCGACGAATAGGAACGCACCGACAAGCCATTCGTTTGTTCCAACAGTTGGGTCAACGAAGATACACGCAATAATTGTTTCGTATCAAAACTGTTTTGGAAGTGTATTTGATTTCTGACATCCGCATCTCCGACTTCCGAACAAAATTGATGAACAATTCTAATCGTTTCTAATTTTAGTTCTCCCCTACCCACATCGGTTGTATCTTCCTGCCCCCATCCGACGGATGGTAAGAAAAATAGGATCACATACAACCAATAAACACCGTTTTTCACAAAAATTTAATATTATCACTGAAGTTTGAACCAAAATTCGTCTTAATTTTAAGAACTTTTTGAAGTTGTCATTCTCTTTGCCTCAACGGATTTCGTTATGAAAAAGTTGTTACTCTTTGTCTTATTGCTGTGCGGTAGTATCTTGAATACTTTTGCCCAACAAAAAGTGGAATTTACGCCAAAAACGGAATATAATTCTGCTTTTGAAGCTGTTTATGCGCGCCATCCTTTAGTTCCGCGCGGGGTCTTGGAAGCGGTTGCTTTCCAAAACACCCACCTGACCCACATTACACCGGAGGATTTGAAGCCTTCTTGTACGGGAATGCCACCCGTTTACGGGATAATGGGCTTGATGCCGAACGGTAAAAACTGGTTCAAAAACAACTTAACGGCAGTATCGCAACTCTCCAACATGAGTCCGGGCATTATTCTTTCTACGCCCGAGAACAGTATCGAAGCCTACGCCCGCGCCTTCGAGGCAAAGATAAAATTAATGTCCGTTCCGCCCCAACGGATTGAAGAATATATAGATGTTATCCTAAGCCTTTCCGAACTGCCGGACCGTAACTTGGGGGATGCTTTCAGCTTGGATACGTATAGCTACGGCATTTTAACCTTTTTACAAACGCCTGATTATCAGCAAAGTTTTTCTTTTCCAACTTATCAAGTTGACTTAGAAAAATTCTTCGGCAAGACGAATTATAAAGTCTTGAGTGCTTCGTTCATCGAAACGGATGATAACGGAAATGTAACCGTGAAGAAAGGACATGGTTTGAGTTATAACCCGCTTTTACGTCGAAAAAATACGCTCAAGGACGATACCCCCTACCCTATGGTTGCCGATTATTCGGGAGCGATTTGGGACCCGACGACCTGTAATTTCTCTTCCCGTAACGGCACAGCGATTACTCACGTAACCATTCACACGATGCAGGGTAGTTATGCCGGTTCGATTTCATGGTTCAAAAACTGCACCGCTCAAGTTTCAGCGCATTATATGGTCAGAGCATCGGACGGGCAAGTTACACAAATGGTAAGTGAAGCGGACAAAGGTTGGCACGTAGGTAATTCCAATCCGTACGCTATCGGTATTGAAAATGAGGGCTTTGTGGATGATCCGACTTGGTACACCACTGCCCTTTACAATGCGAATGCCGCTATCGTTCGGGACATCGCAACGCGCAGAGGATTCGACCTCAAACGGGCTTACGCGGGTGCTGCCTCCGCTGTTGTCAATCCAATCTCTGATTGTTGGATCGTAAAAGGACACCAACACTTCGCCAGCCAGTCCCATACCGACCCGGGCATCCATTGGGATTGGAAAAGGTTTTATGAATTATTGAATCCGACGTTCACACCTACCGTTTATACAACAGCAACGGGAACATTCACTGATCCGGGCGGGGCAGGAAATTACGCCGACCGCGAAAGAAGACGTTACCGAATCAGTCCCGCCGGCGCAAGAACCGTTACGGTTAACTTTACTGCCTTTAATTTAGAAAATAATTACGATTTTCTCCGCGTGTATGACGGTCAAAATTATACCGCTAACTTAATCGGAACATACACGGGGACGACTTTACCGCCGACCATTTCGGGTAATACGGGACACCTCTACTTTGAATTTGACTCTGATTGCGCAACCACCGCACCGGGTTGGTCTGCTAACTGGACAAGTAGTACCGAACCGCCCGCCTGCACCGCCCCGATGAACTTAACAACCACTTTTACGGGACACTCCGCCGCTACGGTGGGTTGGATGGCTGTGCCGGGTGCAGTTAATTATGAAGTCCGCTTCAGAAGACATTTTTCCAATACTTGGACTACCCGAACGGCAACAACCAACTCGTTAATGCTGACGGGCTTAGCCTTGAACGGGCATTATTACTGGCAGGTACGTACCAACTGCAGTAACAACAATTACAGTACCTACGCTACGGCGGATTTCGTTACACCGAATCGTGCCAATGCCACCATCAACAGCTGTACAGGAACGTTTACTGATGCGGGAGGTTCGGAAGGCAAATATGCCAACAGTGAAAACTGGGTAACGACCGTCGCCCCCTTAGGAGCTACGTCGGTAACGATGACCTTTACTTCCTTTGCTACGGCAAATTCTTCCGACTATCTGAAAATTTACAACGGTTCTAACGTCAATGCTCCTTTATTGGGAACGTATCATACGAATACTTCTCCGGGAACAGTTACAGGGACAACGGGCGCATTAACGCTTCAATTTGTATCCAATGCTTCCACCGTTGCCAACGGCTGGGTAGCAACCTGGACGTGCCAAAACGGAGGCGGATGCAGTTCCCCAACGGGACCCGCAACGACTGCCGTAGGACAAACAACCGCTACGCTGAACTGGGCTTCCGTTCCGAACGCTACTTCTTATGAAATTCGTTACCGCCAAGTAGGCGACGTTACTTGGACGACTACCACGACTTCCCAAGTCAGTTACAACCTAAGCGGATTAATCGCGAATACACAATATGAGTGGCAGGTCAGAACCAACTGTAACGGAACGTTCTCCACATGGACGGCAAGTACGACCTTCACCACCCAACCAAGCTGTAATACTTCTTCCGGTTTAACGGCAACGAGCATCACGACCAATTCGGCTACCATTTCTTGGAATGCGGTGCCGGGAGCAATCAGCTATTACGTACAGTGGCGCAATGTAGGCGGGGTAACGTGGTCAAATACCACTGTAGCCGGTACTTCGCACAACCTTACGGGTTTAACGGCTTATACGCAATACGAGTGGCAAGTCAGAACCAACTGTTCGGGCAGTCAGTCATCGTTCACGGGTTTGTCAAATTTTATGACCTTACCCTTGCCTTGTAATTTACCGACGGGTTTAAGTACGACGAGTATTACTGAAAACGTTGCAACCGTCAGTTGGAGCAGTGTAGCCAATGCGTTGGATTACTCCTTACGATACCGCGATGTGGGCAACGCCAACTGGACGACGATCACCACTGCTACCACTACGTATAACGTTACCAGTCTTTTGGCTTCCACCAACTACGAATGGCAGGTACAAGCCAACTGTACAGCTAATAACTCAGGCTTCACGGCTTCAACGAACTTTACGACCCTTGCTCCACCTGCCTGCTCAATACCAACGGGAACGGTAACCTCAAATATAACCCAAAATTCCGCTACCTTATCATGGAATGCCATGCCGGGTGCGGTTAATTATCGCGTGATCTATCGTTTATCTTCGGATGTGAATTGGACGGGAGTGGACGTTGCGGGAACAAGTTACAACTTGACAGGACTTTTATCCAACTCCGAATATCGCTGGGGCGTGCGTACCAACTGTACGAGCAGTTCATCCTCGTATTCCAATGCACTGATCTTCACAACCGATTTACCGCCCTGCAATATACCGACTGGCATGACCACCACGAACATTACTCAAACGTCCGCTACCGCTTCGTGGACGGCAGTGTCGGGAGCAGTCAACTATACCTTACAGTGGCGGAAAATAGGAGACGTTACTTGGTCTTCCACCACATTAACGGGAACTTCCCAAAGCATCATGGGTTTAACAGCTAATACTTCCTACGAATGGCAGGTCAGAACCAACTGTGCGGGGAATAATTCAGCCTATACCGCTTCTACGAACTTTACGACGCTACTCCCGCCCTGTAATGTACCGACTGGCATGACCACCACGAGCATTACTCAAACATCGGCTATCGCTTCTTGGACGGCTGTGTCGGGGGCGGTT
>Ga0209573_1001890_pt1 | contig 29418 bp, 20 predicted proteins | sample TNRBio252014_DNA_FD_185870 | JGI IMG/M metagenome (GOLD analysis project Ga0209573, IMG submission 185870) | Wastewater treatment Type I Accumulibacter community from EBPR Bioreactor in Madison, WI, USA - TNR Reactor_6/25/2014_ DNA (SPAdes)... | ecosystem: Engineered > Bioreactor > EBPR >...
AACTCTTTAACAGCAGAAGCTGGGCGCTGCACCACTTCACCGGCAGCAATCTGGTTAGCTATAGAATCGGGTAAAAGCTGAATAATATCGGACATGATCGGCTTACGTCTGCTTGCGGAAAAATCTGACCCAGATATAAAATGGAATAATTAATGCTAAAAAGTAAACCGAAGTGTTGCCATAGTGGAGATAAGCCATCACCCATATTACCAATATAGTAATGATAACCAATCGTAAGATATTGGCTGAGGGATCAAAATTTTTGGTTTGCTTGCTTCGTGCTGCCCTGAATGACCCGGCAATACGGGCTCGGTATTCATTGGCCACAATCTCTTCTTCATTTTTCAATCTTAACTCACGTTGTATACGCTCCTCCCGCTCCCTTCGTTCTTCATCCAGTGGATCATAATGTCGGGGCGCAAAATTAAATCTTCTGTGCTTGGGTATCCGCGTAAATAAAGAAGGAATTTTCATTGCTGGAAATATTTGATTGCCTTTGATGTAATGCAACTTTTTAAGCTGCGTCACCATTATTTTATTTGGTACTAAATCTGGTTAATTTAAAGGCTTACAAAAATGCCTCTATTCAGCTTCAATTACAAAAAAGCAAACAGCCCACACAATAAAAAAGTTTGGTTGGCTCTCTGGCTTGTTTGCCTTAGTGTTTTACAGGTTTTTAGCCAAAACACGAGGGAGAAATGGGTCGATAGCGTATTTCAAAATCTATCGTTTGAGGCCAAAATAGGCCAGCTTATAATGATGCCGGTTGACGCCTATGCTGAAGATTCAGAAAAAGATAAACTACTGAACCTGGTTAACAACTATGGAATTGGGGGGGTTGTGTTGACACGTGGTGGACCAGTAACACACCAGCAGCTTCTTAAAGAACTACATGCCCAGTCTGCTGTACCTCTGCTGGTGGGACTAAATGCGGAAGAAGGACTAGGCTCAACACTGGACAGCACCCTGGTATTTCCACAAACCTTGATGTTGGGGGCGATACAGGATGACAGCTTGCTATTTTATTTTGGTGATGAGGTTGGCCGACAGCTCAAAGCACTAGGTATCCATATTACGTTTGCCCCAACTGCCGATTTGAGTACAACCTTCAAGACGGATGATTTGGTTAACCATACTTTTGGCGAGAATCCAATACGTGTAGCCAATGCAGCCGTGTTGTATATGAAGGGCCTTCAGCATGCCGGTATTATTCCCGTAGCTAAACATTACCCCCACTACGGGCTTAAGGTTACCGGGTACACTAAAGGTGTCCCGATAATGGGCCTTGCCCAAGATAATAAACAATCGCTATATCCACTTAAGCAATTGATTGACAATGGATGCCCGGCTATTCTATCTTCCTATATCCACGATCCGATTTTCCCCGATCGGAGAAAAATAACCAGAAAGAAAAAAAGAATTGTTCCGGAAGCACTACCTACATTATATACAGCGGACTACCTGAAAAGAAATTTCAACTTTCAAGGACTGGTTTTTAGTTACGTACCCGATGTAAAAGTATTACTCAGGAAATATCAACCTGGTGATTCAGAGATTTATGCTTTTCTGGCCGGAAACGATATTCTGCTATTTCCACAAAACATTGCTGCCACTGTTCGGAAACTCCGAAGGCAAATAAAAAAGAACCCAGCCTTGTTAGCACAACTTGACGTGCGTGTAAAAAAAGTGCTTGCATTCAAGTACAATGCGGGGTTACCTGCTGACGATCCACAGGATCCTGAGAATTTGTACGAAAAACTCAACACCATTGAGGCCCGCGTGCTCAGGCGTGATCTTTACGAAAAATCAGTTTCAATTGCATTTGATGATCAGGAAATTTTACCGATAAAAATTCTGGAGAACACATCCTTCGCATCCCTTTCCATTGGTGAGCGTAAAGAAAATGAATTCAGCAGTTATCTTTCGCGTTACGCACCCTTCGATCATTTTCAGTTTCATCAGTCAGATGAGGATACAACACTGCTTATTGAAGAACTTAAAAAGTACAATGTAGTAGTAGCCGCTGTATTCCTGACCAGTTCAGGCTTAGTTTCTGAATACCCGGCACTGCTCGATGAATTGGCAAAACATACAAAAGTAGTGGTCTGCAATTTCGGGCCACCATCAAAACTTAGTTTGTTCACCGGACCTAAAACCATAGTACAAGCTTTTGTTGACGATGCACTGATGCGCAGAACAGTGCCACAGATTTTGTTTGGCGGATTGAACGCCAGCGGAAAACTTCCTCTTTCAATAAATGATAAAATTGCTGAAGGGTCAGGAAAATCCACTCCTATGTTGGGAAGATTGTCGTATTCTTTGCCAGAGACAGTTGGCATGAGCAGTCAATCATTGGAAAGAATTTCAGCTATTGTTCGTGAAGCCATCGAAACACAAGCAACACCGGGGTGCCAGATTCTGATTGCTAAAAATGGAAAAGTGATCTACGAGAAATCCTTCGGGTGGTATACTTACGATAACACACAGCCGGTAACAGACGAAACTATTTACGACCTGGCCTCCATGACCAAGGTTTTGGGTACACTTCAATCGGTTATGTTTTTATATGATCGCGGACTGATTGATGTCAATCGTAAAGTTTCATACTACCTTCCTGAACTTCGATCGACCAATAAAAAGGATGTAAACCTTAAAGATGTACTCACACACCAGGCGGGGTTACTTGCCTTTGTTCCGTTGTGGCCGCAGACCACGAAAAATGAAAAAGAGTTTTTGCCCTACTACTATAATCCTGTACGCACTGAAAAATACTCTTTGCAGGTTTCTCCAAATTTATTCGCTGCACCGGTTATCCGTGATTCCTTATGGAAGTGGACCTTTGAATCGCGAATGATTGAAAAGCCTGCGCGAACTCCCTATACGCTGCGGTATAGCGACATTGGCTTTTGGTTAATGCACAGACTATCCGAGAAATTACTCAATCAACCTATGGATGATTTCTTATGGCAGAATTTATTCGAGCCGATAGGAGCAAGCACCACAGGATACAATCCGCTAAATCGCTTCCCTGTCTCTCGCATAGCGCCCACCGAATACGATAAAATCTTCCGCAAAGACATGATCCACGGCACCGTACACGATGAGCGTGCCGCCATGATGGGTGGTGTTGCCGGGCATGCCGGATTATTCAGCACAGCCCATGATGTTGCCAAAATAGGGCAAATGCTATTACAAAAAGGCTATTATGGTGGGTATCAATACCTCAAGCCAGAAACTGTTGAACTGTTTACTGCCAAACAGTTTGAAAACAGCCGGAGGGGACTGGGCTGGGACAAGCCCATTCAAAGTGATTGGGCCACCCCTGCTTCACTCTTCTCATCCCCCCGAACGTATGGCCATACGGGGTTTACAGGCACGTGTATCTGGATAGATCCGGAATTTGAGCTGGTTTATGTATTCTTGTCAAACCGGGTTTATCCTGACCGTAGCACTAAACTAATTACGACCAATATTCGTTCTCGGATACAAGACGTTATTTATCAATCCATATTTGATTATTGTCAATACCCAAACCCATTCCTGTGGAGCAAATCAAGATAGGCATAGTATGTTACCCAACGTTTGGCGGTAGCGGAGTAGTGGCTACTGAACTGGGCAAAGCATTAGCCCAAGAGGGGCACAAAGTTCATTTTATAACCTATTCACAACCCAGCAGACTGGATTTTCTGAATGAGAATATATTCTACCACGAAGTAGAGTTCAGATCATACCCATTATTTGAATATCCGCCTTATGAACTGGCGCTGGCCAGCAAAATGGTGAGTGTCGCCATGAATGAAAAACTCGATCTGCTTCATGTTCACTATGCCATTCCGCATGCCTCGGCAGCGTACATGGCCAAGCAAATACTAAAAACACAAGGTATAGTTATGCCCGTAGTAACTACCCTGCACGGAACGGACATTACGCTGGTGGGTAAAGACGCATCGTACGAACCGGTGGTTACTTTTAGCATCAATCAATCAGACGGAGTTACGGCTGTATCAGAAGATCTGAAAAGAGAAACCTTCGAGCACTTCAAAATCACAAACGAAATAGAGGTGATTCCGAACTTCATTGATCTTGCTAAATTCAAAAAGCAAAAAAAAGATCATTTTAAACGAGCCATTTGCCCGGAAGGAGAAATGTTGGTTGTGCATACTTCCAATTTCAGAAAAGTGAAGCGTATTGGCGATGTTATTAAAGTATTCTATAATATTCAAAAAGAAATACCAGCCAAACTACTGATGATCGGTGATGGCCCTGAACGGGTTGGCGCAGAACAACAATGCCGTGATCTTGGAATCTGTGACAATATTCGATTCCTCGGAAAACTTGAAGCGGTAGAGGAGGTTCTCTCCGTTGCCGATTTATTTTTAATGCCCTCTGAAAAAGAAAGTTTTGGTTTGGCAGCCCTGGAGGCAATGGCGTGCGAAGTGCCGGTAATCTCATCCAACACAGGCGGAATACCCGAACTGAACATTCAGGGTGTAACCGGCTTTATGAGTAACGTTGGCGATACGGAAGACATGACACGCAAAGCATTGTTTGTTCTTGACAAAAAGAATCTGCCGAAATTCAAAGAAAATGCTCTGAACCGGGCAAAAGAATTCGACATCAGCCGTATACTTCCCCGATATGAAGACTATTACGTTAAGATTATCGAGAAAACCAATGTAAAAGTAATTCGTTAAAATACTGGTTGAGTGTCAGTTATTATTTTTGAAGAAATATGGAGGCGATGACAGAAGTAACACCAAAAAACAAAGGAACTAAACAGCTCTTCAAAAATCCTGTTCTCGAAAAACTTACACGAACGCACATTTCTGTGCCCCTCATAATATTTTTTACCTACGCAGCAGCATTACTTTACTGGAGCATTACGCATACTGAACTTAATCCATTATTAACAACTACACTTTTTTTTGTAGGATGGCTGGCCTTTACATGGGTGGAGTATAATGTGCATCGTTATGTTTTTCATATGCGTGCACACACGGAAAAAAGAAAGGAATTACAGTATACGTTACACGGTGTCCACCATGAATATCCGAAGGATAAGGAAAGACTGGCCATGCCCCCCGTGCTAAGCATAACCATTGCCACCGTGCTTTTACTTTTGCTTCGTTTAGTTATGGGTGATTTTGTATTTGCCTTTTTACCGGGTTTTCTGGTTGGATATGCCAGTTACCTGGGGGTACATTACATGGTGCATGCCTGTCAACCACCTAAAAACTTTCTAAAAGCACTTTGGGTAAACCATAGCATTCACCACTATAAGGATGGGGAAATTGTATTTGGGGTGTCATCACCCCTATGGGACTATATCTATCGTACAATGAAAGAAAAGCCTAGAATCTCGTAGAAGACGGATTTCTTAATACCAAAAAAGCCACCCTTTTACCTTGGGTGGCTTTTTTTGATTGCCTGGGTGTAGGCTAATCAGATTTTTGTTTCTTTAACCTCCGGCTGCTTTACAGGCTTCTTGGCATACGTGGCACACGTATAGGATGAGCAAGAGCCTAAAAAAAGCGCCAAAAGGCTTAAAACCAGTACAGACTTTTTCATAGCACTATTGTTTAATTGTTGATCAAAAATAGGCCGTGCAGACCTTGAAATATTTCCTTAATCACGGATTATATTACGTAGGTTCAAAAAATTAAGTTCCAAAAAAGAAACAGAATCCCTGAATTTAGGGTTTAAAAGGAATCTTTCACTAAATCTATGTTAGGCTACCGATTCAGTCAGTACACTCCCCCTCCAGAAAAGGCCAACAGTGATTTTGAACGCCTTTTGAAAATATTCATGCAACTGGCCCTCATTACCTCAGGTAATGTTGCTGAAGCCCTGCAATGGCTTACTGAACTGGATAAGCAATACAAACTAACTACCGATAACTACGGTATCGGTGATTTTATTGAGCAGCTTAAGCGCGAAGGCTACATTGATGATAAAGGGCCTAATGGTGAGTTCTCCCTTAAAGCCCGGAGTGAACAGAATATCCGAAAATCAGCCCTGGAAGAAATTTTCGGAAAGTTAAAGAAAACAAAAGGTGGAGATCACAGCACTTTTCACAGTGGCCGGGGCGATGAACAAACCACCGAGCGAAGAGATTATGAATTCGGTGATACGCTGGAGCAAATATCAATAACCGATTCACTCAGAAATGCTCAAATCAATCATGGGTTAGATAACTTCTTCATGACCGAAGAGGATTTGGAGGTAATAGAAAGTGAATACAAATCGCAAACCTCAACCGTTCTCATGATCGATATCTCCCACTCTATGATTCTGTACGGTGAGGATAGAATAACACCGGCAAAAAAGGTTGCTATGGCGTTGGCGGAACTGATCACTAAAAAATATCCAAAGGATACACTCGACATTATTGTCTTCGGAGATGATGCCTGGCAAATTGAAATCAAAGACCTGCCCTACCTGCAAGTTGGTCCGTACCATACCAATACAGTAGCGGGGCTAGAGCTGTCGATGGATATTCTCAGGCGTAGAAAAAATCCGAACAAGCAAATTTTCATGATCACCGATGGAAAGCCAACCTGCATCAAACAGGGCATTAAATATTATAAAAACAGTTTTGGCCTTGATCATAAAATTCTGGGTAAAACACTTACCCTTGCCAGTCAATTAAGAAAACTAAAAATACCTGTTACCACGTTTATGCTGGCCACCGATGCTTACCTGAAAGCATTTGTGCGGGAATTTACAAAAACGAATAAGGGCAATGCCTACTACAGCGGCCTACAAGGATTAGGCAATCTTGTTTTTGAAGATTTTAACAAGAACAGAAGAAAAACATATTAGAAGATTAAGACATGGATATTCATAAAATAAAAACCTTAAAGCAATTAAAATCAACAGGCTATAAACCGAAATCGGTTAAAGATGAGTTGCGCAACAACCTGATTGAAAAGAAAAGAAAAAAAGAACCTGTATTCAGCGGCATCTGGGGATATGAAGAAACGGTAATACCGGACCTTGAAAGAGCCATATTAGCCGGACATAATATTAACTTACTAGGCTTACGTGGCCAAGCCAAAACCCGCATTGCCCGGTTAATGATTAACCTGTTGGATGAATATATACCCGTTGTAGAAGGTTCGGAATTAAATGATGATCCGCTTCATCCCATCTCACGATACAGTATTGATAAACTCCATGAGTTTGGAGAGGAGACTCCAATTTCATGGGTTCACAGGCATGATCGGTACACTGAAAAACTCGCCACACCAGATGTTTCCATTGCCGATCTTATTGGCGATGTTGACCCGATAAAAGCTGCTACACTCAAGCTACCCTATTCCGATGAGCGAGTAATCCACTTTGGTTTGATTCCCCGATCGCACCGTGGAATTTTTGTTATCAATGAATTGCCCGACCTACAGGCACGTATTCAGGTAGCACTTTTTAACATTCTGCAAGAAGGTGATATTCAAATACGTGGATTTAAAATACGTTTACCACTGGATCTTCAGTTTGTTTTCACGGCCAATCCGGAAGACTATACCAACCGGGGCAGTATTGTTACTCCTCTGAAAGATCGGATCGATAGTCAGATTATTACACATTATCCCAAAACTATTGATATAGGCAAACACATTACACGACAAGAAGCACATATAAAAGAAGATCAGCAAAACCTGGTTATCGTTCATGACCTGGCGAAAGACCTGATAGAACAAATTGCTTTTGAAGCGCGTAAAAGTGAATTTATTGATTCAAAAAGTGGTGTTTCTGCAAGGCTCACCATTTCAGCTTATGAAACACTTATTGCATCTGCTGAGCGTAGGGCATTGATTAATCAGGAAAAGAAAACAACAATTCGGGTTTCTGATTTATCCAGTGTAATACCATCCATTACCGGAAAAGTAGAGCTGGTTTATGAAGGTGAACAGGAAGGGCCCGGTATTGTGGCTCAAAACTTGATCGGTAAAGCCATACGAACACAGTTTGTGAATTACTTTCCCGATCCGGAAAAATTCAGGAAGCAAAAAGATAAAAGTCCTTACAAAACCATTACCGATTGGTTTGGTGAAGGAAACAAAATAGACCTGCTGCATGAGGTTAGTGAAAAGGAATATGAGCAACTTCTAAAAAGCATACCCGGACTGAAAGAGTTGGTTAAAGCATACCATCCTCATCAGTCAGCGGCACTCCAGCTTTTTTTGATGGAATTCGCCCTCCACGGATTGGCTGAGTACAGTTTAATCAGTAAACACTACCTCACAGCCGGGCATCAATTCAAAGATTTATTAAGTTCCATGTTTAATCTACCCAAAGATGATGATGACGATGAAACCGAAGAAGATGACGATGCGGCATTCGGAGGAAGTAGAGGTAGATAAAGAAAAACTAAAGGCATTATACGCATTAGTTGCCAAAGGTGAAGGAGAGCAACTTGAATTTAAACGTAAAGCCACCCACCCTGAAAAAATTGTACGCGAACTAATAGCATTTGCCAATACCAAAGGAGGAACTTTGTTAATTGGTGTGGCCGATGATGGCTCAATACCAGGCGTTAAATTTCCGGATGAAGAGTTGTATACAGTTCAAAAAGCACTTGCAAAACTCAGCTGGCCCCGTATTAATTTCAGGAAAGAAATTATTTCCCTGACATCAAGCCGATACGTCATATCCATACAGGTACCTCCGGGCAAAAAAAGACCATATTTCTTCCGTCTAAGCAGACGAAAAAAGTGTTGCCTTATTCGTCACGCTGACAAGAGTATAAATGCCAGCCAGGAGGTACAGCAAATTATCCACCTGCGTTCAAAACAAAAGGACGTACAGTTTACCTATGGCGAACATGAGCAAAAACTTTTTCGTCATCTGGATAAATCGAGGTTTATTACGCTCTCAGAATTCATAACCCTAAGCGGCCTAAACAGCCATCGGGCTTCCTGGATACTTGTTCAACTCGTGCTTGCTAATATTCTGAAAATAGAGCCCCACGAAAAGGGTGATCACTATTCTGTCTACTGATTCAACGTGTTATCAATTTAGTAATGCGGGTGGGATTGTAAAGGTATTAAAAAATTTCACTTTCAAAAATCTTTCAGCATTACTAAGGTTTTTGTTTATTTCGATAACTAAGTTCTTTGTTAAGCATGTCAAAAGCCAAAAAGGAAAAGAAGATCTTCGTTCTGGATACTTCTGTAATTATTTATGAACACAACTCTATTCTCAATTTCGATGAACATGATGTAGGCATACCTATAACGGTATTGGAAGAACTGGACAACTTCAAAAAAGGAAATGACACCAAAAATTTTGAAGCCCGGGAGTTTATCAGGCTTATCGATAAACTCGCCAAAGATCAAATGCTTCACCATTGGAACCCTATAAACGGAAAAGGAAAAGGCGACTTTAAGGTAGTAATGGATACGGGTGGCACGGGCACGCTTGACGCCAACCGTGTTTTCAATGAAGACAAGCCCGACCATCGTATATTAAATTCTGCCCTTCTTCTGCAGAAAGAAGAAAAAGGAAGAAAAGTAGTTTTAGTATCAAAGGATGTAAACCTTCGCTTAAAGGCGAAAGCACTGGGGCTACATGCTGAAGACTACACCACCGGAAAAGTTCAGAACATATCATCACTTTATTCAGGGCGAACGGTTATAGAGGATGTAGATACGAATGCCATTAACCTGATTTATGAAAAAGGATACTGCCCCCCAGCTGAAATTCTGGGTAAATTAAAACCAGAAAAAAATCACTACTACATTTTAAAGAGCGGAAAAAAATCTGTTCTCGCCTATTACAATCCATTTAATGAAATGGTGGAACAGGTGGAGAAAAGATCTATCTACGGAGTTAAGCCACGTAATGCCGAACAAACCTTTGCCATTCATGCTTTGCTTAAACCAGACGTTAAACTGGTTTCCCTTCAAGGTATTGCCGGTACAGGCAAAACATTGATTGCACTTGCGGCATCATTAGAACAAAAACGCGAATTCAAACAGATATACCTGGCGCGGCCTATTGTACCCCTCAGTAATAAAGACATCGGTTACCTGCCTGGCGATATTAAATCGAAGCTAAACCCATACATGGAGCCTTTGTGGGATAACCTGAAATTCATCCAGAATCAATACAACGAAACTGATAAAGAATACTCTAAAATCACGGAAATGGTAAACCAGGAAAAGCTGGTTATTACTCCCTTAGCATACATTCGCGGAAGAAGTCTTTCCAATATTTGCTTTATCGTTGACGAGGCGCAGAACCTGACACCTCATGAGGTTAAAACCATTATTACCCGGGCCGGAGAAAACACTAAAATCATCTTTACAGGAGATATCTACCAGATTGATACACCCTATCTGGATGCTCAAAGTAATGGACTCTCCTATTTAATTGACCGGTTAAAAGGTAATGAACTTTATGCCCACATTACCCTCGAAAAAGGCGAACGTTCGGAACTGGCTAACCTGGCAAATAACCTGTTATAAGCGATTTTCACTCAACGCAAGATTTTTAGCCATTTTAAACCATTCGGGTAAACTCAGCGGCCAGTTTGGGACGGTTCCAATATAACCGTCCAAATCAGGGTGTAAGATTTTTAAGCGGGAAGGTCTCATTCTGTAGACTTTCCTCAATTCCATGCAAACCTTAACGTGGCTGAAAAGTAGACGATTATGATGCCACAAACCCGCTCTCTACTTTTGACGTGTAAACACAGAAAAAAGAAGCCCATGTTTAGAAAATTGTATTTCAAATGCCTCTCAGCAAAAAGTAAAATCTCAGCTTTACGCGATAAAGGAACCATGCTTGGAACGCGCATAAAAAATGGTCGTAAAGCCTACTTATTCTTATTGAGAGATTTCTGCGCTGAGGTTATCTTTCAAAATGACAACATGGATATGCATCCTGAAAAGATCACCACCTTTTCAAGTGTTAGCGAATTCAATAGTTATTTAGAACGGGAGTTCCGTTCAACCTTCTAGGCTGAATTACTTCTTAAGAACTTTCAGAATAGTTTCTCCAATATCCGCAGGTGATTCTACCACGTGAATGCCACATTCACGCATGATTTTCATTTTTGCAGCTGCGGTATCATCAGCACCACCAATAATCGCTCCTGCGTGCCCCATTCTTCTTCCGGGGGGTGCAGTCTGGCCAGCTATAAATCCTACAACGGGTTTTTTATTTCCGGTTTCTTTAATCCACCGAGCTGCTACTGGTTCATAGTTTCCACCAATCTCGCCAATCATTACAACTGCATCTGTTTCCGGGTCATTCATCAGCAGTTCAACTGCTTCTTTGGTGGGTGTACCAATAATTGGATCACCACCAATTCCAATAGCCGTTGAAACACCCAAGCCAGCTTTTACAATTTGATCGGCAGCTTCATACGTTAGTGTTCCAGACTTTGACACAACACCTACGCGACCTTTTTTAAAGACAAAGCCAGGCATAATTCCAACCTTAGCTTCCCCCGGAGTAATTACCCCGGGACAATTTGGTCCTACTAAAACAATATCCTTGTTCTTAATATATCGCTTAGCAATCATCATATCCTTAACCGGAATACCTTCGGTAATGGCGATGATCACTTTAATACCTGCATCAGCAGCCTCCATGATGGCATCGGCTGCAAAAGCCGGAGGAACAAAAATGATGGATACATCAGCTCCAGTTTTTTGAACTGCCTCCTGAACGGTATTAAAAACGGGCCGCCCAAGGTGTTCGGTACCACCTTTAGCGGGAGTAACTCCTCCTACTACATTTGTACCGTATTCAATCATCTGGCCTGCATGGAAAGTACCTTCAGAACCGGTAAAACCCTGAACTATTACCCTGGAGTTTTTATTCACTAATACGCTCATGGATGTGCAAATTTTGGTGATCACAAAAATAGGATATTATACCGTTCAGCCAAACCAGCCAAATGCAAAGAGGCTTCCAAAACCTACGTTATTGGAAGCCTCTTGAAAGTTGAAATGATTAAAACTCAGTTTGGCTTAAACCCGAAGCGCACTAGAAATTGTTCGTAAACTTCCTGATATACATCAGGCTCAGCTTCTGCTGCCTCCTTATAGGCAGTGAGTGCATCAATTAACATAAGCTTATCCTCAAAAAATGAAGCCAGTATATATTTGTCCAATCCTGTAGCTTCACCCGACAGACCAAGTTCACCAACCGCCTCATCCATTTTTTTCTTTCTGTGGCCAGAGAGTTTCTTTACGGTATACTTATCGGAAGTATTTCCATTAGCAGAAACAACCTTAAGAAGTATCTGAGAAGCACTTTCATAGCCTTTCGATAGATCAATCATAAAATTGTTGGTATCTACAGTAAAGCTTGCCAACTCATCCTCACCTAAATCCATTACAACAACTTTGTAGGAACTTGATCCGTCAGCCGTCCAGGTCAAAAAGAAATGATTACCCTGTAGTTCTGCTTTTGCAGGATCAGATGGAAGCCCCAGCATAATATCCTTTTTAACATTGCGGTGTACTGCTCCGGTAGCTGCGAGTTTATTCTTCTTCTCCTGATCACTGCTGAGAATAAAATCAGTGTACTTGTTCAAGGCACTTGAGCCTTTACCCACTTTAGAGGCAAGGTCAACTACCTTATAGTTCCCGGCCTCCTTTATCTGTAATGATTTTCCACTTGCATGCACCAGGCCTAAGTAGCCGTTACCGGGTATTTTCACTTCATCTGTAGGTTTTAACTGCGCACCTACTTTTATTGAAGTCCATTGCTCACCTGATTTAACTTCAGTAAGTCCTTTACTTGACAATACCATAAATGCATATTGCTGAGCATAGCCGATTGAGAATGAAGCTATCGTGAAGACGATGATTAAAAGATTTCGTTTCATGGTCGTTTTTTGCTTAATGGACCTTAAAGTTAATTAGTGACCTTCTTAAAAAAAAGAAGCTGCCCCATATTCATGGGGGCAGCCTAAAATTGAATTTAATAATTTCTTTTACTGCTTTTTAAGGCCATTTCGAATCAAGAATTCATCGTATGCCTCTTTGTAATAGGTAACATCCGGAGCAAGTTTAATCGTTTCTTCGTAAGCTGCTATAGCATCAATGAAAAGCCCTTGTTCTTCGTAGAATCCGGCCAGAATGAACTTATTCAAAGCCGTTTGCTCACTTACCTCGCCCATGATGTCGTTCAATGACTTTTGCACCTTTGCGTGAGCTTCAGGAGAAAGTTTCTTAATCAAATGCATTTTAGATGACTGACTGGGATTGGCCTTGGAACGAACATCAACAAAAATTCCGGTTTCATTAGCAAACTTCGGATCGTTCAAATTAATCTTAATACTGTTTTCAGTTGTTTCAATTTTAGCTAACTGATCTTCAAACATATTACTCAACGTAACAATGTATGGGCCCGTTACTTTACTGGGATCCCAGCTGATTACCGCTTCATTGTTATAAACACCAGAATGCTGATTTTCAGGAAGCATAAGTTTGATGGCTTTAGCCTCCGCAACATCGCGGTGTACCGCCCCAGTAGCACTTAACTTGTTCTTCTTTTCATCTGAATTACTACTTAAAATGAAATCTGTATACTTGTTAAGAGCGCTAGAGCCACCCTGCACTTGAGCTGCCAATTCGGTCACTTTATAGGAACCAGCCTTTTTAACTTCCATTGGCTTTCCGCTGGCATGAACTAGCCCCAAATAGCCATTATCAGCCAATTTTAATTCGTCACCGGGCCTTAGGCTTGAGCCAGTTTTAATGGGCTGCCAGGCATCTCCTGATTTAACCTCATTGGTTCCCTTATTGGCCATTACTTTAAAGGCATAGTCTTGTCCATAGGAAACGTAACCTGCTAAAACTGTAAGCAAAAAGATAGCAAATCCTCTGTTTTTCATGATTTTTCCATGTTTATACATCGCAAATTATAAAATTGTTAATGGGTTAATGTCTCTTTAGGCTTTTTGGTAATCCATTTTTCTTTAAAAGTAGTCAAACCAGCCACGATAACGCTTATATAAATCTCAAAACTAGGGCCCGCCAAGGCCAATGTTGCCAAACCAATGTTTATATCCAGCTTCAAATGATACCAGTAAAAAGCATAGGGTATTAATAATGCAAACAACGCTAATTGGATTAACTGCAGGGTTATGGAAACAGTATCAAACCAAATAGGTAATTTAAAAAATATGTACCAAAATAGTGCCACATTTAAATAACAAATCAGGATGGCAAATGCATATTTATGCCATTCCTCTAACTCCTCAACATAATCTTCATTTAAGATCATTGAGATAATGTTGGCGTGTATTACAACCCCATACATATCAGGTCTTGCTCTCCCCCCCAACTTATTGTTTAATGGAGTAAAGAACTTGTCATCCCAGGAAGTGTCACGTAAATCCTTTCCCAGAAAACCCATTAATACAATTTTGTCTTTAATCATGCTGGCAACAAACATAGAGGTGTCTAATGCCTGTTCCCAATCCAAAACCAAATAGCGGCCAGGATAAGTTGATGCACCATGCCAATCAACAATATTTCCTCTGTAATTAATGATTTCAATCTCTTTGTTTCGAGCCAAAAATTTCTTTGTTTTTACAGAGTCATAGAGCATGGCAGTCATTACAGAATAAGCAAGATGTTGCTCTCCATTGACATCTTTAGTGGGATAAAACTCCCTGCATATTTTTAGATCCTCCTGATGGGCTGCTTCAGAAACTAAATTTACAAAACCTTCATATGCCCCTACTCTTAATTCTGCATCAGTATGCTCCAGCGAATCATAAACATCAGTATTCAAATTTTCCCGAACGTATCGGGTCTGCCATAGCTTATGAGCCATCACCATGGTTTCTGTATTTCTGACAGCCTCACCAAATACAGTGTTACCAACAACGTCATAGGCCTGTGGACAATTTACAGAATCACGTAATCCACCATCACACGCAAAAATTATATCCAGGGCAATTACTTTTGGTTTAAGGGAACTTAGTATTTCTATTTGCCTACCAATAAGTTCTCTCGGCAGTTCACCTATATTTACAATAACTATATTCGTGTCTACTGGAGGATCCTCAACCCGAAGTTTTGAAAAAGCATAGTCCGTTAGCTCTGTGTCTTCAAGCGCCTGAGAAATAGGATCAAGGGCACTGAATATATTCAAATTAGAAACACCACTTAAGCCCCATAATACGGCAAAAACAAAAAGTGTTGCAAATACCGAATCTAATAAGAATTTTCTCATGTGAATGCTCTAAGAAATAGTAAATTTAAAAATTTACCAGTCTTTTACTAAGAAACTACATTTGAAAGCAAGGCTTCATCTTAAGGAATACATAAAAGGAATACTCCAGGGAGACCGGGTTGTGCTGGCAAAGGCAATAACCCTTGTGGAAAGTCAGCTTACCGCTGATCGTTTTCTGGCTGATAAGCTCATTGAAGAGGTACTTCCTCATGCTGGTAATTCTATACGCATCGGTATTACAGGAACTCCTGGAGTCGGTAAAAGCACCTTCATAGAAGTCTTCGGAAAGCAGATTATTGATAAGCATAAAAAGAAAATTGCCATACTTACCGTTGACCCCAGCAGCCCACTTACCAAAGGAAGTATTCTGGGGGATAAAACAAGAATGGAAGAACTTTCCAAAAATTCTATGGCTTTCATTCGCCCATCTGCATCAGGTGAAGCTGTAGGAGGAGTAACCCATCGGACACGTGAAGCCATTCATCTTTGTGAAGCCGCTGGATTTGATGTAATTATTGTGGAGACTGTTGGCGTTGGACAATCGGAAATTGCTGTAAAAAAATCAGTTGATTTCTTTCTTCTCTTGATGCTGGCAGGCGCTGGGGATGAACTCCAGGGAATAAAAAAAGGCATTATGGAAATGGCTGATGCTATTGCCATTACAAAAGCTGATGGCGACAATAAATTTAAAGCCAATGAAGCGCGAACTGAATACCAGCATGCACTGCATCTAGTACGTCCCGACAGTTCGGGGTGGTTACCCAAAGTATTTACCTGCTCGGCAATTTTATCAGAAGGAATCGATTCCATCTGGGATGCAATTATTGAATTTCAACAACTACTTAAGAACAGAGGAATTTTTGAAACCAGGCGTCAACAGCAACAAGTAGAATGGATGCATGAGTGCTTCGATCAACTCTTTAAAATGGAATTTCAAAAATCGCCATGGCTGCAGGAGAAAAAAAGTAGCTTAGAAAGTGATGTCTTGGCCAAAAAAATAACCCCTCAACAGGCGGCCCAAACTATGTTAAAAGAATTTATCCATTCACTCAGAGGATCAAATCAAACATGATAAGGTATTTTGTTTCTATTCTACTGCTTCTGTCTACACTATTATCCTGCACTTCAAGGAAAGAAAATGCAAACGCAAATAACACCTTAAGCACTGAAACCATTTTAAAGTATGCGAAGGGGTTTACCATTACTCGTGTTGGGCATAGTAAACTGGTAGAAGTAACCAAACCCTTTCCGGGAGCTCAAACCAGCTTTAAGTATTTATTGGTTACCAAGGGAGATGAAGTACCCGTTCATGATGCTAACACAAAAATAATTTATGTGCCGGTTTCACGTCTGGTCTGCACCTCTACAACACACATTCCTTTGCTAGACTACCTCAATGAAAGTGAAGCCTTGGTGGGATTTCCCACCACGGATTATATCAGTTCGGAAAAAATGAGAACATTGATTGACCAGGGCCGTGTAACAGAATTGGGGATTGATAAAGGGATGGATATTGAACGCATGGCCATACTAAAACCAGACATTACAATGGCCTATACCCTTTCGGGAGATTTTGGTCAATTTAAGAAGATTGAAGAGCTGGGCATCCCAGTTGTTATTAATGCTGAGTATTTAGAAAAACACCCCTTAGGCCGTGCAGAATGGATAAAATTTGCAGCTGCATTTTTCAACAAAGAAGAACTTGCCGATTCTGTTTTTGATTCAATTGAAAATGCTTATCTGGCTATTCGTGAAGAGGCTGCTAAGGTTAGTACTAAGCCTTCAATAATGAGTGGAGTTGTTTATGGAGACACCTGGTTTCTACCCGGTGGGAAAAATTTTGCAGCTCAGTTAATTGCTGATGCTGGTGGAAAATATTTATGGGCTGAAAATCCATCTAACGGTTTTCTTGAACTCAGTTTTGAATCCGTATATGAAAAGGCTAATCAAGCTGATTTCTGGATTGGTGTTGCCTCCTTTAAGAGTTTGAGTGAAATTAAGACAGCCGACAAGCGATACACTAAATTCAAGCCTTTTCAAACAGGCCAGGTATATACCTACGATGCCCGAAAAGGAGCAAAAGGAGGAAGTGAGTTTCTGGAGTTAGGCTATTTGCGGCCAGATGTTATCCTTCTTGACCTGGTCAAGATAATTCATTCGGATCTATTACCTGCGCACAAGCTGTACTTCCATCGCAGGCTTCAATAAAAAAGCCATTAACACAACGTGAAAATGGCTCTTTACAATTTTATATAGAGGTACCTACACTTTAATCTCAACATCTACACCGCTAGGTAGTTCAAGCTTCATAAGGGCATCAACCGTTTTTGCACTGTTTGAATAAATATCAACCAGGCGCTTGTACGTACACAGTTGAAATTGCTCACGCGATTTTTTATTTACGTGTGGAGAACGTAAAACTGTAAATTTTTCCTTTTCCGTTGGCAAAGGAATCGGGCCACTAACCACTGCACCTGTTGCCTTAACGGCACGCACAATTTTCTCAGAAGACTTATCTACCAGGTTGTGGTCGTAAGACTTGAGCTTGATTCTGATTTTCTGATTCATGATCTAAACGTCTTTTAGATATTTATTTTGCGGCAACAGCGCCTTTTACTTCATCAATTACTTTCTCGGCAAGGTTCTTCGGAACAGGTGCATAATGTGAGAATGTCAAAGTCGCAGATGCACGACCAGAAGTGATTGTTCTCAAATCAGTAACATAACCGAAAAGCTCGGACAAAGGCACATCAGCTTTAATAACCTGAGCGCCACCACGGCTGTCCATTCCTTTCATAACACCGCGTCTTCTGTTCAAATCACCTGTTACCGATCCGGTAAATTCATCAGGCGTAAGAACTTCAACACTCATAATAGGCTCCAACAACTGTGGACCACATTTACGGGCTGCTTCTTTAAAACCAATACGCGCAGCTAATTCGAATGATAATGAATCTGAGTCTACATCATGGTAAGAACCGTGGAAGAGACGAACTTTCATGGAATCAATCGGATATCCTGCTAACGGACCGTTAACCATTGCCTGCTCGAAACCCTTTTGCACAGGCTGTATGAATTCACGAGGAATCACACCACCCACAATATCATTAACGAACTCAAGTCCTTCTTTACCATCTTCACGCGGACCGATTTCAAACACGATATCAGCAAATTTACCACGACCACCGGTTTGCTTCTTGTAAACTTCTTTATGCTCAACGGAAGTAGTAAGCCATTCTTTGTAAGCCACCTGAGGTGCGCCTTGGTTAATTTCAACCTTGAATTCGCGCTTCAAGCGATCAATGATAATCTCAAGGTGCAATTCTCCCATTCCACGAAGAATAGTCTGACCCGTTTCCTGATCGGTATGTACACGAAGTGTGGGATCTTCTTCAACAAGTTTAGAAATAGCCATTCCCAGCTTGTCAACATCTGCTTGCTTCTTTGGCTCAATAGCATAGCCGATAACTGGCTCAGGGAACACCATGGATTCCAACACCACTTTGCGCTTTTCATCACAAAGTGTGTCACCGGTTTTAATATCCTTAAATCCAACGACAGCACCAATATCCCCAGCAGGAAGTCTATCGATTTGGTTTTGCTTATTAGCGTGCATCTGAAACACACGTGAAATACGTTCTTTTTGATTTGAGCGTGTGTTGAAAATGTATGAACCAGATTCAAGAACACCAGAATAAGCTCGAATAAAGCATAAGCGGCCAACAAAAGGATCAGTTGCAATCTTGAAAGCTAGAGCTGTAAAAGGCTCCTTTTCGTCAGGTTTGATAACAACTTCTTCTTCCGTATCAGGGTTTGTACCCACGATATTATCCTTATCCATTGGAGAGGGCAACAGCTCCATCACATAGTCCAACATGGTTTGCACACCCTTGTTCTTAAAGGATGATCCACAAACCATAGGCACAATAGCCATATCAATGGTGGCTTTGCGAAGGGCAGTAATAACTTCAGTTTCAGTGATAGTCGCTGGATCGTTAAAGAACTTCTCCATTAAGGACTCGTCATACTCAGCTACTGCTTCAAGCAGCTTCTCACGATATTCTTTAGCTTCTTCAACCATGTCAGCAGGAATAGGAACCTCTGTAAAGGTCATTCCTTTATCATCTTCATTCCAGATAATGCCGCGGTTATTAACCAAATCAACAACACCCTTAAAATTTTCTTCTGCGCCAATAGGAAGCTGCAAAGCCACCGCCTTGCTGCCTAGTTTCTCTTTTACTTGCTTGCAAACACCAAGAAAATCTGCACCAGCACGATCCATCTTATTGACAAAACCAATGCGGGCAACTTTATAATTGTCGGCCAGTCGCCAGTTTGTTTCAGACTGAGGTTCAACACCGTCAACGGCACTAAACAAGAAAACAAGTCCATCCAATACACGAAGTGAACGGTTTACCTCAACCGTAAAATCTACGTGTCCTGGGGTATCAATGATATTTACGTGATACTTGTTGCCTTTATAATTCCAATAAACGGTAGTAGCAGCAGAAGTAATGGTAATACCACGTTCTTGCTCCTGAGCCATCCAGTCCATAGTGGCTGCACCATCGTGTACCTCACCAATTTTATGATTTACCCCTGCATAATATAATATGCGCTCAGTAGTGGTTGTTTTACCCGCATCAATGTGCGCAGCAATACCAATATTTCTGGTGTATCTAAGATCCCGTGACATTTTATCCTTCCTCCCTCAATTAAAATCTGAAATGCGAAAAGGCCTTGTTTGCTTCGGCCATGCGATGGGTGTCATCTTTCTTCTTAATGGCTGCACCTTCGCCTTTGGATGCCGCTATAATTTCACCAGCCAGTTTATCCATCATGGTTTTCTCACCACGCATACGGGCATAGTCAATCATCCATTTAATACTCAGGTTAATTTTACGCTCCGGTCTGATTTCAACAGGAACTTGAAACGTGGCCCCACCTACCCGTCTGCTTTTCACTTCAACAGAAGGCATAAGGTTATTCATAGCACGCTTCCAAACTTCTAAACCATTCTCGTTGGTCTTTTTTTCCACCAATGCAATGGCATCATAGAAGATGTTGTAAGAAACACTCTTTTTACCTTCTTCCATCAAATAGTTAACGAACTTAGTTACCAGGGTATCCTGAAACTTTGGATCAGGAAGAAGATATCTCTTTTTAGGTTTCGACTTTCTCATGAGCGTGTAAAATTATTTTTTAGCGCCCTTTGCTGGTGCTGCTGCACCGGCCTTCGGACGTTTAGCACCATACTTAGAACGACTTTGCTGACGACCATTAACACCGGCAGTATCCAATGCACCGCGCACGATGTGGTAACGAACACCCGGAAGGTCTTTCACCCTACCACCACGGATAAGCACAATGGAGTGCTCCTGAAGGTTGTGACCTTCACCAGGGATATAAGCGTTTACTTCCTTTTGATTAGTCAGGCGTACCCTTGCCACCTTACGCATAGCCGAGTTTGGCTTCTTAGGAGTGGTGGTGTACACGCGGGTACAAACACCCCTGCGCTGAGGACATGAATCAAGGGCTGGAGATTTTGACTTAGAAGTCAATTTTCTTCTGCCTTTTCGTACAAGTTGTTGAATGGTCGGCATTTATATCAGTTATTATAAACCTCTAAAAAATTAGGACTGCAAAGGTATTATAAAGAACGAAAGGATACAAAGCCTTTAGAAAAGATTTTTGAGGGGCTTTTGTGTGTTTTTGAGCTGTTTAAGGGCTTTTTTACCTATGCCTCGCCAACTGCTCCTCCAAAATTCATAGGGAATTTGGGCATGTCGGGGGTTTGCTTAATAGGGCCAAAAGAGTTTTCGTATTTCTCGATGTTGTCTTTAAGCGCAGCCAAAAGCCGCTTGGCATGTTCAGGAGTGATGATAACCCTTGATTTTACCCTCGCCTTTGGGACACCGGGCATAAGACGAATAAAATCAATCACAAATTCACTATTGGAATGTGCAATCATGGCCAGGTTGGAGTAAATACCTTCAGCAATCTCCTCCGATAACTCAATGTTTATCTGGTTTGGTGCTTGTTTGTCTTTTTTGTCTTCGGCCATTTTTTAGTACTTTAAGTTAATGGTCATTGGTCATTTTTGTAGACCAATGACCATCAACGAATGACAGCTTAATCTTGTAGTTCCTTCTCCCGATCCTTTTCCTTGGTATCAAGGGCACGGGTCAGGGTATCATACTCATCCTGATGGGTAACGATAATGTTGTTGAATCTACGCTGTCCGGTTCCGGCAGGGATAAGGTGACCCACGATCACATTTTCCTTCATTCCCATCAACTTATCGGCCTTACCGCGGATAGCAGCTTCACTCAATACTTTGGTTGTTTCCTGAAAGGATGCAGCAGAGAGCCAGCTTTCGGTTTTCAACGATGCCTGTGTAATACCCTGCAACGTAGGTCTTGAAACTGCGGCTAAAGCATCTCTTACTTCTACCAGTTTCTGATCCTTTCTGCGCAAGGAAGAGTTTTCATCGCGAAGTTCACGACCGGTAACAATCTGTCCTGGTTTGAATTTATCTGAGTCGCCTGATTCGATAACTACTTTCTTGTCCAGAATCTTATCGTTCTCTTCTCGGAAAGAGAATTTATCAACATACTCTCCGGGTAAGAAGTTTGTGTCTCCCTGGTCAATAATCTCAACCTTCTGCATCATTTGGCTTACAATGGCTTCAATGTGCTTATCGTTAATCTTCACACCTTGCAGACGATATACTTCCTGAATTTCATTCACCAGGTATTCCTGTACTGCGGTAGGTCCTTTAATCGCCAGGATGTCACCCGGAGAAATGGAGCCATCAGATAAGGGCTGCCCTGCTTTCACAAAGTCATTATCCTGAACAAGAATGTGCTTCGACAACGGCACTAAGTAACGTTTCTGAACACCATCACGTGATTCAATAAATACTTCACGGTTACCACGCTTAATTCCACCGTAGGTTACTACACCATCAATTTCACTCACCACAGCAGGGTTAGATGGATTACGTGCTTCAAATAATTCCGTAACACGTGGAAGGCCACCGGTAATGTCGCGGGATTTTCCAATGGTACGAGGAATTTTTACCAGCACCTGACCAGCTTTAATTTTCTCGCCTTCATCTACCGCAAGGTGAGCACCGACTGGTATGTTATATGTTTTGGTATCTGTTTTACCACTTACAATGATAGCCGGGTTCTTGGTTTTATCACGTGTTTCAGTAATTACCTTCTCTCTGTGTCCTGTCTGCTCATCCGATTCTTCCTTATATGTAATGCCTTCGATGATCGCTTCATAACCAATCTCTCCATCAAACTCAGAAAGAATTACGGCATTGTACGGATCCCAGAAGCAAAGTTCATCCCCTTTCTCAACGGTTTGTCCGTCCTTCACTCGCAAGAATGCTCCGTAAGGAACGTTATTTGTGATCAGCACCCGACCTTTCTCCTTATCCAGGATTCTTACTTCACCTGTGCGACCCATAACCACCTGAACTTTATTTCCATCGCGGTCAGTTGTATCCACAAAACGAACACCTTCAAATTCCACAACACCAGGGAATTTAGCTTTAATGTTTGCATCAACTGCAATGTTAGAAGCTGTACCACCCACGTGGAAAGTACGCAGTGTAAGCTGAGTACCTGGCTCGCCAATTGACTGTGCTGCAATAACACCTACTGCTTCACCAACTTCAGCCATCTTGCCGGTAGCGAGGTTTCTTCCGTAGCACTTAGAGCAAGCACCCATTTTCGATTCACAGGTAAGCACTGATCTGATTTCAACTTCTTCAATGCTGGTTTCCTCAACAAGCTTAGCCACTTCATCCGTAACCTCTGAGTTAGCCGGGCAGATCAATTTTTCTGTCAGTGGATCATAGATATCATGCACCGTTACACGTCCTAAAATTCTTTCCGACAATGGTTCAACAATATCCTCATTATCCTTTAGGGCGGTAACTTTCAAACCGCGCAATGTTCCGCAATCATCTTCCGTGATAACCAGATCGTGTGCAACGTCAACCAACCTACGCGTTAAATAACCCGCATCAGCAGTTTTCAAAGCAGTATCTGCCAAACCTTTACGAGCACCGTGCGTAGAGATAAAGTACTCCAATACATCCAACCCTTCTTTGAAGTTTGAAAGAATCGGGTTTTCAATAATAGACCCAACTGATCCGGCAAGGTTCTTTTGAGGCTTCGCCATCAAACCACGCATACCACCCAACTGACGAACTTGTTCACGGGAACCACGGGCACCGGAGTGCATCATCATGTAGATCGGGTTGAAGCCCTGATCGTCATCTTCCAATTGACGCATCAGCGTATTGGTAAGCATGGTATTGGTACGTGTCCAGATATCAATTACCTGGTTGTAACGTTCGTTATCCGTAATAAGACCCATCATGTAGTTGTTCCAAACCGCATCAACTTCTTTCTGCGCTTCTGAAACAAATTTCTCCTTCTCAGCAGGAATTTTCACGTCATTCAAACCCATGGACAAACCGCCTTTGTAGGCCATCTGGAATCCAAGGTCTTTGATATCATCTAAAAACTTAGCAGTCTTGGAAAGACCTGCTACTTTATATACATCAGCAATAATGGTTTGAAGCTTTTTCTTGGTCAGTAGTTCATCAACAAAACCCGCTTCTTCAGGAACATACTGATTAAACAACACACGGCCCGCTACAGTATCAATAGTTTGATAATTAAGCTCACCTGTATTTTTGTCTCTTACCTTAACACGCACTTTAATGTTGGCGGCCTTAGCCAGCTTACCTTCATTATGGGCGATGATAACCTCCTCAGCAGAGAAGAATCGTTTACCCTCACCTAACACTGGCTTCTCGGGTGTGCCCTTTCTTCCTTTAGTGAGGTAGTAAAGACCCAACACCATGTCCTGAGACGGTACTGTAATTGGAGCACCGTTAGCAGGGTTTAAAATGTTGTGAGATGAAAGCATCAATACAGATGCCTCAAGAATAGCCTCTTGTCCAAGTGGCACGTGAACCGCCATCTGGTCACCGTCAAAGTCAGCGTTAAACGCAGTACATACTAATGGGTGCAACTGAATAGCTTTTCCTTCGATAAGCTTTGGTTGGAACGCCTGAATACCTAATCTGTGGAGCGTTGGAGCGCGGTTCAAAAGAACAGGATGTCCCTTCAAAACGTTTTCCAAAATATCCCAGATTACCGGATCCTTGCGATCAACAATTTTCTTGGCCGACTTAACGGTTTTTACAATTCCTCTTTCAATGAGTTTGCGGATGATGAATGGCTTGAACAATTCAGCCGCCATATCTTTTGGTAATCCGCACTCATGCAATTTCAACTCCGGACCAACCACAATTACCGAACGGCCAGAGTAGTCAACACGCTTACCAAGCAAGTTTTGACGGAAACGTCCTTGCTTACCTTTCAGCATATCACTTAACGATTTCAATGCACGGTTTCCATCGGAACGTACAGCATTTACTTTACGCGAGTTATCGAACAAAGAATCAACAGCTTCCTGGAGCATACGTTTCTCATTGCGGAGAATAACTTCAGGAGCTTTAATATCAATAAGTCTTTTTAAACGGTTGTTACGAATAATAACACGTCTGTAAAGATCATTCAAATCTGATGTTGCAAAACGACCACCATCTAATGGTACTAACGGACGTAATTCAGGTGGAATAACAGGCACCATTTTAATCACCATCCATTCCGGACGATTTTCTACACGAGTGTTTGCATCACGGAAAGCTTCAACGACTTTCAAGCGCTTTAACGCTTCAGCTTTACGCTGTTGTGATGTGTCGGTGGCAGCCTGGTGACGGAGATCATATGAAAGAGTATCCAAATCCAATCGGGAAAGAAGCATTTCCAATGCCTCTGCGCCCATCTTGGCGATGAATTTCTTAGGATCATTATCATCCAGCAATTGGTTTTCTCGGGGAAGTTTATCAACAATATCCAGGTATTCCTCTTCCGTGAGAAAATCCATTTTGTTAATGCCGTCCTCTTCCTTAATACCGGGTTGAATAACTACAAACCGTTCATAGTAGATAATCTGATCAAGCTTTTTTGTAGCCAGACCTAGTAGGTATCCAATTTTGTTGGGCAATGAGCGGAAATACCAAATGTGTGCCACTGGTACAACCAATTCAATATGGCCCATGCGCTCACGTCTTACTTTCTTCTCCGTTACTTCTACACCGCAACGGTCGCAGATAATACCTTTGTAGCGAATACGCTTATACTTTCCACAGTGACATTCCCAGTCCTTTACTGGTCCAAAAATACGCTCGCAGAACAACCCACCCATTTCAGGTTTGTAGGTTCTGTAGTTGATGGTTTCCGGTTGAGTAACTTCACCATGTGAACTCTCCAGAATAGATTCAGGAGAAGCAAGACTAATGGTGATTTTAGAAAAATCGCTGTTAAACTTTTTATTTTTTCTGAAAGACATCTGGTTGTTGTTTAGTCTTTAGTGTTATTCAATTAAGCTGTTAGTTGCAGGTTCTTAGTTGATAGCTGTCGAACAACCATCAACTAAGAGCCAATAACTATATTAATCCATGGTAATCTCAAGCGCCAAACCCCTTAATTCGTGCACCAACACGTTGAATGATTCGGGGATATTCGGCTTGCGCATATTCTCACCCTTCACAATAGATTCGTAAGCCTTTGCACGGCCTATTACATCATCGGATTTAATGGTAAGAATTTCCTGCAGGATGTGCGATGCGCCAAATGCTTCAATTGCCCATACCTCCATTTCACCAAAACGCTGACCACCAAATTGAGCTTTACCACCCAACGGTTGCTGTGTAATCAGTGAGTATGGCCCTATAGAACGTGCGTGCATCTTGTCATCCACCAAGTGACCCAGTTTCAACATATAAGCAACACCCACTGTAACCGGCTGGTCAAATTTCTGACCGGACAAGCCATCGTACAGGTAGGTTCTTCCGAATTCAGGAAGGCCAGCTTCTTTCAATTCATTCTGAACTTCTTCCAGGGAGGCGCCATCAAATATCGGAGTAGCGTACTTGCGACCCAATTTCAAACCGGCCCATGCCAATACCGCTTCGTAAAGCTGACCCAGGTTCATACGGGAAGGTACACCTAGCGGGTTCAAGCAAATATCAACCGGTGTTCCATCTTCCAGGAAGGGCATATCTTCATCACGAACAATACGGGCTACAACACCCTTGTTGCCGTGACGTCCTGCCATCTTATCACCTACTTTCAATTTACGCTTCTTCGCGATGTAAACTTTCGCTAACTGAACAATACCGGTAGGTAATTCATCTCCCACTTCCAGTGTAAAGCGCTCACGTTTAAATTCACCGGCAATGCCATTGCGCTTAACCAGGTAATTTCTCACCAGCTGACCAACCAAATCATTGGTATGGTCATCGGAAGTCCAGTTATCCAATGAAACATCAGCAATCAGGTTTACTTCTTCCGGAACCGCGTAGTTACTCTCATCGCGATAAATGTTTTTATCCGGGAAAAGATTGTTCTCAATTACTTTCGAAGAGAATTTAACACCCTTGCTGATCAGTTCATCACCAAATTTATGCTTCACACCATTGCTGGATTTTCCATTCAGTAATGCTGTAAGTTTCTTCACCATTTCACTACGCAAGTCGTTCAGTGTTTTGCTGTACTTCGACTTGAGTGCATCCAACTCTTTCTTAGACTTGCTGCGGATGTCTTTATCACGCTTTGGTCTGGAGAATAGTTTAGTGTCAATAACAACACCTTTCAATGACGGAGGTGCTTTAAGCGATGCATCTTTAACATCACCAGCCTTATCACCAAAAATGGCGCGCAGTAGTTTTTCTTCAGGGGTAGGATCAGTTTCACCCTTTGGTGTAATCTTACCAATAAGAATATCGCCTTCTTTAACTTCAGCACCTACGCGAATGATACCGTTTTCATCAAGATGCTTAACGGCTTCTTCACTTACGTTTGGAATTTCTGAAGTTAATTCTTCTTCGCCACGTTTGGTATCACGTACTTCCAATTCAAATTCTTCAATGTGAATGGAGGTGTACACATCATCACGTACTACTTTTTCAGAAATAACAATCGCATCTTCAAAGTTGTACCCCTGCCAAGGCATGTAGGCTACAACCAGGTTTCTACCCAGTGCCAACTCGCCTTTGTTTGTGGCATACCCTTCAACCAGTGGCTGACCTTTAGTAACACGGTCTCCTTTTTTAACTAAAGGTGAGTGGTTAATACAAGTATCCTGGTTGGTTCTTCTGAATTTTACCAGACTATAGGTTCTTACTTCATTATCAAAATTTACTGAGCGTTGCTCCTCAGTAACATCATACTTGATGACAACCTTCTTCGCATCAACAAACTCTACAACACCATCGCCTTCGGCAGTAATAAGTGCACGAGAATCAAGTGCGATCCGGCCTTCCAAACCTGTACCTACAATAGGCGCCTCAGGGCGTACCAACGGCACAGCCTGGCGCTGCATGTTCGAACCCATCAAAGCACGGTTGGCATCATCATGCTCAAGAAATGGAATCATAGAAGCTGCTACTGAAACAATCTGGTTCGGAGCAATATCCATATACTTAAGATCCTTAGGCTCAACCACCGGGAAGTCACCCTCGAAGCGTGCCTTTACTTTCTCTTCAAGAAACTCTCCGTTAGATTTAATCTTTATGCTGGCCTGTGCAATGTTATGCGTGTCTTCTTCTTCGGCTGTTAGGAAAATAATTTCCTTGCCTTTTACCTTACCATTTTCAATTTTACGATAAGGAGTTTCAATGAAGCCCATTTTATTCACTTTCGCATGAACGCAAAGTGATGAAATGAGCCCGATATTCGGACCTTCAGGTGTTTCAATCGTACACAAGCGACCGTAGTGAGTATAATGTACGTCACGTACTTCAAAACCGGCACGTTCACGTGAAAGACCACCAGGACCAAGTGCCGACATTCTGCGTTTGTGTGTAATTTCAGCTAATGGATTGGTTTGATCCATAAACTGAGAAAGTTGGTTCGTTCCAAAGAATGAATTGATAACAGAGGATAATGTGCGTGCATTGATCAGATCAACGGGCTTGAAGTCTTCATTGTCACGAACGTTCATTCTTTCCTTGATTGTTCTTGCCATACGGGCAAGTCCTACACCAAACTGGGTATACAATTGTTCCCCTACGGTGCGTACCCTACGGTTACTCAAGTGATCGATATCATCGATCAATGCTTTAGAGTTGATCAACCCTATCAGGTACTTCACAATAAGAATGATATCTTCTTTTGTAAGCACGCGCTGATCGTAGCTAAGATCAAGACCAAGCTTTTTATTTATTCTATAACGACCTACTTCACCAAGGTCGTAACGTTTCTCACTGAAGAACAAGCTCTGGATAATATCCCGTGCTGTTTGTTCGTCAGGAGCTTCAGTATTTCTAAGCTGACGGTAGATTTGCTCAACCGCTTCTTTTTCGGAGTTGGAGTTATCCTTTGCAAGCGTGTTAAAGATGATGTGGTAATCGGCCACGTTTACATCTTCACGGTGCAGAATGATAGATTTTACACCGGACTCAAGAATGGTTTCTACATCCTCTTGTGATAAAACATGATCACGCTCCAACAACACCTCGTTACGATCGATAGATACCACTTCACCAGTATCTTCATCTACGAAGTCTTCTGTCCAGGTGCGCAGAACACGAGCAGCCAGCTTGCGGCCGGCAACTTTCTTCAGTGTGTTCTTATTCGCCTCAACTTCTTCAGATAATCCAAATAAGTCGAGTATATCTTTATCAGTACCGAAACCAATCGCGCGAAGCAATGTGGTTACGGGGAATTTCTTTTTACGATCGATGTATGCATACATCACCGAGTTCACGTCTGTTGCAAACTCAATCCACGATCCCTTGAAAGGAATAATACGAGCAGAATAGAGTTTAGTGCCATTGGTGTGCTTGCTCATGGCAAAGAACACGCCAGGTGAACGATGAAGTTGTGATACGATTACGCGTTCAGCGCCATTGATTACAAACGATCCCTTTTCTGTCATGTAGGGAATATTGCCCAAGAAGACCTCCTGTTCAATGGTTTCAAAATCTTCGTTGTCCTCATCGTTACACGTGAGGCGAAGTTTCGCTTTTAAGGGAACAGAGAAGGTTAACCCCCTGTCGATACACTCGTCAACATTGTACTTGGGCGGATCAATGGTATAATCCACAAATTCCAG
>Ga0209573_1001891_pt1 | contig 29409 bp, 21 predicted proteins | sample TNRBio252014_DNA_FD_185870 | JGI IMG/M metagenome (GOLD analysis project Ga0209573, IMG submission 185870) | Wastewater treatment Type I Accumulibacter community from EBPR Bioreactor in Madison, WI, USA - TNR Reactor_6/25/2014_ DNA (SPAdes)... | ecosystem: Engineered > Bioreactor > EBPR >...
CTCAGACATCCTGATCTCGGAATGATGGCAAAAGGGATGAGGCGGAGATTGCGGGAAAAGCATTGAGCTGGGTTTCGCGCCTTTTGCCTTTGCGGTTTTGATGCTTTTTTGTCGGGATGCCTCAGATCCAATTGCCCATTTTTCCCGCTGGCTGCACGGCCATCACCTCGGATCTCGCTTTCGAGTGCCGCGAGGGCCAGGTCTTTTACTTCAATGGTCAGATGCCGGTGTTCTCTCATGCGGCGGCGGATGTCGCCTCCTTCCGCCTCTTCACCTCGCAGCTCATCGTCAATGGCTCCGCCACTCAGGCGCAGGTCTCGCGCGCTTTTGGCGTGCCTCTGGTCACGGTCAAACGCATGTGCAAAAAGCTGCGCGAGGAAGGCGCGAGGGGCTTCTTTGCCCCAAGGCCGCCTGCCAGGGGCCACAAGCTCACGCCGGAACTGCTCATTGAGGCGCAGGCCTTGCTCGACGAGGGCCGGAGCATTCCTGACATCGGCGCGGCTCTCGGCGTGCTGCCCAACACGCTGCACAAGGCCATCAGCTACGGCAGGCTCCAAAAAAAAGCCCTTCCGTAACTCTCGATGTGGTGTCGGGCCGTGCCGTCGATGCCAAAGCTGCGCCCACCTCGCAGAGTCAGCGCTCGGTGGTCGATGGCTCGGCGCTCTTGGGCATCGGCACCACGCGGGAGCTGGACCGCTTTGCCGCTGCGGTCGGCCTCCTGGATGGCACACCGTTGCGCTTTGAGTCCGCTGATGACATCCCCAATGGCGGTGTACTCTGCGCTTTGCCAGCGATGCTGGCCATCGGCCTGCTGCGGCATACGGGCACGCATTTTGCCTGGCCAAAGGGTTACTACCCCATGGAGCCCATCTTCATCATTCTCGCCTGCCTGGCACTGGCGCGCGTGCAAAGCCTCGAGCAGGTGCGCTATCAGTCACCAGGTGAATGGGGCAAGCTCATGGGGCTGGACCGCATCCCCGAGGTGCGCACCCTGCGGCATAAGCTCGCCCTGCTCGCCGATGACACCGGGCGCACCGCGCGCTGGGCCACCGCGCTGGCGCGCGATTGGATGGCGCATGATGTGCAGGCCGCAGGCGTGCTGCTCATTGATGGTCACACCCGCGTCTATCATGGTTCACTCACCAAGCTGCCGCGCCGCTACATCACCCGCGAGCGCCTCTGCCTGCGCGCCACCACCGACTACTGGGTCAATGCGCTGGATGGCGCACCCTTCTTCTGCGTCACCCAGCCCATCGACCCCGGCCTGCAAAAGACCCTCGAGGCCGACATCATCCCGCGCCTGCTCGCCGACGTGCCGCAGCAGCCCACCCAGAGCCAGCTGGATGCCGACCCGCTGCGCCACCGCTTCACCCTCGTCTTTGACCGCGAAGGCTACTCGCCCGACCTCTTCGCCCGGCTCGAAAACGACCACCGCATCGCCATCCTCACCTACCACAAGCACCCCGGCGCAGACTGGCCGCAGAGCGAGTTTTGCGAAGAAGAAGTCACCCTCGTCAACGGCGAGCAAATCCGCCTCACCCTGGCCGAGCGCGGCACCCGCCTGAGCAACGGCCACTGGCTGCGCGAGATCCGCAAACGCGACCCCAAAAGCGGCCATCAGACCGCCATATTGAGCACCGATTATGTGAGTGAAAAAGGCAGGCTCGCCGCCGCCATGTTCGCCCGCTGGCATCAGGAAAACTTCTTCAAATACATGCGCCAGCACTACGGATTAGACCGCCTGGTCGAGCAAGGCACCAGTCCCCTGCCTGACACCACACGCATCGTCAACCCCACCTGGCGCGCGTTGGAAAGCCAAGTGCGCAGCACCACCAGCAAGCTCAGCCGAGCGCAAGCCATCTTCGCCGCGCAAAGCCTCATCAGCACCGCGCACCACAGCCCCCAAGCCGCCGCCCGGCACGAGCAAAAACAAGGCGCAGCCCTTGAGCAAATCCAGCAGCTCCAAGCCCAGCTCAGCGAACTCAAAGCCCAGCGCAAAGCGCAGCCCAAGCACATCGAACTCAAAGAGCTGCCCGAGGGTCAACGCATCGAGCAACTGCGCAGCGGCAGGAAGCACTTCATGGACACGATCAAACTCATCGCCTACCGGGCCGAGAGCACGCTGGTGCAGCTGGTGCGCGAGAGCCTCACGCGCAGCGATGACGCCCGCAGCCTGGTCGCCGGACTGATGCAAACCAGCATCAACCTGCGGCCCGATGTGGCAGGCAAAGCGTTGGTGGTAGAAATCCACGGCCAAGCCAACACCGCGCAGGACCGGGTCATCGAGAAGCTGTGCGAAGAACTCAACGCCACCGAGACGGTGTATCCCGGCACCAATCTGGTGCTCAAATACAAGACTCTAAGGTCATCGCTTTTCCCCAGAGATCAGGATGTCTGAGACTCGTCGGGACCCGCAGCAAATGCTTTTGGGTAAATGATGAGCAAGCAGCAGAAGATAAAAGTGAGGCGTTTCATAGGTCTGTGAGCAGATTCGGAAGATCGAGTGAGAGGTTGCAGTGAAAGCAGATTTTTTTTGCACCGCGAGAGGTGAGAAAACCGCAGAGAAAGGCATTCAGAAGTGCCTCAATCTCACCGCATCGCCTCGCGGAGCTGGCGGTAGGTGTTGTCGAGGTAGCTGCGCATCTGCTCGGCGCGGGTGGCCCATTCGACTTTGAGGCGTTGCTTCTTCACATCGGCCTTGTTGGCCTCGCTTTCGCGCAGGGCGGCTCGCTGGGATTCCTCGCGGGAGAACTGCGGCCAGCTCATCTGGTGATTGCGGCGGGCATCAAGGGCCTGGGTGGAGGTGGCTTTGTTCGCATTGGCCTGGGCGGCCTGATAACCAGCCTGCACACGGGAGATCTCCCGTTGGCTGAGGGCGGCGAGAAGCTTGTCGCAGTAGTCGGAGGCAAGCTTGTAGGCCTCTGGAGAGGACTTGGCGGCCTTTTTGCCTTCATCGAGCAGGTCCTCGCGGAGGAAGGTGAGGTTCTGGCGAATGTCGGCGGGGACGGCCTCGTCCAGTGGCGTGAGCGCCCATTCGGTGGCGTTGGGGCCTTGGTCTTTGATGACCTCAATACGGGGTTGGTTGGCGTCGGTTTGGATGGTGGAGAAGGCGGGTTCTGGCTCAATTCGCTTCCCGGTGAAAACATCTATATCTGAAGACCCGGTGTATGACCGAAAGTCTTTATCGAAGACGAGGGTTTTATTACCAGCTACCAAGACTGAGTTTGGCCCCAATTTGGACCAAGTCGTCGTCACTTTGGCCCAGTTGCCGCTACCATCAACGCCGACAAACCTACCACCAGAAAGAAACTTCACTTTTGTCCATGTATTCACGAGAGTGGGGCGTTCCCAGGTCCATGTGTAGTTGAGCAAAGCATCTTCAAGCGTTCTAGGTTCAGCGGCTTCGCAAACCAAACCAAAAAACAAAGAGTACAACGAGGCGTGGACGAATAAGCAGCGGATGGATTTCATGGGAGTGGAGCTCAGTTTCAAAGAGTGATTCGCAAAGCGGGCGGGAGGGTTGCAGAGAAAATGCGATCACTTCACCGGAGGCGACTGCCGCAGGGCTTCGCGGAACTTGGCGTAGAGGTCATCAAGGGTGCGGCGCAGGGCGGTGGTGCGGGTGGACCATTCGACTTTGGGCTGCTCTTTCATCACTTGGGACTTCTTGTCGTTCTCGGTTTGCAAGGTGGAGCGTTGGGCTTGCTCGCGGGCGTATTGGGGCCAGCTCATCATGTAGTTGCGCCGGGCGTTGAGGGCGTGGTTGCCGGAGAGGGTGGCGTTGGCATCTGCCTGCACGGCGCGGAAGCCAGCGCGGACGAGTGTCTGGTCGCGCTCATCCAGCGCGGCGATCATGGTGCTGCAAAGCTGGTGCGCGGCCTTGTAGGCCTCCTGGCTGGCTTTGGGCTTCTGCTTGTATTCATCCAGCAAGTCCTCCCGCAGGTAAGTGAGGTTCTGGCGGACATTCGGCGGCACGCCTTCGTCGAGTCCTGCCAGCACCCACGAGCTGGCGTTTGGTGCGAGCTGGGAGAAGGTGTCGAGCAGGGGCTGGTTGGGATCGATGGTTAGGGCGGATGTGGGCACCAATTGGATGGTTGCGAGCTCTGGAGATGGCTCGGCCTCGAAGATGCGGAGGTTCCGAAACGAGGCTGAGCGTCCGGTGACTGTAAAACCGATGTTGGCTTTCTGTGTGCCGATCAGTTTGTTGGAGCCACTGATCGTGAACTTTCCGTCGAGATTTGCCCGCATCGCATCGCCAACGATTTTAATGCTAACCGTGTGCCAAGCGCCCGGCGGGAGGTTCACCTTTCGCTCTCCAAAGACGACGGATTTATCTGGCCCAGTGTGATCATGATCGTCTTTTTGCGCTTTGAAAGTGGTGGGGCTTAGCGTGATACGGGCGATATGGTCAACGTCGTCGTCGATGCTCAGAGTCACCAGCTTTGCGCCATCCAGTTTCACATCGAACTCAATTAAGGCGTCTTTGAACGACATCGCTCGACGTATGGCTGCGCCGTGTTTTTCTTTATCCAACTCGGAACCTCGCAGCGTGCTATCGAACGACTCCCATTTGCCATGCACAGGCTGCCAGTCAGTTCCGATAGCGGCATGGCTGAGGTCATCGCTAAGCAAAACTTTGCCGCGATCAGCGGGAGATGAATTTTGATCGGCTGAGGTGGCACCACTCGTGAATAGCAGGAGTGCTCCGATGATGTGCAAGGGCCTGTTTGTTTTCTGGGTGGAGGTTTGGCGCAGGTTTTTCATGGGAGTGGTGTTCAGGTTCAAAGAGTGATTCGCAAAGCGGGCGTGAGGGTTGCAAAGAGACAGAAGATTTAACCGCTGATTTAACGCTGATTTAACGCTGATGAAGAAAATATGGCTGGGATGTCTGGGATTAGCGTTTCGTTAGCGTCATATCAGCGGTTCAACTTCAGCGTAGGGTCAAAGCCGTGCTACTGCCGCATGGCTTCGCGGAATCTGGCATAGAGCGTGTCGAGGCTGCGGCTGAGTTTGGCGCTTTGGGTGGCCCAGGCGACTTTTTGGGCTTCGCTGGCGAGGGCGGTACGGTTGGCGGACTGGCGCTGGAGTTCGCTGCGTTGATCGCCTTCGCGGGCGTATTGGGGCCAGCTCATCAGGTAGTTGCGCCGGGCGTTGAGGGCTTGGTTGGTGTGGGTTTGATTCGCAGCGGCCTGGGCGTCGCGATAACCGGCAGCGACACGGGCGCGGTCACGCTCGTCGAGGGCGGCGAGGAGGGCCTGGCAGAGCTGCCAGGCGGCGCTGTAGGCAGCGGTGGGCGCGGCGGCCTTGGCGGATTTGCCCTCATCGACGAGGTCCTCGCGCAGGAGGGTGAGGTTTTGGCGAATGTCGCTGGGGACGGCTTCATCGAGCGGGGCGAGCACCCACTTCATGGAGTTGGGGGCCTGCGCTTTGAGGATGTCGATGCAGGCGGGGGCTGGCTCGGCGGTGGGAGGCGCTGGCACCGGGGCTGGAGCAGGCACGGGCATCGGTGATGGCGGAGGTGTGGTCACCGCCACAGGCGGGGTGACTGGAAGAGGCTCTGGCTTTGGAACCACCGGCACGGGTTTGGTCGCGAGTGGTGTGGCGGGCGGAGTGATGACGGTGGCGGCGGTGTCTGCCTCTGGGGCAGGCTTGGCCTGACCCTCGGGATTGCCCCAAAGCACCCACGCGCCCCAGCCAAGGCCAGCGAGCAGCAGTGTGAGGACGGCCCAGAGGATTGCGCCGAATGCGGAGCGTTTTTTCTGCGGTGGCGGTGCTTTCGGTGTGGGCGCGCGGACGGGATGACGCGGCACGGCGGCTGGCTGCGGCGGGCGAGTGGTGCGGATGCGCTGCACCTCATCCCGCAGTTCGCTGACGTTTTGATAGCGCTGCTCAGGGGCCTGACGCATGGCTTTGACCACGACTTCATCCAGCCGGGCATCGACCTGGGCTTTGATGGAAGGCAGGTCGAAGGCTCCATGGGGACGAGTGCCGGTGAGCATCTCGTAAAGCATGACACCGAGGGCGTAAATGTCCGCGCGATGATCCACCTTCCCGGCCCACTGCTCGGGGGCCATGTACTCAGGCGTGCCCATAACGAGGCTGGCGGCGGTCATGCCGGGCGTGGTGGTGAGCGGACGCGCGAGGCCGAAGTCCCCGAGCTTCGCGCGGCCATCCTGAGTTAGGAGGACATTCGCGGGTTTGATATCGCGATGGATGACGCCCTGGCTGTGGGCGTATTGCAGGGCTTCACAGATTTGCAGCGTCAGTTCCAGCGCCTGGGCTGGCTGCAAACCTGGGTTGTGGATGATGTTTTGGAGGTCGGTGCCATCGACAAACTCCATGATGAAATACAGATGCCCCTCCGCAGTGCGGCCAAAGTCATGCACGGCCACGATGCCCGGATGCTGGAGACGTGCGAGCGTCTGCGCCTCCCGCTGAAAACGGCTGACGAATTCCGTGTTCGCCGCCAGTTCAGCGGGAAGCAGCTTAATCGCGACGGGGCGCTGAAGACTGAGCTGCACACCGCGATAAACCGCCCCCATGCCACCGCGACCGATGAGCTTTTCCACCTGATACTGCGGCAGCAACTCAGCGAGATGTTCCGCTGTCGGCGGCTGCCAGGGCTGTGCCTGCGTTGTGGGGCCGGTGGCATCCAGCGCACAGAGGAAGAGGTCGCTGAGGCTGTTGCCATAGAGCCCGTCAGAGTCTGGCTGGCCGTTCGAGTCTGGAGTGGAGTTCATGCGCGGAGAGTGGTTTCAGAGAGAGATTCGCAAAGCGCACGACCGGGATGCAAAGGGACGAATAATTGTTCACCGCAAAGCCTCACGGAACTGGCGATACAGCCCGTCGAGGATCGGGCGCATCACGTCTGCCCGGCTGGCCCACTCGACTTTGGTCTTCTCTTTCTTCAGTTCCGCCGCGCTCATCTGCTGGCGGCTGATCTCTGCCCGCTGACTCGTCTCACGCGCAAACTGCGGCCAGCTCATCTGATAGTTTCGGCGTGCTTCCAGCGCCTGACTGGTGACGCGCACATCCGCATCTGCCTGTGCTGCCGTGTAGCCTGCCTGCACACTCGCCTGCCCCCGCTGCTGGATGGCGATGAGCAGCTTGTCACAGAGCTGTGAGCCGAGAGTGTAGGCATTCGCCCCCGCCTTCGGTTTTTGTTTCGCTTCATCCAGCAAGTCCTCACGAAGGTAAGTCAGGTTCTGTCGGATGTCCGGTGGCAAAGGCTGATCCAACGGAGCCAATGCCCACTCCAATGCATTCGGTCCCTGATCTTTAAGGACTTCGATGCGCGGCTGATTGGGGTCGGTCTGAATTGTGGGGGCAGCTACAGAAGCCGTGGCCATAGTTGCGCTGGCTGTGAGTGGCAGGAGCTTGATGTTACGCCAGCGGACCTCGACACCCGGCTTATTGCTGGCATGTACTTGTAGTGCAATAACGCCCTTCGGAGTCATTCCATCTGTGATGCTGGCTGCTGGAACACCATTGAGGAAGGTTGTCATAGAGTCACCACGGCATTCGATGCGAGCTTGATTCCAGTCACCCATGACAGCAGCGGACTGAGCGGCTGGATTGCTGCCAAGATCATCCAGGAAAACTCCACGACGGCCTTCGTCATAAATGGAACCTGAGTTGCGTTTGCCAGTAGAGTCGATCTCGAATTGATAGCCATAAACGCGGTCAGGTGGGCGGATGATCGTCTTGCCTGTCTGGGTAACGGTTCGCGTTTCGACATTGTGAAACTGGCTACGGAATTGCACACCTGAATTCACGTCCGCATCCGCCTTGTATTCAAAGGTCAGGATGAAATCACCAAACTCCGCATTGGTGGTAAGGAACGTGTGCGTGCCCTTTTCTTGGCGTGTGATCTTACCCACGATGCAGCCGTCCTTCACACGAAAGTCAGCATTCCCCGTGCGCACAGTCCACCCCGTCAGATCCCGCCCATTGAACAGGCTGATTTCCTGGGCCTGAACGCAGGTTGAAGTGAGTAAGCAAAGAGCGATGACGCGGACGAGGGATTTCATGGGAGAGGAGTTCATGTTCAAAGAGTGATTCGCAAAGCGGGCGGGAGGGTTGCAAATGAATTTCTTGCTCATCAGTTGGCACTAGATGGCCCGATGAGCCGCCGTGGTAGATCGCGCATCCCGTGCATGACGCGGAACACAACGAGACAGTCGCCTTCCACACGATAGAAGATGAGGTGGACGCGGAATGGGGAAGCCATTTGGAAGGAACGAATGTCCCTGAGCCTGGGGCTGCGAAATCTCCGCAGCAGGCCGATGCTTGGCTGATGCGCCAGCAACTCCGCAGTGCTGCGAAATGCGGCGAGGTAGCGCTCTGCGATGTCGGCTCCTACTTCGATGGAATACCAAGCGTGTTGCAGCGCCAAGTCCTGGCGGGCATCCTCGCTGACCTCGATCCGAGAAGCGGGCTTCATGGGCACTCAGTTGGACGCCTGGGCTGAAAGCGCACGGATGTCTTCAAACAGCGCGTCGTTTACGAGATGACGTGGGCTGTCAATCGCTTTGAGTAGTGCGGCCTCAAGCTCGGGTGCCTCGAAATCGCCGGAGGACAAAACCTCCAAGTGCCGCTCGGACATCCAGCCGAGTAGCGCGAAGAATTCGCCCGTCGGGAGGGTTTGAATGAATGCTTCGATCTGGGCGACGGTAGGCATGGTGTGAGATTATCAGAATGACCGTCAAAGCGCAAGGTCGCAGGCAGGCAATTCACCTCACCGGAGGCGCCTGGCGCAGCGCTTCGCGGAACTTGGCGTAGAGATCATCGAGGGTTTTGCGCAGGGCGGTGGTGCGGGTGGACCATTCGACTTTGGGCAGTTCTTTGCGGACCTGCGCACCTGCGCTGCCTTGGCGCAGTAGCTCACTGCGCTGTGCCTGCTCGCGGGCATACTGCGGCCAGCTCATCATGTAATTCCGGCGGGCGTTGAGAGCTTGGTTGCTGCCGCTGATGCCTGCCTCGGCCTGCACGGCACGGAAGCCAGCACGCACCAGCGTTTGATCCCGCTCATCCAGCGCGGCGATCATGGTGCTGCAAAGCTGGTGCGCGACGCGGTAGGCGTCCTGGCTGGCTTTGGGCTTCTGTTTGTATTCATCCAGCAAGTCCTCCCGCAGGTAGGTGAGGTTTTGCCGGACATTCGGCGGGACGCCTTCGTCGAGTCCTGCCAACACCCACTCGCTGGCGTTCGGCGCGAGCTGGGAGAAGGTGTCGAGCAGGGGGAGGTTTGGATCGAGGGTGAGAGGTTGTGTCGGCGCGGCTGTGAGTTGTGGAGTCGCCGCCGTTCCCATTTGGGGTGTGGGTGCCGAAAGGTCTTTGATGCGGACATTACGGAACTGAACGGGACCAAAGGCATTTTCCTCAAGCCCGATGTAGCCACTTAATGCTTTTGTTGCCACAGCTTGATTCACCATCTCTCCATTGAGCATAACAGTGATCTGCTGGCCGACTACAGTGATTTCAAACTCGTTCCAATCACGCGCCTTGAGCGCCTCTCGTGATGGCTTTTGAACCTTCTTTGATTCCCTGATTGAGCCAGTTGGTGACGGATCTTTTTTGTTCGATTTGCTGATGGCAATCTCATATCCCTGCTCGGAAATAATTTTGGGATCTTGACCTGGATTGGGAAATCTGAAGCGAACACCTGAATTGAACTCGCCCGCAACTCCCTGGAACTCGGCTTTAAGAATAAAGTCCGTGAACGTTCTTTCTGCATACCACGCGACGCCCAATCCGCTGTCACCAGGACATGAGTTATGGGTGGTGCCATTCTGGATGGTCATGCTACCTGGCCCACACTGGACCCAATGTGATGCATGTCCGGTGTCGAGCAGATCGATAAACCCGGGCTCAACAGCAGCATGAATTGCTGTCAGACTGAAGGTGATGATCAAGAAAATCAGAAGGTGTTTCATGGGAGCGGAGTTCATGTTCAAAAAGTGATTCGCAAAGCGCGCGGGTGGGTTGCAGAGGATCAGAAATTTAAATCACGGATAGGACGCTGATGGAACCCTGATCTTGAAGGAGGTGACTGGATTTCTCGGTGTAGCGGCTTTTGGGCCCGTCCGTGTCCCAAGTCAGGTTTTCGCTTTCCCCTGCCGGGCTCCCATGAGCTCTCGGAGCTCGGCGTCGATGTTTTCTGGCGTAGGGTTATCCAGGGTGGTGGCAATTTGGTCGCGGATGAGGCTCTGGCACTTGGTGCGGAGGCGGGAGATGTCGCTCTTCAGCGTGCCTTCGGGTCTGCCGAGGCGGAGTGCCAGTGCGGCGATGCTTTCCTCACTGCTGCTGGTGATGAAGGGGGCGATGGCGGCGTGGAGATCGGCCTGACCCCGCGCGACGTAGTCGGCGCGGAGCTGCTCCATGGCAGTGGCGGCCAGTGTCTCCATCCACTGACGCTGAAAGGCGATGAGTGGCGTCATCTGATCCACCGGCTCGGCCAGAAAGGCCTGCGTCTCGCTGAGGTCAGAGAGGTTCTCCACGCGACCGCCGCCGCGCTTCTGGGCCATATCGTGGCGATGACGGTCGATGAGGAAGCTCTGGAGTTTCGTGAGCAAAAAGGCGCGCAGTTTCACCCGCGTGGCCTCGGCATCAGCGAGCGCGTTTTTGGCGAGCAATTGCTCGAAGAACGCCTGCTTCAGATCCTGCGCAGCCTGCGGCGCATGACCAGCGCGAAGGATGTAGATGAAGATGGGCTTTTCATAGAGGCGGCAGAGATCATCCAGCGCTCTATCCGAGCCGGGTTTCCCCTCAGCCACCGCGAGACGCACCATGCTCCACATCGTCGGTGGGAATGCGTGGGGCTGACTGGCTGACGACGAGGTCTGCGGCATTGGCTCTCTATGGCTAGGATCTGTGTTTAAATCGAGATAAAAAATGAAATCTCATCATGGCCGTTGCTCATGCTGCCTAGAGGCATAACCTTCAAAAAAGCAACCGGCTACAATAAATTTGGAGAATCGCAATTAGTTACAATAGAGTTCCAGCCCGCTCGCGGAGCGATATTTCGTGGCGTGGCAACGATTCTCACTCCTGATGGTCCAGACCCTGCGGCGTTTTCGGTAGATCCAGTTGCGCCATTCCAGGCGCGGACGAGCCCCTTTCTGGGAGCGCTGTAGAACTATTGTTGCGGGTTGCTATTCAATTTTAGCTGGTCAATGAGGGCTCTGGTTGAAAAAGTGGCTGCCTATCAGTCAGCATGGATTGCGAAGATGAGAGGTTCTCGGGGTTGGGCTTCAGCGCTGGGGTGATGGTGAGCGACGCCAGCAAGCTGGCTTTCCCAAAGCGGAAGCTGAGCTTCGCGCACTCGAGAAGCGCCTCGATACCGCAGCGCTTCTCGAGCGCGAGAGCTGCTCTCGCTTTGTGGCGGAGGGAAGACTGCAGCCCAGGTTTTGCAGCCGGTCTGTCACGTCGGAGAACGGGATGGAGGGAGTCTAGCCAGCACCAACATCAAGTGTTCGTGCTCGACCAGTCTAGGGCCTTCATTGCAAGCCAACTGCGCGATCTTCGTCCCACGGCTCCGCAGCGCCTAACCGCAGAACCAACTCAATCATCACCCTCATCCGTCAGCGCCTTCAAAAACGCCACAAGCGCGCTTTTATCTTCAGGGCTGAGGCGCAGCCCGCCTTGCGGGATGTGCTTGGCGAGGTTCGGGTCGAGCGTGGCGCTGCTCTTCAGGCCGTGGTCATAGTGATCGATGACTTCTTCCAAGGTCGTGAATCGACCGTCATGCATGTAGGGCGCGGTCAGGGCGACATTGCGCAGACTGGGCACCATGAACTTCCCCTGATCCGACGCCTTGCCTGTCACTGTGGAGCGACCTGAGTCAGCAAAGGCAGTATCGAGGCCGTTGTTCAAGAACTGGTTGTTGGTAAAGTGCGCGCCGCCGTGGCAGTGAAAGCAATCCGCACCCTGGATGCCTCGACGGGGATCGCTCTCGGTAAAGAACAACTGAAACCCACGCTGCTCCTGCTCGGTCAATTTTTCCCCATGGGTGAGGGTGCGGTCCATGCGCGAAGTGGCGGAAATTCGGGTCAGTAAAAACTGCTCAAGCGCACTAGCGATGCGATCTGATGTGATCTCCTGGCTGCCGAACGCTTTTTCAAATTCGGGGGCCAGATCGGCGAGCTTCGTCAGCACATGATCCAGCGTCTCGTGCATCTCTGTGGGGTCTTGGATCGGGCGCAGTACTTGATCGCGCAGGGTGGGGGCTCGGCCATCCCAAAAGAAGCTGGGCTTCCATGCGAGATTAAAAAGCGGCATGGCATTGCGTGTGCCCGCCTGCCCCTCTGCCCCGATGCTGACGCGACGGGGATCGGTAAAGGCAGCAGTCGCGATGTGGCAACTTGCGCAGCTCTGCGTGTCGTTGATGGAGAGCCGCGAGTCGCTAAACAACTGCCGCCCGAGCGCGACCCCAGCCGCCGTCAGTGGATTGTCTTGCGGCCACGAGGCCTGCGGGAAATGCGCTGGAATCCGGTCGGCGATGAGGGCTGGGATGCTTGGTTCTGCTGGCCCGGTGTCGGTTTTCTGCGTGAGATCCGGCTCCAGCCGCAGGATGTTAAAGGCCTGCACCGCATTGTCTGAAAAACGTCCTGCTAACCCGCCATCATCGCCGGAGTGAGTGGAAGTGGCTGCTGCGATATCGATGCGATGTTGCGCACTGAAGAGCCGATCTGCATCAAAGCCCAGCGTCAGGATTTGATCCCCCCGCAGGTCTAGGGCGATGGGCACCTCGACAGTTCCGCGACACGGCTGACCGGCGAGATGATACGAAAAGCCATCGAGAGGTCCCTCCGTCGGCTGATATCGACCCTCAACGGCGAGGAAGACATACTGCCCGCGCCAACTCCAATGCAGGCCGTTGACGTCTGGATGAAGCGGGTGCCCAGCGGCGCGCTTCGCGGGATCGCTCTTGTCCATCGCTTCATCGAGCCCGAGATCAAACCGCAACGCCGTAAAGGTCTCCGCAGGGATGCCAGTGAGCACTAAGGACAGGCGCTGCTTTTCCGCATCCAAGAAGGCGACCCAATCATCGGCACCGATCCACGCGCCGTTATCTCGCTGCAATTGCGCGTGTGAAAGCAGGAAGGCGAGCCGGGAAATGGAGAGCTTGTTTCCAGCCGCATTTTTCAAAGAGACGTCATTTAGCACCAGTGGCTTCCCAGCCCAACGGAGATCGATGCGCACAGTCAACTGAGCGGCACTAGCCGTGCTGATCAGCAAGAGAAAGCCAAGGAGTCTGCGCAACACGGTCGGTCTAGTTCACAGTGAAGGCCCCATTGATGGTCCGCTGCACACCGCCTGCATTGTTGAAGCGCACGCTGACGTTGCGAGCCCCACTGGCAGCGCCGACATCCACGGTGAAGGTAGCCTGGACGATGGTCTGACTGGGGCGGGAAAAATTGCTCGCCGTGACACCCGCACCGGAAATGGTGACAGAAAATACGGGGATGTTTGCCGGGGGCAAGTTCGGCGTGATGGTGGAGTCGAGCTCGATGATCACCACCACCGTAGATCCTGCGGAGGCGGAGTTGGGAGTGACCGTGTTCGGCCCACCACCGATGGTTGGGGGATCGGAGGCCACGGTTCCCGCAAATCCCGTGGCATCATAGCTGGGCTGCGCGGTCCGGGTGATCTTGTAAAAGCGTCCGGTGGTGGGCGGCTGGGCGGCGCCGGTTTCGGTGATGCTGGCACTATCGTCTCCGGCGGCGACCACCCCGGTCGCGATGGTCGTCCAGTTGCTCAGGTTTCCTGAGGCCTCGACAGCATACGTGGCACCTTCGACGGCCTTCCAGTGCACGGAAACATCCGTGCCACTGACGGTGGGATCGGTGGGTGCATCGCTGGAAAAGGGGCCCCCCACAAAAGCGGTCGCCACCGTCTCATCGATGGTAGAGACCGCGCCACCCGAGGGACTGCCGAAGTAGCTGCGCCCGACTTGATACGGGAACTGTGGCGTGCCATCCGCCGCAATGCAGAGGAAATATGCCCAGGTCCCGCTGGGAAATTCCGGCGTGACGCAGTAGCGGACATTGTATTCATTGAGATCAAAATCGACCCCGAAGGTCTGCCCCAAATCGCCTCGATAGAGATTGTCCTCCAAATAGCGACCCAGCGGATAAGTAGCAGACACCGGAGGCCCCGCCTGCGCCGACGCACCGTAGGCGCGCACCGCCCATTGCGGGATGGAGGTGCGACCTGTCGCAGTCAGATTGTCGGTGCCATTCTGACCATCGCGGAGCAGGAAGCCACTGACCATGCGCCGCACGCCGCTGCTGGCGTTCATGGGTTCGCTGTAACCGTATGGACCGTAGATCGGCAGACCATCCCGCACCCAGCCAAGGATGGGAGAGTGCCGCGTCACGGGTGTGGCGCTCTCGCTATACACATTCGTGGTGGGATTGAAATCGACATGATCTCCCAGCAGATACCGCAGCGCGATGGGATTCGCGTGGTAGTGGTGATTGTTCCCGGCCTGATGCGCACCTGCATTGTCAAAGGTTACCCCTTCATTGACCCAGGCATCTCGATTCCAAATGCCCGCGCCATTCACGTCGGTGGTGCCATTCCAGGAAAAGGCATCGCGGATATCAAAAACGGAAACACCATCCACAAAGAAGCCCACCGTGCCCCCGCCAAACAGCGTCTTGCTGCCAGGAATGCTGGGCGTGCGCGGGAAGCGAAACGTCGTCGCGGTGTTCGATGGGTAGTTCGGGAAAAGATTGGTCTTTGCCGCATTCAGATACCATGGCCCCATCACGTGACTTGGCAGTCCAGTGCTGTGCACGTAAACCCAGTCAGCCGAGTAATCGATCTGATGCACACCCGCATAGACGGGGCTGCTTTGCACGCCCGTACCACGGCTCCAGGTGGTGACAGCGTTCCCCGCATTCATGTCTGCCAGCGTCGGATAGAGGCGGGCAAATCGCCCGCTGTTTTTGGTAAACCATGTGGCCAGCAAGGGCTCGTTCGGCACGCTGATTCCTTGCGCCTGGGTGATCTGGAGCTTCAGCGCCGCGTAGGCCGCCTGATCTGTCGTGGTCAAAGATCCGCTCCCCAGGAGGGTCGCGGTCTCATTCGGATCCGTGCTGGTCCGGTAAAATTCCTCGTGCCCATCGTAGAACTGAATCAAGCGATAGCCCGCGCTATCCATGATCGCAGCCCCGGATTCCCCATCGGTCAGGGTCGGACCAAATGTCTCCATGAAAGCGGTGCGACCACTGGCGGACGGACTGTCCTGGAGGATGGGCAGGAGGCTGCGGGAATCCAGCACCTGCCCAGAGGGTTGAGTCGCGGCGATGTTAATGCCAGCCAGCTCCAAGATGGTCGCATAAAGATCCACGCAATGCACCGGGATGCTGCTAGTGCGATTGGGCGATGTCACGCCCGCACCGGCGATGATCAGCGGGACATGAGTGCCGCCACTGTAGAGCGTGCCTTTGGAATGGGCATTGTTATAAGGCGTCTGGATGACGGTGCCGGGGGTGCCATTATCGCCGATGAAAATGACCGTCGTCTCCGCCAAGTTCACCGCCGCCAGCAGGCGACCCACCTCCGTATCCATCGCCTCGCACATCGCCTCGTAGTAGTTCCGGTTGGTGGCGGGTGCGGCATCGTAGCTGTGTAAATCCAGCGGCGGCTGGTGAAAGGGCGTATGGGGAGCATTCAGCGCCACCCAGGCAAACCAAGGCGCTGTCCCCTGCCCTCCGATCCAATTGATCGCGTCATTGATGGTCTCCGTCGTAGCGTAGGTCGTGACGGCGGAGCTGACGTTGTTAGTGACTTTTGACCAGGCAAAGTAGTCTGGCAGCGCCCCGGTGATCGTTCCCGAAAAATAGGGCCAACCACCGATGGTGCGTGGCGTGTCATTGGAGCCCGCCCCCACATTCAGGTGCCACTTGCCAAACATCGCCAGGGAGTAGCCCAGCCCAGGATTGGCTGCGAACGCCTCCGGCAGGGTGAACTCACTGGCCTGGAGCGCGGGTGTCGTCGCGCCCTCCAACTGCATACCCACCCCCGTGCGAAAGGCGCTCCGGCCCGTCAACATGCACGCCCGAGTGGGGGAGCACACCGGCTGTGCATAGGCCTGAGCAAACAACACGCCGCTATTCTTCAGGGCACTGATATTTGGCATTGGCGGGACAGTGGCCCCTGGATCAGCCGTCAGGGGGAAGCTATCCGAGCCCAAGTCATCCGCAATGATCAGGAGGATATTCGCGGGCTGAGCATGCGCGGCGGTCCCACACAGCATGGCCGCAGCGAGGATCTTCAACAGGGTGTACAGAGCTTTCATCGGGCGGACGTAACCACCCATTTCAGGGGAAGTAGTCCCCCTTTACAAGACATTAACAAAAAACCGTCCCATCCGGCCTCGGATCGTCCTTGGCACCCGTTCCTGGTTGACTCCAGCCCCGGGAACGGGCACAAGGGAGGCGCACCTACCCATGCTGGAGTACCTCAAGATCTGCCGCCCCGATCATTGGCTGAAGAACGTTTTCATCGTCTTCGGTCACATGGTCGCTATCACCCTTGTGCTGAACTTTGACGTGACGGCAGATGTCGTCCGCATGGCGGTGCTCTCCTTGATTCCCGCCTGCCTCGTCGCCTCCGCCAATTACATCCTCAACGAGATCCTCGACGCGCCATTTGACGCCATGCATCCCACCAAAAGGCTGCGCGGTATCCCCGCTGGTAAGGTGCGCGTCTCCATCCTCTGGTGGATGAAGGCAGGCCTCATCATCGCCGCCTTTGCGCTGACCTGGCTGTGGGGCTTTAATTGGGCCTACGTCACCGCTCTGGCGCTGCTGCTCATCAGCGGCTTTGTTTACAACGTGCGCCCTCTGCGCCTGAAAGATCGCGCCTTTGCGGATGTGATCGCAGAGTCCTTCAACAACCCGATCCGCCTCTGGTTGGGTTATTACGCCCTCGCCACGCCCAACCATGTGCCCCCGGCCTCCATCGTTCTGGCTTGGTGGTTCTTTGGCGCGCTCTTGATGACCGGAAAGCGCTACTCAGAATTCCGCTTCATCGGCGATGCCGAGCTCAGCGGGCGTTACCGTCGCTCCTTCCAAACCTACACGGAAAAGTCGTTGATCCTGGCCATGATCACCTACGCGAATCTGTTCTGCTTTTGCACCGGCATCGCCATGGCCGTTTATCCGCAACTGAACAATCTGGTCTTCGTCTTCCCCTTCCTCGTCGCTGCCGTTTTGGCTTACTTCCACCACGCCATGAAGGAAGAAACCGCGCGGCTAGAGCCAGAGCAACTGCTGCGCAACCCCTGGATCATCATCTGCACGCTAGCGACGTCTGGACTGACGCTGTGGCTCCTGATGGCCAAAACCAACTACGCCAAAGCTTGGCACCTCCTGGGACCGCTGACTTTCTAATCGCAACGGTCGGTTTACAAAATACCGCCGAACATGTAAAGGCAGTCAGGGGTCAAAGGGTCATGATTCCACGCAACAACTTCGCCACTGCCATGCAAGAACAACCGCCCGCCCTGCCACCTTACACCGCCGTCCCGGTGAGACCTCGCTCCACCCTGAAGACCGCCCTCATCGTCATCGGCGTCGTCATGGGTTGCGTCGGCATCGTCGCCGCCGCAGCCAACTGGTGGGTCAGCCGCAACCTCTACGCCAGCGCCCAGACGCCCGTCACCCTCACCGCCGCAGAGGTCCAGGACCTCCAAAGCAAGCTCGACCGACTCGCCGCCGCTAGCCAAGCCGCTGCCACCCCCCAGGTGCAGGTCGAACAACCCGCTGAAGCCCCCGCCCCAGAACGGCCCGTCCTCAAGCTCAGCGAGCGTGATATCAACGGCTTCCTGGCCCAGAACGGCTGGGGAGAAAACGTTAAGGTCGCCCTCACCGGCGGCAACATCGTCGCCAACGTGCTGGTGCCAATGGACCAAGACGCCGTCGTCCTGGGTGGCAAAACGCTGCGCCTCAAAATCAGCCTCGGGGCCCGCATGGGCTCCGATCATCGCCCCATCCTTCAGCTGAACGATCTCAGCATCGGCGGCATCCCCCTGCCCAATGCCTGGCTCGGCGGAATCAAAGGCGTCAACCTCCTCGCCTCCGAAATGAACGCCGATCCCGCCGCCCAAAACTTCGCCAGCGGAGTGCGCGGCCTCAAGATCGACAACGGCGAGATCAGCTTGGAACTGAACGACTGAGGAAAGCACACATGAACTCCACCGCCCATCGGCTCGCCATCCTTGGCGCACTCTGTCAGACCGCGATTCCGGTGGGCGTGATTGCAACGATCCTGCGGATGGAATCCGCGATAGGACACATCGATACCCGAACGGATGATATGCAGGTCGTGATGCAGCAGGTGGGGGAAGTTACTCGTGGTCTCGGAGCAGCCTTTGATGCTACTCTCTGGGCCATCGGTTTCGCGATGCTCGGATTGGTTCCCTTCATCATCGCCCTCACCAAACTTTGCTATCGCCAAAAATGGGCGTTTTGGTTTTCGTGCATCTATGGAGTCGTCCTGACAATCTTCTCCCTATTGACCGCCCCGTTTGGAATCTTCCTCATGATCTACGCTTTGATTCACAAATCGGAGTTTTTGAAAAATGTACCCGTCGGTATCACGGTCGCCCCCAGCCCCGTTGAGCCAGGATAAGCCACTTCGATGCGGCGAGGAGGATGGGCCTCTGGCCCGTCAGCGGCGCGGGGCTTTTAGCCTTGCGTTCCGCTCCCTGACTGGAGGCTAAAAGCCCCAGTCCATTGACAGGCAGGAATGCCTATCCTCCCGCCCGAGGCGAAGCCTCAATCCCGCACAATTTTCAGCACTCGGTCATTGTAGCTATCGGTGATGTAAAGCTCCCCCGTCGCCGGGTGGATCGTGACGCCGTGGGGGCGCGCGAGTTGGCACTGCGTCGGATCGCCCCCCACGCCTGCCGGGCCATGCTTTCCAGTGCCAGCGATGCGTGTGATCTGCCCAGACTTCGGATCATAGCGGCGCACCAGATGGCTCTCCGCATCCGCGATGATGACCGTATCATCGTTGTCCACACACAGATGCTTGGGGCCATTCATCGTCGCTTCCAAGGCAGGGCCGCCATCGCCCGTGCCGCCTTTGGCACCGCTGGCATTCACCACCGTGCGGATCTTGCCCGACTTATCGACCACACGAAGCGCGTTCCCGCCGCGCTCAAGGATGTAGATTTGATCCTGGTGATCGACCGCCACAGCGCGCGGATCGACCAGCGGTGCCTCCACCGCCACCGCACCATCTTCTGGGCGACCCTTTTTACCGTTGCCCGCGACGACGCGACCCTTACCCGTCGCCAGATCCACCTCATGCACCTGCAAGAGGTTCGCGATGTAGAGCCGTGTGCCCGCCGGATTCAGTGTGATGCAGTAAGGGCCGTTGCCGCGCTCCTTACCTTTGGGTGCCTTGAAACCTGGGAGCTCTGCCACCGTCCCGGCTTCCACATCCACCTTACGCACACAGCCGTTCCAGGTGTCGCCAATCAAAACATTGCCGTCCGGCAGCACCGCTAAATTGTGCGGCCCATTAAATTCTGCCGCCAGTGCCGGACCACCATCCCCACTATGTCCAGCCTTACCGGTGCCCGCAAAATGGGTCAGCACCCCATCCGCACCAATTTTCAGTAGGCGGTTACCAGAGACCATCTCGATGATCCAGAGGTTGCCTGCCGAATCAAAGCCCGTGCCAAAGGGCTCCTTCAGTTTCGCCTCCAGAGCCGGGATGCCCACCGCATCTTGCTGCCCGCCAGCGACGAGCACGATTTTATCAGCAAAAGCCGCAGAGCTTGAGAGAAGGAGACAGCAGAGAGATTGGCGAAGATTCATGGCGAGAAGAGTCATACTGGCGGCGCAGTGCGAAGCTTTCAACCACGACCGCTCACCCGCGAGCAGAGCCTTCCGTCATAAACCTTCCCCACCAAGCATTCCGGCCAATGCTCCTGCAACCCTTAGCAATTTCATCGGCGGTTCAGTGGCTCCGGCCTCACAGAGGCCAGCTACAACAGCCACGCCGAGCCCCAGAGACATCATTCCTCCGCCCCCCATTCCCCTGCCTTCTTCATACCGACGACGAGGGACGAGAAGGAGCAGGAGGACGAACCAACGGCTCCCCCACTCCCCCACTCCCCCACTCCCCCACTCCCCCACTCCATCACCTCGCTCACTTCTTCCGCAGCACCCGAACACGATGCGTCTCGCTATCGCCGATGTACACCGAGCCATCAGCATCGACAAAGATTCCATGCAGCCGAGCCATCTTGCACTTCAAAGGATCGCCATCGGGGCCATCGCCCTTTTCGCCAGTTCCTGCCATCAACAGCAGTTTGCCCGTTTTCGCCTCGACCATGCGGACGCTGTGGCTTTCAGTGTCTGCCAGCCAGGCATTGCCTTCGGCATCAATGGACACGCCCTTCGGCCCGCTGAGCGTTGCCTCTTTGGCAGGACCGCCGTTGCCAGTGAACCCCTTCGCACCCGTGCCCGCGATGTGATGAATGACACCTGCCTTCAGATCCATCTTCAGGACTTGATTGCCCTCGCGCATGACCAGCCAGAGGTTCCCCTCCTTATCAAAGTCCATGGAGCGTGGCCCCTTTAGCGGCGTGCCTTGGATCGGAGATCCGTCCGGCGTCGGTCCTGGCTTACCCGTTCCTGCAAAGGTGCTGATGTTCCCCGACTTCATGTCCACCTTGCGCACCACATTGTTGCCGATGTCACAGATGTAAAGATCCCCATCCGGCCCAAACTGGATGCTGTGGGGGGACTTCAGTTGTGCCTTGTTTGCAGGTCCGCCATCCCCGCTGTAACCCGCCTGCCCTGTGCCCGCAAAAGTCGTGATGACCCCGGTTTTGGCATCCACCCGGCGGATCGCATGGTTGGACATGTCTGCGATGAAATAGTTCCCGTCCTTATCAAACCGCAATTCATGCGGTAGATTAAACGTCGCCTCCAGAGCCGGCCCCCCATCGCCGCTATAGCCCTTTTTACCACTGCCCGCCATCGTGCTGATCGTTCCATCCGCCGCAACGTGCCGAATACGCTGCCCGGTATACTCACAGAACCACATCGCGCCATCGGGTCCACGCACCACACCAAAAGGATTGTCAATCAGCGCCGCCGTCGCCTGCCCGCCATCGCCGCCAAATCCCTGTTTTCCCGTGCCTGCAAAAGTCGAGATGGTCCATTCTTCCGCGTGAAGGGTGGTCAGCGCCAGGGCGCCAAGTGCTAGTAGGTTCAGAGTCCGGATGTTCATATTGGTTGTGGATACAGATGTAAAGGCAATCGCAGGCTAGGTCAAAATCGACTTGATCACCTTCGCACCCTCGACGCCGCTCAGGCGGGCGTCGAGGCCTTGGAACTTGAAGCTGAAGGCTTGATCGTTGATGCCGAGTTGATGCAGCATCGTTGCGTGCAGATCGTGGACGGTGGTGACGTTGTCCACGGCGGCGTAGCCGAGATCGTCCGTCGCGCCATGCACCATGCCGCCGCGAATCCCGCCGCCGGCCAGCCAGACCGACATGGCTTTGTTGTGATGGTCCCGCCCACTGCCGCCTTGGGACATCGGGGTGCGGCCAAATTCTCCAGCCCAGACAATGAGCGTGTCTTCCAGCATGCCACGTTGCTTCAGATCGGTGATCAGGGCCATGCAGGCGCGGTCGATTTCTTGCGCCTTCAGAGCTACGCCTTCCTTCACGCCACCGTGGTGATCCCAGTCCTTGTGATAGAGCTGGATGAAACGCACCCCGCGCTCCGCAAGCCGACGTGCCAGCAGGCAGTTCGATGCAAAGGAGCCATCGCCCGGTTGGCAACCGTAGAGCTCCAGCGTTTTGGCACCTTCGCTCTTCACGTCCATCAGGTCTGGGACGCTGGCCTGCATTTGAAAGGCCATCTCATATTGCGCGATGCGCGTGGCGATCTCTGGATCATCCACGAGGGCATCCTGCTGTTTGTTCAAGGTATTGATGGCAGCGATATCCGCCTGCTGTTGGTCGCGGGAGACACCGGCAGGATTGGTCAGATACAGCACCGGATCCCCCTGGCCCCGCAGATGCACGCCTTGGTACTTGCTGGGCAAAAAGCCACTGCTCCACTGGCGCGCGGCGATGGGTTGGTTCTGCCCACCTTTCCCCAGCGATGTCAGCACCACAAAGCCAGGCAGGTCTTCGGAATCCGTTCCTAGCCCATAGGTGATCCACGAACCCATGCTGGGCCGACCCGCAATCTGCGAGCCAGTATTCATGAACATGTGCGCCGGATCATGGTTGATCGCATCCGTCGTCATGGAGCGGATCAGGCAGACATCATCGATGACGGAACCCAACTGCGGGAAGAGGGAGCAGATCTCAATCTGGTTCTTCCCAAACTTCGCGAACGAATGCTGCGGGCCAAAGCAAACCAGCGGCTTGCCCTGGAGTTGGGCGAGCTGTTGCCCCTTGGTGAAACTCTCCGGCATCGGTTTGCCATCCATTTCTGCCAACTTTGGCTTGGGATCAAAGGTCTCCAAATGCGATGGCCCGCCTGCCATCGTCAGCCAAATGACGCGCTTGGCCTTTTGCGGGAAAGGCAGATTGGGCAGCACTCCCTTCGTTGCCGCAGTCGCATCGATAGGACGCAGCAGACTCGCGAGTGCCAGCGACCCGAGCCCCTGGGCGCTCCTGCCGAGAAAGGCGCGACGATGCAATTGGTGTGCGGAGAGTGAATGCATGAAATGGAAATGCCGCGAAGAGGTGCATTCTTTCGCAGAACTCATCAGGATTCGCAGGCGGCACGGATCTCTTCGAGCTCTGCCCAGCGGGTGAATCGACCCTCCAGCTCCGTCTTCTTGGCTTCCAGGCTATCGATGTACTTCTGGATGCCGACCCCCTGCTCCACGACGAATTCGGGCTTGTTCAGCTCCCCTTCCATGGTGGCGATTTCTGACTCCAGTCTGGCGATGCTGGCTTCGACTTCGGCCAATTCGCGCTGTTCTTTCTGCGACATCTTGCGCGGCTTCGCCGCAGCGACGGCCTTCTCCTTCTTCACCGCAGCGGTGACAAAGGCCAGCTCTGCAGCCGCCCGCGCGGCGCGTTTTTCCTGGTAGTAACTGTAGTTCCCCGCACACTCATGGATGCGGCCCTGCCCCTCAAACGCCAGCAATCGAGTGCAGACACGGTCAAGGAAGTAGCGGTCGTGACTGACCACCAGCGCGCACCCCTTGAAGGCCATGATCGCCTCTTCCAGCACACGCATCGTCGCAAGATCCAGGTCGTTGGTGGGCTCATCGAGAATGAGGAAGTTCCCACCGCGACGCAGGATCTTTGCCAGCAGCACGCGACTCTGTTCGCCACCGCTCAGCTCCTTCACCCGCATCGTCACCCGATCATCCGTGAACAAAAAGCGCTTCAGGTAGGTGCGCACGTGCAGCTTCTCGGGACCAAATTGGACAAACTCCGACATCGGCCCCGCCACTTCTTCCATCACGCTATTCTCGGGATTCAGCAGCAGACGCTGCTGATCGACGTAGTTGAAGAGGGTGCGCTTACCGATGGCGACACTGCCCTCCGTAGGCGTTTGCTCGCCCATCAGCATCCGCAGCAGCGTGGTCTTGCCCAAGCCATTGCGCCCGATGATTCCCGTGCAGGTGCCGGGCTCAAAGCACAAGTCCAGATGGCTGAATAACCACCGATCCCCGACGTAGGCACCGATGCCCTTCGCATCCACCACCGTATTCGCCAGCGGTGGGGCGGGTGGGATGATCAGATCCATCACCAGCTCCGCCTCAGGCGCCGCCATCGAGGCCACACGATCATATTCATCAAGCCGCGATTGCTGCTTCGTTCCGCGACCCCGCACACCGGCGCGGACGAACTCCAACTCGTGCCGCAGGAAGCTCTGGCGGCGGCGCTCCGAGTTCGCCTCCACCGTCTCGCGGATCGCTTTGCTTTCCAAAAAGGCGCTGTAATTCCCGGGATGGCTGTAGATGCGTGCGTCATCGATCTCAATGATGCGCGTGGCTACTCGATCCAGGAAGTACCGATCATGGGTCACAAAAAGCACCGCCCCGCTGAAGTCCTTCAAAAAGACCTCCAGCCACTCAATCGACTCCGCATCCAGATGGTTCGTCGGCTCGTCCAGCAGCAGCAAATCCGGCTGCGCGACAAGTGCTCGCGCCAGAGCAATGCGTCGCTTTTCACCGCCGGAAAGCCCCCGGATGATGCGCTCCGGCGCAGGCACACCCAGTTCGTTCATCGCCGTTTGGATGCGCGCCTCCACCGTCCAGCCATCGTGCAGTTGGATCTGGTGCAGCAGGTCTGCCTCTTGATCGTCGGTGTACTCCCCGTTTTCATATCGGGTCACCATCTCAATCAACGCACTGGCACCAGCGCGCACGTTGTCGATCACGCTGGCGTCGTCATCCAGGGTAAACTCCTGCGCCAGATGGCTGATGATCATGCCATTGCGGCGTGAAACGATGCCGCTATCGGGATTCTCCGTGCCCACCAGGATGCGCATCAGACTCGTTTTGCCGGAGCCATTCCGCCCAACGAGCCCCAGCTTTTCACCTTCATGGACGCTCATGGTCGCGTCATTAAAGACCTGCTGCGTACCGAATTGGAGGCGGAGGTCTTTGGCGGAAATGACGGCGGGAGTAATCGAGGACATGGGGGCTGTGCACTGACCACACGATGCGCCCCGGATCAAGGCGCGATGGCGGCGGGTTTTCGCCTATTCCCTGGCCCGCCGCGCCTCTTCCGCACGCAGTTTGTCCTTTTTGCTGGGCCTTCTGCCCTTGATTCCTCCTAGCGTCGGTGGCGGTGCGACCTCGGTGGGTTCATAGCCGGGCACCTGCTCTCGGGTGAGCACGAGGCTGTGGCGCTTTTCGATCAGGCAAAAATGCGCGTGCGATTCAGCCGTGATGAAATTCACCGCGATGCCTGCCTCCCCAGCACGACCGGTGCGGCCGATGCGATGGGTGTAGTCATCCGCAGATCGCGGGAGATCAAAATTCACGACCACGGGCAATTGCACGATGTCCAGCCCGCGCGCCGCCAGATCTGTGGCCACCAGCACCTGGATGTGCGAGTCCTTAAAATCTGCCAGTGCCTGACTGCGCGCGCCCTGGCTCAGCTCCCCATGAAACGACAGCGCGCTGATTCCGCCGCGCCGGAGCTTTTCCGCGACGAGATCGGCTGCGTATTTGCTGGCAACGAAAACCAGCACGCGCCGCCATCCCTCCGTCTTGATCAGGTGCCGCAGCAGTGGCGTGCGGCTCTTGGTATCGACCTCAATGGCGCGCTGCACGATGATCGGGGCGGTGGCAGGCGCGGACTCGATGAGGATGCGCGTCGGTTCATGCAGCAGGTCTTGCGCGAACGCTTCGACCTCCGGCGCGAAGGTGGCAGAAAAGAGCAGGTTCTGGCGACGCTTTGGCAGCAAGGCCAGGATGCGACCGAGCTCATCCGCAAAGCCCAGATCGAGCATTCGGTCCGCCTCATCCAGCACCAGCGTGCTGACCTGGGAGAGATGCAGCGCGTTGTGATCGATCAGGTCCAGCAATCGCCCTGGAGTGGCCACGACCACATCCGCCCCACCGCGCAGCGCCATCATCTGGGGATTGATGGAGACACCGCCAAACGCGCTGACCACCTTAATGGCCTGCGGCAAATGGGTCGCGCATTGCCGCACCACGGCCGTCACCTGCGCCGCAAGCTCGCGCGTCGGCACCAGGATCAGCGCGTGCAGACGGCGCGGCCTTTCCTGCGGCGAAGAAAGCCAGCGCTGCAGAAGGGGCAGCACAAAGGCCGTCGTCTTGCCAGAGCCCGTCTGCGCGGTCGCAAGGACATCGCCCCCGGCCAGCAGCACGGGGATCGCGGCGCTCTGCACCGCAGTAGGTTCGGCGTATTGGCTGACCGCGCGGATGAGTTCCGGTGACAGACCCAGGTTAGAAAAAGGCATCTGCTCTTATAGCCCCTTTTTGAGCTCGTCCATCGTCCACATTGCCACACGACCCGCATTTTTGGCGCGGACGCCCTCAATGAATTTGGCATCGACCGGGGAGGCCGTGTGCTCCCAATCGCTTTCGCGTCGGATGTAGGTCAACACGCCAGCGATGTCCTCATCGCCCAGTTGCATCAGCGGCGGCATCGCCAGATTAAAGGTCCGCCCCCCGACCTTGATGGGTCCAGCCAGTCCGTGCAAAACGATGCGCGCGGCGATCTCCGGCTTGCCCAGCACCCACTCGCTATCCACCAGCGGCGGTGCCAGCCCATCCAGGCCAAAGCCATGCGGCTGATGGCAGGCGGCGCAGAGGGTGGTGTAGATCCCTTTTCCCTTCTCATACAGCGCGGTTTGCGCCGCAGTCAGTGGCACAATCTTTGGCGGCGACCCCGCACCAGGCTTGCCCGGCCAGGCCAGCCGAGCCTCCACCGCCGCAAAGTCCTTCGGCCCCGTCAGCTTTTGCAGCGCAGCCAGACTGGCGGGCACCGCCTCCAGCCACAGCACCTTGGCCGGCGTCTTCGACTTCGCATCGCGGGTAGCGGTGAGGCCCTTCACGATGGCGCGCTGGACAGCGTCACCCTTCGGCAGGGCGGCTGCCAGATCGACCATCTCGGCGAAAGGTTGCGCCTTGTTGGCCATGGCCAGCAGTTTGGCCAGATCCCCCACAACGGCTGCGGCGGGCGCAGACCCTGCGGCGGCCAGCAGCTTCGCAAACGCGACCTCGCGACCGCGCAATCCCGTCAGCGCGCCTTCGCGAACCAACGTATTCTTTCCATGAATGGCCAGGATCTTCGCCGCAGCAGCATCCGCATCCGGCAGATTGATGGAGGTCAGCTTGATGCAAAGTTGCGCCAGCACCGTCAGGTCCGTCTCGCCCGAGAGCGCGATCAGATCCGGTGCCAGATCACGCCCCGCCACCCGCACCGCCGCCGCCCGCACCCGCACATCCGCATCACGCAGGGCACCCCGCACGATCTCAGGCGTCATCACCATCAGACCGTCCAGCGTCCACAGGGCATGCAGCCGTGCCAGGGGCGCAGCAGATTCGTCCTGCAGCAGCTTGGTCAGGGCAGGCACTGCCTGCGAGCCCCCAGCCTCGACGATCAACCGCTGCGCAGCATCACGCACCCAGCCATTCGGATGCGAGAGCATCGCCACGCGCTCCTCCGCCGCCGCAGGCAGGCGCACCGCGCTCCGGCGTGGTTCCGTGTCTGGCACGATGCGCCAGATGCGACCGCGATCGTAGGGCAGCTCCAGCTTCCGCGCGTCGATGTTCGCGATCAGGTAATGCGTCAAAAAGCTGCTGTGCTGGATGATGCCGCGATACATGTCCACCACATACAACGCGCCATCCGGACCATTCGCAGCCTGCACCGGGCGGAAGCGCTCATCGGTAGCACGCAGAAACTCCGTCTCCTTGGACACATTCTTCGCCGCCACGATGCCGTCCTTTTCTTCCATCACAAAGCGCTTCACCAGATTGGCCGCCGGCTCAGGGACAAAGGCATTGCCGCGATAGGCCGCAGGAAAAGCATCGCCACGATAGATCAGCGCGCCACAGGTCGCCGTCGGTTTGGCCAGCGTGCCATCCGCGCGCAGCGTCTTGGCATCGTAACCACGATTCACACCCGGCGTCGGATGGGCCGGCCACACCGTCTGGTCCGCCGCCAGCTTGGCATTGATGGAGCCCGCCTCCCTTAGGAGCGGATTCCTGGAAAAGGCCTCCGTCGGCAGCAGGTCCGCCCGCAGGAAGTCAGAGTTGTAATTGAAATACAGCCGCCCCACATCGTCCTGACACAGACCCCATTGACCGCGCCCCAGCCCAGAATCCCGCAACCACTGCCCCCCGCGCAGCTTTAGCCGCGTCCCATAACCCGCGCTCCAGATCGCATTGTCCATCGCCCACACCGGCGTGTTGGCCATGTGCTCCGGTTGGCCACCCTTCGTGCCGAAATCGCTCGTCACCACCTCCTTCACATCCGCCTTACCATCCCCATCGGTGTCTTTGCAAAAGAACAGATTCGGCGGCTCCGCGATCAGCGCCCCGCCGTTCACCGCCAAGACCGAACGCGGCATGACCAGCCCGTCCAGGAACACGCTAGACTTATCCATCCGGCCATCGCCATCCGTGTCCTCCAGGAGGGAGACCCGACCCGTCGGCTCCTTCTCACCCGCGCCTTCTTTGTCCTGCATGTAGCCCCGCATCTCGCAGACATAGAGGCGACCCTGATCATCAAAACTCATCGCCACCGGAGATTGGATCATCGGCTCGCAGGCCACCAGCTCGACACGAAAGCCGGGCTCCACCTGAAAGTCCGCGAGCGCCTCCTCCGGCGAAAGCGGCACTGGCGGCGGCAGCTTAAACTTCAGCACGACCTCCTCCGGCCCAGCATTTTTGGTGTGCAACGCCAAGGCCAAGGTGCTGAGGCCAAAGAGAGTCAGGACAGGGGTGACAAAAGCAGATCTCATGGGGGAAGAAGTCAACGCAAGAGCCGCCTCAATCTTCTCCACAGAATCACCTTCAAGGATAAGGCAGCAAAGATCGACCCCACGAACTTAGTTCTTCGTTCATAGTGCTTGGTGCTTGGTGCTTAGTTCTTGGTGCTTAGTTCTTCGTTTTTTGTGCCGCCATCGCCCGACGCGCGAACCCGGAGCGCCGACGAGTCGTCGGCATTCCCTCCTAAGCGAAGCCAAACTCAAAGGTAGGGCCGCTGGTCCCCCTGCCGCCATCGCCCCACGCGAAGCCAAACCTTTGTTCGTTCTTAGTTCTTCGTTCTTGGTGCTTCGTCTTTTTGGCCACCATCCCCCCACGCGCGAACCCGGAGCGCCGACGAGTCGTCGGCATTCCTTCCCATTCGCGTTGAAGCGTTCTCAAGACCAACTGGCAGCAGAATCGGCTTCTCCTGACCAACTTGGCTGGTAAAAGATGGTGGGTAAAAGATGGGAGCCCCGATTTCCGACCTTTTACCGCCAATCTTTTACCAAAAGAAAGTTACCCGCTGCTCCACATCCCGGCCCTCAGGGGACTTGGGGAGCGCCGACGAGTCGTCGGCATTCCCACCCACGCGAAGCCAAACTCAAAGGTAGGCCCGCTGGTCCCCCAGCCGCCATCGCCCGACGCGAAGTCAGCCCGGAGCGCCGACGAGTCGTCGGCATTCCTTCCCACGCGAAGTCACGCCCCATAGGGGTAGGAACGGCGCATTGGTTTGCGCCGCCCCTCCCTCCAAACCGGACTGGCGGATTTCCCGCATCCGGCTTTCCGATTGATGAGTGCTGACAGTGATGGTTCATCTCTTATGTCAGGTTTCAGGCTGTCGGGTGCGTGACGTTTATCAAGGATGTCAGCCCCCTCTCAGCGAAGTAGTCGTTTGGATAGCGGTTATGATCTCTGCCTCGCCCCCTGCCGTGCCGCTTGGCGCGGACC
>Ga0209573_1001894_pt1 | contig 29356 bp, 29 predicted proteins | sample TNRBio252014_DNA_FD_185870 | JGI IMG/M metagenome (GOLD analysis project Ga0209573, IMG submission 185870) | Wastewater treatment Type I Accumulibacter community from EBPR Bioreactor in Madison, WI, USA - TNR Reactor_6/25/2014_ DNA (SPAdes)... | ecosystem: Engineered > Bioreactor > EBPR >...
TATACTGAGATCGACGAACCGTATTAAACCAACGATCCAGTTTATCGGCATTCAAAAAATTTTCCAGCAAGATAAGTACCATCGTTGCGACAGGCCGTTTTTGAATAAAGCGCTGGAAGATTTCACTTAACATAGGTATCCCTCAAAGTTTTTTGAAAAATTATTGTTATTATACAATATATTAAATGACCTTAAAAGGGCTGCTCTGTTTCCTGCAAACCCGTCATCGTCGCCGCCTCAAGCGGCGCCGCCTGGATAAAACCGCGTTCCAGGACATCGAGGATCGTGCGGCTATTCAGGTCATAGCCATAGAGGTCGACAAAAAGCTGACTGATTTGCTCCAGAGGCATTTTATGGTCAACCGACAGCAGGGTCATCAGGGCACGCACCCCCGATCCGTACTGGACCGTCGCGCTGACGCCCGCAGGATAACCGCCGCACTGGGCAACCCCACAACCGGTGATTTGCCCGATCTGGTGTTCGGTCACCTCCAACTTCGGTTGAGGCAGATCAAAGACTTGCCGACTTTGGACCACCACGTAAGGCTCGTCCGTGGTAAAAATTCGCCCGCAACCGGAGCACTGACCGGGTCGATGGACTTCAATCCGATCCGCAGAAACCACTGACTGGAGGGTTCGGCCTGAATGCCCTTCCTGACCCCCGTTACGACGCCCTTTTTCCTTCGGCAAGCCCAGCGCCACCGTTTTCTTGGGGTACCCGTCGCTGCTCGGCGGTTTATGGCTATTGGTGCTGTCCAATCCCAAACGACGGCGCAACTCGGCGTTCTGCGCTTCGAGTTGCTCAATTTTCTCCAAGAGCTGCTTGACTAGCGCCTTGAGGAGGTTCGGGTCGTCGGGTAAGTCTGACATTCGCTGATTTTAACTTTTTTTAAGCAGGTGTAGTAGGTAGTTACGAACAGGCAATGGTTGGCGCAGAACGGAATATGCAGGTAGGCGACGGATCGGCCGGTTCGCGGCGCGGTCGCGATCACCCGCCACATCTCCTCCCACTCCTGCGGCGGGACGGGCGACAGGCCGACGAAAGGATGGATCGCTCGCTTTGCGGCGAAAGCGTCCGCCAGCGGCTCGCCCCCCTCGCGGGCAAAAAAAGCGTCGAGAGGCTTGCTGGCGACGCCCGTTCCTTCCGCGCGTCTCGCGGGATCGGCGCTGCGCGATCCGGGCCGAGTTCCGGCTTCGAGGGTGGTCGGGCGCACCGTCAGCACTCCCGACAAGGCTGCACGGAGCCGGCGGCAGCGAGAGCGATTCGAGCCACGCTCGCGCTAAGGGCTAACAACATCGCGATCTTTAACATCGAAGGTTCGCGCCCGGCTAGAAATTGATAGTGGCGAACAGCTCGACGTTGCGGCCGGCGGCCGGCGTCTCGTCGAGCGGCTCGTAGCCTTGGTCGAGCAGGTTGTTGAAGGCGACGCCGATTCGCAGGTTGTCCTGGATCGTGGCGTGCGCATGGAGGTTGAGCGTGGCGAAACTATCTCCTTCCGCGAGCGCGCCCGTCCGGGACCGCTCGCGCGCTCCGGTCTGGCCTCTGGCGAAGACGTCCACATAGCCAAACGCCGCATCGCCCCAGAGCCAGTCGTAGCGGACACCTGCCCGCCCGGAGAGCAAGGGCGTGCCGCTGTCGAAGGTCGCCGTTCCGTTTCCGTAATCGAACTCGCGACGCAGAACCGACGCGGACAGGTAATACCATTTCTCTATAGATTTAATTATAATCTTGATGTCGACCTGCGATAGGATAGTGACTATAGCGCTCCTATACAGGTTGTGGAATTCTTAAAATTTCACCATGATTTATAACTAATTGAAAATATTTGCAAATATATTTTAAGATAAAACGGATGACGAAAATACCTAATCCACAACTCGTAAAGGAACGCTATAGTTGACCTTCAGTCCCTTTGCACCTTCGTTTTCATAAATGATCTTCCACTTGCTCACAAACGAGTCAGATACATTTAACAAATGACAAATATCTTCCGTCTTAAAATCAGAACTAAACATTTTTACGGCAACGGCTCTTTTAAATTCAAGATGTTCTGGTGAATCAATAATGTCTTCTAAAGTTGACATGGCGGCTTCTCCTTGCATGATTTTTTCGATCATCACTACTCTTTAACGATTAGACAAATCATGTAGTTGAAAATTCCACAACCTGTAAAGGAACGCTATATCATGGAGGTAAACGACCTGCTGTACCGGAAGCGATCCTTGATGCGTTGCAACTGCGACTCCAACAACCGGAAGGTTTTCGAAGTTATGGTGAGATTCAGGCGTGGTTGACCCAAGAATACGGTCTGGAAATTCCTGATAAGACTGTGCATAAAACTGTTCATTATAAACTGAAAGCCAAGTTAAAAGCGGCCCGTCCCATGAGTCGGCATCGGCGAGAAGAAGCCGTGGTAGACTTTAAAAAAACTTCAAGATCACCTTGAAATAATAGATGTTTTTCAAGAAGTGGATGATCAGCCGAAGAAGCCTATTCGCTATTGGTGTCAGGATGAAAGTCGATTGGGTTTAAAGACACTGACTTATCGGGTCATGACTGCGCTCGGTATCAAGCCTCGGGGACTCGTCCAATGGCCCTTTGAAGCTTTTTATACCTATGGCACCGTTGAACCTTTAACAGGAGAAAGCTTTTTTCTAATTTTTTCCCATTTAGACAGCGATTGTTTTCAACTTTTTCTTGATAAATTTTCTCAAGCTTATCCGTATCATTTAAATGCTATGCAATTAGATAACGGTGCTTTTCATAAAGCGCGGAAACTCAAAATTCCAGAAAATATAGTGCTCTTATTCCAACCCGCTTACAGCCCCGATATCAATCCAATTGAGCGAGTTTGGCAACATCTAAAAAAGGAATTCAGTTGGGTAAATTTTAACACCTTAGCCGACTTACAAGAAAAAACCTGCGAACAATTAAATACTCTTGGACAAAAAATTGTTGCTTCTCTTACCGGATACCCATTTATTTTATCGGCTCTTGAAAACTTAAATCTATAGAGAAATGGTATAAGGGGACCATCCGGTTTTGCCGATTTGGGTGTTGGCGAAGATCTCGAAACCGTAGGTCGTCGCGCGATCCAGATTGAAGTAGCTGCCCGCCGGCGGCGCCGAGGTTTGCTGCCGGTCGATAAAGTCCTTCGCGCGGCTGTAGAAAATCGCCGCATCCAGGACGCCGCCGTTTGCGCCGTAGCGCCCACCGATTTCGAAAGTGACCGACGTTTCCGGGTCGAGGTCGGGATTGCCGACCGTGAGTTGGCCGTCGTCGACAGAAAAAGCTGCGCCAACGTCGGGTAGGTGTAGCCCTGCGACAGGTTGGCGCGCAACGACCAGGCGTCGGACGGCATATAGACCAGGCCGAGCGAACCGAGGGCGCGAACGTCGTCGTTGGAGTTCGGGGCGGCGTTGTTGCTTTTTTCGAGCTCCGCGTCGACCGCGTAGACCCGAGCGCCGACGAAGCCCTTCAAGGTTTCCGTCGTAAAACATTCCGATCTTGCGCAGATCGCGCGCCGGCAATTCGAGCGTGAAGTTCGGATCGCCGGTGTAGCCGTTGGCCGCCAGCTTGTATTGCTGCGCCTTCATCGAGAGGTAGTGGTTGCCCCAAGCGTAGCCGAGATGACCCGACAAGCTGGAATCGCCGAAGTCGGACGGTTCGAGCCGTCCGTCCGGCGTGCGCTGGTCGCCTTGTTCGGAGCGCCCGGCCGACAGGCGATAGTCGAATCCGCCTGTCGCGCCGGCGACGGACGCCGCCGCGCGATAGCCGGAGGTAGCCGAAAAATAACTCCCGGTCGCGCTGCCCTCGATAGGCCGCTTGCCGCCCCGTTTGGTGATGATGTTGACCACACCGCCGATCGCGCGCGCGCCGCTCACGACCGACGAGGCACCGCGCACTACCTCGATCCGCTCGACGGTGGTCGGGTCGACCAGGATCGGCTGGCCGAATCCGCTCTCGTCCGTCAGCGGCTGCCCGTCGATCTGGATGATAACCCGGCGCGATTCCTCGCCTCGGATGCGAATCCGCTCCACGCCCGGTACGCCCGCCGAGGAAATCTCGACGCCCGGCACATCGCGCAGAAGCTCGGCGACCGACGAGGGCGGCGTTTCGGCGATCGTCTCTTGGTCGATCACCGTAACCGACGCCGGGCTCTCGAGCAGCGGGGTTTCTAGGCCGGTTCCCAACACGGTTACCGCGTCGAGAACAAAGGTCGGTTCGGCCGCTCCCGCTAAGGGTGAAGCAGCCGCGATCAGAGTGCCAGCTAGAACGGTGGTAGAAGCAAAAGGTGTGGGTTGTCGACGTAAAGACAAAGCGTGTGCTGCGCTCACAGCGATAAGCCTCTTGTTGTCGCGGACGCTTCGCGCCCGCGACAACGGGGCGGCGGATAGCATCCGCTGCTTGCGCGGCGCGAAGCGCCGCACAACCACGCGGATCAAGCCGACTTCGGGCCGAGAAAGCCTGCGGCTTTCCGCCCTTCGCGGCTTATCCGCCGCCCCGTTAGCTTTATCTAGCACCAGCCCGCCAAGGATGATGAGAGGAAACTAACTATGATTTGATCGTTTAAAATCACCGATCTAGATTAAAATCATACTTCTCTTTATCACCTTCGTCGCGGTACCAACCCGTTAGTGTTTTGCCATCGTCGGTAATTTTCCATTCCAGAGTACCCCGACTTTCTTCTCCTTTACCTACCTTTGGGCGCTCCCACCAGTTGGCTTTAATCGTTTTCCCTTCGATCAATCCCTCAAATTTTCCATCCTGGGTTACGTCGTCGTCATCTTTGTACTGGTAAGAACCCACAATCTTGTTACCAGTCTGTTCGATGGTAACGTCGCCAGCGAGGTTGGATGACCATTTTCCGCTGAGGTTGGGGGTCGCTGCTGCTGGGGCGGTTGCCGGTGCAGGTGCTGGAGCGGCGGCCGGAGCGGCGGCCGGAGCGGCGGCCGGAGCAGCGGCCGGAGCAGTGGCCGGAGCAGCGGCCGGAGCAGCGGCCGGAGCAGCGGCCGGAGCTACTACCGCCGGGGTTGGAGCGGCTGCCGGTGCGGCTGGATTCTCCGCACTTTGCGCCGTGTAAATAGCACTGCAAGCAACCAATATGCTGATTGGGCTTAATATCATCTTACGCATGTTGTTTCCTTGTGGACTGATTGGCAAAAGACTTGTGGGTTAATTCCAACCCGCTTTAGCGCTGCATTCTTTTTCTTCCTTCGGGTGGGTTTTTTCCCACTGAGTTACTGATTGCGTTTCGTTGTCGCTCATTTTCTCGTTCATGCACTCACAATATTTTTGTACTACCGCAGTCGGTTTACCCTCATCCTTGTTATCCATCATGCACTGAGCAATCCATTTGGTATCATCCGCGTCTGCGAAGGCTAAGCTGCTGACAGTGATGGAGGCAACAAGAAAAAAGGTGCTGATTTTCACATTCATGACAGATCTCCTGACGTAGGTTAAAAGAGTTTTGTACGGTGAATACTACCCATCCTACAAAACCAAAAGAAAGCTCAGAAAGCAGCTTTACCTATTCAAATTCATGGCTTAACGACTACGCATTAGGGCCGCGCCCCTGATGAGCGTTCAAACGCCAACACCGGATGAACAAGATAGACTTTCTGTTTAGTACCGCAATCGTGTTGTCAAGAGTGAAATACCCCCCTGCAGAAGAAGTTGACAGGAGATCAGATCACCAGCGCGTTCCAAGTCCAATTTACACGGCTCACGGCCTACAAGCTTGCTCGTCGCGCACAAACCTCCGGTTTTACCTTACTACCACCAGCTTTGGTTATCGTTCATCAGCGGCGAAACTTTAGGGTGGTAGAGGATTTTTTGTGGTTCTCGTGCCGTTGATCTCTTAACACTATCGATTGGGAGATCACACGCGATGTGCAACTTTTCCGATCAGGTGATCATCAAGCCATCGAACTGTAAAGATTCACGCCTGTGTTGCAGGTTGCGCCACACGCCAACGGTATGAGCCAAGAGCTTGTGCGTGACTTGATCTCCCAGTCCGGAAAAACCACGCCGCCCAATGCCGCTATAGGTATAGATCGCCTCGTCGCTGTCATGGCCCAGCACCTCTCCGACTGATCTCCAGAGTGGCGTCGCTTCAAGATCTGGCCGGATAAAGTTGCACATCGCGCTACCCACAGAGCTTGACCCCGTCTTCGTTATTGGCCAAGGCCGCCGTCCGCAGTCTCCAGATCAGGATGCAAGCGACGGGCGAGAGTCGCCACCGCCGCGCCGGTGCGCGGACCAAAGCCCAGCAATAGCAGGGCGTCCATGGCGACGATGCGCCGGTTCCGCCAAGCCGGCGTCAGCGTCAGGCCGGGAACGCGGGCCAAGCCGGTTTCGCCGCCCAGCGTCGTCAGGGTGTGGTCGGGCAACAGCAGCACATCCGGCGCCGCCGCCGTCAGAGCTTCCGTACTCAACGGTTTGTAACCCTCGAAATCCGTCAACGCATTCTGGCCACCGGCCAATCGGATCATGGCGTCCGCCGTCGTGTCGCGCCCGGCGGTGAGCGGCGCCCCGCGCCCGGCGTTCATGAAAAAAAGCACCTTGGGCCGCGTCCGCGCCGACCGACCGCAAGGTCGTATCGAGTTCGGCGCGAATCCGGCTCGCCAGCCGCTCGCCCTCCTCCACCCGATCCAGCGCTTCGGCGACGCTCCGCACTTTCTGGCCGAGGCCGTCGGGCGACAAATCGTGGGTCACGATCCGGACCGGCACGCCCGCCGCCCGGCGTGGTCGCACCGTAACGGGCGCCGTTCGCGCCCCGGTACACCTCGATATATTGCGTGGTGCGCGGTTCCAGAACCCCGATGATGAACGAGCCGTCGGCCAGATTGACCGGCAACCCGTCCAGCAGCAGCCGCACCCCGCGTTGCACCGGATTTTGCTGCAAGCCCGATCCGCGAATGTTGAGCCGCGCCTGATCGTTACCGCCAAAGAAACTGCGGGCGATGATGCCCGGTTGCGCGCCCAGCGCGTCCACCAGCGAACTGGAGCGTTTTTCCTCCAGCGCCTGCGGCCCGATCAGATTCACGCCGCCGGGAATCAGCCGCAGCCGTTCCTCCGCCGAGGACAGGTTTTCCTGCGTGAGCGACGGGCGCTCGGCTTCGACCACCACGGCACCGAGCGTCGCGGTGGGCGCGGAACCGGCCTGCGCGAGGCGTTCGCCGGGCAGGACGGCGAATTCCCCCTGCCCGGTTTGCGCCTCTGGGCCTTGTGCGGCGGTGGCTTCCGCGTGCCGATCCCAGCCGGCGACGGCGGGTGCGGCGGCCAGCGCCAGCCATAGCCCTAAAACAAAGGATTTCGAATCGTGGCTTTCCGTAAGGATTGGCGAATAAATGCCCATAACCATATGTTTTATTATTTAATTTAGTTCAAACTCATCAATGTACCGCGCCTTGCTGATGGACAACCCCTTTGCAGCAGGCGGCTTGCGCGTGCTCGGCGATGCGCTTCCAGTCTTGCAACAAGCCGTAGTAGATCTTGCGACGCTCCGGCAAGCCGGCCATGTCGGGATGCGCCAGCAGCATTTGCAGGTGATGGACGATGGTGCAGACCAGTCCAAAGCACGGCCGCAGGGTGTAGCGCGTCATCAGATAGCAGAGCGCGGTTTGGATTAGCCCGGCTTCGGGCAGCGTTTCGTCGAAGAAGGCATCGGTCGCGCTGTCGGTCGCGTTCGCGGTCATCGTTTGGCTCCATCGGGTGTCGGGATTACGGTGGGGTCCGAGAGGTGGTTTTCCATCAGAATTTCTGCGGCGCGCAACCCTTCGCGCCCGAGAAAAGCCAGCGCTTGCAGCAGCCGTTCCAGCGGAACCTGACGGTCGCCCGCAATGAGGATCTCTGCCGCAGGCCGCTCGGCGCGCAGCCGCAGAATGGCCTGTTCTACCGCCGCCCAGTCCTCGAACGTCTGCCGATCGACCTGCCAGCGCGGCGTTCCGGCAAACAGGGTCAGGGTGATCGGATCGGAGTCCGAGACCGGCGTTGCCTGGTCCGCCCCTTCCTGCGGCAAATCGACGGTCAGCGCCCGATCCACGCTGTTAGCAGTGAGCAGGAAAAACACCATCAGGATGAAAATCACATCCACCAGCGCGGTCAGGTCGAGTGCGGGATAGTGATCCTGCGATCCATGCGTCCCGGGTCGACTGAGAATCCGAATCATGCCGCCACCCCTTCATCAGCAAGGGCGGCGTGATTCGGCACATCGGCGGCGGCAGGTGACACTGGATCAGTGCTCACCCCGTCCAGCGCCAGTTGTGCCCGGTTCAGTAAATCCGCCAGTAACGCCAGATACGCATCCGCCCAAATACGAAAGCCATGACTAGCGATCAAGGCCGGCACCGCGATGATCAGACCCGCCGCTGTAGTGAGCATCGCCTGTTGCAGACCGTTGGCCAAGAGGGCGGGATGCACTGGCCCACTATGGGCCGCCAGAGCGCGGAACGCTTCAATCATTCCCAACACGGTGCCAAGCAGCCCCAGCAGTGGACTGATCACCGCCAGCAATACCAGCCACTTCAGGTGGGCATGCAATTTGCGCTGCTGTTCACCCAGCCACAGGCTGAGAATCTCCTCGCGCAGGGCGCGGGGCCGGGCGCGGTGTCGCAACAGCAGGCGCAATCCTCCCGTCGGCAAGCTACGGCGCACACCGCATTGCTCAATCAACGTCGCCCAGCATCCAGTTTGAGCGGCAGTCAGCAAAGGTCGTAGATGGCGCACCATCGACCATCCCAGGCTGGCGAAAAACAACATTCGCTCCAGGATCAACAGCAACGTCAACAGCGAGCAAGCGCCGAGCGGCCCGGTCAGTGGTCCAATCTGCTCCAGCCAGGCGTTCATTACTGGTTCGCCAGTGGAGGCAACGTGGTTAACAGGCCGCGCCATAAAGGATTCTCGGGTTGGCTGGGCTTGCGCTTCCCGTAGAACAAGGCGATGCTGTTGCCCGCAATATCGTACAGTTCCAATGAAGTTATCGGCCCATTCACCGTGGGCTTGGTGACCACCCAGGCACTGGCGACTGACTCCTGCCGCAGGTGCAAGTTGAAATCCTGGTCCAACACATTGAACCAAGGTCCGATCGCCTACAGTTTGTTCACTGGGCCAGTGTGAATCTGTACGACGCCCGGGCTACCGACAAACACCATGATGTCAATCAAAAGTTCGGCAGCGGAATTCAGCAGCACCGCCGCTGCGGTGGCTTCGACCGGGCGGGCCAAATCGGTTCCACCCAGACGCAATCCCTGGGTGCGGCTCACGCCGAACATTTTCAATAACTCATGAAAATCGTGAGTGTCGCGCAACGCCCACCAATGCGTGCGCAACCCCTCGATATCGATGTCTTCATCGGGCTGATCCGGCGGCGGCAATGGCTTGGCTAGCATGGTTTGGCGAGGTGATTGATCCAGCGAACGGTAAGTGTCGATCAGTCGGGCGTAGGCGCGCCGGTCGCTGTATTCGGTCAGGTAAACCTTGTGTACCGCGACGCCATTGCTGTCGAAAAATTGCAGACTTTCCGCAACACCGGATTGGAGGTCAGCCTTGACTGCGAAACCGTAATGCCAGTGACTGAGAAACAGCCGCAGGTCGATCCCTTTACCCAACACCAGGCCCTGGTTACCGACAATGCGGACGTTGCGATATTCCCCGATTTTCTCGTGGACAGCGTGATCGTTGCGAGTCAGCGCCATCACCCGACCAAGGCTGGGTAATGATTCGACCAATGCAGTCCAATCACCGGCAAGCCGGGTCACGGTGTGGCCGCAACCGCTGGCAACCAATTGTGCTTCGCTCACGCCCAACAGCGCGGCGGCGTCGCGGACGCGAATGCCCGGTTTTTTCTCGCGCAAATCTTGCCAGGCATGTTGCATGGATTCGAGGTTACCGGGCGTTAAGGAAAGAGCTGCGTGCATCATGGGAAACCCCTGCGGTTTTCGTTGAGTACAAAATTTACGGGTGCTTGAACCCACGCCTCGCGAGGAATGCCATTGTGGGTTGCGGGAATAAACGCCCAGCGGCGAACCGCCGCCAGTGCTGCATCATCCAGCAGCGAGTAGCCGGAGGACTGATGTAAATAAACCTCGATCACATTGCCAGCAGTTGAAATCCGTGCGCGAACCAGAGCCTTACCTTGCAGCCCTAAGCGAATCGCTTGCTGCGGATAAGCCGGCGGCTTGGGCGGGCGGCGGTAGCGGGGATCGAGAATCAGCGGCGCTTCCTCGACCGGTGGGGAAACGGGCGGCGAGCGGGAAGCCGATACGGTTTCCATCGGCGCCGGGCGCGCGTCCGACACGACGGATCGAGCCGGTTGCGGCGCCGGCGGCCGGGCCACCGGAACCGCCGTCTTCGGCCGGAGTGGCTTGGGTTCCGGGCGTGGCCGCACCACCGACGATGCGGTTTTCGGTGCGGCGCGCTTCGGTTCCGAGCGCGGGCGCGGCGCCGGCTCGAATTTCGGTTCGGGCGCTTTGGCGACCGGCGGCAACGGCGCGGGCGGTGGCGATACCGCCGGCGGTGTGGGGGGTGACGTTTCCGGCGCGGGCGGCGGCGGAACCGGCGGCGTCGGTTCCAAGCTGGGCAACGACGATTCGCTCAATCGCAACGCGATTCGCGGCGGGATTTCCGGGTTCGCCGCGCGCGGCGGTTCGCCGAGGAACACCATCAATCCCACATGAACCAGCAGCGACCCCAGCGTCGCCGCGATCAGGCGCCCGCCGGATCGCCGGTTATAAAAAACCCCGCCAAATTCCCTTTGGCAAGGAGGAAAAAACTCGGCGCGGGGAGAAACCGGCAAGCGATAACGCATTGCCGGATTGTCATCCGGCGACGGAGATGGCCAAACCGGGTTTCGCGTTCGGGCGACGGCCGTCAGCACGATTCGACGCTCCGCCGGCTTTCGGCGCTGGATCGAACGGATTCGCGGACGGACGGGTCGCCGGCGATCCAGGCTAGACCGTTCCAATGTTGGGCCAGCCGCCGGTAGGTGCAGCGTTCCTCCCAAGAGCCACGATAATCGGGATGGGCGCAAAGCGCTTCGATGTGCTGGACCACGGCGGTGGCCAAGTCGGTCGAGCGCCGGTTCAGGCACTCGCAAATGAGCTGGCCCAACTGGGTTTCAATTTCCCGAGGCGCGAGCGGTCGTGGCGAAGGAGACCAGGCGTTCATGGCTGTTCGTTCTCCGTCTATGGCGTCAAAACGAGTAGGAAAGCGCCGCTTTGGCGTTGCGTCCCGGCGCTTTCAGCACCGACAGGTGTTGCCGGTAATCGACGTCGGTGATGTTGTCGATGCCGGCGTCGATCCGCAGTCCCTTGAAGGAAGCGTGGCGCGGAACCCAGCTCAAGCCGATGTCATGCACCGTATAGCCGTCGGTCGGCTCGCCGCCGGCGGGAATCCGGTCTTGATCGTTCACGATCTGGGTGCGCCAGTTCAGCGTCAGATGTTGCGCCGGGAAGCGCAGTCCGGCCCGCAGCGACCAAGCGTCGGCCGGAATGTCGGAAAGCGGCTCGCCGGTGTCGGCGTTGTCGCCCCGGGTTTGGGAATAGGCCACGCCGGCGGTCCAGCGCGGCGCGTCGTAGGCCAGTTCCAGCTCGAAGCCAGTCAATTTGGCGTCGCGCACGTTCTGGTTGGTGGTGATGCCGCCCGGTCCCGGATTGCCGGGCACCGGCCTGGGGGAGAAAATGACGATGCTGTCGATGAAATCCTCGACATCGTTGCGAAACCCGGTGGCGCGGAACCGGCCCTGATCGCCGGCCACGAACAGATCGTCGCGCCGCAACCGCGCGCCGATTTCCTTGTTGTGGGCCTTTTCCGGCTTGAGATCGGGATTGGGCACAAACCGGTTGGCGCAGCCGGGGCCGCAGGTGAAATGGGTGCCGGACACGAACAGTTCGGTCAGGTCGGGCGCCCGGAATGCCTCGGTGTAGGCCGCGTGCAGGGAAAGCCAGGAGGTGACCCGGTAGCCGAGCCCGAGCTTTTTGGAGAGTTCGCTTTCGTCTTGGTCATCGGCGACGCCGGTGTCGGATTCGCTGCGATAGCGATCCCAGCGCAAGCCCGGCGTGAGGGTCCAGCGGTCGCCGACGAAAATCTCGTCCTGGAGATAGAGACCCAGCACGGTCGCCTGGGCGTCGGGGTAGGAGTCGCGCGGTGCGCCGTCGCGGGTCGCGCTCGCCTCGTCGCGGTAAACATCGAAACCGTAGGTCAGCACTTGGCCGAATTGGCCGGCTTGGCCGAAGGTCATGCTGTTGCGGGCGTCCAAGCCGGTGGTCGTGAAGTCGGTTTGGTCGCGGCGACCGTCCGTCAAGCGCTTTTCGTCGATGTCGGTGGCGTTGTGGTAAAGCACCACCGTCGGCTTCAGATAGGCATCGGCGGGATTGTCGTAGCGATAGCGCAGCGTGGTGTTGCGCTGCTGGATGGCGCGGTCGACCAAGTCGGCGTCCGACCCTGCGGTCTGGGCGTTGGACGGCACCTCGCCGTCGTAATCGTAGGACTGGAAAGAACCGCTGAGGGCGTGAAACGGCGCTGGCGTCCACGTCAATTTGGCGAGGCCGGCCAAGGAGTCAAACGCCGAGTGCTCCAGCGTGGAACCGTCGCCCAGCTCGGTGTCTTTGGCGTCGCGATAGGACAGATCCAGCAGGTAATCGAGGCTGTCGCCCGCGCGGCCGTACACGGCGGCGCCGATGTGCTTTTGCGCGTTGACATCCTGATAGCCGGCCTTGAGGCGCGCGCCGAAGGTTTGTCCCGGCGCCAGCCAATCGGCGGCGTCCTTGGTGGTGAAGGAGATCACGCCGCCGAGCGCCCCGCTGCCCCACAGCGCCGAGGCCGGACCGCGCAGCACTTCCACCTGCTTGAACAGATCGGGGTCGAGGAAAATCCGGCTGTCGTGGGCGCGGTCGTAGTTTTGCCGCGCGCCGTCGATCACGAACAGGATTCGGTCGTCGGACAGGCCGCGAATCACCACCCGCTGACCGATGGATCGGGAACCGCCCGCAACGTCCACATTAGGCAAGTCCGCCAGCAGATCGGCCAGATCGGTCGCTTGCGTTTCCTCGATGCGCTCTTCGTCCACGACGCTGACCGATTCGGCGACATCGAACGGATCGCGCGCGGTTTTGGTGGCGGTGGCGGTGACGCCTTCGAGCGTGCTGTAGCCGAAACCGTCCCCTTCCTGGGCTTGAACCGGGAAGCCGGCCAACAGCAACGAGAAAGCGCAAGGCGCCAGAGCGGCGGCCACCGTGGGCCGGTCCGCAACGATGTTTCGCGACACGTAAATGCCTCCGTAGCAAGGTTGATCGTGCAGGCTGGCTGCCGTCGCCCGGAGGCCGAAGGTGGCTGGCGTGGCGTCTCGAAGGAACGCCCAGATTTTCGGTTATTTGGTCAGAATGAGTTTTCCCTGGCGGGTGATGCGCAGCCGGTATTCCTGCCCGGCATGATCGATCAGGATTTCCTGGTCGCCGTCGAACAGATCCCTGCTGGACAATCGTTTCCGGGACGTTTCGCCGCCGGGATCGGGGCGAGCGAATCGCGGATCGCGGAAGGGTGGGTTCACGACGGACGCTCCATCGCGCGCCGCTGCGCGGTCCCGGCGACGCCATCGCTCAGGCAATGCGCGCAGGCATGCAGACACAAGGTCCGAACGCGGGATTTGGAGGTGTGGTCGAGGCAGCGAAAATCGGTCACGTTCACAGCTCCACAAACCAGAAGTTGGTAAAGCTTTCCGGCGTTGATTTCCAGCCCGATCCGGTGATCTTCCTCGAAGCTGTCCGAGGTTCGGACCTCGTGGAATCCGGGGACGGGCGAACGCGCGCACGCCATCACATTTTTTTCCATTACGGCGCCGACCCTCACGACGCCACCGAGTTCAAGCCACGGTTGAAGGCCGCCAGGCTGGCGCGGGGCAGCAACACCAGCGGTTTGGTATTGCGCTCGCAGAAGCGCTTGATCCGATGCACCGCGTCGTGGCTCACGCAATCCAGCGGGCAGAGCACGGCGTCCGCCTGCTGCACCACATCCCAAAGATGAGCACGGGCGTCCTCGCGTCCGCCGTCGTGGTAAATGAAACGGCCGTTGCGGCGCTCCACCAGCTCTCGAAAATGCGCACACAGGCTTTGGCGACCGCCGACGTACAGCACGCAGCGGCCCACCAGATCGAGGTGTTCGTCAGTCACATTGTTCTCAAGGATGTCAACATTCGGGCACGGCTGCGACAGCCATTGTTCCAAAGTCGCCTCTAGCATATCCCGCTCTTGGCGGGAGTCGGCCAGTTGCTGCGCGAGCCATCGGTTTTGGTCGATGGAACGCATCGCCTGTTGCTTCCAATCGCCGGCGGCCACTTCGGCGCGTTCGGCGCGTTCGCGCTCAGCGATGAGTTGCCCGCTTAATTCCTCGACCTCAGCCCGCAATTGTGCAGCCAACGGCTGTCCTTCCATCTCCGCCAAACGGGCTTCGGCGGCCTGAAGCCTGCTTTCCGCTTCCAAGGCTCGCGCCAGCCTCTTGTTAAAGGCGGCGATCACGTCTTCTTGCTCGGCCAAACGGCGGCGTGCCGCGATCCTGGCGTCGGCTAGTTGCGTTTCCAACTCCGGGCAACGTCGTCTCAGCCGGTTCAGTTCCTGCAAATCCACCCTGATCGACGCGCCGGACAGATGCGACAGCATATGGACCTCGCCGTAGACACGGTCGAGCACAGGGTTCGGCACGTTGGACTGCGTGATCAAGGCCCAGTAAGCGCCCGCAATATCGCCCGTGCTCAGCGCTGTATCCCAACAGGCAGCGAATTCCTCCGCTGATTGCGCTTTGCCGATCTGCTTGATGACCGGCCTGTACTTGCGATCCAGATGTTTGTGGATCATGCGGCTCGCGGGCGTGTCTTCGTGGGCTGCGATGACGAACGCACGATGTAGGTCATAGTCGGAATCGGAGTCCAGGAGATAAGCGATCCGCCGTTGAATTTGCCGCAACTCGGCCAAGGTCAGACAGGTACCAATGATGCTACAGTGATAAGTACGGCTCAGTTCCCAAAGTTTTTTACGGAGGGGCGCCAGTGATTTCTGAGGTGCTTCCTGGACGTGCGGTAAAAACATCGGTGCAAGATGCTGTTTGTCCGTTGAGCTATTCCCCCAACAAAGCTTCTTGAGTGACATTAGGGAGGGTTGTTGTTGAAAAATGCCCTGAGCATCTTCCAAGGGTTTTAGCACGGCGTGATGCATCTCACACATGAAGTGATTCCTATAGTGATTCTAGTGCTAATGATAATCATTCTCATTTAAATGTCAACTAGTACGTCATTTGTTTTGATTACCGCCACTCATAAGCAAGCGCAAGTCAGCGATGGGCAGGAGAAGAAGGTCGTATCCCACCGTCCCCAGCACCCACTTCGGACCGGTTCTGGAAGAGGAGCGTTAACAACTGACGGGCTAGTGGAGTCGAGGTCAAATAGCGGACAGCCCAGTGGCTCGCGCCAAAGTGATACTGGTGGTGGCGGATGGCAGCCGTTACATCAATGCCGTGCGGATGGCGGGGCGGCGGCCAGGCAATGCAGTGACAGCGATGATCGCATCGGCAGCTAATTGATTATTGATCACATTGCGCCTGCATCATCGCAACAAAATCCGCCAGCCGTTGCCCCGGTAGTTCTTCAAAGGTTTGGCTCAGTGTTTCCAGTTGGCGGATGCGGTCAAGACGAAAGGTGCGGAAACTGTTGCGCAGTCCGCACCAGGCGGTCAACGTCCACACATTACCCCAGAAAAACAGCCCCAACGGTTTGACATCGCGCTGACTGTATTCTTGGTCAGCACGCTGGTATTCCATGCGCAGCAAGCGACGTTCGGCAATGGCGTGGCGGCAAAGATCCAGCGTCGTTTCAATGTCTTCACGCACGCCAAAGCGCATGGCAAACAGGCGACTTTCCTGCAAATGGCAGTGCAATTCGGTCGGGATGACGGCGTGTATCTTGTCAAGCACGGATTGCGCGCTACTGCCCAGTTCAGACCCACCCCATGCCTTGAGCATCCGTGCCCCGACCACCAAGGCTTCGATTTCGGCGGCGGTGAACATCAGCGGCGGGATGTCGAGCGAATAGCGCAGGTGGTAACCGACTCCGGCCTCGCCTTCCACCGGTACGCCGGAAAGGCTCAAGTCCTGGATATCGCGGTAAATGGTGCGTTCGGATACTGCCAGCCGCTCCGCGAGTATGCGCGCCGTGACCAAACGTTTGTTCCGCAGGATCTGTACGAGCTGGAACAAGCGGTCGGCACGGCGCATGGGATTTTCCTTTAGACCATGGAGTGCAGGCCGATCATATTGCCTTCGGTATCGCAAACGAGGGCGATGAAGCCATGTTCGCCGATGGACATCTTCTCTTTGAATATGCAGCCACCGTTTTCAGCCGCGCGAGCAGCCACTACGGCGCAGTCTTCGCAACTGAAATAAACCAGCGTACTGTTGCCGCCGGAAGGCATGTCCGCCATTTTCACCAATGCGCCGGACGCGCCATACCCTTCATTTGACATGGGAAAGGCTCGCATTTCCAAATCGGGGAATTCCTCCGTGTCAGGATTGGGTAGATTGTCCAGCTTTTGCTGGAGCATAGCCTCATAAAAGGCGGTGGCGCGCGCCATGTCCTGCACATAAATCTCAAACCAGCCGACAGGGTTGCTCATCATATTTCTCCTTGGATCTTCGATTGTGAGTGGAGTCGCCACTATCAACCCATACTCCTGACAGCATTGTGTCAGGAGCTTGATCGTTACATGATTTATGAGGCGTGACCTTGCGCAAAACGGTTACCCGGATGTTTCTCAGCATGGATTTTTAGGTGCGCACGGCTTTAATCTGCGGCCCTCGCGACCTGAAGACCGCTCCTACAATGATTTTCCCGCATTAGAAACAGACCCGTCATCCAGTTTTCGCCCGCTTCCGGCGAATCGCTTGCTTGGACTCAAGCGGACTGGTGATGTGCTGGTAAAGCTCAAACAGGAACGCAACCCGGTCGCTGTCTCCCGTAAATCTCCGCTTGGCGTAAGTCATATCGACTGCTGCATCCAGCTTGTGGTGGGCCTTGATCAAGGCTATTGGCATGGTCAACGGGTCGTAAAGGTCAGCAAGGGAAGCATTGGTAAACTGTGCTCGCGCATCCAAAATCATTTGCGCCGCGTTCTCAATCGCCTGTTTCTGCTTGTCGGTCTGGGTTTGCGGCCACGGGAAATTGTTGTAAACAATTCCGGCTGAATAGCGGTAATCGCTTTTCAGCCGCCCGCAAACGCTGCGCACCCAAGCCATGTGCATGGCTGATGACAAAACGCCAAAGTGATATAGCGTGGCGTCGGGTATCATCAGACAAAGATTGCTGGCAATAACGGTTGGCGGTATGAAACTTAATGGGATGTAGGTTCGTCGCTCCGAAGAAACGCTGGGTATTAGCAGATAATCAGAATCCGGCATATTCTCAACATGAAAGCGGGTCGGAGTCGCTGCAAGTTTGCGGGTAGGCGCGCTTTTGCTATTCAGCCGATACCGTCGCACGGCTTCAACGCGCTTCATGGCCTCCGGCATTTGCTTCAACACATCAGACGGGCAATCGCCAAGCCAAAGACACCATCGGTCATACCCGTTCAAAAACTCGTCCGCGCCAAGCCAGCGGCGGAAATACGGGCCGGCGGCCGGCTCCCGCTTCAGGAACTCATCCCGCTCCTCCAGCGTAAAAAGATAGTTACCGCCGTCAATGGGTTTGTTACCAATCCCGATTTCAGGAACAGGACTAATCGGGCGCCCCCGACGGGCAATAACCAAATCCGCCACATCCACCAGATAGGGATTAATATTTTTCGCCTTAATCTCGTGCGGCTCGCCCTGTGGGGTCTCGTAGTCGAAGATCTGCTTTTCTTCAGTGCCATGTAAGGCAAAACCGATAATGACGCAATGCACGGCGGCTTTGCCTCGCGCCTCGCTGGACCATTGAAAAGTCTGATGCGCAAAATGCACTTTAACCCCGCGCTTGAGTAGATCGGGCCATAAAACTCCGACTTGCTCGCCTTGAGTAATCGAGTTGGTTGAGACAAAAGCGGCTTTAATTTTTGGATTGTCCGCCATATAGTCGGCGGCTTTTCGATACCATGCTGCGACAAAATCCAGCAGTCCGGCGCTCGGCACGTCGGCGAAGACCGCCGCCATGTCGGCGCGTTGGTTTTCGTTGATGTACTTGGCTCCGCCAAACGGCGGATTGCCAAGGATGTAGCCCAATGCCTCCGGCTTAACGATTTCCCGCCAGTCCATGCGTAGCGCGTTGCCGTGAACGATGGTCGGAGATTTGCGCAAGGGCAAGCGGACAAAGTATTTTCCGAACTCCTCGGAGACCCGCAGATTCATCTGGTGATCCATCAGCCATAGGGCGGTCTGGGCGATTTGGGCGGGGAACTCTTCGATCTCGATGCCGTAAAACTGGTCCACGTCGCACAGGATGTTGAACTGCGCCACGTCAAGAGAGGCTTCGCCCTTGTCCAGTGCGCGCAACACGTCCAGTTCCAGCAAGCGTAATTCCCGGTAGGCGATGACGAGGAAGTTGCCGCATCCGCAGGCCGGGTCAAGGAATTGCAGTTTGGCGAGGCGCTGGTGAAACTCCTCCAGTCGCCTCCTGTTAGTTTTTATCCGCTCAAACTCGGCCCGTAGCTCGTCCAGAAACAGCGGTTTGATGAGCTTGAGGATGTTTTTTTCACTGGTGTAATGCGCGCCGAGGTTCCGCCTTTTCGTGGTGTCCATGACCGACTGAAACAGGCTGCCGAAGATCGCCGGAGAAATCCGGCTCCAGTCCAGCGCGCAACAATCCAGCAAAAGCTGGCGCATACAGGTATCAAAAGCGGCGTGTGGCAATAACTCGGCAAACAGAGCGCCGTTGACATAAGGGAACGCTGAAAGCTGCTCGTCCAGCTTTTTAAGGCGCTTGTCTAGCGGGACGTTCAACACTTGAAACAGGCTTTCCAGCCATTGCGCGAGATCACGCCCGTCTTCTGCGGTGCTTTGTTCAATCAGGTCTTGAAACTGGCGGCGCTCGAAAATGCTGGTGTCTTCGGCGAACAGGCAAAACAGCAATCGAACTAGATAGATTTCGAGGTGATGGCCTTCATAACCCATCTCTTTGAGCTTGTCGTGCAATCGCCCCATCCGCTCGGCGGCTTGGATGTTAACCGGGTCTTGTTCTTGATAAGCCGTGGTTTGATAGCCGGCGATAAAGCCGAACAGCCGGACGTTTTTATAAAACTCGGCGAGGGCAAACTCGTGCTGTTGCCCTTCCTCCAAGTCGTAAAGCCGGAAGCGGGCAAAATCGGAAACGAGGATGTAGCGGGGAGCATCTCGATCCTTGAGACCGGGGAAATAATCCTTGGCTTGCTGAAAGGCGTGGTCCAAATCCTTGCCGCGTGACTTTTGCTCAATCAGCAAAATCCCTTTCCAGAGTAAATCGATATAGCCGTCCCGACCGTCCAGTTTCTTAACCCGTTGCTCAAAGGTCGCGACCCGCTTGCGGGGAACGCCAAACACATTAAAAAAGGCGTCCAGAAAAGATTTGGCTTCGGCGTCTTCTGCGGATTCATCCGCCCATTCGCGGGAGAATTGCAGGGCGCGGTCTTTGATCTCGTTCCACGATAAGGGCATAACAACATTTCTCAGGATATGGGGCTTTCAGTGGGAAATTTGAACCACTGATTAACACAGATGAATCCGATGACACAAATACCACAAACCTCTCACCCATCCGCCCGCCGCGATAAGCCACCTTCAGCGTCTCCAGATCGCTGCGGATCAGGCAGGCACAGACTTCCCGCGCTCCATGCCCTAGCTACGAACGGGGCTTGACAAAGACGGCGATGCTCCGGATATTTCATTATCAAAATTACTGGAATTAATGTTCGTTCTTTGCCTGCCAGCCACAGCGCAAGATCGTGGGTTTTTCTTCGACTGGCGGGCTCTACGCGCTAAAACATAACCCGAAAAAGGAGTCCGCCGTGAAAACCAAAACAATCTTTGTGCGTTCCATGCTGGCTGTTGCCGTGGCGGGAGTCTGCGGCGGCGCTCTGGCCGCCGACGAGCCGATCCAGCCGATCCGTCCGGTCCAGCAGATCAACTTGGCGCAGGTGGAATTGGGCAAAAAACTCTATTTCGACCCTCGCCTGTCCAAATCTGGCTTCATCTCCTGCAACTCGTGTCACAACCTGAGCATGGGCGGGACCGACAACCTCAAGACTTCCATCGGCCACAACTGGCAACAGGGTCCGATCAACGCGCCGACCGTCCTGAACTCGAGCCTCAACGTCGCTCAGTTCTGGGACGGCCGGGCGGCGGATCTGAAAGCGCAGGCCGGTGGCCCTATCGCCAACCCTGGTGAGATGGCGGCGTCCCACACCCTCGCGATTGATGTGCTCAACTCGATCCCTCAGTACGTGACCGAGTTCAAGCAGGTGTTCGGCCAGAACAAAATCACCATTGACGAGGTCACCCAGGCCATCGCCGAGTTCGAGAAGACACTGGTGACGCCTAACTCGCGCTTCGATAAGTGGCTGCTCGGCGACAAGGATGCGCTGACCACAACCGAACTGACGGGCTACAATTTGTTCAAGACCAGCGGTTGCATCGCCTGCCACAACGGCCCGGCCGCCGGCGGCAACTCCTTCCAGAAGATGGGCGTCGTGGAGCCGTACAAGACCACGAGTACGGCTGAGGGCATGGCCGGCGTGACCGGCAAGGATGCTGACCGCTTCAAGTTCAAAGTGCCGACCCTACGCAACGTGGAACTGACCTATCCCTACTTCCACGATGGCGCGGCGCAGACCCTGACCGAGGCGGTGGACATCATGGGTCGCCTGCAACTGGGCAAGAAGTTCACTGCGGAAGAGAACGCCAAAATCGTGGCCTTCCTCAAGGCCATGACCGGCGATCAGCCAACGTTCCTGATACCGATCCTGCCGCCGTCAACCGACCAGACTCCACCGCCGAAACCGTTCGGCTAAACGCCGGTGGCACTTCTCGCGCTGGCGAAGCCCGGTTTCGACCGGGCTTTTTCTTGAACGGCGGACAGCCTGGCCAGCAGTTCCAAAGCGCATTAGCGCCGACCACACCGACGAGAGCAGGCCGAGCGCCGCGCCCAACGAGCTGGACCCGCCCGCTGGCGCCGATCAGCACGACCGAGGCGGGGTCAACAGATACCGCAGATGGTGGGTGGGCATCGCCGTAACTCCCGGTCGTGGCGGCTATTCGCCATCCACTACCACCCGATTGCGCCCCTGCTCCTTGGCCCGATACAAGGCGGCGTCGGCCCGCGCCAGCAGGACGGCTGCGTCCATTTCCTGTTCCCCGGTGGCGGCGACGCCGATGGACACGGTGATCGCCGGCAAGTCGCTGCCTTGATAAAGCACCCGCATTTGCATGATCGCCTGCCGTAGGCTCTCCAGCCGCGTCCGGGCATCGTCGAGGGTGGAGCCCTGCAGGATGAGGGTCAACTCTTCGCCGCCGTAACGGCAGGGGAGATCGCCGGCGCGCATGGAATGGCTCAGTAGGCCGCCGACCGCCCGCAGCACGACATCACCAGCCTCGTGCCCGTAGGCATCGTTGAACCATTTGAAGTGATCCAGATCCAGCATGGCGACGGTCAGCGGATCGCCGCTGCGCTGGCAGCGGCTGAGTTCGCGCGGCAGGGTTTCGTCCAGATAGCGGCGGTTGAACAGCCCGGTCAGCGGATCGCGAATCGCCTGCTCCTGCAAATTTTCCTGCAACCGCTTGCGGGCGGTGATATCGGTCACCACTGCAATAAAGCCTTGCACCCGACCGTGCGCATCGCGGCGGTAGGCCCAATCCACCTGCGCGTCGAAGACGCTGCCATCGGTGCAGCGTTGTTTCGTGTGGTAGGTCGTGGGCGGCGGCTGGTCGCGAATCAGCAATTGCAGGTAGTCGCTCAGGAATCCCTGTTTGGCATCGTCCGCCAGAAACTCCCAGATGAACCGCCCGACCACGCTCCCTTCCTCCTCGTAGCCGTACAGGCGTTCCAGCGCCGGGTTGGCAAAGACCACACGGCCCGTCAGGTCGCTTTCCAGTACTCCGTAGGGCAGCAAATCCACCAGGGTGTGGAACCGGGCCTCGCTTTCCCGCAGGGCGTCTTCAGCCCTCTTGCGGGCGGTGATATCGCGACTGAGACCGATGAGGGCAGGCCGATTGCTCCACTGCCCTGAGACAACGCGCGTCTCGACGGGAATCTGTTGGCCGCTTCGGGCCAGCAGGGGCACCGGGCAAAAGTCAGCCTGACCGGCCAGCATGGCCGCCACGATTCGCTCCGCTTCCTCGCGCTGATCCGGTGGGTGAACATCCACCACATGACGGCCGAGAAGATCCTGTTGTGGATAGCCCAGTCTGCGCTCCACCGCCCGATTCACCCGCAGAATGCGCCCGTACTCATCGAGGATGAACAGGAAGTCTTCCAGAGTATCGAACACCGCGCTCAGGTTGACCCGCTGTTCTTCGAGTTCCGCTTGCGCACTCAACCGTGCGAGTATCCCACCGAGTTGCAGCGCCAGGGTTTCGAGCGCCCGACAGGTAGTCAGTGGAATCTCTTGGGCGCGATGCGAAGCCAGATTGAAGCAGGCGATCACTTGGCCACAATGCAGGATCGGGATGATTGCGTAGGCGCGCAGGCCCTCAGCCCGGATGAAGTCCGGCGGTTCCGGGTACGGCGGATTGATGAAACTGTAGCGTGGTTGACCGGCGTGGACGATCATCGCGGCCGGCGAATCGCTGGTGCGGGTCTGCACCGCCGCGACGTAAGCGGCGGAAAACCCGCAGTGGACCCGCAATGTCAGGCAGCCATCGTTCGGATCGACTTCGTAGATGCCACCGCTATCTACCCCAGAGAAGCTCAGCGCCGTGTCGAGAATCGCCTGCATCGCCATGACCGGGCTGTCTACCTGCTTCAGCACGAGGAGAAGATCGCGCTGAACGGTGAGCAGATGTTCCGCTTCCTTGCGGTCGGTGATATCGCGGGCGAAACCCACCGTGCCGATGACCTGCCCTTCCAGGATCACCGGCGATTTGTAGGTCTCAAACCAGCAACGTGGCTGACCGGCTTGCTCGATCCATTCCTCGACATGCTTGGGCTGGCCGCTCGCCAGCACTGCCTGGTCATCAGCTCGATAAGCTTCGGCCAGATCGGCGGGCCAGACATCCAGATCACTCAAACCCATCAGCGCTTCCGGCGAGGCGGCGCCGCAGGCGCGGGCGAACGGCGCGTTGACGGCAAGGAAGCGACTTTCTCGATCCTTCAACCAGGTCATGAACGGGAAGTTGTCCAGCACGGCGCGCTGGTATTCCAAGTAGACGCGCAGCCTGAGTTCCGCTTGCTTGCGCTCGGTGATATCGGCGTGCGCGATGACAACCCCACGAGTTCCCGTGCGCAGAGGCGTCACCCGCATGATAAACCAACGCTGTTCGCGCGCCGTGTGGCAAGGGTATTCAAGGGTAAAATCGGATTGCTGGCCGGCCAGTACGGCTTGAATACCGTCATGAGCCGCCATCGCTTCTTTCGACCATGCGTCGCTGGCTTCTCGACAGACCTTGAGGTAATTGGCGCCGAGTTCCGGGCGCGGATCGCCAGGCTGGCTCCCGTTCTCCAGCGCGAAGCGCCGCCAGGATTCGTTGATGGCCACGATCGCGCCGTCGCGATCCAGCACGGCGATGTGGTAGGACATCGAATCCAGAATGGCGCGGACCTGTTCCTCGCTCTGTTCGACCTTGACGAGCGCCCGCCGAAGTTCTTCGGTGCGCGCTTGGACACGAACCTCCAACTCTTCCTGGGTTCGATACAGGGTCGCTACCATGTGGTTGAATGAAACCGCCAGTTCACCGATCTCGTCAGCGCGATCGACGCTTGCCAACCCGGCGGCGGGACCTTGCGCGGCGATCTGGCGGGCGGTGCGATTCAAAGTCAGCAGGGGTTCGGCTATCCGCCGCGCCAACTGGCGTGACAGCGCCAGGGCCAGCGCCGCCAAGGCGAGCGTGCCGAAGCCGAAGCCCAGCAACAGATACTCGAAACCGGCGAACAGGGTGGAGGGCTCGTGGAGGACCAGCGTCAGCCCGGCGGCGGCGAACGGCCCGGCGGCGAACAGGGGACGGGTGGGCGACTCGTTGGATCGTTCCGGCAACACCAAGGCGCCGGCCCGAGTAGCGAAGTCAAGCGTACCGTCGCGAGCATGCAGTGTCAGGGTGGCGTTCGGTTCCGTCAGATTTTTTTCGGCGACCAGCGCCTGTAAATCCAAGGCAGCGAGAATATAACCTTCGGCGCGGCCGGCGCCGGGATAGAACACCGGCTGGAAGAGCGTCAAATACGGTTTTCGCTCGATAACGACAATGATCGCCTGTCGTTGCTCCGTGTCGATGACCGCCCGGCTTTGCGGCCGTTCGGCCAGGCAACTCACCAGTTGCAGATTCTGCTGGGCGAGCAGCTTTCCCTCGAAATCGCACAGCGCCAGGCCGTGTGGTTCGGCGAGTGGAAAGCGGTAATGGGAAAGAAAGGGTAACAGATGAATGTTCCGTCCCCGGGAATCGAGCAGGGCGGTCACTACGATCGAACTCTTGGACAAATCCTGAGTGTGGCGCACAAAGAGATCGACCTTGTCATCCAGGCGGGCCACGATCCGGTCAAGCCGATGTGCGGAATCAACGCGCTGGTGTTGCCGGGCGATCCAGAGGCTCGCTGCCAGCGAGACAGCGCCAAACAGCAGGCTGATAACGAGAATTGTGGCAACACAATAGACAGCGATACGCCGCTCGATCCGGCGACTGGTCCAGCCACGCCCGCGTTGCGGCCAGGTGCTCATGACCCATCCGCGTTATTCAGAGTCGGTGCGGGCAATGGCGCCGTCCTCGGCGTAACGCGCCATAAAAACTTCTTCTGACGAAAGGGCATCGTGCCGGTCGGGCGCGAGCGGTCGTGGATAGGTTTTGACGAGACCCGCGTCATTGGTCACCCGTTCCAGTGCGTCCCGAACGGCGCTCCGGTCGGTGGAGCCAACCATCTGGATGGCCTGGGCCAGGATGTGGGCTTGGGCGATCTCGACCGGGGATGGAATGCGCCGAGGACCGTCGATGCCGTGGCGCTGGGCTACCTGGATCACCCGTTCCGCCACGGGATTAACGGCGAGGTCGACGCCCTTGAGGGCCGGACCGGCGCTCTCAAAAAAACGCCCCCTGGTAATTCCCCAAGCCGCGAGAATCGGCAAGCGCTGCTCCTTCGGCAGCGCTGCGACTTCCGTGATGAAAACAATGCCTTCCCACTCGTTGCTGACAAAAAGCACTCCTTCCGCGCTCGCGATCTGAGCGCCCAGGCGGATCGCCTGCGCCGAGGTGCTGCCGACGACGCCAAACTCGGCGTCGATGCTGATCAGGACCGGCGGGGAATCAGCCCTCGCGCCGGTGGCGATGATGATCAAGACGAGGCAACGGATGGCGCGGACTATCATCATGGATACGACTTCCAAATCTGAACTCACGGAAAGGATCATGGCGGCGAGGGTAGAGTTGGTGATGTGGGCGTAGTTTGCAAAGGGCGCGATCTATCGAAATTATGCTCCTGATTTGCGGGAGGATTCAAACTCTTGCCTGGAAGGCGGGCAACCTACATTCTCATGATCGTATTCTGCACGGTACCGCGTGGGATTGAAGACATGGGTGGGATATTATAGAGCAGAGCGCTGGCCTGCTTGATCGGATCGCTGTGTGTTGTTCAGGCAGCCGGCTTTTCCGCCAAACACGCCCTCCCTGGCGCGTCTCACCGCTGGCAAGCTGGGTCGATCAGTTAAGAGGCTGTACAAAAACTAACAGTTTGATTTTTTTGCTGGGAGCGCGGGCTTCCAGCCCGCTTTTGGCTTCTCCAGCGGGCTGGAAGCCCGCGCTCCCAGGGAATTTTTCTTAAAAATCAATTCAGGGTTTTTCGACAGTCTCTCAGCTTGGCCGAATGGTTGGCCGAGAGCCTGCAGAAGGGTCTAGCGCTTTCTCAACCTCGTTAAGCCGGAAACGGTGAATCTCTCGGTCACGGCGGACGGCGCCGTCCACTGGAACGAAGAGGCGGTGGGCAAGGCGCAACTGATCGCTCGCCTGGAAGCCGCCGCCCACGAGCCGCAACCGGAAATCTTCATCCGTGGCGACCGCAAGGTGAAAGTACGAGCGCGTCGCCCAAGTGATGGCGGCGGTGCAACGCGCCGGGATGCTGAAGCTGGGCTTCGTGACGGAGCCGGGGCACTAACCCTCCATCACCGAAAAAGTGAAAATCGGTCGGACTCTTTTCCCGCAGCGCTCGGGCGCATGACACCGTGGCTGCAAAGGTTTCGTCGCTGGGGTTGTTCTCGACCAAGCTCCGACCCTTGGTTGCGCAAGCTCAATTCGCTTCAAGTCATGGATGAAGGCAACTCCGGCCTAGGCGCGCAGACATGGACTTCCACCGTCATGTGGGAAAAATCATGGAGCGCCTGAAGCTTTTTCTTATAAGATCCGGGAGCCTGCGGCTCGTGTGACACGATCGAAACGACGAGGGCCAGGTGACCGGGACCAACCCGCCATAAGTGAAGATCGGAAACCTTGTCGTTGCTCTGCTCAAGCGCGAGCCGAATCCGCTGGACCAACGTCTGGTCCGGCACGTTATCGAGCAGAACCGCGCATGAACCCTTCAACAAGCCCCACGACCACCGTGCGATGACCAGGCTGCCCACGATACCCATGAGCGGGTCCATCCAGATCCAGCCGTAGAACCGCCCGGCGAGCAGCGCGACGATTGCAAGCACCGAGGTCAGCGCGTCCGCGAGGACATGGGCGTAAGCGGCGTGCAGATTGTGATCGTGGTGTTCGTGGGGGGTCTTGTGGCCAGAATCGCGCCCGTGTGAGTGGGCGTGACTTCTCGCGCCGTCATCGTAGCGATGATCGTGCTCACCGTGATGATCGCCGTCGTGCAACAGCCAGGCGCTCGCCAGATTGACGACTAGTCCGAGCGCGGCGACGGCGATCGCTTCATCGAAGCGGATCGGCGCCGGCGCGGTGAGCCGTAGGATCGATTCGAAGCCGATGAGTAGGGAGATGATGGCGAGAACGATCGCGCTTGAATAGCCAGCCAGTTCTCCAAGTTTGCCAGTGCCAAAGGTGAACCGCGCGTCCCGCGCGTGGCGCCGGGCATAGAGATAGGCGAGGGCCGTGATGGCGAGCGCGCCGGCATGGGTAGCCATGTGGAAGCCGTCGGCGAGCAGCGCCATGGAGCCGAACAGCGCGCCGGCAGCAATCTCGCCGCCCATCATCGCCACCGTTAGGCCAATGACGATCCAGGTGCGACGCTCGTTGCGTGCGTGGTTGGCGCCGAGAAAGACGTGCTCGTGACCCCAGGGGTTGATCGATTCGGAATGCATGCGCGTATCCCGCTTACAGGTGTTTCGTGAACTTGTGGAACCCGGTGAAGCGCTCTCAATGACCGCTCTGGTATGCCGCCCTCAGCGTCTCCAGCTTGTCCTGGAACGCTTCCAAACGGCTGGTCTTGAGGCTGACGCCGGCCATAGAGTTGAGCAGTACGCCGAGGGTCATGCCGTTGTGCAGCAGCGCCGACCACACCGGCGAAAGCAGGCCGAACGCCGCGCCAGCGATGACCGCCGTGTTGACGCCGGTGGAGATGCGAAAATGGTTGCGGATCAGGCGCAGTGTGCCGACGCTCAGCGTTCTGGCCGCCAGCAGGGTCTGCAAATGCTCGTCGAGTAGCACGATGTCGGCGGTGGCGCGGGCCAGATCTGCGCCTCGGGGCATCGCTATTCCCACATCGGCGGCGATCAGCGCCGGGGCGTCGTTCACCCCATCACCGATAAACGCTACTTTCGCGCCGTGCGCCCGCAGTTGTTCGACCACGGCGGCCTTACCTTCCGGCGGGCATTCGGCGTAAACCTCATCCATTTCCAACTCTCGCGCCAAGGCTTCGGCCTTGTCCTGGCGGTCGCCGGTGAGCAGCACCAGCCGCCGCGCGCCGGATTGGCGCAGTTGCGCCAGCACCGTTTTTGCTTCCGGGCGCAGACTGTCGCGCAGACCGATCAGCCCGAGCGGGTGTTGCTCCAAAGCGACGTAAAGCAGCATTTTGCCGGACTGCTCCAGCGCAGTGATATAATTTTCGTGAGCGGCGAACGAGATGTGCTTGTGCGTTTCGAGAAAATGCCGGCTGCCGATCACCACACGGCGCCCTTCGGCGTGGGTGGTGATACCGTGCGCCACCAGAAAATCCACGTCTTCGTGTTCGATATGTCCCAAATGCTGCTGGCGGGCCTGCTTGACCACCGCCACCAGCGCCAGCAAATGCGCCGCTTCCCAATCCGCATCCAGGCTGAGCACGTCGGTCACCTCCAGCAAGCCGCTGGTCAAGGTGCCGGTTTTGTCGAACACGAAGGTGTCGGCCTGAGCCAGGCTGTCGAGCGCCGAACTGCCGCGAAACAAAATGCCGTGCTTGGCACCCTGGTACATGGCGGACTTGATCGCGACCGGCGTACCGAGTTTCAGGGCGCAGGCGTAATCCACCAGAAACACCGAGGCCAGACGGTCGAGATCGAGGGTGACGGCATAGACCAGCGCACCGGTGCCTAGCGTTCGACGTGAGCGGCGACCGCAGGCATGCGAAGCATGCCGTAGGGCGTCCGCTCGATGGAGGGTAGGCGTCACTGTTCGACCTATGCGCGCAGTACAAGGCCGCAAACAAGGAGACCGCCGACAGCCAGAGAGCGAGCACGGCTTGAACGCATCTAAGCGCCACGCGAGCCGAAAAGCCGTCTGTCCATCCAGCGGCCGAGGACGGCGCCAACAACGGCAAAAGGTCCGCCGGCAACAACGACTGACCACCACACTTGCCCGTAGATGCTGTATAGAAGGCCACCCGATCCGGGGTTGAAGAACGCACTCACTGAAGGGACAACCACGACGACGAGAACACCTATGGCTGCTCCGCGTCTCGCGCCTAGCACCGGGGTCTTGCCCGGGAAACGACCCCTGACCAAAGCCGCGACCGCAACAAATCCAGTGGCACCCCCAACAAACCCTAGTGCTGCGGCGAACGTAGCAAAATCTCCCATAGGCACACTTAAGCGCCCGAGAACGAAGAACAAGCCTAGTGCCAGAAATACGCCAGCAAACGCCCACGCGGCAGCCTCCGAAGCGGCACGAATAGCAATACTCATTGGTGACTCCTAACGTCAAATAGACCCGCTGATCGGCCAGTTGCTCGGCCAGGGATTGGGTCTGCGATTGCTGTTGCAGGGCGTTTTCGATGAAGCGGGCGATGCGCGCCGTCGTGGTTTCCGCGCCCACGCGGGTGGCG
>Ga0209573_1001895_pt1 | contig 29338 bp, 27 predicted proteins | sample TNRBio252014_DNA_FD_185870 | JGI IMG/M metagenome (GOLD analysis project Ga0209573, IMG submission 185870) | Wastewater treatment Type I Accumulibacter community from EBPR Bioreactor in Madison, WI, USA - TNR Reactor_6/25/2014_ DNA (SPAdes)... | ecosystem: Engineered > Bioreactor > EBPR >...
GCGCCGGGAGGATATCCTCGCACTGTGGGAGGCTCGCAAGGACATCACGCTCGATGAGCTTCGTGAGCACCTCGCCGGCATTGGCTTGGTGGTGGCGAACTCGACGCTCCACCGCTTCTTCGTGCGCCATCGCATCACGCGGAAAAAAAGACCGGGCACGCGGTCGAGCAGGACCGCCCCGACGTCCTGAGTAAGCGCCGCGCCTGGTTCGATGGCCAGGTCGATCTCGATCCGGAGCGTCTGGTGTTCATCGACGAGACCTGGACCGCGACCAACATGGCCCGCAGCCATGGCCGCGCTGCCAAAGGCGAACGCCTGCGGATGGGCTTCCCGCACGGCCACCGCAAGACCACGACCCTGATCGCCGGACTGCGCACCAGCGGCATGGTCGCGCCCATGGTGCTCGACGGGCCGATCAACGGCGAATGGTTCGAGGCCTATGTGGCGCAAATCCTCGTGCCCGAACTGCGCCGTGGCGACATCGTCATCATGGACAACCTGTCGAGCCACAAGCGCGCGTCGGCCCGCGAGCTGATCAAAGCTGCCGGCGCGACCCTGCTGTTCCTTCCGCCCTACAGCCCCGACTTCAACCCAATTGAAAAGGCCTTCGCCCGCCTCAAGGCCATGCTCCGCAAAGCATCCGAGCGAACCGTTCCCGGACTTTGGGACCTCATCGGCAAACTCGTCGACATCTTCCAGCCAACCGAATGCGCCAACTACTTCTCCGCCTGCGGCTATGATCCAGACCGATCAGAATCCGCTCTATTCGCTCGCCCCGAACACCTTCATTATCCGAAAATTCACACCGATTGTTTCCTCAAACCCACCCCGCGACCACATGTCGCCACGCACGGTCGCCTGCAACTGCAGGTCCGGCAGAATATTGTATTGAGTGATCGCCCTAAGCTGCTGCGCTTGCGTCGACGTATCGGCGTCCTCGCCGCCCAGTTTCGTTTGGCCGCCCCATGTCCCAGAGTAACCGGCACCAATAGACCAGTTCGGCTCAATGAAATAACGAAGCCATGTCTGTAGTTGATAGGATTCGTCTTGTTTTAGCGTGGTATTTCCGTCCGCCCCGGCGTCGTCATTATCGCCGTAAATAGTGGCGTCGTAAATAACGTCGACCATCCAATCACTACCGAAGGCCTCGAAACCTTCTACGTAGCCCGCCTGTAGCACGGCCTTGTAGCGGTTTTCGCCGACATTCAGCGGCTGCTGGTCGCGGTACGTACCCGTGGGCAGGAACACGAACGGCGTAAAGCCGAGCCAACGCTTGTTTTCCGGTTGGTTTACAAACCAGAACGTGCTCGCGATGATGGTATCGCCGACGCCTGTGGATGAACTGAGGTTGTCGCCACCCAGTTTGCCATTGTTGAGAGAGCCGTAAACAAGGAAGATCTGCGGGTCTGCGGTGATACCCCACAGATCGACGTAATGAACGAGACGAAGAATACCGACGTTGGTATTGAGCTCGGAGTTTCCGATATTGTCCCCGCTGTCTGTCTTAAACTCCCGTCGCCAACTATTGAGGCTATAGCCAATCGCCAGACTGGTCCCTGGAGGCGCCGCGGCGTAATCACCAGGATCAACGTCCAGGGCCGACGCGGGCGTTGGCACGCTCGTCAGTGAGACGGCAAGCAATGCAGCGACTGATGTGATGGCGCCGCCGGATCTCTCGTATCGCATTTTTCTATTCTCCCTATCACGCGCGCAGTCTTCCCCAAGACTTTTCGAGAGAATGGTATACGTGCTCGCCGCTATTTTCTTGTCTCTGGGCGTCATGACTTGGCTCATACGGACAAACGGTTTCGACTTTGGTCGAACCGGAGCGTTACTCTCTGACTTCTCCCTTCCGTATCCGTGCGATTTCTTGATAATCATTTTGGAGAGACTCGAGTTTGGACGCAGCAAAAGAATGCATGCACGCGGAGCAATGGCTAAGTGGAAATCTCGGACAGTCACGAGCGACGCATCACGCAGCGAGGCCGATCAGCATGGACCGCAGCGGCGCAACGGCCCCTCGTCAAGTAGGCTTGCGGTCGTTGAGAGCTGGAGGAGTGACCTTAGAACCGAGCACCGCCCGGGTGTGTGGCGCGCGGTCGGCGGGCTGGAGATTGCCGAATTCGTCGAGAATGATGCGCTGAGCCCCTCGGACGCCGACGCGCACCCATCATGCCGCATCGACGCTTGGCGCCTGATCCTTCAACTCGAAGGACGGAGCGTCCTGACGCACGGCGGAACGACGTTCCGCCTTGAGACCGGCGACCTGATCCTGGTCGAGGGTGGCACCCCACCGCGCCGATGCGGGTCGGAACAATCCCGAATGATCGTCGTCCACCTGCCGCGCCCATTGTTGCAAGCCCGTCTGCCGACGCGCTCTCCCGCCCCACCCTGCGTCATCGATGGCCGGGACGGCATTGCAATGATGCTCGGTAAAATGGCGTACTCCATGCTGCTCAGTGCTGCGCCATTTTACAAACGCGAGGAAGCGGGCGTTCGGGATGCCATAGTGCACCTGGTGACGGCGGCCTATTGTGCCCGGCGAGACACCTGTCGTGATCACGACCTCGCATCAGGGGCCAAGCACCAACAGTTGCGCGGCGCATTTACACGAAACTGGTTGTCGCTGCAGCGTTCGATCGAAGCCTTACTCACGGACCCATCGCTCAGCCCCGCGACAGTGGCGGCGATGAACCGGATGTCAACGCGACATCTTCACCGCCTATTGAAGCAGGCGGGAACATCCTTCACCGCCTACGTTCGAACCCGGCGCCTGGAGCAGTGTCGGGACGATTTGGCGGACCCGACCCTGGGGAAACTGCCGCTGACCGAGATTGCCTATCGTTGGGGCTTTAATGACTCGTCCCATTTCAGCCGGTGCTTTAAGGCAGCGTTTGGCTGCACCGCGCGGGAGTTCCGTGCCCGTGAGACCGGTGCGCGACCGCTCCCCGTACAGAACCGGGACAACGCACTCTGCGCAGCATCCGAGACGTTTGCCGCGGATGTTCACAAGAGAGATCGGTCGCCCTTCGCCGAGGATGGCGCTTAGCATGACTCCTACGACTTTCGCCGAATTGCCTACGGTCGGCCATTTCGGAAAGATCAACGGATGCGAAAATGTCTCACCGGGCAGACCATCGCTGCTGCCTTGGCAGGGGCATTAATTCTGACTGTCGCGGTAGCGAGCCAACCCGCCGTCGCTCTCGACACCTCAGCGCCCCCAGACCTTATTCCACCGCCTTATGAGTTGGGTGAAAAAACGGAGCGTGACGGCGTTTGGACGCTCCTCGACTCCGGTGGCGGTGTGGCCGGAACGGTCATCGAGACACGCCTGATAGCTCCTTTGCCGGGCTTCGCGGGAAAGCCGATGAGCCTCCTGATCGTGCTCGACCGGCAGGGGCGCTTTCTCGACGTGAAAGTCCTGGAGCAATACGAGCCGGTGTTCGTGGCTGGTCTCGGTGTCAAACCGTTCGAGACGTTCTTGCAGCAGTATCGCGGCCACTCGGCGGCCGAGTCGCTCACCATCGGCGTGCCGACGGACGCGGCCGATCATGGGGCCTCGGGCCACGTCTATCTGGATGGGGTGAGCCGGGCAACAGCCTCTGTGCGCATCGCCAACGAAACGGTGCTGGCAGCGGCGCGGGACGTGCTTCGCGAAGGAGCAGGCGCCGGGAGCCAGGCGATCGTACGGCCGATCCGAAACGATATCGAGGACCTCGATTGGCGAGCTTTAGTCGAACAGGGCATCGCCCAACCCCTCACGATCACCAACGCCGATGTCGAAAGAGCGTTCGCGAACACACGGTGGGCCGATGAGGACGAGGAGGCGCGTATCAACCTCGACGCCACCTACCTCGATGCGTGGGTGATCGACGTCGGACCAACCAGTATTGCTCGCACCATCTTGGACGACGAAACCTTAGCGAGCCTCGGTCGTGTCCTGGCGGAGCATGAGGAGCCCGTGTTGCTGCTCGCCAATGGCCGCCAAGGGTTGGTCGACGAAAAATTCGTTCGCAATACCGTGCCGGACCGCATCGCGGCACGGCAAGGAGACTTTCCCCTTGAGGTGCGCCATGCCGACATCGAGGTCCGACTGAAGGACGGCGTGCCGGCGTTCGAGCAGGCCCTGCTGCTTCGCATCGACCGCCGCTTTGGCTTCGACCCGACCCTATCCTGGGAGCTGGAGTTCCGCGCCATCCGCGCTCACGGCTCATTCCGACCGGAGCGAGAAGCGCGTGCCTTCACGGTGGACTACGCCGCGCCCAGTCGATTCTTCGACCGCCAGGATGCGGCCGGTCAGCCATCCGCCGTCCGAGACGCAATCGTCGACCGCGCCGGCGACATCGCCGGCCTTGTCATATTCCTTGCCGTTCTTTTCTGGCTGATGGCGCGGCGGCTGCGGCCACTGGCCCGCAACCGGTACTTTCCCGTTATCCGCCTGAGCGTGCTCGTCGTGACGGTCGTCGGCATCGGCTGGTGGGGACAAGGCCAGCTCAGCATTGTTACGCCGCTTGCGATCCTGAGCGCCGTCATCGACGGACGCAGCCTCGCTTTCCTTCTTTATGATCCCTTTTCGCTCTTATTGTGGGTCGTGACGTTCCTTTCGCTCGCCGTTTGGGGACGGGGATTTTTCTGTGGCTGGATATGTCCGTTCGGTGCGCTGCAAGAATTCACCTACTCGATCGGCCGGCGATTGAATCTGCCGCGGATTCGCATCCGCCCGCGTGTCGATGCGCAATTGAAAAAAGTAAAATACGCCGTCCTTGCGGTGTTGGTCGCGGCCTCTCTAACGTCGGCAAGCGCCACAGGCACACTCATCGAAGTCGAGCCGTTCAAGACGGCAATAACTTTGGGCTTCGACCGCGCGTGGCCGTTCGTACTCTACGCCGTCTTTTGGCTTGTTCTCGGCTTATTTATTTTTAAGGGTTTCTGCCGCTGGATTTGCCCGCTGGGCGCCGCCCTAGCGGTTTCTAGTCTCGCCAGGAAATTCGACTGGATTGACCGCCGAGCTGAGTGCGGATCACCCTGCCAGTTTTGCAAGGCTCGCTGCGTTTACGGTGCGATCGACCGGCTCGGACGGATCGACTACGCCGAGTGCTTCCAATGCCTTGAGTGCGTCCGGATTAATGAGACGCCCACACTCTGCGTTCCTGACCGACTGGTGCTCAAAAAGCAGATGGCGGCGAGATAGTGGGAAATGACTGACCCAGGCCTCTTTCGCCCGAGCCGACGTCGCATTTTGGCGATGCTCGTGGCAGGCGCCGCTACCGCGCTCGCTGGCCGTGCCGCGCATGCGAACGTCTCCAGGACACACTGGCAAGGCCGTGCTTTCGGTGCCGAGGTCTCGATCGTCATAGCCGACGGGGATGTGGAACGCGCCCGTTTCGCCCTTGCGGATGCCGCGGCGGCCATAGAGAATTTGGAACGCGCGCTTAGCCTCTACCGTCGGGACTCAGACTTGGTGCGGCTTAACGCGAGTGGCCATCTTGACGATCCCCCAGCCGCGTTGGTCGATGTTCTTCATGTCGCACAGACAATGTCGGCGGTGAGTGAGGGAGCGTTCGATGCCACGGTGCAACCCCTATGGGACGTTTACGCGCACTCCGGCGGCGGAGCCTTAGACTTCGACGAAGCGCTCGAACAGGCGCGGGCGCGCGTCGGCTGGCGGCGTGTTCGTGTCGCGCCCGACCGAATTGACTTTGCGGACCCCGGCACGGCCGTGACCCTGAACGGCGTGTCGCAGGGCTATGCCGCCGATCGCATTGTCGAACGCTTGCGCGCGCACGGGTTCAGACATGTGCTCGCGGATCTCGGCGAATTTCGAGCGCTCGGGGGATCCTCACCCGCAACGCCGTGGCGAGTCGGTATCGAGTGGCCGCATCGTCGTGGCCTCGCCGCTGTCATAGATCTTCGTGACCGGGCGCTCGCCACCTCAAGTCCGTTCGGGACGACGTTTGACCGGACCGGCGAACACCATCACCTGTTCGATCCGCGCACCGGCCGGTCGGCGCACAGCTGGACTTCCGTTTCGGTGGTCGCGGAAACCGCGGTGGTGGCGGATGCGCTGTCCACCGCCATCGCCGTGGCGCCGATGCCGGCGGCAGAGGCGATTTTGGCTAAGGGTGGCGGCCTCGAGGCCCTGCTGATTGACCGCAAAGGACAAGCGCACCGCATCCGCGCCTGATGTCCACGGCTGCACAGAACGGGGGGTCAGCTGGTGTTTTGCGCTTCGGAGCCCGTTCCTTTGGGCACACCGCTTCCTTGGTCCGCGTGGATGCGCTGATGCACGGGCGCCCAGACTTCAAGCTTCAAGGCGATCAACATGAAAGTCAGCAAAACGAGAAAAATGACCACCTTCAGACCGAGCTCCTTGCGAGTTTCCATATGCGGATCCGCGGCCCAGGCGAAAAACGCGGTCACGTCCTGGGCCATTTGCTCGACGGTCGCCCTCGTTCCGTCGTCATAGTCGACGTAGTCATCGGCCAGTGCCGGCATCATGCCGGTCTGCTGGCCGGGAGCCGTCCGATTGAAGTACATCCCGGGTGTTTTCTGAAAACCGGGCGGAGGATCTTCATAACCGATTAGAAACTCGTAAAGGAAATTCGCCCCGTCTTCGCGAGCGCGCGTCATCAGTGACAGGTCCGGAGGATACATCCCCTTATTGGCGACCCGCGCGGCCTCTTTGTTCGGATACGGAGGCGCGAAATAGTCACCCGGTCTTGCAGGGCGCATATACATTTTGCCGTCCTCGCCCGGTCCGTCTTCCACTTGGTACTCGGCGGCAAATGCCACGATGTCTTCCGGCCCGAAGCCCACGCCAAGGGCCGAAAGATTGCGATAGGCGACGTGGCGCAGCGAATGGCAGGCGGCGCAGGCCTCGTTGTACACCTGAAGTCCGCGGCGAAGTTGCGCTTGGTCGAAGCTACCGAAAGGTCCTTTAAACGTCCAAAGCTTGTGCTCGAGAACCGGAATGTCGACGGACACGGTCGATTCAGCCCGCGCGGGAGTTGGTGCAAAAGCGGCGGCCGTCAGCCCCGTGACGATAAGCAACACCCCAGCCCCCACGGCGCGCCGCCGTGCATGCAGAACGTCGGGTTCCCGAGCGAAGTGATCAGACCTCGGCAGCACAGGATCGATGATGCTCTGCGGCAGAGCCCGTGGTTTCTCAATCAAGCCGATCAGCGGCAGAAAGATCAAAAAGTGCGCGAAATACCAAGCCGTGGCAATTCGGCTTATGATCAGATAGATGCCTTCCGGTGGTCGAGCACCGCAAAAACCAAGCACCACGCAGGCAAATACCAATAGCCAGAAGAAAACCCGATAAACGGGGCGGAAGCGCGCGCTGCGGACCGGCGATCTATCGAGCCAAGGCACAAACAGCCAGATCATCGTCGCTCCGAACATGGCGATCACACCGGCAAGCTTTGCCGACACGAGCCAAAGGTCGGGGACGGCGCGAAGGATCGCGTAGTACGGCAGGAAGTACCACTCGGGGACGATGTGCGCCGGTGTAACGAGAGGATCAGCCGGAATAAAGTTGTCGGGCTCGGTCAGCAGGTCCGGAGCAAAAAACACTAGGGCCGCAAAGATCGATGCGAACACCCCCACTCCGACCAGGTCCTTGACCGTGTAGTATGGATGGAACGGAATAACGTCCTGCGGTCCCTTCATGTCGATGCCCAGCGGGTTGTTGGAGCGCGTCGTGTGCAGGGCGATCAAGTGTGTCGCAACCAGGGCGAAGATAATGAAGGGCAGCAAGTAATGCAGCGCGTAGAAACGGTTAAGCGTTGGATTGTCGACCGCGTAACCGCCCCATAACCATGTGGTGATGCTTTCACCGACCAGGGGAAACGCGCTAAACAGGTTGGTGATGACTGTGGCCGCCCAAAAACTCTGCTGACCCCATACCAGCACATAGCCCATGAAGGCGGTCGCCATCATGACCAGAAAGATAACGACGCCGGTTATCCAGGTGATTTCCCGAGGGCGTTTATATGATCCGTAATAAAAACCACGGAAAATGTGGATATATACAATAGCAAAAAACATCGATGATCCGGTCTGGTGGATGTTGCGCACCAGCCAGCCATAGTTCACGTCCCGTGTTATGCGCTCCACGCTGTCGAAGGCTTGTTCCACGTTCGCCTGATACTGCATGGCAAGGAAAATGCCGCTGAAGATCATCACGACGAGGGTGATTCCAGCCAGAGAACCAAAACTCCACCAGTAATTCAGGTTTACCGGCATCGGGTATTCGTACATCTGGTGATGCGCAGCGGTAAATATTGGGAATCGCTCGTCCAGCCATCGAACGAAGCGGTTATTGTACTTTTGAGCCATTACTGCCAGCCGTCAGCCGATCTTTATGCGGTCATCGGAAATGAACGTGTACTCCGGCACCGCCAAGTTTTGTGCCGCCGGTCCGCTGCGCACCCTCCCCGAGGTATCGAAATGCGAGCCGTGGCACGGGCAGAACCAGCCACCGAAATCGCCCTTGGGATCGGTCGTACGTTGACCGCGCGGAACGCATCCAAGGTGCAGGCAGATGCCGACGAGCACGAGCCACTCCGGCTTTTGCACACGGTCTTCGTCCGGTTCCGGTTCCGGCATTGGTACATCGTCGTCACGACGAGCGGCCTCAATCTCCTCCGGCGTGCGATGGTGAACGAAGATCGGTTTGCCACGCCAAACCGCGGTGATGCTTTGGCCCGGCTCGATCGCCGACAAGTCAACCTCGGTGGATGCCAGCGCCTCCACATCGGCCGCGGGATTCATGCTGGAAATAAACGGCCAAATGAAAAAGTTCAGGCCGGCGAAAGCGGTCAACGTCGTCGATATAAACAGGAACTGCCGCCGTCCCCATCCCTCATCGGCGGGTCCCAGGTCCGCCATGTAGCGCGTATCCATCAAATCCTGTATCCGCGCTATTTCTTTCGCTTCGGCGGTGGTTGGCCGCGATCCAGGAGATGCAGAATCCATTGTGTCTTTGGTGGACGTCATCGCAAACATTCCCCGCCGTGCCGCCTATTATGATGCTTATCAAGCAGCCGCGGAGTTAATTAGGAACGCTCTCGGCCGCACGATTGTTTTCGGGCGCGTGTATACGCTTAAGCGCGGCAATCACGCCTGCCCTATTGGGGCAACAATAACGACGACGGCTGTCCCGCCGCAATTGACAGAAGGTCGTAGAACAAAAGAAGCACGCGAATACCCGCATTGGTAAATACCGTCCGGACTTTCGTTTAAGCTCTACGACTTTCTGTTAATTGCTCGAAGAAACTCCCTATGTCTACGCTGCTTTCAACGGGTGAGGACCGCATCAGCTGGTCGAGCCATGGGTTGTAGATCGGGCCGCGTATTCGCCCGAATGCGCCATTGGTCTGCTAGGTGCTTTTGGGTTGAACAATAACGTCACCGGTGCGGGAGCGTAGGCATGTATAAAAATCGCGTGTGGGTGTTGTCTGCTTTCATCGCAGTGTGTGCGGTGCTCGGAGCCCGGGTGGTGTACGGCCACGGCGACGTCGCACCGCAACCCGTGGATACAACGGGTCTGCCTCCTTTGGGCGACGAGTGGCTGACCGAGAACCCCTATCGCGGAAACCCCGTCGCCATCGAGATCGGGGCGCACGGCTACACCCAGAACTGCGCCCGCTGCCACGGCATTGAAGCGGTGTCCGGCGGCCTCGCACCGGACTTACGTGAACTCGAGATCACGCCGGATGGGGACGAGTGGTACATCGAGTTGACGCGCAAGGGCGTTACGCAAAACGGCGTAACCAAAATGCCCGCGTTCGAAGGCATTTTGAACCAGGAGGCGATGTGGGCGATTCGCTCCTGGGTCGATACGCAATCAATTGCCCAATAGCCTCAACGATGCGCAACGACCACGAAGGTGGTCTGGCGCGACCCGGCTTCGAATTCAGGGAGGAAAGCGACCATGGTAGAACGATGGGCCATCAGAGCGGCCGCGCGCTGCGTCGCCGCGGGGATAGCGCTTGCCGCCGTATCCGCATCGGCCGGCGTGACGGACAAGGACATCCTGGAAGACGCCACGTCGACCGATCAGGTTGTCAGCTACGGCATGAGCCCGCAGGCTCACCGCTACAGCCCGCTAACCGACATCAACCGCGACACTATAAAAGATCTGGTTCCCGCATGGTCCTTCTCCTTCGGCGGTGAAAAGCAGCGCGGCCAGGAGTCGCAGGCCATTGTTTACGACGGCATCATCTACGTCACCGGTTCGTACTCGCGATTGTTCGCCATCGATGCGCGAACGGGGGACGAACTTTGGCAGTTTGATGCACGCCTGCCGGAAGGAATCCTCCCGTGCTGTGATGTCATCAACCGGGGCGCCGCGATTTGGGGCGACAATGTCTACTTCGCGACCCTCGATGCGAAAGTCGTCGCCCTCGATCGTAAAACCGGAAAAACCGTCTGGAGCAAAAAGGTCGACGACTATCAAGAGGGCTACACAATAACCGCGGCCCCCATCGTCGTTAAAGGCAAGGTTATCATCGGCAACGCCGGCGGAGAGTTTGGCGTCGTCGGCCGAGTGCGGGCGTTGGACGCCAAGACCGGCGACATCGTCTGGGAGCGGCCCACCATCGAAGGGCACATGGGAACGCTGAACGGCAAACCGTCGACGATGACCGGCAAGCAGGGCACGAGCTGGCCCGGTGATACGTGGAAAAACGGCGGCGGAGCGCCGTGGAACGGCGTTACCTACGATCCCGAGACCGATCTCCTCTACACGGGATCCGGCAACCCCTCGCCCTGGAACTCGCATTTGCGGCCAGGCGACAACCTTTATTCCGCTTCCAAGCTGGCGATCGACCCGGATACCGGAGAAATCGTCTGGCACCTCCAGACGACGCCGGGCGACGGTTGGGATTTCGACAGCATGACAGAAATCATCCCGTTCAATATGAATGACGGCGGCAAAACGATCAATGCCGCCGCCAGCGCCGATAAGAACGGCTTTTTTTATGTCATGGATCGCGCCAACGGCACGCTGATCTCGGCACGCCCATTCGTCGAGAAAATAACCTGGGCCTCCGGCATCGACGACCAGGGCCGACCGATGTACGTCGACGATGATCGCCCGCCCGATCCAAAAGATACCGCCAAGGGCGCATCGGTATGGGTCATTCCCAATTTCCTCGGCGGCAAGAATTGGAACCCGATGGCGTACAGCACGAAGACCGGGTTGTTCTATGTGCCCGCGAACGAGTGGGGCATGGACATTTGGAACGAACCCATCAGCTACAAAAAGGGTGCCGCCTTCCTCGGCGCCGGTTTCACGATCAAGCCGGTTTTCGACGACCATATTGGCGCGCTGAAGGCGATCGATCCGAAAAGCGGCGACGTCAAGTGGGTGTACAAGAATCCCTCGCCCTTGTGGGGTGGGGTTCTGGTCAGCGGCGACCTCGTCTTCACCGGTACGCCGGAAGGATTCCTGAAAGCTTTCGACGCCTCGACCGGGGAAGAGTTATGGAAGTTCCAAACCGGCTCGGGCGTGATCTCGTCACCCATCACGTGGGAGATGGACGGCGAGCAGTATATCGGCGTGACCTCCGGCTGGGGCGGCGCCGTGCCGCTTTGGGGCGGCGAAGTCGCCAAATTCGTCAAGGATCTGAACCAGGGCGGGTCGTTCTGGGTATTCAAGTTGCATCGGTCCTCCTAGGCACCCCGGTGGCACTGCGTCTCCCTGAGAACGACGTTATGTGTCGTTCTCAGGGAATTTTTCGGCTCACTGCGTCACGAACGAAACCCTGATAGGGAGGAAGGCATGCCAAAACCGATCGCTTACGCCTTTTGTACGTTGATTACAGCCGCAACCGCCGCAACCGTCGCCTCGACACCGGCGCTGTCTGCCGATCTTGATCTCGGCGAAAAGGTTTACACTGCAAAGTGCGCGCGTTGCCATTCGTTGGAAGTCGGTGGTCCGCAAACCGATGGACCCAACCTGCATGGCGTGTTCGGTCGCAAGGCCGCAACCGCGCCGGGCTGGGAATTTTCCGACGCGTTGAAGCAATCAAACATCGTATGGACCGCGGAAACCATGAACCCTTATTTCGCCAAGCCGAAGGAAGCCGTTCCCGGTGGGACGATGAACTTCATTGGCCTGAAGAAGGCCGAGGAGCGTGACGCGGTCATCAGCTATCTGGAGCAGGCGACAAAATAGCCGTCTTCGAGCACGCCCGCCGCAACCTGAACGCAAAGGCCGGCAATGGATCTGGTTGACTTTCGCGCGCTGCAAGCACCGATTAAGCAACGATATCGCGACGACCCGGCAGCCGCGAGAATAACGCTGCGCGCGTCGAGTGAACTTGGTACCGAGCAGATTTCTTGCCGCGTCGAAACAGGCCGGTCGATCGTTGATGCCGGCTTGCATCCGGCAACAGGTGGCGACGGCACCCTGGCGTGTTCGGGCGACATGCTGCTCGAGGCGCTCGTCGCCTGCGCCGGCGTCACGTTGAAAGCCGTCGCCACCGCGTTGGAGTTCCGATTGGACGGCGGCCAGGTGCTGGCGGAGGGCGAGCTCGACTTCAGGGGCACACTCGGTGTCGCCAAGGACGCGCCGGTCGGCTTCCGCTGCATCCGGCTGGTCTTTGACCTCGAGACGGATGAGCCGCCGGAGCGCATCGCGGACTTGCAAAAGCTGACCGAACGCTATTGCGTCGTCCTGCAGACGCTACGTACGCCGCCGCAAACCATCGTGCGTGCGACCACTACCTGACGGTCGAACAACGAAAATGCCGCAAGCGATCGCATAGGCGTCACTCCCCTCTGGCCGCGGCCCGACGGGAGAGCATACCGCGGGACGGGCTATACCCAATAATCGCCAGCAGCAGCGCCACCACCAGCACCAGCAGGGTCCAGCCGAGGGCGATCTCGTTAAGTTGGCCGTAAAGCGCGAAGCGGAGCAGCTCTACGGCTTGGGTAAACGGATTAATCGAACAGATTTGGTAAAGTACAACACTTGATTCTTGCATTTTCCAGAGTGGATAAAGCGCCGATGATAGAAAAAACATGGGAAAAATAACAAAATTCATGATTCCGGCAAAGTTTTCCAGCTGACGAACGGTCAACGACAACAGCAACCCTAGGGAGCCAAGCATTAGGCCGGTGACGATCGCGGCCGGAAGCAGGGTCACATATCCCCAAGCCGGTAGATCGTAACCGAAGGCAAACGCGATCAGCAGAAAAACATAGACCTGCACGATAGAAATGACCGTTGCCGCCACCAATCGGCAGCAAAGCAGATACCAGCGTGGAAAAGGCGAGACGAGCAGCACACGCATACTTCCCATCTCGCGATCGTAAATCATCGACAGCGCGCTCTGCATACCATGAAACAGCTGGATCATCGCGATCAGACCGGGAACGATGTACACCTCGTAGGTGATGTACGTCTCGTACGGCGGCGTGATCGAGACGCCGAGCGCCATGCGAAACCCGGCCGCGAACACAATCAACCACAACAGCGGCCGAACAACAGCGGCCGCAAAGCGCTCCCGCTGTTGAACGAAGCGCAGCACCTCGCGTCCGACAATGGCCCGCAGCGCCAGGGTCCACGCCGAGACCGTCACGACGCGACCTGTTCCGCCGGTCGCGGATCAACGGTCAGGCGTTGGAAAGCCTGCGCAATGCTGCCGCCCCCCTCCTTGGCGCCGATCTCGGCTGCCCGGCCCGATGCGGCGATACGCCCCTTGTTCAACACGATGACCTGGTCACGCGGATCGATCTCGTCGATGAGATGCGTCGTCCACAGCACAGCAGTGTTTGTTTCTTGGGCAAGGGCGTGGACGTGCCGAACGAGGTGAGATCGGGTCGGCACGTCGAGACCGACAGTGGGCTCGTCGAGCACCAAAAGCGCCGGTTCGTGCAGCATCGCTCGCGCCAGCTCCAACCGCCGACGTGAACCGCCGCTCAACACCCGCACCTTGTCCCGTCGGCGCTGGGCTAATCCGAGCCGCTCGAGTTCGTCCGCGATACGCTGTTCGGCGCGTCGCCCCGATAAGCCATGCAGCGCCGCGAAGTACCGCAAGTTCTGCTGCACAGAAAGGTCCAGGTCGAGGGTGGGCTGCTGAAAAACCACACCCATGCGCCCGAGAGTACGCGCGGGCGTGCGGCGCAGGTCGAACCCGCAGACGCGAATGGTTCCTTGCCGGCTTTCGAGCAAGCGGGTTAGCAGCAAAAGCAGAGTTGTTTTGCCCGAGCCGTTTGGTCCAAGAAGGACAGTGAACGCGCCGGGGGCGACGGTAAAAGCGACGCGGTCGAGATGAAAGCCGTCGCGTTCGTATCCGAACGTCAGGTCCTCGACCGCCAGCGCCGGCGTGCCAATCATGTGACTAAGAGTCTGTTCCGGACTCATGGCTTAATCACCACACCCCACGGAAACCGGCCGACCTTGATCGACTTCACGGGCTTCAAATCGTCCACGTCGATCACGGTCACGTCGCCGCTGACCCCGTTGGTGGTGAACAGCAATTTCTGATCGGGTGTCAGCGCGAGCTGCCAGACCCGGCGCCCCGTCAATAGATAGGCTTCAACGTCATAGGATGCGCGGTCGATGACCGCGACGTGATTGGCTGGCCCAAGGGCGATAAAGGCGAAGCGGCTATCGTCGGTTAGCGCGATGCCGACCGGCTGAACGCGGTCCTTGGCAATTCCCGGCAGGGAGAAGCCGATCTCCTTGATAACCTCGCGGGTTGAAACGTCAATCACCGCGACCGTGCCGCCGATCTCGGACGACACCCACAACTGCTTACCGTCGGCCGTGAAGTGAGCGAAACGGGGCCGCTGACCGACCAGCGTATTGTCGATCAACTCGTGCGACACCGTGTCGATCCAATGCACCATGTTCGTCGTTTCCGACGTGTTCACGGCGACGTTGCCGTCGGGGCTGACGGCCATCCCTTCCGGTTCGACGCCGACATCGACCTGAGCGATGACCTCTCGGCTTTCCGTTTCGACCACCGTCACGATGTTGTCGTCTTCATTGGCGATGTAGAGATAACGATCGTTCGGGGCGAGCGCGACGTACTCGGGATCGATCCCGGCCGGAAGGTCCGCCAGTTTCGTCATCGTCGTCGTGTCGAACACTTCGACGGTACTGTCGTCACTGGCACAAATGTAGAGGCGGCTCCCATCCTTGCTGAGGGTTATGCCACGTGGCCTGGCGCCGACCGGAACGGTCTGGGTCACTTCCAGCGTGGCGACATCGATCAGTGACAGCGTGTTGTCCTTTTCGTTGGAAACGAATGCCGTTTGAGCACGTCCGTCATGCGGGTGCAGTCCGATGCTCGCGACGCAGAGAACCGCGAAAAAACTGGCGGGCGACACCGCCGCCCGCCGCAAGTCGGGAGGTCCTGTCATCTTTCGGCTCCGAAACCTTTGCATTTGCTCTCGGGGGCATCGAACCCCAGCGTGTCCAGCTCCGTAGCGGGGTGCAAAAATCCCTCCTGCGGCGACAGCGTCACCAGCGCATGCGCCCAAACCACGGGGATAGGCTGGCGGAGCTGCCCGTCCCAGGCGCGATAGGACACCTTGCGCCCCTTGAACGCCGCCAGCGCGAAATCGCTGCTCTTCAGTTCGGCGGCGATGGCGTCTCGATCCGTCGCGCGGGTACGGGTCGCCGCTTCTCCAATGCTGCGCACCGCCGCCCACGCCGCGTAATCGGCGCTGGTCATCGATCGTCCGGCCTGTTTGCGGAACCGCGACTGCAACTGCGCCGCGCCCCATTGCTCCACGGTCGAGTGCCAGGCGACGGCCGTGAGTCCCTGAGTGCCGGCCACGGGACGCGGGTCCCACGTCCGATAGGGGAACAGATCGCCAAACCTTCCGTTTTCGTCGGCGACGATCAGAACGTCATAGCGAACGTCCTGGGTGAACACGGGTATCTCCTGAACGGCCGTCCTGCGCGCGTCGAACGTGCCGATCCACGGCTTATCCGCCACGATGACTCCGCCGAACCGGTGCGCCGCGCGCCGAACCGCGTCGGCGAAGTGAGCGTCGGCAGGCTGCGTACCGGTCACCAGAAACCAGCGAGACCAGCGCTTACTCACCAGGTACTGGGCGAGGGCGTCGGCCAGCATCGCCCGGCTGGGCAGCGTGTGGAACAGGAACGGCCGGCAGTCTTCGTTGCGAAAACGGTCGTCCGGGGCGCCGGCGTTGAAGATCAGCATGTCCGGCGCGGCCGGATGCGCCAACAGCGTGTCCAGATCCTCCGCCGCCAAATTAGCAACGACGAACCGGACACCATCATCGTGCAGCGCTTCGAGCATGCCCGCCGGATCGTTTCCACGACCGCCCGGCTCCCCATCCAGACCGGTGCCGTCGATAAGCTCGAAGCGGTGGCCGACGAAGCGGCCCGTTGTGTTGTTGTCGCTGAGCGCAACGCCGGCTCCCGCGATGCCCTCGTCTTGCGGGGCCACGGACATGCCTGCCCTTGCCGCGGCCGGGTCCCCGGACCGACCGATATAGCCGATGCGGACGGTATCGTCGGCGCGCGCCGTCACCAGCAACGGGAACAGCACCAGCAGCGCAGCGCTCAATCCTGTCCGCCATCGCCAAGGCTTGCGCATCCGGCATTCGACCTTGGTAACCTCGACAGCAGGCCCACCGGTTGCTACCGTCTTGCGGTCATCAGGCTGCGATCGGCGCCACAATGGCTGCTTTCCCCCTCACCGGACCGCGACCGTTAATTCGCAACGCGGCCTTTCTCATTGTGGCCGCCGTTCTCGGCGCGGCGGCGCCGGCGAAGGCGGACGGTGTCATCAGCATCGAGAACCGGACGGTGCGCACGGTAAAAGCCGTCGTGTTCGGCGGAAGCGCCGTTCTCGAACCGAACTCCCAACCGGTTTCCGTGTCCGTCGCCAGCGCCGAGCCGGTAGGCGTCACGCTGCAGGCGTGGTGGACCGACGAGCCCCTCCAGCGCTGCCGGATTTTCGTAACCTGGAACAGCGCCGTCATCGTCAGCGGGACCTCGACCATCATCTGCCGTTCCCACTGAGCTTTTCAGGCGGAACGTTCGTGCCGGCTGCGGGCATCCCCGCGCGGCGGCGGTGGCTGCTCCTCCAGTTGCGCCAATTCCTCGTCGGTGAAGATGCGCGAGCGGAGCAGAAAGCGCATCCCCTCCGGTGCTTCCAGGGAAAAGCCGCCGCCCCGGCCCGGAACGGCATCGATGATCAGCTGACTGGCAGCGAAGAACTGGTACTGGTCGGCCCACATCCAGAATTCGCAGCCATGCAGCGATCCCAGCAGGACATCCACCGCGCCCACCTTGAACGTACCTGCCGGATAGCACATGGGCGAGCTGCCGTCGCAGCAGCCTCCCGACAGGTGGAACATCAGATTTCCGTGCTGACCGATCAGCTTCTCGATCAAGCTCTCGGCTTGCGGCGTGGCGACGACCCGTTCGATCACCAATGACCCTCCCTTGCCCGCGTCGGCGCCGGTCCCGCCGGCTGAACGGCCGGTACGCCCTCCCTATCCGCTCCGTCGCACCCCTGCGCGACCTCACGAATTGAGTGCGGCGGAGCGGACGCTGCCGGAGAGGGGCACCCGGCAATCGGCCTCAGAAGAAGCCCATAGCTTTCGGATCGTAGCTGACCAGCATGTTTTTTACCTGCTGATAGTGGTCGAGCATCATCTTATGCGTCTCACGGCCGATGCCCGACTGCTTGTATCCTCCGAAAGCGGCGTGCGCGGGATAGAGATGGTAGCAGTTGACCCACACGCGCCCGGCCTGGATGCCGTGGGCAACCCGGAACGAGCGATTGCGATCGCGCGTCCACAGTCCGGATCCCAAGCCGTAGAGGGTGTCGTTGGCAATCTCGAGCGCCTCTTCTTCGGTCTTGAACGTGGTTACCGACACACACGGACCGAAAATCTCTTCCTGGAATACGCGCATTTTGTTGGTGCCTTCGAAGACCGTCGGCTGGATGTAGTAGCCGTTTTCCAACTCGCCCTCGAATTTGGTCTGCTCGCCGCCGACCAGGATCTTCGCCCCCTCTTTGCGGCCAATGTCGATATAGGAGAGGATCTTCTCAAGCTGATCGTTGGACGCCTGCGCACCGACCATAGTCTGCGGATCGAGCGGGTGCCCCTGCTTCATCTTCAGTACCCGGGGAAGCGCCTTTTCCATAAAGCGATCGTAGATGCTGTCCTGGATCAGCACGCGGCTCGGACAGGTGCAGACCTCGCCCTGATTGAGGGCGAACATCGCGAAGCCTTCCAACGCCTTATCCTGGAAGTCGTCGTCCTCGGCCATGACGTCGGCGAAGAAGATGTTTGGGGATTTACCGCCGAGTTCCAGAGTTACCGGGATGATGTTCTCGGCGGCGTACTGCATGATCAGGCGCCCCGTCGTGGTTTCCCCGGTGAAGGCCACTTTGGCGATCCGCTTGTTGCTTGCCAGGGGCGCGCCGGCCTCGATGCCGAAGCCGTTCACGATGTTGAGCACGCCCGGCGGCAGAAGATCGCCGATAAGATCGGCCAGCACCATGATGCCCATGGGCGTCTGCTCGGCGGGTTTCAGCACCACGCAGTTGCCGGCGGCGAGAGCGGGTGCCAGCTTCCACACCGCCATCAGGATCGGGAAGTTCCACGGAATGATCTGGCCGACGACGCCGAGAGGCTCGTGGAAGTGGTAGGCGATCGTGGTGTGATCGATTTCGCTGATGGTTCCTTCCTGGGCGCGGATGCATCCGGCGAAATACCGGAAATGGTCGATGGCGAGCGGGATGTCCGCCGCCTCGGTTTCGCGAACCGGCTTGCCGTTGTCGAGCGTCTCCACCATCGCCAGCACGTGGAGGTGGTCTTCCATGCGGTCCGCTATCTTGTTCAGAACGCGCGACCGCTCGGCCGGTGACGTCTTGCCCCAGGCCGCCTTCGCCGCGTGCGCCGCATCCAGCGCCTTTTCGATATCCTCCGCGGTCGAGCGCGCGACTTCGCACAACGGGCGGCCGCTGACGGGAGTGAGATTGCTGAAATACTGGCCCTTAACCGGCGGAACCCATTGTCCACCAATGAAATTGTCGTACTTCGGCCGGATGATGATCGACTTCTGTACTTCCTCGAGCGCCTGGTGGATCACCGTTCGCCTCCCTCGCTAGCCTTATGTTGGACAGCCAATCTTAATCAGCAGCGCGATCGCTCACGCTTGCTGCCGTGACGACTGTCGCGCTGGCCGTCGTCACTGTAAATAATACCTTCGTCGGTCCGGTATCCAAGCTCTTGCGGCATTGGAATACGCACCGCCGTGATATCCTTGTTTTCCATTTTTTGGGGTCCGGGCGGCCGCTTGCTACTGAAGTCCGGAATACGAGGCTTACCGCCGATGCGCGTTGGACGGTTTACGCTTTCCGCTTTGCGGATTCTCGCACCCGTTGTTGCCGGTGCATTGTTGGCAACAGTGGTAGACAGGATGGCGATGGCCCGACCGCTCGACGACGTAATCGCGAGCGGTACGCTGACAGCGGCGGTTTACCGCGACAATCCGCCGTTTTCGTTTCGGCGAGGTGACGAGCTCGTCGGGATCGACGTCGACATCGCGCGCCGGATCGCGAACGACCTTGGCGTTGCCCTTGCCCCTATGGAGATTACCGCCGACGAGACGGTCGACGACGATCTGCGCAACGCCGTTTGGAAAGGGCATCACCTGTGGCACAAGGTCGTCGCCGACCTGATGCTGAGTGTTCCCTACGACAGGGCCCTAGGCCAACGCAATTCGCTCGTCGCGCTGTTCGCGCCTTATGCCGAGGAGCGCTTCGTGTTGGTCGGAAACCCAAACCATATCAACGTGAAGCGGTCGCTGGTTGCCCTACGCGGAAGCCGGCTCGGTGTCGAAATCGACAGCCTTCCCGACTTTTATCTTTCGTCAGTGATGAACGGTGTGCTTCGCAACAGCGTCGTCCACTTTCCCACGACGGAAGCCGCCGCTCACGCGCTTGCGGACGGGACAGTGTCCGGTGTGATGGCCACCAATAGTCGCCTGGAGGGAGCGCTCGGCAGTCAAATCGAGGCGCTGGACGTCGAGCCCGTGAACTTTCAGGGGCTCGGAAAGGAAAGCTGGATTCTCGGCATCGCCGTAAAAGAGGACTCGCGCGACCTCGGCTACGCGGCAGCGGACATCATTGGAGAGCTCGTTCAGTCCGGTGACATGGCTGCCATTTACCGCGCGTACGGTGTGACGTATCAGCCGCCTTCGATGTAGCGGACACCGTCTCCAACTCGACTTTTTTCCAATAGGCATACCTGCGCACTAACGTATCATCACCGACGTCGATTCTAAGGACGACCTCTGAACGACAAGGGACACGTTTGACACATGCGGGAGGAAAAAAATGCGTAAGTGGTCCACTCCGAAAATCGTCGAAATTTCGGTCGGGATGGAAATCAATTGTTACGCATGCGCTTCGCTTTAGGGCTGACCCGGCGGACTGCCGTCAATTGACGGGCGGTTCGCCGACGGGTTTGTTTTTTCGTGCGCATCATCGTTCTCGGATCTGCGGCGGGTGGCGGTTTTCCGCAGTGGAATTGCAACTGCGATTCATGTCGGCGCGCGCGAGCGGGCGCACCTGAGGCGCGTGCGCGCACGCAGGCATCGCTGGCGATAAGCGCGAACGGGCGGGAGTGGTATCTTCTCAACGCCTCACCCGACATTCGTCAGCAGATAGACCGTACGCGTTCACTGCAGCCCAACCCGACGGTTGCGGAGCGTCGGCATTCGCCGATCGCGGGGGTTGTCTTGACCAACGCCGATGTCGATCATGTTGCGGGCCTGTTGAGCCTGCGGGAACGTCAGCCGATGACCCTGTATGGATCCGCACGAGTGCTCAGCGTCCTCGACGCCAACGCGATCTTCAATGTGCTTGATCGGGAGCTGGTTAGCCGCCGCCCCTTGCCATTGAACACGGAGCTGCCCCTCGGCGACAGTGAGGACTGCCTCTGGGTCACCGGTTTCGCCGTTCCCGGCAAGGTGCCCCTGTGGCTCGAGAATGCCGCCGACGTTAATCTGAGTGGCGAAAAAGACGAGGTGATCGGGCTCATGGTAAGCGAGCCATCGACGGGCGCACGTTTCTTCTACATTCCCGGCTGCGCGACGATGACGCAAGACCTGACAGCCCGTCTCGCCAAAGCCCCCCTCGTATTCTTCGACGGCACGACGTGGACCGATGACGAGATGTGCACGGCGGGCGTCGGCTCCAAGACAGCCTCACGCATGGGTCACATGAGCATGTCCGGGTCCACGGGCTCCATCTCGGCGCTGGCGCCGCTCGGCATTCGCCAGAAGGTATTCATTCACATCAACAACACGAACCCCGTTCTCATGTCGGACTCGCCGCAACGGCACGAGGCCCAGACGCATGGTTGGGAAATCGCCGAAGATGGAATGGAGATACGTTTATGACGGTGAGCCTTGCCGCTGACGACTTCGAGCATCGGTTGCGCGGCATTGGCTTGGCGATGTACCACGACAGGCACCCGTTTCATACCTTGCTGCACCACGGGCACCTCACGAAGGGCCAGGTGCAGGCTTGGGCGCTCAACCGCTATTGCTATCAGGCGGCAATTCCTCGCAAGGACGCGGCGCTCATAAGCCGAACCGACGACCGCGACGTGCGCCGGCAATGGTTGCCGCGTATCCTCGATCACGATGGTTGCGGAGACGATCCCGGCGGCATCGAACGTTGGCTGGTGCTCACAGACGGTTTGGGCCTCGAGCGCGACTATGTCACCTCGTTCGAGGGCGCACTGCCCGCGGTGCGTTTCGCCGTCGATGCCTACGTCCGTTTCGCCGCGGAACGATCAACGCTCGAGGCCATCGCGTCGTCGCTGACCGAGTTGTTCGCGGCGTCCATTCACAAAACACGCCTTGAGGGAATGCTCGCCAACTACGCGTTCATTGGCGAGGACGTGATGGTCTACTTTCGCCGTCGCCTGACACAAGTGCCGCGAGACGTGGCTTTCGCCCTTGACTACGTGAAGACACACGCGCAAACGGCCGCACAGCAACGCAGCGTAGAAGACGCCCTGCGGTTCAAGTGCCAGGTGCTTTGGGCGCAGCTCGACGCGCTCTATCACGCCTACGTCGACCCGGGTTTCGTGCCGCCGGGCGCCTTTCAGCCGGAGGACATGGGATGACCACGGCGGACGCGCTGCAAGACGATCGTCGGCCTCGTTTTGCGCCGCACGTTCGAATGACGTTCGATGCCCGCCGAGGTCGCTGGGTGGTCCAGGCGCCGGAGCGGCTGCTGATGCCGGACGAGATTGCCACTGAAGTCCTTCAGCGCTGCGACGGCCGGTCTATCAAGGAAATCATCGACGGCCTTGTACAGGCCTTCGATGCCCCGCGCGAAGAAATCGCCAAGGACGTCGTGGTCTTGATCGGAAACCTGCAGCGCCGGGGAATCCTCGTTTCATGACCGTGCCACCGCCCCTCGCTCTGTTGGCCGAAGTAACCCATCGCTGCCCGATGCGCTGCGTCTACTGCTCGAACCCGCTCGCCCTCGAGCCGGCGAGCCGCGAACTGCCAACGGCCGTCTGGAATCGCGTCCTGAACGAGGCAGCCGATTACGGTGTACTGCAGGTGCATTTCTCCGGCGGCGAGCCCACCGCCCGCCCAGACCTGCCGGACATGGTAGCGCACGCTACCCGCTGCGGACTGTATACCAATTTGATTACATCGGGTGTGCTGCTCGACAAAACGCAGCTGCCGGCGCTTGCCGATGCCGGGCTTGAGCATGTTCAAATCAGCATTCAGGACGTGGATCCGACCTCTGCGGAGCGTATCGGCGGTCTTACCGGAGCGCATGAGCGCAAGCTTACCGCGGCGCGATGGGTCACGGAGCTGGGTCTCGCGCTCACCATTAACGCCGTTATCCATCGCGGCAACGTGGAGCGCGTCGGCGATATGATTGAACTCGCCGCAGCACTGGGTGCCGGTCGCGTTGAGATAGCGCACGTACAATACTACGGCTGGGCACTGGCCAACCGCGCGGCCCTGTTGCCGAGCCGCCAGCAACTCGACCTTGCAACAAAGACCGTCGAGGAGGCTCGCACCGCATTGCGGGGGCGCGTCATGATCGACTACGTCATCCCAGACTATCACGCCCGCTTACCCAAGGCGTGCATGGGCGGTTGGGGTCAGCGGTTCGTCAACATCGAACCAATGGGGCGCGTGCTGCCCTGCCATGCCGCGACCACTATTCCCGGGATGCGGTTCGAAACGGTGCTGGATGGAAGCCTGGCACAAATTTGGGAGCATTCGGCAGCGTTCAACCAGTTTCGCGGCACGGAGTGGATGCCGGAGCCGTGCGCGTCCTGCAACCGTCGTGAGATCGATTGGGGTGGCTGCCGATGTCAGGCACTGGCGCTGACGGGAGACGCGGCCGCGACCGATCCCGTCTGTCATAAGTCCCCTTACCACGCCACCGTCAAGACGCTGGCCGGCGCGGAAACCTCGTCAGAGCAGGGCGCCCTGTTTTACCGTGGCGACCGGCGGGTTCAACAAACCGCCATGGGGTATCTCGGTCCCATGGCTGGCGCGGCAGAGCACGGCTGATGTTCCGCGTTCTGATCGCCGATGACCATCCACTCTTCCGGGTCGCTCTCCGTCATGTCATCGAAGGCCTTTTTGCCGGACACCAGATTTACGAGGCCAGCACCCTTGAGGAAGCCCGGGTGTTCCTCACGAGCGATACCGACAATGACCTCGATATGATTCTACTCGACCTGCGGATGCCGGGGTCGGAAGGGTTCTCGGGACTGATATCGCTGCGCAATACCGTCCCGGAGGTGCCGATCGTCGTCGTCTCGGCGGAAACGTCGACGGAGATTATTCAGAACGCAATGACCTATGGAGCAGTCGGGTTTATTCCCAAATCCTTCTGCAAGGAGGAGATTGCGGAAGGCATATCACGTGTAATCAGCGGCGACGTGTTTTTGCCCTTCAAAGCGCTCACTGAGGAAGCGAGCCGGATCAACTCACCCGTTCATCTGCGCGATAGGGTGGCTGCGCTCTCCCAGGGAGAACTGCGCGTTTTCGAACTGCTTGCGCGGGGCAAGCCAAACAAAATCATTGCGTACGAGCTCGGCATAAAAGAGTCGACCGTGAAAGCGCACATGACGGCGATCCTCCGCAAGCTGCGGGTTCACAGCCGCACTCAGGCGGTCATCATGGCTCGAGAACTGAGTCCACACTGACGTTACGCCAGCATTACCGCGCCTTCACAAGGCGGATGGCCGAACCAAGAGAAGCGTGGGCCAATAGTCGTTAGCCCCTGGCGTCCGTGGAGTGCTCCGGATCGCTGTTCACATCACTCCCGCGTTGCTGGGAGAGAAGATGCGAAACAATGGCCCGCAACTTCGCCGGCTTTAGTGGCTTCTGTAAAGCGTATGACCCGTGACGTCGCACGGCGTTCATTATGTCCCGACTGCGGTCGGCGGTAACGATGAGTGCCGGGACCGGTCCGTGGACCTCGCGCACGGCGTCGATGGCGGAGAGACCGCAAGCGCCGTCGTCAAGGTGATAGTCGGCAATGATGATGTCGGGCGACAATTGCGCCCGGGACAGCGCGAGAAGGGCCGTCCGTCCGTCCTCGGCAGCAATCGCGAGGCATCCCCAGCCCCGCAGGAGTTCGCACATCGCGTTCCGCACGGCGTTCTCATCCTCGATGACCACGGCGACCGCCGACGCAAATCCATCCGTTGCCATGAATTGCAGCACGTTGTGTTCATCGAGAGACGAAGGCCGGACGCCCAACGGAATGTCGATGTAAAAGGCGGACCCCTTTCCGAGCCGCGAGCGCACCCCGATCGGATGGTCCAGGACGCACGACAGCCTCTTGGCAATCGCAAGGCCCAGTCCTACACCGTCGCCTCGTGGTCGCCTGCGCGGGCCAAGCTGCCGGAACTCGTCGAAGACTTCGTCGATGGCACCTTCGGGTATGCCGATCCCCGTATCCAACGTCTCGATACGAACCATCGATCCGCGCCGGCGACAGCCGATCAGCACGCGCCCCGATGGCGTGTAGCGAATGGCGTTCACAATGTAATTGCGCAGTATGCGGCCCAGCAGGGCCGGATCCGAGCGGACAACCGTCGAGCACGAAACGAAAACGATATCCAGTCCGGCGTCGGCGGCCACCGGGGAAAACTCCTCGACCAGTCTCTGCAGCAAGTCTCCGATGACGAAATCGATAACTTCGGCCGTTACCCCACCCGCGTCGAGCTTGGAGATGTCGAGCACGGCGCCCAAAAGAGCCTCCACGCTGCCAAGCGCCCGTCCAATGTGCTCCACGACATTCCGATCTTTGTCGCCTAAAGGACGCTCGGCAAGCGCGGTAACGAACAATCTGGCGGCGTTCAGCGGCTGCAGCAGGTCGTGGCTGGCAGCGGCGATAAACCGGGTCTTGCTGAGGTTAGCCCGTTCGGCTTCGGCCTTGGCCAGCCGTAGCGCATCTTCCACTTGCGCGCGCTCGAAAATTTCCTGACGCAATTTCGCGTTGACGGACGTGAGCGCGGCGGTGCGGTCGGCAACACGTCGTTCGAGACCCGCCTTTGCCTCACGAAGTTGTTCGGCAGCGATTTTCAGCTCGGTGACGTCGGTATATGTGGTGACAAAGCCACCATCCGGCATTGGATTGCGTCGAATTTCAAGCACCGTCCCGTTGGCAAGGATCTGTTCGCCCATCGAAGACTGTCGGTGGAGAATTTGCCTTGTCCGGTAGGCGATGGCCGTATCCGCCTCGGCGCCGTAGTCTCCCCGCTCCGCCCGATAGCGAAGGTAGTCATCGAAGGTCGAGTCTGTGCGCGCAAGCCAGTCGGGAAGCTCAAGAAGATCGACAAAACGATCGTTCCACGCGACCAGCCGAGCTTCCTTGTCGAAAACGGAAACTCCCTGAGAAAGATTATCGAGCGTTGATTGCAGCAGAACGGTTTTCTCGGCCAGCTCCTGCTCGCGGCGGCGTTCTTCGCCGAGCTTAATACCGGTAACGTCCGTATAGATACTGACCATGTCGCCTGAGCGCGTCTGCCGCTCGCGGATTTGCAGCCATCGACCGTTCGTCAGACGCACAATAATCGGGTCCGATGGCGTTTTGTGCCGGTCGAGGCGATACTGCAACCAGACTTCGGGGTCGCCATTGACGTCGACGAGACCGTTTTGCACTGTCCAGCGCGAAAGGTCGCTGAATGGAAGGCCCGGTCGAACCACCTCCCGGATATCCGAAGCGCCAGCAAACAGCTCCAGAAACTTCGTATTGCACAGGACGATCCGGTCGTCGGCGTCGAATTGCACAAAGCCCTCAGAGATGCACTCCACGGCCTCCATCAGGCGGATTTGCGCGGTCTCGGTCTGGGACTTGGCGAGACTGAGCGCCCTATTGCTCTGTTCCAGGGCGCGAAGGGCCGTCTCCAATCGGCTTGTGCGTTCGCGTACCTTGTCTTCAAGGACGATGGCGGTCTGAAACAGCGTATAGGCGTTGCCCTGATTGTCGATGCCGCGCTCTACCTGGTCCATGAGCACGGAGACAATTTTCCGCAATTTCGCAATCTCGAGCGTTGCGATATCGAGTGGCGTCTCGGCCGTATCCGTTTCTATCGGTATGGTTATGCACTCCTGTCGGTGAGCCCGATACCAATCGCAGCGCCCGTAAACGTCTGGTTCACGTGCATCGCCTGAAACTGCTCCCCGAAGGTGCTGAAGCCGATGACGTTGTTTTTGGCGAAGAGGCGCCCGGCCTCGGCCTTCTTCTGGTTCCGCTCAAGTTCCAATGCGCGCAACACACAGTCGCAGCCGATGATGAGCTCCGGCGGCCCGATCTCGACGTTGATTTCGTCAAACAGCGCCGCGACACTGGCCAAAAGATCCGTACTCTTAGCGATCGTAAGTACCACCCCCTTGTCGATGGCGCAAAAGAAGGTCAAGCTGCCATCCTCGTTTACCTTCTGAATCGAACGCGAAAAGTACCGGCCGCCCACCTTTACGAGCACCGGATGCGTGGCGAAAATCATCGGGGTTAGATTTTTGGTTCCGAGATCGAGCAGGCGCGCGTACTCCTGCGCCGCGGGTTCTGCATTGATCTCGGTTACGATGCGGCTAGCCGGATCCGCCTCGGTTACAACCATCCTCGTTTCGGAATTGACGAAGTGGTCAAGGGTGAAAAGTTTGAATGGAACGCGCGTTCGGACCAAGACGAGCACCGCTGCTTCCGTCAGGAACCTGCCGTCGTCAAATACATAACTTCGCTGAAAGGTCAGGCCGCCCCCTGATGAGCCACCAAACATCGGGACGTCGCCGAGAGCCGACGAGATCGCGCTTAACACCACTTCTTCACACTTGCAAAGCCCATCAATGAGCAGAAAAGCGAAGGAATTGCTTGGCGAGAGATCACCCGCCTCGTTCTCGAGCTGAACGCGCAGCGAACGAACAATCGCATGGGTCTCGGCAATTGACACCAGGCGAAGATTTTCGATGGTCGCTGAGGCGGTCACGAAGTCGGGACGGGCGAGTGAAAATCCGGCAATGCCGCCACTCAAATACCCTGCCGGGGTAATCTCTCCTGCACTGGTGCAGCCGATCAGCGGTACGCCGCTGAAGTGACCATTAAGTTCCCTCTCCAAGACGTGCAGATCATAGTCGGCGGATGCGAAAAACCCGGCAAGGGTCGCATCCGGGTTGTAGATACCTTCATATAACTCTCTTGCCGCCTGAAACGGGTCGGGCGAAGACGAAAAACCCCGCCGGATACAGGTCTGTCTGCCAGCATACATGTCCGCTCCCACACACAATTCGTTCTCGCGCGCAACACCGTCACGGCGAAACGGCACTTTTTGTTCGTTTTGCGACGAATTCTCAAACAACTTCAACAGGTTACTAGCATAGCAGATATCAGGCATTGCGCAATACTCCCACCCACGGTTCCGGGGTACCGCATTAGAGAGAATGCGTTTGCGTCTCATTTAAGTTCTGCTTCACTTACGCACCGCGCGGAACAGACGTCGGCGAGACCTTACTCAACATTGTTCGACACGATCCGAACAAATCGATGCATCAGCGGCGTTCGTAGTTCCATCAGTCGCTCGGTGGACATTATAATGCGTTTATAGCGCACCTAGAAGCATCGGGACTAAAAGGCGGGAAAGGGCGCGAGCATGGCCGATACATCGCGGCATTTTCTCGTTAATCATTGCCGTCTGGTAACTGACAACCTGGATCACGCGCGCGACGTTGTCGGCCGTGCTTGGGAAGAGCACAGCTCTCACCTGAGGCGAGGCACGTCCTACAGCATCCGCTGGCACCAAGCCGACATGGCACGGATGAGTTTGAGCTATGTGTCAACCGAAGGCTCCATCCGCATTGCCTGCGGCGCGGTGAGCGATTCCGTTCGACTCAGCCTGTACCTTTCCGGCGGTCTTCGCTACCGGATCGACGGACGAAATGTGCAATCTACCGCCACGCGTGGCGTCGTATATGGTCCGGGGCAGGATCTCGAAATGGAAACCGAGAGGTTCCGACGGTTGATCGTTACGTTTGACGGCGCCATGGTGCGCAATGCTCTCCAGCGCTGGGCTGACCCTATACCGCCAATGGACCGTTGGACTGGGGAGATCCCCTTGACGTCGTCCGCCGGAGTCTCCCTTCGCTCACTTGCCCTCTGGGTGGCGGAGAAACTGGATCATCACGAAAGCGACTTAACGACAAGCGGGCGGACGGCGGATGCGGTCCAGCGAACTCTGCTCAACCTGTTTCTCGACTGCGTCACCCAAGAGCCGCTGTATGTATCTCGGGGACGCGATTTTCTCGCCGAAAACCGGACGCGACGGATCGAGGAATGGATCGACGCCCACCTGTCGGAGCCCATAGGGATAGACGACATTGCCGACGCGTTCGGCATCAACGTTCGAACCATACAAATGGGGTTTCGCCGTTACCATGGATGCACGCCTATGCAGATGGTGACGCGACGCAGACTTGAGGCCGCCCGGAGAATTCTTTTCGATCCTTCATCGGTAACGACAGTGACCGGCACGGCGATGGACTGTGGTTTTTTCCACATGGGTCGGTTTGCTACTCGCTACCGGCAGGCCTTCGGCGAGACACCGTCCGAGACGCTTGCAAAGGCTCGCAAGCGGCGCGCATGACAATCATGGTGCTTCCACGGTTCGCGAAATGCTTTCGTCGGCTTTGTCAAAGTGAACCGTCCCGGGTTTCCCGGAGAGTAGAACACTCCAAGGATGCCCACTATGAACAAGAGACCTTACACCCCGTCCTACCCGGCCGAACTGCGTGATCGCGGGGTTCGGCTCGTCAAAGAACACCGTTCTG
>Ga0209573_1001897_pt1 | contig 29302 bp, 34 predicted proteins | sample TNRBio252014_DNA_FD_185870 | JGI IMG/M metagenome (GOLD analysis project Ga0209573, IMG submission 185870) | Wastewater treatment Type I Accumulibacter community from EBPR Bioreactor in Madison, WI, USA - TNR Reactor_6/25/2014_ DNA (SPAdes)... | ecosystem: Engineered > Bioreactor > EBPR >...
AGAAATTTGGTAAACCAAAAGCCAGAAAGAGCTTCCAATTCTCTAAACGTTAATATTATTATAATTGTAGTAAATCGAAGAAAATGCCTAATATTGAATATAAAGATCTATTGAATGCGGGTGCGCATTTCGGACATATGAAGCGCAAATGGAATCCTAAAATGTCTCCTTATATTTTTATGGAGCGTAAGGGAATCCACATCATTGATTTGAACAAAACGATCGAAGGAATGGAAAATGCTGCCAGATCGATGAAGCAGCTTGCCAAATCCGGTAAAAAGATCATGTTTGTTGCGACCAAAAAACAAGCCAGAGAAATCGTTAAGACGGCGGCTGAAAGTGTAAACATGCCTTATGTGACCAATCGTTGGTTGGGTGGAATGATGACGAACTTTACCACGATCAGAAAGTCTGTAAAGAAGATGCAGAAGATCGAAAGCATGTTGAATGACAAGACGTTAACTGCTATTACCAAAAAGGAAAAACTGACTTTGAGCCGTGAAAAAGCCAAATTGGAAAAAGTACTTGGTGGTATTGAGCATCTCAACAGAATTCCTTCTGCAATTTTTGTGGTCGATATCACACATGAACACCTGGCAATTTCAGAAGCCAGTAAACTGGGTTTGAAGACTTTTGCTATGGTAGATACCAATTCCAATCCATTGAAAGTTGATTACCCGATTCCGGCGAACGACGACGCTTCAAAATCTATTGAAGTCATCACCAATTATCTGGTAGCAGCCATCAAGGAAGGATTGGATGAGAGAGATCAGAAGGAGATTGAAAAAGAAGAAGATTAATAAAACTATAAAAATTCATAGATATGAGTGAAACAGTTATTTCTGCTGCAGTTGTGAAACAATTGCGCGATCAGACAGGTATCGGAATGATGGATTGTAAGAAAGCACTCGAAGAATCCAATGGTGATTTTGAACTTGCAGTAGAATATTTAAGAAAAAAAGGTCAGAAAGTTTCCGCTAAAAGAGCTGACAGAGAAGCAAAAGAAGGCGTTGTCATCGCTTTGGTTTCTGACGATCATACAAAAGGAATCGTTGTAAAACTTTCAAGTGAAACCGACTTTGTGGCAAAAAATGAAGATTTCATCGATTTGACCAGGAGAATTGCTGCACATGCATTGAATACTTTCTTTGATGAAAAAGAAACCTTGCTTGATTCTACTTTCGAGAATGTTACCCTTCGGGATAAAATCATGGAAAGAGTTGCAGCGATAGGTGAAAAGATTGAACTGGCTAATTATGAAAAAATGGAAGCGCCACTGGTAGTATCCTATATTCATATGGGTAACAAAGCCGGTGTGATCCTCGGTTTGAACAAAACCGGAGACAACATGGTTGAAGCAGGTAAAAATGTGGCCATGCAGGTTGCTGCCATGCATCCGATCGCAGTGGATGAATCCAATGTGGATGCCAGCATCGTAGCAAAGGAAATAGAAATCGGTAAAGAGCAGGCAAGAGCAGAAGGAAAACCGGAAGAAATGCTTGAAAAAATTGCCATCGGTAAGTTGAATAAATTTTATAAAGAAAGCACATTGGTCAATCAGGCATATGTGAAAGATAGTAAAGTGAATGTTCAGCAGTACCTTAGTTCTGTAGATAAAGATCTGAAAGTAACTGGATTTAAACACGTGAAATTAGGTTGATAAAAAATTTCGAAAAAAGCGGATTCATTGAATTCGCTTTTTTTGTATGTAGTTAGATGATAATTATTTATTTTGGCAGATCTTAATTAATTGTTATGGCGATATATAAGCGGGTTTTATTGAAATTGAGCGGTGAATCCCTGATGGGGAGCAACGGATACGGCATATCACCGGATATGCTGTTTCATTATGCGAATCAAATAAAGGGCGTGGCGAGTGAAGGAGTTGAAACAGCCATAGTCATCGGTGGCGGAAATATTTACAGAGGATTGAATGCCTCTTCATCCGGTATCGAAAGGGTACAGGGTGATTATATGGGGATGCTGGCGACAGCCATCAATGGTATGGCACTCCAAAGTGCACTGGAGTCAGTTGGCGTTTATACCCGATTGATATCTGCAATTAAAATGGATCAGATCGCTGAACCATACATCAGAAGAAGAGCTATCAGACACCTGGAAAAGGGTAGGGTGGTCATATTTTGCGGAGGAACAGGTAGTCCTTACTTTACAACGGATTCAGCTGCTGCCCTCAGGGCCAATGAGATCAATGCGAATGTGATCCTCAAAGGTACCCGAGTGGATGGCGTTTACTCGGCTGACCCTGAAAAAGATAAAAATGCGGTCAAATTCGACCAGATCTCATTCTCTGAAGTGATTTCCAAAGGACTTAACATCATGGATATGACAGCCTTTACTTTGTGCAGGGAAAACAATTTGCCTATAGTGGTTTTCAATATCAATGACCCGGACAATTTGAAAAACATCGTTTTAGGGCACAAAGTGGGTACACTGATAAAATAATCTTCAATATGGATGAAATTAAACGTACGGATGTCAACGAGTTGGGTGAATTCGGGCTGATCGACCATTTAACAAACGATCTGGTAAAAATCAACGAATCCACCATATTGGGAGTCGGAGACGATGCAGCCATCATTCGAAATGGTGATCATCTGATGTTGGTTACCACCGATATGCTGGTAGAAGGTATCCATTTCGATTTGATGTATACGCCGCTGAAACACCTTGGTTATAAATCAGTAATCGTCAACCTTTCTGATATTTATGCGATGAATGGAAAGCCCGAACAAATCACGGTTTCCATCGCGCTTTCCAACAGGTTTTCAGTCGAAGCCATAGAAGAACTTTACTCAGGTATAAAAAAAGCCTGTGAAGTCTACGGGGTAGATTTGGTTGGAGGAGATACGACATCATCCAATAAAGGACTGATCATTTCCATTACTGCCATCGGTAAAGTGGAAAAGGACAAGGTCGTCAGACGTTCAGGTGCTAAAAAAGGTGATTTGATTTGCGTTACAGGTGATCTGGGCGCATCTTACATTGGGATGCAACTAATGGAAAGGGAAAAACAGCTTTTTCTGAGCAAATCCATTCCTGAATTCAAAGCGGATTTTGAAGGTCAAAAATACATAGTCGGGCGCCATTTGCTGCCTGAAGCCAGAAAGGATATCATCGGATTTTTCGATCAGCAAGGTATCATTCCTACTTCAATGATTGATATTTCAGACGGCCTTTCCTCAGAATTATTTCATATCTGTAAAAATTCAGGTGTTGGAGCCTATATAGAAGAAGGAAATGTGCCGATACATTTAGAAACACAGCAGATGGCCATCAAATTCAATATGGATCCGATCACAGCTGCTTTGAGCGGCGGAGAGGATTATGAGTTGCTGTTTACCCTGGATCCGGGAGATGTGGAAAAGATCCGTTTCCAAAATGATATAGCCATCATAGGAGAAATCGTTTCAAAGGAAGACGGTGTCAGACTTCATACCACAGGAGGCAATGTCCATCCGATCGTTGCTCAGGGCTGGAAGCATTTTGGTTGAAAATTCCAATGGATACTTGGGATCCGGAGAAATTCGGATGAGCCGAATGATCCTTCTAACATGGCAAAGAAAAGGCTCATACCTGGATCTGTATGTGATTTTTTGCATTCAATGCTGTACTTTAGGCTTTAAAATGATATTTTCGCACCAATCTTAAGAATTGTAAATAATTAAGATATGCAGAATTGCGAAGTAATTTTGTTCTTTTTCAAGGCGTGAATGAGGCGAATAGCCATATCTATTTAACGATTTGACAACGCAGAAAAAGGGCAAAAAAACAAGTCAATATGTATAGCTTATTTCTTTTCAATTCCTAAGTGTTCAAAATATGACTTTTGGTATGCAACGGATCAAAAAACTATTTTTTTTGCTCATGATTTTATCTGTGATTTTTCCAGTCATTGGAAAATCCCAGGATTCAGATTGGCAGGAAGATCTCAGCCGGGAAGAGTTTAAAACCTTAAAAAGATACAGTTTTTTAAGCCTGGATTTTGACTGGAATATCCCGGTGGGAATGCAACGAAATTTTGTTCAACGTCACACCCTGGGATTGGGTGCGAGATATTTGCTTCAGGTCAAACCTGATAAGCCTCTATTTGCCGGTGCTTCAGTTTTTTATGGTTCATATGATCAGTCCTCTTATGAATATTATGATTTTTCTGAGATCGGAGACTTCCTTTTCAGAGAAACAAGCTATGCCGCAATTTTTAATGTACATGTTGATTTAAGATATTTCCCGGGACTTGGCTTCTGGATTTTTGAGCCCTTCGTGGGCACAAGCATCGGCATGTCCAATTCAATGTTGTATTCTTCCATTTACAATGTGGATCTCGATGAAAACCACGGTATGATAGTGGAAGAAAATAATTGGAAGCCTGTTTATCTTTTTGAAACAGGTACGTTGATTCAATTTGACAAAGAACTGGACGAAGTTTTCGGTCATTTTACCATAGGTTATATTTCAGGAAATAGCAATATTTTCTTCCTCAAAAAAACTGACTATAACCCGACCACCAAACCAGTCAATCATTTTGACCAAAAAAAAATACCTTATCAGATGCTTAAAATTAATTTTGGAATCATAGCTTATTTTTGATGGAAGACTGGAAAATGGAAGAAACTACTATAGAGTTTCAGACTTTGATCGTGGATAAAGGCCAAAGTCCTATGCGTATAGATCATTTTCTGATCAACCGCCTCGAAAGTCTAACCCGGAATAAGCTTCAGAATGCTATGAAGGAAGGTCGGGTGCTTGTCAATGATATTGCGGTCAAACCCAATTACAAAATCAAACCACTGGATGTCATTCGTTTTGATATACAGAATAAGGGTGATTTTGGCGAACTGGAAGGAGAAGATTTACCGCTCGATGTGATCTATGAAGATGAAGACTTGATGGTGATCAACAAAGATCACGGAATGGTGGTTCATCCGGGCATTTCGAACCCGACCGGTACACTGGTCAATGCGATCACCCATTACCTTCGTTCTGATAACCTGCCGGTGCTGCCAGGCAATAGCAAGGACAGAGCCGGGCTGGTGCACCGGATCGATAAAAATACAACAGGACTGCTTGTCATCGCAAAAAACGATGAAAGTCTGACATTTTTGGCCAAACAATTTTTGGATCACACGGTTCAAAGGACTTACATCGCATTGGTTTGGGGAAATTTTGATGAAAAATCAGGAACGATCCGTGGGAATATAGACAGACATCCCATAAACAGACGCCTCAGGGCAGTTTTTGCTGACGGGTCAAAAGGAAAACATGCTGTCACCCATTTTGAGGTGATCGAAGATCTGTATTACGTCTCGCTGGTAAAATGTCGTTTGGAAACGGGCAGAACGCACCAGATCAGGGTGCACATGGCTCATATCGGACACCCATTATTCAACGACGAAACGTATGGAGGAGATCAGATCATAAAGGGAACCATTTTTACAAAATACAAGCAGTTTGTCAAAAACAGCTTTGAAATCATGCCAAGACATGCGTTACATGCCACCTCGCTCGGTTTTGTGCATCCCCGGACCGGGCAACAAATGCATTTTGAATGCCCTTTGCCGGATGATTTTGAAGCATTGATCCTTAAATGGAGGAATTACATCACTTACAGAAAGACGGTGTTGGATGAGGATGATGAATAAATCGGAAAGATTGGAACTGCTGTCTGCCCTTGGCAATGAATTGCAGATCAGGAACGAAGAACTGCAATCCATTGCTTTGAAAGCATATCATGCAAATAACTGGTTTACAGTGGATAATGTAGGGTTGGCTTTAAAAGCCGTCTGCGAAAGATTTTTGGAAAGAAGTCAATTATTTGCCTGGGCTGAATCCTATCCGGATACTGAAGTATTGCCAAAAAAAATTGGCCTTATCATGGCAGGTAATCTTCCGATGGTTGGATTCCAGGACATGCTGGCTGTTTTTGTGGCGGGTCATCAGGCTGTGATAAAATTGTCATCCAAAGACGAGGTGGTGATGAAATTTATTTTGGAAAAAATGAATCAGCTGGATCCACGGACAAAAGAATACTTTTTTCTTGAAGAAAGGATTCAGTCGCCTGATGCAGTGATCGCAACCGGAAGTAACAATTCCGGCAGATATTTTGAGTATTATTTTGGAAAATACCCTCATATTATACGGAAAAACAGGAACAGCCTTGGCATTCTCACCGGTGCCGAAACCGAAGGGCAACTTGAAGCGCTTTGTCATGATTTCCTTGATTTTTTTGGATTGGGCTGCAGAAATGTTTCCAAAATTTATATTCCTCAAAAATATGATTTCAAATTGCTTTGGGAAAGGCTGGAATCATTTGCAGAACTAAAAAACCATCATAAATACATGAATAATTATGACTATAATTATGCTGTTTACCTGTTGAATAATGAAACCTTTTTTACCAATGGATTTCTCATTTTGAAGGAAGATCCTTCCTTGTTGTCGAGGATCGCCTGCGTACATTATGAGTATTATACCGATTTAAATTCTGTTATTTCGGAAATTGAGGCTGCCCAGGATCAGATTCAGTGCGTTGCCAGTGCCAATGGAAAACTGACAGGAATGGAAACTGAAGTTGAATTTGGTCTGACCCAACAGCCAGGGTTGTTCGATTATGCTGATGGTATTGATACAATGGATTTTTTAACTCATTTAGCATGACAAGGAAGGAAAGAGCACTGGAAATAGCTGCTATTTTGGAACAACATTACCCTGAAGTTCCCATTCCGCTTGAACACAAAGATCCTTTTACATTACTCGTAGCTGTGTTGATGTCTGCGCAGGCAACTGATAAAAGTGTAAATAAAGTGACCCCGGCATTGTTTTCTTTGGCGGATACTCCTGAAAAAATGGCATTGCTCAGTCCGGAGCAAATTGAAACCATCATTAAGCCCGTTGGTTTATCTCCTTCAAAATCAAAAGCCATACATGCACTTTCAAAAATATTGATTGAAACGCATGACGGAAAGGTGCCTCAGGATATGGAGGCGTTGGAAAGGTTGCCAGGTGTTGGTCATAAAACGGCGAGCGTGGTAATGTCACAGGCTTTTGGTGTCCCGGCATTTCCTGTTGATACACATATCCACAGGTTGGCATACAGATGGAAACTTAGCGATGGCACTAACGTAGTAAAGACAGAACGAGACCTCAAAAAATTGTTTCCGGAAACCATGTGGAACAAATTACATCTGCAAATCATTTTTTTTGGCAGAGAATTTTGTCCGGCTCGCGGACACAACGCAGAGAACTGTCCTATATGTTCTAAATATGGGAGAAAATCATTGTTCGCTAAGAAATGATAGAGTGTTATAAAAAATCTGTAAGTTTTCAGAGAAAAAATCAATTTACATTTCTAAAATAAAGTTTTTGATTGTATGAAAAAGTTAGTTGGATACCTGATTCAAGGCCTGTTGTGGACTGCTCCTTTAGCGATCACGGGTTATATTATTTACGAGGGTTTTGTATTTGTTGATAACATTTTGCAGCAGGTGCTGACACCTGTGATTGGTATTCATATCCCGGGACTTGGTTTGGGTATCATTATAGTGGTGCTGATGATCATCGGTTTTTTAGGTCAAACCATTGTTGCCAGACCATTGAAAGCCTTTTTCAATAAAATATTGGAACGAATTCCATTGTTAAAATTTATGTATTCTGCCTTAAATGACCTTTTTTCAGCGTTTGTCGGGAAAGAAAAGAGATTCAATCAGCCTGTTTTGGTACTGGTAAATCCGGTCACCAATCTTGAAAAACTGGGTTTTATCACTGATGAAGATTTGAAAGAGCTGGCATTAAAGGATAAGGTTGCCGTATATTTTCCACACTCTTATAATTTCTCCGGTGAATTGTATATTGTACCAAAATCACAGGTTACACCGCTGGATATTGCACCGGGTGAACTGATGAAATATGTAGTATCAGCTGGCATCACGAGAATGGAAATCAATAACAAAACCAGATGATTTTTGCCGAATGGCCTTGTTCCAGATAAAATTCAAATGTTAAGCTGTCAATAATTTTGCCTTCACAATACTTAGTGCCTCTTCCAATTGGCTCTTGATGGTGTGGAATGTAGTATCGATTATGATCGCGTCGTCAGCTATTTTAAGCGGGCTGTCTTCCCTCGTGGAATCGATCAAATCCCTTTGTTCAAGGTTTTTCCTGACATCCTCAAAAGTAATGTCCAGGCCTTTACTCATCAGTTCTTCATATCTTCTCCGGGCCCGGATGTCCAGATCTGCGGTAACAAAAAGCTTGAGTGCAGCATCGGGAAAGACGACGGTACCTATATCTCTGCCGTCCATGATCACACCTGGAAAAGCATTGCCTGTTTTTCGCTGAATGTCTACCAGAAATCTCCTCACAATCGGAATCTTAGCTACCGGGCTCACCCATTGAGCAACTTCAGGCATTCTGATCAAGTCATCTACCGGTTGACCATCGAGCAACAATTGAAGAGAATCATGTGATTGGGTATAAGAGATGGTGGTTTGGAGAAGTATACTTTGCAAAGCAGCTTCATCATCGATGTTCACATTCGTTTGCAGACATTTGAGGGTGATCGCACGGTACATAGCTCCGGTATCAATATATGTATAATTGAGGGTATTGGCCAGATCTTTCGCCAGGGTTGATTTACCACAGGATGAATGACCGTCTATGGCGATGATGATTTTTTTCTCAGGCATTTTAGGCAAATGAATTCATAAATAAAAGTAATTGATGATCGACCCATGATCTGTCAAAGTCATTGGTGGCAAAGGTAACAATTTTCTTAATGGGCTCAAATTTTAATAAAAAGTCAGGTTTGTGATTGATAGGAATTATGTGGGCAAACTTGAGTTTTATCTACAAAGTTTTGAAACTGTCCGGAATGAGTTTTTGAAATAAAAAAGCCCTGCAAATCTGCAAGGCTTTTATTTCCGTTTGAGTAACTGATCAATACTCGTCTTCGTTGAATAAAAAGTCGTCTTTCCTTGGATAATCAGGCCAGATATCTTCGATTGATTCGTAGATCTCGCCTTCATCTTCCATTTCCTGTAAATTTTCTATTACTTCAAGTGGCGCACCTGAACGGATTACAAAGTCAATCAATTCATCTCTGGTTGCAGGCCAGGGAGCGTCTTCGAGGTGATGTGCTAATTCTAATGTCCAATACATAAAATGCAATTTATTGATAAATAAATGGAATAGATTTTATATTAAAATACTTTTCTTTTGTTTTTAGTTCAATTCAACCAAAATATTCTACAAGATCAACATGGCATCACCATACGTAAAAAACCTGTATTCTTCTTTGATCGCTTCCTGATAGGCATCCATCACCAGATCTACACCTGCAAACGCAGCGATCATAATGATCAGGCTGGATTTTGGTAGATGAAAATTGGTGATGATCGCATCGGGGATCTTGAAATCGTAAGGAGGATAAATGAATAAATTGGTCCATCCTTCAGCTTCTTTCAATCTGTTTTGGGAACTTACAGCTGATTCCATGGTTCTGATAGTGGTCGTTCCCACACCACAAACTTTAAACCCATTATCTTTTGTTTTGTTGACAAGCTCGGCAGTGGTTTCAGGGATCATAAAATATTCTGCATCCATTTTATGTTTGGACAGATCTTCCACGGCAATACTCCTGAATGTTCCGCTGCCTGTGTGCAAGGTAACAGTAGAAAAATTGATGCCTTTGACCTCCATTTTTTTGAGGAGGTTTTTGCTGAAGTGCAGTCCCGCAGTAGGTGCTGCTACAGCCCCGGTCACTTCGGCATAAATGGTCTGATACCTGTCAACATCCATTTCTTCTTCGGGTCTTCCGATGTATTTTGGCAATGGCGTGTGCCCCATATCATAAAGCATATGATAAAAATCTTCGTTTTCCATTTCTGAAAGGAAACGGATGGTCCTGCCTCTTGAAGTGGTGTTGTCAACAACTTCTGCTACGAGGGCATCGACTTTGCCATTGTATTCAAAATATAGTTTGTTCCCAACACGGATTTTCCTTGCCGGATCTACCAGAACGTCCCACAACCTGCTGCGATCGTTCAATTCCCTCAACAGAAAAACTTCAATTTTAGCACCTGTTTTTTCTTTCCTGCCATAAAGCCTTGCAGGAAAAACCTTTGTATTATTGGCTACGAAAGTATCACCTTCCACAAAGTAATCTATTACATCCCTGAACATCTTATGTTCGATTTTCCCACTGTCCCTGTGAATGACCATCAGTCTCGATTCATCACGTTCTTTTGCCGGATATTGTGCAATGAAATTCTTGGGTAAATCAAAATTAAACTTGGATAGTTTAGCTTTCATTCTTAAGACTTAATTTTTTTGCAAAAGTAAGAAATTAGTTAACATATAATAGCAATCTGTCTTTTTTGTTCTGTATTATGATTTTTTGACGATAAAATAACCCTTTTTATCTATTCTTATTTTATATGTAAGCTTTTTATCGTTTTTTTGGTCATTAGGAAACTTAACTGAAAATCTTCAGGAAATGTTTGGATCAAGCAATTTGAAAGTTTTTTTGACTTTAATTTGTATAACCGATCTGTGAATTATATGCTTTAAAGGTCATTATAAATGGATAACGGTCAGGAATTTCCGAATTATCGGGCGATTTTGAGCAAGATCTTTGCAAATTATTAATGAACGATTCATATTGTTCAGCAAACAAACTTGCTTGTAAAATAGTTCCGCGGACTTAATGAATTTCTAATAAAACAATTAAATATTTTAACTAAAATGATGATCTATTTCAATTTTTTTATTGATAGTATTCGACAAGCTTTTCATGAGCTTAAAACGAGCAAACTGCGCAGTTTCTTATCCTTGTTGGGTATAACGATCGGAATATTTTCCATCATTTCGGTTAAATCTGCTGTTGATTCATTGGAAGACAATATAAAAAACAGTTTTGCAAAGCTCGGAACTGATATCATATACATTGACAGGTTTCCATGGAATGAAGATCCGGGACAGAATTATTGGAAGTACATACGCAGGCCGGAGGTGTCGTATGAAGATTATGAGGCCATCACAGACAAGTCTAAACTGGCAAAAAGAGCTGCATTTGTTGGATTTTTGAGTGGAAAGACGATCAAATACAAGTCATCCAGTGTGGAAGGAATGTTTTTTATGGCACCTACTTTTGACTTTGCCGATATGATGGACATGGATTTTGAGCTTGGGAGGCATTTTACGCGTCTGGAGTACGAAACTGCTCAGGACAAGACCATTTTGGGCCATAATATCAGTAAAGAGCTTTTTGGAGATTTAGACCCGGTAGGTAAATATATCCATTTTTATGGACGGAAATTTCAGGTGGTCGGTGTATTGGCCAAGGAAGGAGAAGGAACCTTCAGGGTGATGCCATTCGATGATGTGGCGATTTTACCTTATAACAGTGCAAGGAAATTCATTGACTTTAAAGAGCCCAACATAACTGGAAAAATGCTTGCTGTTCAATCGCTTCCCGGAACGGATATAGAAGAATTGAGGGGAGAGCTCACCGGAATACTCAGGGCACACAGGAGGATCAAACCATTGGATACTGAGAATTTTTCAGTCAATGATGTGGGCATGTTCAATCAGATTCTGGAAAGTATTTTTCAGGTGATTGGGGTTGCAGGTTTTTTTATTGGTGTTTTTGCTCTTATTGTTGGTATGATCAGTATAGCAAATATTATGTTTGTCTCTGTTAAGGAGAGAACAAATATCATCGGTATCAAAAAAGCCATCGGTGCAAAAAGATGGATCATCCTGCTTGAATTTTTACTGGAAGCCATCGTGTTATGCCTGATTGGTGGATTGGCTGGTTTATTATTGGTTTTTGGACTGGCGAAAGGTATCAGTGCTTCGGGTTCTTTTGTGATGACATTGTCAGTAGGAAATATTTTCTGGGGTGTTTTCTGGAGCGTTTTTGTGGGTATTTTAGCCGGTTTACTTCCGGCCTTACAAGCATCCAGGATGGATCCTGTCGAAGCGATCAGACAATAATGGGCTAAACTACCCTTACCTAACCTGGACGAGCCAGAACCAAAGAAGAAATTGATTTAAGAACCCCTACGGGCAGGCTCATACGGGCAGGCAAAGGAACACCGATTAACGATTTCAGATCTTGTATTTCTATTCTAAAATCTAAAATCGTTAATCCTTTGCTTGCCCGTATTGGGGTTCGATATTCAGTGAGGCTTTAATTCTACATCAAATTTCTTTAAAGTTCTGCCAAAAAATACACGAATTCAATTTTTAAGACACTAAGTTTTTTGGGGGTAAGCCCCAAAAAAAGCCGCATTGCGGGAAGTTTGAACATAATTTTGGTTTAACCAACATCTGAAACGAACAACATGTTGGTTTGTTTTGGCTCTTAAGCGCCTAATTAGTGTCTGCAAGAAAACTCATAATTTTTTCGTCTTTGAAAAGAAAACTTCAAAAACAAGCTAACACAGTATTTGGCGTTTTCTTGCAAAGACTAATTAAAACAAAAAGAGCTTGCCCCGAATAGGAACAAGCTCTTTTATTTTTACGCTGAGCTATCACTTTTTCACCCTGTCTACAATAGACTTAAAGGTTTCAGGATGGTTCATCGCCAGATCTGCTAAAACTTTGCGGTTCAGATCGATATCGTTTACCTTCAGGAGATGCATGAATTGACTATATTTCAAATCATACATTCTGGTTGCGGCATTGATACGGGCTATCCACAGCCTTCTGAATGCGCGTTTTTTAGCTCTTCTGTCCCTGTAAGCATAAGCCCATGCTTTTTCAAGCGTGTTTTTTGCTACGGTAAAGACGTTTTTTCTGGCACCAAAAAATCCCCGGGTTGCTTTGAGGATCTTTTTCCTTCTTTTTCTGGATGCTACTGCATTTACTGACCTTGGCATAATCAAAAATTTTGTTCGCTGCAGGGATCCGTTTTGGATGCTTAAGCCTGCAACCTCGTTAAAAATTAGTTTAAATTCCCAACAAAAGCCTCATTCTTTTCTCTGTCGTTGGAGAAATAATGACTGCTGTACGCAGTCTGCGTTTAGCTTTGGTTGACTTCTTTCTCATCAGGTGAGAGTGAGACGAATGGAAGTGTTTTAACTTTCCAGTTGCCGTAACTTTGAACCTCTTCTTAGCACCTGAGTGTGTTTTAACCTTTGGCATAATTCACTTTTTTTTATAATAGCTCGCAAAGGTATACTTTTTTATAAAAACAGCAAAAATCAGCTGCATAGTTTTTATTTTTTTTATCGATTATTGGAATTTGGTTTCAGTTTGGGTGATCACAAAATACTTGAATTGTGGGATATTATGTTTGATTTGACTGCAATTTCCTTTCAACCGCATGCATGAGAAAAGTTCTGTCAGGATTCTAAATTGCCGTAAATAAAAAAGCTCCCGGTTTAAATGTTCCAGATGGCATGAAACTCATCTGAATCACTGAAAACCGGAAGCTCCGTTGCCGTCCAAAAAGCTGTCAGGAACAACCTCCTTTGACTTTTTTAGTTACTTTTTTGACTGGTTGCAATTGTTTTTGCATGCGCTCTGCGATTTGTTTTACATTCTGTGCCATGGTACTCCTGAATTGATACAGTTGTTGTTCTGATTTCGATGCAGTTGATTCAGGGATTTTGGCTTTAAATATAAGGGAATCAAACTGTTCAGCTGTTTCGTGGAGGACATATGTTTCTGCATCGCCTAAATTGGTTGCGATCACGTATGCTTTTTTTGCTGTTTGCGGATGATCTGCATAAAAAATGTTCGTTTTGTAATGTTGCTTAAAGTAATCTTCATACGACCTGTTCAACATGCTGTCAAAAGGTATATTGATGGCCAGGGGCAAATGGGATTTATTAAAACTTGATGAATCCCTAAGGTCTATCAGGTTGATATTGTAATAGTTGTTGGCAAGTTCCAAAACAAGTTTGTCAGACATGATCTCTTTAGCTTTTTCCTGCAATGCACTGTTATCGGCTTTGGCCAGCATTCTTTCATGACTGTTTGGAGTTAAAGCTACGATTGCAATGATCACAAATGGTAAAGCGGCAAAACCGCTGTAAGTCAAAACCTTGTTTTTTGAGTATGTGGGTTTGATGCCATGCAAATGATCCTGTATTTTTTGGGTAAAGAAAAATGCAGCGATGGCTACCGCTGTCATTATGATCGCGAATAATTCCTGTGACAATCCAAGAAATTTATCTATTCTGACCGGCCCCCAATTGTCTGCAAGGTAGACCTCTTCGAACACCGGGTAGGCTTCCATAAATATCAGAATTCCAAATAAAGAACCAACGATAAACCAGAAGGCGCCAATTTTCCCGGTTGCCAAAGCACATATACTTGTGCCGGGACAAAATCCGCCTATGATGAATCCGGCACCCATGATCCCGCCGCCGATCAAAGCAGCTCGGAGATAAGTCGGGTTGACGTAGATCATGTTTAAATCCAACAGGCCTAAATGTGCCAGAAGCACCACTCCAACCATGGCCGTGATGCCGGCGGTAAAAAATACTTTCAAAACGGTAAAATCATATCCGTAAAAAAGTCCGACCAGTTTTTTAGTTGTAGAAAAACCAGCCTGTTCCAAAACGAATCCAAACGCTATTCCGATTAAAAGTGCAATAACGAAATTGAATTCGCCTCCTATGATATCAGGTACTAATGGTCCCATATTTTATTTGTTTATCCAGAGTTTTCTAAAAAAATAAGCCAGCATATAGGCGGAGCCAAAAATGGCCAGCATCGTGATGATTCCGCCAAATGACATCACAGCCATACCGCTCAATGCAGAACCGCTGGTGCATCCCCGACCTAATTGAGAGCCGAAACCGAACAGAAGTCCTCCTGTGATGGAGGCGATGATGCGTACGGTATTGGTCACACCTTTGCCTTTTTCAAGTTTGAGGGCAACCCTGTCTGAAATGACTCCTGAAGCGAAGGCGCCAATAAAAACGCCTATGATTTCAAAAAACAACCAGTTTTTAAGGGGGCTGCCGGGATGTTCAGCTTCAGCTTCCTGATAATATCTGGTGTTGGCATAGTGTTCGGGGGCAACTGCCTTTACAGTTGCGGCTACCATACTTTTTGTTCCACCACTCGCACCAAGTCCGCGCCCGGTGATATAAATTGTGTTTAAGAGAACCAGACCCAGCAGAAACCCGGCCAGGTAAGGATTCATAAATGCTTTTGCACGCATAATATTGGTTTTAAATTTTTTCAGTTAGATTGTCAGTATCGTCCGAATCCGGGGTAGTTGTACTTTCATCCCCGGGTGTTTCAGTCTCTATCTCTTCGTAACCTGTGATCATTGCTTTTATATTCGAAGTATAAGTATGTCCCGTAGTCGTCATGTAAACATGCACAACCAGAAAAACTATCAACAGAAATGCTCCGAATGTGTGCCATACTGCTATGGATTCAAGTTTGAAGTGACTGATCATGACCACATTGTTCACGTCAATGGTTTTATAAAACATATACAACAATCCGGTGATCACGACGATAGGGATCATAAACAACTTAAATCCAAGGTAAATCAGCCTTTGAAGCGGATTGAGTTTTTGCAGGGCTGTTTTTTCAGTTGGATGTGGTTCTCCTTTAAACATCCCGTAAGAATAAAACCGGATTTGTGCAATCAGGTTTTTTTGGGTTGGAATGTATTGTCGCCATGCATCAAAAGCAAGGTGCCAGAAAATTGCAAAAATGATCAAAATAATGAGTCCGATGGAAGCATCCCGGTGAAATTCAACCGCTTTTTCGAAACCGAATATGTTGATGGAATCATGAATTTCAAATCCTGTGATGGCCAGGAAAATAATCAGGGCTGCCTGAGCCCAATGCCAGAATCTTTCAAATCTTTTGTATATATATACTTTATTGGTCGATTTCATTTCTAAGCTTTTTTTTTATTTTTTTTAATTAAAGCCAAATTTTTTCGCAGCAAAATGTTTTAATGGTAAATAACACCAATAGGTGTCTTCCAAAACTGCAAGCTGCATTACATTTCATGATAGTTAATAACTTTTGCTTCGATTTTTTTCTGTCTCCAAGCGGTGAAAATGCGGATGGTATTATGGATCAACACACCTGCAACTGAAAGTATGATCAGCCATTTTCCTATAGTATCCAACAGTGTGTTCCTGTCACGTCCCGGCATATAAAAACCTGTGAGTTTTGCCAGCCTGCCATCATGCCGTGTGTGACATTCCGAACAGGACAGCGATTGTTCTTTGGGCGCAACCATGTGGTTAACCGGCCAATACATGACAGTCTGGACGAAATCATATTCGCCACTAAATGGCAATCCCAATCTGTTCATGCCTGCCAACGCAGCAGTGTTCCAGTCAAAATCCTCCCAAAAAGCGCTGTCTCCCTTTTCGGGCGCATATAATTTAGGGACGATCAGGTAATTATATTTTGTATCGTAAATCTGATCTCCTGTATTGATTTTAACAGGAATGATCTTGGAGTTTAAATCCTCATGTGAGCCATTCAGTGAATTGATTTTTACAGGAATGGAACTGATCGTATCGCCAACAAGATAATGACCCGAAGTTCCATTGAACCAAACATAATCCGGTTGAATATTCTTTTTCCAAACAAAAGATCCTTTTATCGACATATAATTATGATTGCCCATAGAATCTTCTGTTTCATATGCTTTGCCATCTTTTAGTTTTCCTGCTTCGGACCATTTCCAATCCATTTTAGTAGCATTGACCTTGGCATATATAGGTATATGACAGGCTTGACAGGATACTCTGACAGTGTGTGTATTGAGCATTTCGTTGAGGTGTGGAGTAGAAGTATGACAGTCTTCGCAGTAGGCACGATTGAAATGGTCAGAGGAAACAGAATAAAGTTTTCCTTTGATCTGATGATTTTCAGCTGTATGACAATCTACACATTCCAGGTTGATACCGTCAGCTGCCATGTGGACATCGACATCCCGGGTTGTGTTCAATTGTGCTTCCTCCAGATCTCCGTGCTTGACATTGTTACCGCCTCCACTGTAAAAATGGCATGAACCACAATTGCTTTTCAATGGCAATCCAACGCTTTGAGCAACTTCTTTCAGGTTGACCGTTCTGTCCGGATATCCGGTCATAGAGGCTCCTTTCATATACGTCTCACTGTTGTCATGGCAGACCATACAGTCAACATTGTTTTGATTGGAATAATTGTAATTGTCATTATTGAACATGCCGAAGCCAATATGACATTTGGCACATGCCTGTTCATTGGTTTTGGCTCCAATACAATAATTGTTGACTACATTTTTTTTGCCCAAAAATTCAATTCCATGTCCTTCAATATAACCGGCTCTTTCCCAATTCCAATGTGCAGAAGCCATGATTTCTCTATGTGTTTCTGTGTGACAGGAATTGCAGGCACGGGTCACATCCTGAGGAGTTTTAAATTCTTTCTGCAATGCAGGCAATTTGCTGTGATCTACTGAGGCAACCGGTTTGACCGCATATTTTTGCTTCAGTTTTTCCTGCTCCAGATTGACCACTTCATCCGGTTTGAGGACGTTGATCAATATCAGGAGTAGCAAGTTGGCGCCGATAATGATTAAAATAGCATTTTTCATGAGTATATTTTCTAAAACATTTAGTAGTTTATAAAAAGTTTTTGGTGAATTGAACCAGACTCAATCATTATTAAGCTGGGCAAGACTGATCAGTTCATCCTGTCCAAAACGATTGCAACCGGCACATTTAAGATGATTTTCAATCCCTTCGATCAACTTATGGCATTTTTGACATTTGAACCAATCTTTGTCAAATTTGTAATTTCCGCCTTCAATGATGATGGATCTGCCTTCGACAAAAGCCTGTGCGATTTTTCTGAGCGCTTTATTGTAAATTCTTGTCAGAGTTGGCCTGGATATATCCATACTGACCGCTGCATCCTCTTGTGAAAGATTGTCGTAATTAACCAGCTTGATGCTTTCAAATTCATCAAAATGCAGCAATACCTTCTCCGAATTGCATAATGCGATACCAAAAGGTTGAAAACCATGCATTTTTGGTGGATGGATAACTTTTCTTTTTTTTCTCGGACGTGGCATATTTCAACATTAAAACTTTACTAAATAACATTGCAAGCCTTTTGCTTAAATACCAAACCATCAATATGTTCTGCATTCAGAATCCTGGATATGTGGCGAAATAATAGCGCGAAAGTAATGAACGTGCGTTCATTATTCAAAGGTTTTCTTTTCTTAATCCTGAGTTTAGACAGTTTATATATTAAGTCAAAGGCCCTTAAAACGGATCTGCAATTTTATATATTTATCGTATCTATCAGTAATGCAATAGTTTGTGACGGGAAAATGGCAATAATTTGTTTTTTGTATAAATAAGTAGATGAAGATCAACGGGTAATGACCTTAAGTTGAAAATCGAAATAACGTTGCAATCGGTTAGTATTGTGATCCGGAGTTTACCGCTTTACACATGGTTTACCTTAATACAATTTTTTCTGTATTTTCGGTAGCAGGGTTAATTTTTACCTGAATTAAAAAAAATTAACTCGGTTTATTTCAAAAATTGTGGTTCAAACTATGTGCAATTGTTTGGAAAGCAAGCTGATCACCTTTTTGATGGTATGCATGAAGAGTACGATTTCCTGTTCAGTAATGGAATGGTCTTTAAAGGAATTTATTAATTTATCCGGGATCTCAACCGCTTGAGATTGGAGGAGCTCACCTTTTTCTGTAAGCCGGATGATGACGCTGCGTTCATCTGTTTCGGACCGCATTCTGCTGATCAGTTTTTTTTGTTCCAGGCGTTTCAATAATGGGGTGAGTGTATTGGATTCGAGCAACAGTCGGTTGCCGATTTGGTTGACTGTCTGCACTTGATGTTCCCACATGACCAGCATGACGAGGTACTGTGGATAAGTCAGATCCAATTCTTTTAGAAACGGACCATATATTTGTGTCGTAAGCCTGGATGCAGCATACAAAGGGAAACACAGCTGGTTTTGAAGGTGCAATTTTGCGAATTGTTCTTCCATTTTATAAAATGCTTTTAATGTAATTTTCCATTTTTGCAGGCGTAACATTGGGTCCAAAACGTTTGACAGGCTTCCCTTTTTTATCGATTACAAATTTGGTAAAATTCCATTTGATGCTGCTTCCCAGCAAGGTTCCCAAATGTGCTTTCAAGTATTTAAAAACAGGATGTGCGTTTTTGCCATTCACTTCGATTTTTTCAAAAAGCGGAAAACTGACACCATAGTTTAACTGGCAAAAAGATTCAATTTCTTTGGAATCTGCTTTTTCCTGGTTGGCAAATTGATTGCATGGAAAACCAAGGATCACCAATCCCTGATCCTTGTATCTTCGATAAAGTTGCTCCAGACCTACATATTGTGGTGTAAATCCGCATTTACTGGCCGTATTTACTACAATGAGTGTTTTTTCCTTGAATTGTTCCATGGAGATTTTTGCGCCATTGATCAGATTTGCTTCGAGGTTAAAAAAGTCAATATCTTCCGGCTTAGTTTTATTGAATAAATGCTTCAAAGCGCCGGTTGACCATAAGGCCCAAAGTATGAGAACAGGCTGGAAAAAAAGCCTGATCAGTCTTTTCATGTCAGTATCCAATCCAAAAGCCGAAATGCCATTGGTGTATTGCGATATATTGCCCGGAAAAATCAATATGTAAAAAATAGCCAGGGAAATACCAGCCAGAACCATCTTCTTTGTCAGGAAAATCACTGCCAATCCAAGAATGATTTCCACAATTCCGGAAGAAACCACGATGAAATCCATCCATCCAGGATCATTCGGCAGCCAGTCAGGAACCTGCGCCTGAAATTCTGCCCGTTGAAAGGTTAAATGGCCGGTTCCTGCTAAAACCATGAATAATCCCAACAGAATTCTGAATATCTTTTGAATATTGTTTGTTTTCATTTATTTTTTTTTTGAAAGTCAGTTTTTGACCGATAAAATATCTTATAAGATTAAATCGTTTGCGATGCAAATATACGATAGTTTATCACTATTGACCGACAAAAATTACAAGATTTCTCGCTCCGCTCGAAATGACAGGGCTTTCAGGGGTTTAAGGTGAGAAGGGGGTATGCGGCGGCATTGCCGCCGCATACCCCCTTCTCATATAACTAACTGTCTGTCATTCCCGATGCTCATGCGATTCGGTAGGGACAATCCCCGATGCTCATCCAATTCGATCGGGACACGTCCGAACGAAGTGAGGAATCTCGAACACATAATTCTAACCTTTAGAATTTTTGTCGGTCAGTAGTGATAGTTTATGTGAAAACAAAAAAAATCCGAATTTTTTGCTTTTAATACTAACCAGGATTTTTTTTGGGTCTATGGTAAAAGAATGAAATTGAGATTTGTATAGTTTTTAAGTCTTTTAATCTTTAACCAATTTAGCCCATGATATACCTACTGTCAAAACTTCAATTTATTCTGCAACTTACTTCTTTTTTGCGGAAAGTTCTATCAAAACCTATTGATTAAAAGGCTAATAAGCTAAGTTTTTTGGGGGTAAGCCCAAAAAAAGCCGCTATGCGGGAAGTTTGAACAGAATTTTGGTTTAACCAACATCTGAAACGAACATCATGTTGGTTAGTTCTGGCTCTTAAGCGCCTAAACACCAAAATAACTACTTAAATGACTCCTAAACTGAAATGGCCATTTTATGCGTTTAAATTCATTCATCAATAAAGCTGGCTGAAAATATAGAACGTGACAAAATGGACTTTTTGGAAGGTAATCAAGGCTTCAAAACCGGATTTTTACCTTGTCACAAATTGACTGTATACCAAATTTAATTTTTTTCCAATTCAATTTCTTTATGAAAATTTCAATGGAGATCATCCTGTATCCTCATTAAATTTGAGGCTTTGGTACCTTTTTATTTGTGGTGCAAATTCAGATAAATGATCAGGATGCCCAACAAAATTAGCAAAATCTGGCTGAGAGAAGCCTTCAGGGAAGTTTTTCTGTGCATCTCCGGTATCAGATCAGCCAAAGCTATATAAAGAAAACTTGCAGCTGAAAATGACAGGGCGTATGGAATCAATGACTTCATCGTATCCAGCATGAAATATGCTGCCAGCCCTGCAACAATGGCAGTTGCACTACTTAACAGGTTGAAAATGAAAGCTTTTTTCCGGCTGTATCCACTTTTGATCAGTATGCCAAAATCACCCAATTCCTGTGGAATTTCGTGCAGTACAACTGAAATGGCAACGAATATTCCCAATTCGGTCGAGGTCATGAAAGATGCTGTGATCACAATTCCGTCGATCGCATTGTGGAAAGCATCTCCGAAAAGTATGATGGGCGCACTGGCATGGTTGTGTCTTTCGCAATTTTTATTGCGACAGGTTCTCCAAAGTATGAATTTCTCAAGCAAAAAGAACAATAGAATTCCAAATAAAATTCCGTTGAGGATAATTTTGGGATCCGCCATGCTGATGGCTTTTGGAATCATACCCAGAAAGGCTGCACCCAGCAATGTTCCTCCTGCAAGGTACATCAGGTAAGTAGAGAGTTTTTCCAGTTTTTGGTCATTTAGTAGTAACATTAAACCTGCCAGGGCAGCACTCCCGACTGACCCTAATACTAATGCAATAAGAATATAAAAAATTTCCATATTGGTCTGGTTTTAATCAAATACTATTCAATAAGCACAATTGTAGAAACCTGATGTAAGGTATATGATAAATCCTGAATTTCCAAAAAAAAACACAGAGTGTTGTGCTTATGATAGTGACGGTTTGTATTTGAAAATTAATGCATTGATTTGTTATCAGTTTGCTTAAACCCGGATGTTCAATAAATCCTTAGAATCAGAAACGTTTTTCCGACTTCGGCTTATCGCCAACTTTTTGAAAAGCATTTTTCAAGTGTTTTCAAAATATTTGAACATATTCCCATCCGTATTTATTCGCTTTTTTTCCTGTAATGCAGGATAGCAAATATGGCCATTGTAATGAATGGAATGGTGGAAAGTATGATTTTGAAATTCGTGGACAACAAACCGATTATGAATATAAAAACAAGTAACAAACTCAGGCTTCCTATGCCGATATAACTGAGGATCTTTGATGGTTTTGACTGAAAAAGCGTGATCAAAAGTATTAATTGCCCTGCAAATGGCAATAAAGTAAAAGGATGTATGACAGATGCCGGATCAGTGAATATCTTTGGAAAAAGCTGAGCTTCTGCCTGGAATAAAAAAGTATGATTGTCACCGCTCCATTCGATGTATCCCAAAAGTGAAGTGATGATCAATAATAAATTGAGAATTTTACTTTTCATCTGCTTATAATGTTACCAAAATTTAATCATGAGATTTTTAAAAACAAGTTAAATTGCTGTCATCCATGGTGAAACAACCCATTATCATCCCGATTCCTATTTGTACTCAAGTATTTCCGTAACCTCTTCAATAAATTCCATGGCTTTCGATTCAATTTGCCTGATGAGCATTATCAAATCACTAAAATCGGGATTTTCTGCCAAAACTTCATAAATGATGGTAAAGTTTTCATCCGGCGTTTCCGGGATCCGGTATTTTTTCCAGTCACTGCCTTTAAAAATCGACCAGTAATGCCGCTGAATTTGCCTGTTTTGTCCACCAAGGCTGATACCGAAACGCATGTCCTGATGTATGAAAACGAGGGCAAATTTCAATTTGAGATGCCGGATGCGGTTTGGAACGATCGGGAAATATGTGTAATCCATGTATCCTTTGGAAATATTGCCGATGATGTAGTCGTCGCCATATTTTTTTAATAAATAGTTTCGCAGATCCATAATGAAATTCATCAGTCCCTGGTAGGCTTTTTGGATATGGCCCAAATCGATCTGTTCCTTATAAAACTTCATGTATTGGTTCAAATCCAACGTTTTGTCAGCTGTGAATATCTGTGACACATCAAAAGCTGTGATAGCTTTGCGTTGCGCATCAGTTGGTTCAATGGGTATACAAATATCTGTAATGATTTTACCTGCAGGATGTGTCCCCGGGTCATTATGATACATTTCGAAATATTCTCCTTCCCGGAAGGTGCAATTGTTTTGATCAACCCATTCGATCATAAGATCCCATGCCTGTTTGAAAGCTGATCCCGGATGCAATTCAAATCGACCTACTGCATAGAACCCTTCTTCGATGCTCAGACCAATAATTTCGCCCTCTTCTTTCATTTCTTTATCAATCGTAATACAGGCACTGATCCGATAATTCTGTGTTTCGGTGATTTCCGGGTGATCGTGGTATATTGTCAACGCTTTGATGGGATTGGAATTTATGATTCCTTTTTTATTTGCCCAAAGAAAAAGCTTGTCAAATTTTTTTTGAATAGTTTCCGGTTCACCTGTTTGCAGGATCCCGGCAAGCCAAATTTTTGGCATCGATTTTATTTCTATGTGTGTTTGCATTGGTGAGTTTTTGATATCGATTTCACGGGAGTTCACGTTTTTATTTTGTTTCACGATCCTGTTTTTAAGAGGGTGTGCTTTGTTGGAGTTTCAAAATTGAAGTTGTTTAAAAATCAAATTGATGTTTATTTTATCGGAATTTGGCATATCTAAGATATAAACTTTAAAAATGGTTAAAATTTCTCACAAGGACCAACTAATAAATTTTGGTAGGTATTTGATGTCATTGTTATAAATCGGTAATTTATGTTCTTAAATTATTTTTCATTTTGATTCTGGCTTGTAACGGCCAGGTTTTCAGTGGATTCAAGCCTTGATCCCAAGTTTTCATGCCATGCCTGGCTCGGTCTTGAAGAAGGGTATCCATTTTCTATGCGGTATTTTTTTCTTTCTGCTGTAAAATCCCACCAGTTTTTGGATGTGTCCTGTGTTTTTGCATAATGAACTATCAGCCTGAACTGGTCTTCCACACAAGGATCAATCCAGTAAGTTTTTTTCTGTTCATAATCGTCTGTCAATTGGGCTCCATCTTTGTCTTTCAGTGCTTCAAACGAAAAATATCCCAAAAACACGAGATCTTCAGCGAATTTGATCCCGATGGAAGGTACGGTTTGAAAAAGTGCCAGGGCATGAATTTCGGCTGCTCTTTCAGCGGGAACATCGAGCAATAATTCAAGTTCGCCAGGGTCAAATTCGAGGATGTTGGTTATCCGGATTTTGTGTTTTTTGAGGCAAGTTTTTTCATGCGCTGTTAGTGGTATTTTGATATTTTTTTTGGGTTTCATTTATTAATCCTTGTTAGTTTTCCTGTGTATTTCTTCCAATAACAAAGGTAATCACTACGCTTTCATAGTTTGAAAAATGATGTAATTTTTAGAATGGTAAATCCATTTTTTTGCTTCAAAAGTTTTAAAAATTCTCTGTTTCCTTCTGCTTTTAAATTGTCTAAAAAATCAATAGTCTGTAAATAGTTTTTCTATCAAAAAATTACAAACGAGATCCTATCTTTTATCAAAAAAAATGGAAGACTAATGTTGATTTTCCCGAAAAAGTAAACGGTCTATCCGATCAAAAGTCCATTTTCCACAGGCTGATCAGTTGTCAACAGTGTGACCTCATCATGATTCACAGCTCCGAGGATCAGACATTCACTCTGGAAATGAGCAATTTGTTTGGGTGGGAAATTCAGGACTGCAACCACCTGTTTGCCAATGAGTTCTTCAGGCATATAAAGTTTTGTCAATTGGGCAGATGATTTTTTTATTCCGTATGGACCAAAGTCAATCTCCAGTTTATAGGCGGGTTTTCTTGCTTCCCGAAAAATTTCTGCACGGATGATGGTGCCAACCCGAATTTCAATTTTGGCAAAATCGTCCCATTTGATTAGTTTATTTGAATGCTCCATATGATATTATATTATTACAGATGAAATATATGTATTATTTTTATAATACCTACTAGTGGATTAAATCATAGTAATTTAATCATATATATTTAAAACTAAGAAAATCAATTATATAGATAAGGTTCATTGTTTTTGATCAACTGCCTGATATTGGACATTACCTTTTTCATATATTTTTTCCAGTATAAGTGTCCAAAAAGCCAGTTGAGCGGATACATCCAACCGACAGAAGCGTATAAGGTATACGTATATTCAATGAATATTTTATGATCTTCCAGCGGGGTAGTTTTCCATTCACCCACAAATTTGTAAAAGCCAAGCATCCAGGCTTGAAAATCGCTGACTTCAATTTTCCAATATTGATTTTCAATTCTTTCCAATACCTTGTCTACCGAAGCAAACCCTCCTTTTTGAGTAAGAGAATCAGCCGCGAACACTTTTTTAGTGTAACCCGGGCGATCCCAGTTGGAGTCATCGGTACAATGAGTTATTTTGGGCATGATACCAAAGCCTGTATGAACTTTGGATACATCACAAAGCATCGGGGTTTTAAATGCTCTTTCCAAAGAACAATGGAAAATATCGGTTATTTTAACAGTTGTTTTCATTGAAGTTGTTTAAATATTGAAATTAGTTCAACCTGTTTAATCGTCGTAAATTTATTGAATGCGCTAACACATTTAAGTCTCCAAAACTGATGTCTTACATGCTATCTAAAAATCTTGCATGTTTTATCGATACAAAAGTCATTTTATTTCAACTGTTTCATGGCTTCAAAAACTAATCCGGCTACGGCTTTTGCGCCTTCTGTTTGGAAATGAGTATTGTCTGATTGGCCTTCAGGGTAAGCTTCGTAAATGTCAGGACCAAAATTCATAAAATAGTTTTGGGTGACAAAATCTTGTCCCTTTCCGGAGAAAAATTCCATGGAAAGTTGATTGAGATCTATGTAAAAAACACCCATTTCCTTTGCCAGCGACATTGCAGCCATAGGGTATTCGCCATGCACATTTTCCAGACACCCATCTTTCCAGGGATAATTCCTGCAGACCGGTGTTAATATGATCGGTATGGCTCCTTTTTCCCTTGTTTGGGTAACGAATAATCTCAAAAATTCCTTATATCCCTGTAAATTCACATAACGCTCTGGCTTGTCTTCAGCTGCGTCATTGTGGCCAAATTGCATCAGGACCAGATCACCTTCATGCAAATGTTCAGTTATGGTCCTCCATCTTCCTTCCTGGAAAAATGTTCGGGTGCTTCTTCCACCGCGTGCACGATTGTTGACGATCACACCATCAGCTTTAATAAGATGTCTGAAATCCTTCAAAGCATCCCGGGTAAAAAACTCAGGAAAAACCTGACCCCAACCGGCAACAGGGTAACGTGTTTTGTAATAATCCTTGCCTTCATCATAATTAGTGGCATAATTGGCTACCGTAGAATCACCAATGATATATATGGTGACTGGTTTTTTGTGCGGTGAAAACGCTGATAAGAACAGGATGGAAGTAAATAAAATGAAGGATTTTAAGCTTTTGAGCATGTTCAGATTTTTATTATCATTTTCATTCAATAATTAAGCAGACGAAATTCATTGATTTTTTTGATTTTTGTCTCATCAGTAAATATTTTTTTTAAAGAAACCGGTATTTTATTATTCCGTTTTATTTTGAATCAATGTTTTTGAATTTAATGGTCTGCGAATGGTAAGCGATTGTGTTGGAATTGAGGTATTTGGAACATGTAAAGTAAAAATATTTGTTATAAATAAGGTAATAGACCGAATTGGATTTTTTTCTGGAAAAGGAAACATTACATCCAAGAATCAGTTTAAAAAAAAACGTTCATAATTGAATTTGAATTAGCTTTTTTGGAAAAGGATATTAATTTCCACAACAAAAAGGTTTGGAAATTCTCCATGCCCGATCAACAATTATCCTTTTTTTTCTGGTTGAAATACCTGGATTTACAAAATATTGATTAGGTTTATCGGCTGAATGGTAATTGTTTTTGTATGAACCGAAAAGTAATCAACACATTATTCATTTTGATTTCTCTTGTTTCAAATAATTCTAAGCTCGTTGCACAAACTGACAAAGAAGAATTCAAAGAAAAGGTATTTAGTTATATTTGCGAAATGGAAATTATCCATCCACATATTGTGATGCAGCAAGCCATTATAGAAACGGGAGGATTCAGAGCTGAAAAACTTTTGGCTAAAAACAACCTTTTTGGATTCAAAAGGCAAGGGAAAGTCATCATTTTCAACCACTGGAAAGAGTCTGTTGAATTTTATAAAGAATGGCAGGCCAAGCGTTATACCAATCCTGATGAGGATTATTATGCATTCCTGAAACGGGTCCGCTACGCTACCAATCCAAGATATAAACAACATCTGAGAGGCACCGGTTTTACAAGATCATGCCTTGAAGTAGCTCCGGAAAAGCATGACGATTTCTTATTGGAAGAAAACAGGGATTCTACCATCTATGAAATTGTACCTGAACTCGAAAAGGTGCTCAATGATAAGGACAACCTGGTAGTATATACCGTCAAAAAAGGAGATACGCTGAGTCATATTGCCGTCAGGCACAAAACCTCCGTTTCTGAAATTAAAAAATTGAACGGAATGAGTTCTACCAAAATTAAACCTGGTCAAAAACTTAAGGTCAAAATGAATACTAAAAAATGATCGTAATTGTTTAGCTCAATAGTCTTTTAGTCTTAAGTCTGATAGCTAATGATTTATACCAAGGGTTAAAACCACTGATTCCAGAACAAATCAGGTGTCTTTTGCTCAATGTACTCGCTCAAATCCATGAGATTTACAGCCTAACAGACTAATTAGCTAACCACCTAAATAACTACGAATGATCAATAATTGAAAAAACTTCAATTAGTATTTACTAAAGTATTTCATTCAATTGATGGATAGCATCCAAACCAAAATTACCTTTCTCATCCAACCGGATGGTGCATAATTCATTTACCCGATCATGCTCTAAAAAAAGATAATAACCTTGCTCTACCGCTTCATGGAAAAATAATTCTTTCTCTGCCAATGTCTGCAAAGGCCTGATATCATAACTCATTACATAGGGCATTCGGATATGTGCAGTCGATGGCAACAAATCAGCCATGAACACTACTGAGCGCCCGTCAGGCAGTGGGATCACAGGAAGCATCATCGCTTCAGTGTGCCCGTACATGAACTTTACCTTGATACCGCAGAACCAATCAATATCTTGTTCCGTATCAATAAATTTGAGGACGCCATGCTCCATCAGGGGAACAAAATTTTCTTTCAGAAAACTGGCTTTTTCCCTGTAATTTGGCCTTAATGCCCATTCATAATGTTCCCGGCTGGACCAATACATCGCATTGGGAAATTGTGGGTAATATTTTCCATGTTCATCCATGGCTACAGCACCACCCAAATGATCAAAATGAAAATGCGTCAGAAACACATCTGTGATATCTTCAGGGCGAAATCCTTTATTTGCCAGAGAACTCAATAAATCTGTATCACCATGGGGTTCAAAATGAGACATAAATTTTTCATCCTGCTTTGTACCCATACCTGTATCTATCAAAATCCTTCTTTCTGCTGTCTCCACCAGTAAACATCGCATCGACCAGGTACACATATTGTTTTCATCCGGAGGATTGAGCTTTTTCCATAGCTGTTTTGGAACTACGCCAAACATCGCTCCGCCATCTAATTTGAATTTCCCGGTATCTATTACATGAAGTTTCATAACAAATCAAAGTTTTGCCTGCTGGAATTTTTTTTATATGTTCAATTAATAAAGTAACAGCTTCCAAAATTGTTCATTTAGGATAAAAATATCTTATTATCCGTTTAAATCAATTCCCGGGAGTTGAGTTCGCCACAAAAAATGTTGTATCAACTTGCATTTCCTCCGAATCCTATTGTATGTTTTGGCTTCTGCTGATTTTTAAACAATTGAACCATTTTCAACACTGTAATGGCAGCTTCCACACCTTTGTTTCCATGTTTTCCACCTGCTCTGTCTTCGGCTTGTTCCATGTTTTCAGTCGTCAGGACACCAAAAATAACGGGCTTATGTGAAGCAAGTGACAGATTGGTAAGACCATTCGAGACCGCAGAATTGATGTATTCATCATGCCGTGTATCTCCCTTGATAACACAACCCAGACAAATTACTCCGTCGATCTTTGTGGTTCTTAGCAAAAGGTCTGCACCTGAAGTCAATTCGAAGGTGCCCGGCACCCGAATAACATGAACATTGGCATCAGAAATGCCTTCTGATGCCAATGTTTGTAAAGCGCCTTCGAGCAATATGTCAACTACTTCTGCATTCCATTCAGCAGCTACGATGCCGATACTCATTTCTGACACATCTTCCAAAGCTTTTTTGGTATATGCAGAAAGGTTTTTTTTCTTTTCTGTCATATCGTATTATTTGGATTTAACC
>Ga0209573_1001898_pt1 | contig 29299 bp, 23 predicted proteins | sample TNRBio252014_DNA_FD_185870 | JGI IMG/M metagenome (GOLD analysis project Ga0209573, IMG submission 185870) | Wastewater treatment Type I Accumulibacter community from EBPR Bioreactor in Madison, WI, USA - TNR Reactor_6/25/2014_ DNA (SPAdes)... | ecosystem: Engineered > Bioreactor > EBPR >...
GGTCCGCGCCAAGCGGCACGGCAGGGGGCGAGGCAGAGATCATAACCGCTATCCAAACGACTACTTCGCTGAGAGGGGGCTGACATCCTTGATAAACGTCACGCACCCGACAGCCTGAAACCTGACACAAGTGAACCAACACTGTCAGCACTCATCAATCGGAGAGCCGGATGCGGGAAACCCGCCAGTCCGGTTCGGAGGGAGGGGCGGCGCAAACCAATGCGCCGTTCCTACCCCTATCAGGAGAGTGCGGCTCCGCCGGTGGGGAGGTGGCCGGCCGGGAGGCCAGCGCTCCCAGGAGAGTGCGGCTTCGCCGGTGGGGAGGTGGCCGGCCGGGAGGCCAGCGCTCCCAGGAGAGTGCGGCTTCGCCGATGGGGAAGTGGCCGGCCGGGAGGCCCGCGCTCCCAGGAGAGTGCGGCTCCGCCGGTGGGGAAGTGGCCGGGCGGGAGGCTAGCGCTTCCAGGAGAGTGCGGCTTCGCCGGTGGGGAGGTGGCCGGCCGGGAGGCCAGCGCTCCCAGGGGCGCTTCCAGGGGGCGCCTATGCTAGGAGGCGGTGGGCTTCGCGGAGCAGGTCCTCGGTGGTTTCCCAGTCGATGCAGGCGTCGGTGATGGACTGGCCGCGCACGAGTTGATCCAGGGGCTGCGGGAATTTTTGATTGCCGCCGACGAGGTTGCTCTCCAGCATGGCTCCGATGATGGATGCTTCCCCAGCGACGCGCTGGCGGACGATCTCGCGGAAGACGTTGGGCATGCGGTTGTGATTTTTGGCGCAGTTGCCGTGGCTGGCATCAATCATGATGCAGGGCTTTAGCTTGGCGGCCTCGAGCGCGTCACGGGTCTCTGCGACGTTGTCTGCGCCGTAGTTTGGGCCGTCTTCGCCACCGCGGAGGATGATGTGGCAATCTGGATTCCCACTGGTAGTGACGGCAGAGGCGACGCCGTCATCGCTGACGCCGAGGAAGGTCTGGGGCTGCATGGCGGCCTTGATGGCGTTCACGGCGGGTTGGACGTGGCCAAAGGTGCCGTTCTTGAATCCGAGGGGCATGGACAGCCCTGAGGCCATCTGCCGGTGCGTCTGGCTCTCCGTCGTGCGTGCGCCGATGGCGGACCAGGAGATGAGGTCGGCGATGTATTGCGGCGTGATGGGATCGAGGAACTCTGTGGCCGTGGCGAGATTGAGGTCAATGACATCGCGCAAAATCCGCCGGGCTAGGTTCAGGCCGTCGGGGATATTGCAGGTGCCATCGAGGTCGGGGTCCATGATCAGGCCCTTCCAGCCGACGGTGGTGCGTGGCTTTTCAAAATAGACGCGCATGACAATGCAGAGGCGATCTTTGAGCTCGTGGGCGAGGGTGGCGAGCCTGCGGGCGTACTCCATGCCGGCTTCAGGATCATGAATGGAGCAGGGGCCAACAATGACGAGGAAACGATGGTCGTTGCCGAAAAGGATCTCGCGAATCTCCTGACGTGACTGGGCGATGAAGTCTGCCTGCGCCTCGGTGGGGGCGATTTCTGCGCACAGCGCCTTGGGGGATGGCAGGGGAGTATTGGAGGCGATGTTGAGATTGGTGACCTTATCCATAGCGGCGATTTTCGATTGGGGGCCTCCACGGTGGCGCATTCTGGCCTAGGATGCAAAATCTTTGGACAGTTGACCGAAAGCAGCGCAAGCCTTGCGTATTCAAACACCATGAAGGGGGATTACCTGCTCATCGACGTCGGCAATGGACGCACCAAGCTGGGGCTGGCCACACGCGAAGGCGTGCTGGACCGGCGGGAACTGCCAACGCGGGAGGTATCCCCAGAGAACATCCAGTCCGCTGCGCGCGGCTGGCACTTTTACCGTCCGGCCCTCTGTAGCGTCGTCCCCAAGGCGGTCCCTGCCTTCCGGAGTGTGTATGGCGGGGATCTGCTGGAGCTGACCTGCAAGACGCCGATGGGCATCGGGATTCGCTATCCGCGCCCCGAGACCATCGGGCCAGATCGGCTGGCGAATGCCGTGGCGCTGCTGCACCTGCACGGTGCGCCGGGGGTGGTGATCGATTTTGGTACGGCGGTGACTTTTGATGTTCTGTCTGCCGACAAAAACTACGTCGGCGGAGTCATCGCCCCAGGGCTGCGATTGATGACGGACTACCTGCACGAGCGCACGGCTCTGCTGCCACGGGTCGATCTGCGTGAGCCGGATGTGGCCATCGGGCAATCGACTGAGGGCGCGATCCTGGCGGGGGCAGCGATCGGGTATCGCGGGATGATTCGCGGTATTCTGGATGCCCTGCGCAAGGAACTGGGATGTGGGGACGATCTAAAGGTGGTGGCGACGGGGGGCGATGCCGCCTGGATCGTGGCTGGGCTGGACGGGAATATCCCTTCCGATCCCGATCTGACGCTGCAAGGGCTGCGCATTGTGGCGAACCTGAATTCATGACGAACGGACGGAGTGTTTTACGATGAATGCGCTACCCTACCAAGATACCAAGCCAGTCGGCGCGGCTGGATTTTACACGGCCATCAATGCGACCTTTCGATTCATTCAGGGTCGCTTTGGAGGTGATGGATTGCGACGATATTGGGAGGACATCGGCACGCGATACTATCGCCCCGTCTCTGAGCAATGGACTGCGGGCGGACTACCCGCAGTGGCGAATTATTGGCGGGACTTCTTTGCGGCGGAGCCTGGCGCGGATGTCAGTGTGACAGAGGCAGCGGATCATGTGGAGGTGGAAGTGCGCACCTGCCCGATGATCGCCCATTTGCGCGAGCAATCGCGTGAAATCGTACCCTGCTTTTGCCAGCACTGTTATTTTGTGAGCGAAGCCATCGGCCGTCCGGCGGGCGTGACGGTGCGGGTCGAAGGTGGTGCGGGCTCCTGCCGTCAGCGCTTTTATTTGGCGGCGGTAGCGCCTGAGGCTCAAACCCTGGATGCCATCAAGGAGGTGCAGTCATGATCGGTTGTTACGACTTCTGCGGCCACTACGAGTGGACTTTTGAGTGGCTGCGCGAGATGGGCGGCGATGACCTGGTGAAGCAGTATTGGGACGAGGCGATCCATCAGGACTCCCAGCGTCATGCGGGCGAGATGATCGTGAACGAGGGCATCGAGGGGATGAAAAAGTACTGGGCGCACACGCTGGAGGAGGAGGCGGCGGGCTACGTCTGCACGGCCTCGGACAAGTTTTACCGCATCGACATGCATGCCTGTCCGTCCAAGGGATTCCTCATCAAGAACGGGCTGCAACAGTACCGCGACTATTGCGATCACTGCATTGGCTGGATCGGTCCTTTGATGAAACGGGCGGGATTTGTCATCGATCATCAGCACAATCACTGCGGTCAGTGCTGGTGGGAAATGCGCCGAGTGGAAGATGCCGCCGTGCCTGCGACCCATCCTGCGGATGACGTGAGATTACGCGCCGATTGGAAGATCCCGGGGGCAACGATCGATTCTTATGATCATGCAACCGATGTCGATCAAAAAGAAGTCATTCCTCCAGGGGCTTAGCGCCGCACTTTTGCTCACGGGCTCGTTGAGTTCTTGCGTGGCGGGGGGCTGGTCAAGGCTGCCAGCGATGCCTGAACCCAGCGGTGGCTTCATCGCTGCGGGGGTGGGGGACCATTTGATCATCGCAGGTGGCACGAATTGGCAGAATGACGTGAAGCAGTGGTTAACTACGACTCACGCACTGTCCGCCAAGACTCTGAAGTGGGACGACACGCCGACCTTTGCGCCGTGGCCCCTGTCTGCTCCTCTCGGCTACGCGGTATCGGGCGTCCATGACGGGAAGATGGTGTTTGCTGGGGGTTCCACCGGTGCGGCTCCATCTGCCTTGCTGGGGCGGGTGGCGTTCGGGGATGTGGCCACCACCGCCCTGCCGCTGAAGGCGGTGCTCGCGGCAGGCGGAGTCATTGGGGATGATTTGATCATCGTGGGTGGTTGCGATGATGCGGCGGAGCTGGCAGGGCTGCGGCGCACGGCCTTTGCGGTGAATCTTCGCGAGGGTGGCAGCATGCGCTCCCTGCCGGATTTCCCAGGGCCGGGGTTTGGGACGGCGGCCTCTGCTGTGGTGGGTGAGACGCTCTTTGTGTTTGGCGGTGCCAATTGGGACAAGGCAGCGGGTGCGGTGACGAATACCGACGTTGCCTATGCGTTTGAAAAGAGCAGCAACTCCTGGAGACGCTGCAAGAGCCTGCCCTGCGTCGTGCGCGGTATCTCTGCGGTGGCGCTGGATGCGGATACGATCTATCTGGGGGGCGGGTATCCTAGTGATGCCGTGGGCTTCACCAATGCGGCCTGGTGTTACCACATTAAAGCGGACCGCTACACACCTGCGCCGCCCTTGCCCTACGCGGCGATGGTCTCGCTGGTGGCGCATGACGGCTACGTCTATTGCCTGGGTGGCGAAGACAAAAAGAAGTCACGCACCGACAAGTGCTACCGGATCGCGGTGGCAGATTTGTTGGGCAAGGGTAGTTGAACGGAGTGGGTGGAAGTTAGGAAACCGCGACGCAGTGGATGCGTTGGATGCCTTCGACTTTCTCCAGCTTGGCGATGACCTCTGCGGATGGTGCGGAGTCCAGCGTCAGCAAGGTCAGCGCATTGCCGCAGCTCTTGTCGCGGCTGAGGGACATGTCTGCGATGTTGACGTTGTTTTCGCCAAGGATGGCGCTGTAGGTCGCGATCATGCCGGGGCGGTCGATGTTTTCGATGAGCAAGAGAGTGCCCTGTGGTTTGGCGTCGATGCGGCGGCCGTTGACCTTCACGATGCGTGGATCGCCCCCGAAGAAGGTGCCTGCGATGCTGGCGCTATCGGTGTCATTGCTGACCTTCACTTCGATCAGATCCTGGTATTCGGTCGGCTCGGGGATGCGGCTTTCGGTAAAGCGGATGCCGAGATTGTCTGCCACGCCGTTGGCGTTGATGTAGTTGACCTGCTCCTTACCCGTGGCGCGCTCCAGGAAGCCCTTCAGCACGGCGCGGGAAATGAGGGTGGTATCACCGCTGCCGACTTTACCGCTGTAGTTGATGCGGAGGACGTTTGAGCGTGCGGGCGAAATTTGGGAAATGAGGCGGCCTAGCAGTTCGCCGAAGTTGAGGAAGGGGCCGATGGCGGCGAGCGTCTGCGGGTCCACATTCGGCATGTTCACTGCGTTGACGACGGTGCCGTGCAGCAGGTTGGCCATGATGACCTCAGCGATCTCGATGCCGACGTTTTCCTGGGCTTCTTCGGTGGAGGCACCGAGGTGTGGGGTGAAGACCGTGTTGGGCGCGGAGAGCAGGGGATAGTCTGCGGGCGGTGGTTCCGTCTCGAAGACATCCAGCGCAGCCCCGGCGATGGTGCCATCGGTCAGCGCAGCGGCCAGTGCGGCGTCATCAATGAGGCCGCCACGGGCGCAGTTGATGATGCGGCAGGATTTTTTCAGACTGGCCAGACGCTTGGCATTGATCATGTGCTTCGTCTCCGGCGTCAGCGGCATGTGCATGGTGATGAAGTCTGCCTGCACGATGGCGGCATCCAGATCTTCGCAAAGTTCCACTCCCAGGCTCTCGGCGCGATTCTTGGAGAGGTAAGGATCATAGGCCACAACACGCATGCCAAAGGCCATGGCGCGCTTGGCGAACTCTGCGCCGATGCGGCCCATGCCCAGCACGACGAGCGTCTTGCCATACACTTCGGTGCCTTGGAAGCTCTTGCGATCCCACTTGCCACTGACGATCGTGGCGTGGGCCTGTGGCGTTTTGCGCGCCAGCGCCATCATGAGGGTGAAGGCCTGCTCTGCGGTGGAGATGGTATTGCCGCCGGGGGTATTCATCACGACGACGCCGCGCTTGCTGGCGACGCCGACATCGATGTTATCAACGCCGACCCCGGCGCGACCGACGACTTTCAGATTGGGGGCGGCCTCGATCACTTTGGCGGTGACCTTTGCCCCGCTGCGCACGATGATCGCGTGGGCATTGCGGGCGGCCTCGATCATGGCGTCCTCTGCCTTCAGGTTCATGTTGACCTCAACGGAGAAGGACGGCTCCGCCTTGAGGAGGTCAATGCCTTTGCTCGAGATGGGGTCGTTGTTGCCAGCGATGAGGATGTTGTATTTGGACATGATTGGAGTTTAGGAGGAAATTGGGGGGCGCAGACTAGCCACCTTTGACTTCTTCTCAACTGGCAAAACGTCCCACTTTTCTGGCTCCTGGCCGCAAACCTCTGCTCAAAAGGTCCGTTTTGGCTTGTTGCCATCGCAATTCAGGGCTCGACAGCAGCCCCTGGGTTCGATTATTACGGTATCCCGCCTTATGCCCCTGATTTCATCCATTTCCCCGCCACTCCTCGTCGCTGCCGAGGGTGGTTTTGGCATTTTGGACGGGGTTTTGATCGCGATCATCGCGATTGGTGGTGGACTGGGCTGGTGGTTGCACCAGAAAAAGATCGCCGAACTCCAAGCGGCTGCCACAGCGGAGGCGACTGCCGCTGCGCACAAAGCCGATGCGGACCGTCAGGCTGCTGCGGCCACGCACGCCGCGTCGGTCGCTGAATTTGCCGCGCATCGTGCCGCTGCGGAGTCTGCCCAGAACCAGGCGGTGGCGAGGATTGGCAGCCTGGAATCGGATTTGCGCCAGACGCAGGAGGTCGCCGCGCTGCTGCCGCCCGCTCAACTGCGGATCGGGGATCTGGAAAAGGCGCTGAATTCAGAGCGGGGTCACCTCGCGGCTATTGAGCAAACTTTGGCGACGGTAACGCGCCGCGCGGATGATCTGGATGCCAAGCTGCGGGATACGACGGACCGCTTTGAGAAGCACCGCGAGCAGGCAAATCAACGCGAGGCGGAACTCTCCAAAGAACTGGCGACGCGTGAGAAGGAATTCACTGCGGGTCGGGTGGAGGTGGATGAAGCCCGGGCAGAAGCGGCCCGTGCTATGGAGACCCTGGGGCAACTGCGCGAACAGTCGGAGAAGCGCATCGCCACCCTGCAACGAAATCTTTCGGCCGCAGAGGCGCGTGCATCGATGGTGCAGAAGGAGTTCATGAACGCGGTCGGCGTCACGGCGGAGCCTGCGGCACCAAGCAAAGACAGTGTGAATCGGGATGCGGATCGGCGCGTGCGCCAGCTCGAGGATTCGCTGAAGCAGGTGGAGGCAGAAGCGCGGAAGAAGGCCCGTGAAGATGGTTACAAGATCGCGGAACTGGAATTCCGCCTCTCCGAGGCGCAGGAGGCTGCTGCCAAGGTGAGTGAGATCGAGACATTGCGGGCTGAGGTGGAGCGATTGAAAAAGCAGTTGGGCGAATAAAATATTTCGCACACAAAAAGCAGAGGCGGTGTCGTTAAGGGAGTGAAGAACGAAACTGCGATGATCTCTGCTACGACCAGTTGGAAAGAGTGTTTTGAGCGCCTAGCGCCTCGTCTGGTGCTTTACGCTCGCCAGATCACGGGTTCGCTGGAAGACGCTGAAGATGTCGTTCAAATGGCTTTTGTGCGCTGGTGGAGGCGCTACCCAGACGGAGATGAATCCCAGGTGCCGCTCCTGTACGCAGCAGTGCGTACCATCGCGCTGGATCTGCGGCGCGGAGATCAGCGTCGCCAAAATCGCGAGCAAAACTCGGTGGAAGATGCCCCAGTCTTTTTTGATACCGTCCTAGAGGACAAAGAACGCGGTGCATTCGTCGAAGAAGCAATGCGCGAACTGCCACCGATGCAGAAGGAAGTGGTGACGCTGAAAATCTGGGGCGGACTGACTTTTGCGGAGATCGCCAGCATGTTGGGCGAGTCCATCAATACCATCACCTCACGCTATCGCTACGCGCTGACAGCCATGCAAAAACGCCTGGCCCATCTGCGCGAAGACTTGCTGAGCCCGCCTGCCACAGCGTTGCCAGCCTATTCAAAAACTGAACCGGAGATGTTGTCATGAAAAGGATCGAAGACGTTGAAGCCCTGATCTCGGATCTGCGCCCAGCGGCTGTATCCCGCTCGCTGCAGGATAAAGTCGCCGCAGATCTGGAGATGGATGCGCAGTGGATGAAGCCATCCACTGCGCCAATAAGCCGCGCTAAATCAAAGCTCTGGTGGCAGCCCATGACCTGGTCTGCCATCGGGGCAGCGGCCGCAGTCGTGGCTATGCTGGTGATGCCGGCACGCCAGGTGCCGCAGGCCGAATCGACGGCTCAATCCACTAAGGCGAGCGCTCCTGCGGCTCTCGATGCCAAGCGGATGATGTCCGTTTCCACCACTCGCGAGGTGCTGAGCGCGGAGGACCAAGGCATCCGTTACAATGCGCGGAACCAGCCTGAGCAGCATTTGAAGGTGCATGGCGTGGAGCGCCGCATCTGGATTGATCCCCGCGATGGTTCCCAGTACTTGATCGAGATCCCGATCGAAGACCGCATGGTCTTGCCCGCTGATTTCCAGTGATTCCCCCCCCAAGAACCTGAACCCAACCCCGTGCATGAAAACTAGATCCATCCTGACGGCCTGCCTCGCGGCAGGTGCGGTTTTGCCCTCAGCAGTGCTGTGGGCGCAGGAGGCGACTGCGCCGCCTGCCGAGGAGGTGAAGAAGCCCGAGGTGGCTGCCTCCAAGCCGGATCATCCCAAAGAGAAGACCCCGAAAAAGCACGACTCAAAAGCCGAGCAGCCTGTTGAATTGAAGCCTTTCGTGGGCGTCATGACTCGGGCCGTCGAACCGGAACTGCGGGCGCAGACAAAGCTGAAGGACGGCTTTGGACTTCTGGTGATTGAAGTGATGCCGGGCTCGCCTGCTAGCGAGGCGGGGATCAAGGTGCATGACATCCTGACACGCTTGGATGATCAGCAACTCGTGAACATGGAGCAGTTGATGACCTTGGTGCGCAGTCGCCAGAAAGGGGACAAGGTCTCCTTTACCCTGATCACTGGCGGTGAAGAAAAGACGGTCCCTGTGACTTTGGGTGAGCACGAGGTAGGTCCAGAAATGCCGCCGATGGGGCCGCACGGGCAGAACGGTTGGCCCGTGGCTCCGTATCACGAATGGGCCGTGCCGCCGCATGGCAATGGCGATGAAATGCGGGAGCGTATGGAACGCTTCCAAGATCGGATGCGCGCCTTTCAGGAACGGATGAAGGATTGGGTGAAAGGTGGCCGCAAAGGGGAGATGCCCAAGCCCCCGACCATGGACGGCGATGGCCCTCGTGGCATGGCACCGATCACGCCGAAGCCTGAACGCGAGGAGCGCGCCGAGTTGCGAGCGGAGAGCCACTCTGAGGCGCATTCTTCTGCCAATGTTCTGCGTCGCGATGAGACGGGCGAGTATCGCCTGCGTCGTGAAGATGGGAACTTGGTCTTCACTGCCAAGCCCAAGGATGGCAAGGAGCAGAGTTGGACTTTACATGGGGATCAGGATCGTGAGCAGATCCCCGAAGATCTTCGCGGTATGCTGAAGGAATTGGAGGAGATCCATTCGGATCTCCCGGCTCCGAAAGGCGACCGCAAGTGAGAGAGGACGGTAAGATCCTCTGGTCTCTGTTATAGAGGTGTGACAGAGATTACGATCTTACCAAAGTGCCCGCCGCCTTCTATGTGGCTGAAGGCGGCGGGTGCATCTTTAAAGGGAAAAACGGAATCAATCACGGGGCGCATCTGTGCGCTGGTCATCGTGGTCAGCATGTCCTGGAACATTGCACGGGAGCCCACGTAGATGCCGTCGAGACGGATACCTTTGCGCAGGATCTGAACGGTCTGGACATCGCCCGCAGTGCCTGTCAAAACGCCGATCAGGGCAATGTGACCGCCGAATCGCGTGGCTTTGATGGAGCGATTCAGGGTCTCGGGTCCGCCGATTTCGATCACGCGATCAACGCCCAATCCATCGGTCTGCGCGATGGCCCAATCGTCCCAGGCGGGATCTGTCTTGTAATTGTGCGTGGCGTGGGCGCCGAGATCGCGGAGTCGGGCACACTTTTCATCGCTGCTGGAGATGGCCAAAACGCGGGCACCAGCGTTGCGTGCAAATTGCAGCGCAAAGACGGAAACACCTCCACTGCCCAGGATCAGGACAGTCTCGCCCGCTGCCAATTGCCCCCGAACCATGAGCGCATCCCAGGCCGTGACAGCGGCGCAGGGTAGGGTGGCTGCCTCTTGCGTGCTGAGGTAATCAGGAATGCGCAAAAGGCTGTTGGCAGGGACGCAGGCTTCTTCACAGAGCAGACCGTTGACGGCTCCGCCAAGAGCGCGGGCGGAATGAAATTGGGTGAATCCGCCATCGAGCCAACTGGGCATGAACGGGACGACCACCCGATCCCCAATCTGCCAATCCGTGACGCCTTCTCCCAGTGCCATGACCTCACCCGCGCCATCGGAGCAGGGGATGCGTGGGATGGGACCGGTGACACCGCGAATCCCGGTCACATTCATGTAGTCGCGATAATTCAGCGAGACAGCGTGAATACGCAGGAGAACCTCGCCGGGGGCGGGCTTAGGTGAGGGGAGATCGACAAGTTGCAGGGCAGGGATGCCCTCGGTGCCGGTGATGTGCCAGGCTTTCACAGCAGATCAATACAAGGTCGTCTCTGAGGGCGCTGTCGTTTCCTCGATCTTGGTGGCATTGAGCACTGGGACGGTCTGGTCTCCATCCTTCTGGTAGCTCATGGTGCCAGTGACCTTGACCCAGGTCATGTCCTTGTATTCCGGTGCCTTCTTGCCAAAATCAACGGGCACCGAGTAAGGCCGGGCATCGGCAGCACAGCACTGAACGAGGAGGCGGAAAATGCGGATGCGTTTCCCATCGGCGTTATTGACCTTTTCAGGCAGGACTTGGGCGACCGTCTCGACGCTCTGGCCTGTCAGGACGCGCTGCACTTCGACATCGCCGCCAGTGTAATAGATCTCTGGCACGTCGAGGATGAAGTTGCCTTCTTTACTCTGTGGCACCTGGGCTTTGAGGTCCTCAAGGGTAAACGATCCGTAGCTTTGGGCGGTCTTGGCTGCATCGGGGCTGCTGCCACCCGATCCACCGCCGGACTTCATTTCTTCGCCTGGGGCAGGGGGCGCATTGGGATCTGTGGGGGTGGACTTGCCATCGGTGGTTGCGACAGTCGCGGGTGGTAGATCACCAGCAGCGACGGCAGGCTTTGCGCTGGGGGGCGCGGCGGTGCCAGATGCGGGATCGGTCTTGGCGACGGTGGTCGGTTGTGCCGCAGCGGGCGTGGCCGGGGTGTTGGTTTGCGGGGCTTTGTTCTTCAAGGAGTGCTGGGCGAGACCCGCCGCATCCACCACGTTGCTGTAGGCACCTTTTTTCTCGAGAAACGTGGAGCTGAAGGCATCGGGTGATTTAACGGCGGCATAGCTGATGGGTACCGCAAGGATGGCGAGGGCAAAGAACCGACCGAGGGGGCCGCTCTCCTCCAGAATGCCGTGGGCATGGGAGTGCCCATCGTCGTGGGCGTGGGAGTGATCGTGGCCACAGCAATCCCCATGGGCCTGATGCGCGTGGTCGTGTTTATGATCATGATCGTGATCATGCCCGCAGCAGCCACCTTCATGATGATGGTGATCGTGGTCGTCGTGACCGTGATCATGGTCGCAGCAATCAGCTTCATCGGCACCCATGGTGACGAGGTTAAAGAGTCCCAGAATGGCAAGTCCGATGCCGCCAATGAGAACCATAGGCTGAAAGATCCCCTGCTCCTGAAGATAGCTGGCGATGCGCCCGCTGGCGTAAAAGTACAGCATGACAGCGCTCCAGAGTAGGAGCAGCAGGACGCTAGTGAGGTGGGTGCCGATTCGCGACGTTTTCATGGTGGCGGTGAGGGTCGGATTAATAAGGTTTGAGATTCAGTGGCGCGAGGGCCGCCTTTACAAGGGCTGCCCAAGGTGTGCTGAGCAGGCCAACGACGATGAAAAGTGCAGCAGAAATACCAAAGACGAAGCGGCGGCGGAATACCGCAGAATACATGAAACTGAGCTTCACGTCTAGCATGGGACCAAAAACCAGGAAGGCTAACTTTGCGCCCACGGAAAAGGTCGCCATCGGTGCAGCGATGAAGGCGTCTGAGGTGCTGCACAGGGACAGCACGTAGGCCAGGATCATCATGGATGGAACGGCCAGCAGGTCATTGCCTGCGACACCCTGGATCGCGCTCTGGTTGACCTGGGTATTGAAAACGGCGGTGATCATCACGCCGATGGAGAAATACATCGCCGTGTCCAAGAAGTCGCGCATCGCCGTGCGCATGGCGTGAATGAGTTTGGCGTCAAACTTGAGCACTGCCTTTGGCTTGGCATCTGGGCCCGTTCCCTCAATGCCGGCGGCGACTTCGGGGCGCAGAATGTCTGCGGGTTTTTTGCGTAGCATCGCCAGTCCAAAAAGAACGGCAACGATGTATCCCAGGGAGATGCGGGCCACCATCATGGTGACGTTGGCGGAGTCAAAGGGAGCATTGGGCTCGCCTGCCTTGAAGTTATTGAAGGCGGTCAGCGTGCTCATGATGACGATCGGGTTAATGATCGGCGCAGACAGCAGGTAAGTCATCGCACAAGAAATCGGCAGACCCTTTTGCACCAAACGACGCACCACTGGCACGACCGCACATTCGCAGACGGGGAAGACGAGTCCCAAAAATCCGGCCATCAGGGTCGAAAGGATTTTGTTCTTTGGTAGGACTCGATCCAGCAACTGGGCTGGGAGGAATGCGTCGATGAACCCAGAAAGAATTGTCCCAACGAGAATGTAAGGCGCACCTTCGAAGAGGATGCTGAGGAAGGCGTAGATGATGTCTCCGAATGGAGTGGGATCTGGCAAGGCGGCAAGGATCATGAGAGTAGTGCCATTTAGAACGTTGGGTGGGCCGACGATCAAGCGGCAAATTTAGGGTGCCAGGGTGGCGATGGTTCCGGGACGATACCGGAAGACTTCCCGAGTGGTGGTGATGAATTGGCCCTCCATGAGAGCGATTCGCTCAAACAAGGATGGGTTATCGATGAGCGCCATGATCTCTGGCACCGTTTGCCTTTGGAAGGTCCCAAACCCAAAGTTCAGGTAAAGCGGGCGCTTTTCGGCGTCGGATTGTCTCATGAACTGGCGGAGTTCCTCTGCTGTGGAAAACCGGATCAGCCCAGGGTCGTAGGCTTCCGTGTACATCGCGAAGCCGACGGAGAGGATCGCCTGGTCATATCCGGGGCACCTTGGGTTGGTGATCTCCCGCATCTCTGCGACGGACTCGCGACACTGTTCGATGGGGAATCGGGTGTAGAGCTTGGCCTGCTCAAAGGCCAAGACATGGATGCCAATCATGCAGACGATGACTGAGCCGAGCGCGGTCCAGCGCCGCCATTTCGCGCCGTCCTGATTCATCGCCGCCGCCCAGAGGAAGAAGAGGCAGGGCAGGAAGGGGATCAGATACCAGTGGTATGGTTTCGTATGGCCGACGGTCAGGTGCAGGATCATCAACACTGGGCCGCCCACCAGGAACAGCAAGAACCAGCGGCGATGCTTCTGCGTGGCCTCGGTGATAACGCCGACCAGTGCCATGGCCAGCCCCAGCCCGACCAGGAGCACCGCAACCCAATGGGGGGTCGGTTGATTCGAAAGGGAGACGCAAAACGAATTGGTCGGGTCCCATCGGGAAAAGGCAACGCCGCAGAACAAGGAGCCAGCGGCGTCCCAGAGCCAAGCCGCATCGATATCGCCCGCCAGCATCTTTTGGTTCATGAACTTGATAAAGCCCGGCAGCAAAGGGGCCATGATGCCCACCACCAGGATCGCGCAGACGATCCCTGAAACCAGCCAGCGCCCCAGCAGCGCCAACCGATCAGAACGACCGCAGGTGGCCGTGAGGATCAGCGCGGCGACGGCGATATTTAAGGCGACGGGCACATGCACGACCCCTGGGTGCGTCCACAAAAGGTAAAATTCCGCGATACCCAGCCCGATCCACCAGCGCCAATGCCCCGTCTGGAGAGCCCGGCCCAAGATGCCGACCAAAACCGGGACCAGCAGTAGCACAAAACCATACCCGCGGGCATCGACACCGAACCTCACCAGCCAAGCGTGCCCTGCGTAGCCAAAAGCCAAAAGTGCTACCCCGCGACGCCAACCCCACACACTGCAAGCCCATACCAATGCCACCATGCTGCCGAGGCCTGCTAGCAGGACGGGCAGGCGAATCGCAATCTCGGAAAACCACGGATCATTGGGGCCCTCCTTCCGTGTGAAAAGTGCGTCGTGAAACAACCTCGCCACCACTGTGTAACCGACGTGATTGGTGGGCTTATTGTAATCCCAGATGGTGTCCATCCATGGGCGGGGCTGAATTTGCAGCACCCCGTTTTCATCGCGTGATATATCGTCCGCAATGACACGCTTCATCGTATATTCTTCATCCCCCCAGAGCGAGTGCCCGAGGCGCGGTACCCCGCTGCCCACGAATAGGACGCCGGACGCGATGAGCAGCATCCATTCCCGTCGAGTGAAAGGTGTCGTTTGAGGGCGGGCGAGGATGCCGACGCTCAGTTTCCTCCCGGCCAGCGGTGTCAGTAACACCAGAAATCCAGCCAGCCCCACATTGACCGCAAGCCCCTTCCACAGCCAAACCGGCACCAGCCAATGCGTCGGTGCATCCTTGCCCTGGAGGGCACGCTCGGCGATGCGTTTCTCGATCTTCACCGGACGATCAACCGTTAGCAACGTGACAAGCAGCAGGACAAACAACGTCGCAACAACGCGAAAATAAGGTTGGCGGAGGAGAGCTTTCAAAAGGTTCAAGGCACCGGGGAAACGGCGGCGCGCATCCCTTGCACACGATCAAAACGGGGAAAAGCATAAATAGCTGGGCCAAAACTGAAAACTTCCCTTTGCAGTCCTGGGGGCTGCCGTTACCTTTGTGGCCTCATGGGCCGGATCGCCAACATTTGCATCATCCGAATTAGACACGGGTTCCTCTGCGCTTGACGCAGCCGACGGAACCCGCGTGCACGCCCATTGTCTGTCTGCCGCTCGTTGCTGCGGACACCGCGTCCGGCTTGGACCACCTTCCCCGCCTCCAAGCCCGCTTCAGTTTTTCGGGGATTCGTTCCCAATCCAATTCTGCTAGATACCACTCCTTCAAATCATGACTCCAGTTACCCTTTACGATACCACCCTGCGCGACGGCACCCAGGGCACGGGCATTTCCTTTTCCACGCTCGATAAACTTCGCGTCGCCGAACGCCTGGATGCTTTCGGGGTTCATTACATCGAGGGCGGGTGGCCAGGGTCCAATCCGAAGGACGCTGAGTTTTTCCAAAAAGCAGCGGAACGGAAGTGGAAGAACGCCAAGATCACTGCCTTTGGAATGACCCGCCGTGGCAAGATGAAGGTCGAGGACGATCCGCAGGTGCAGATGCTTCTCGATGCCCAGACTCCGGTCGTCACCATCGTTGGCAAAACATGGCCGCTGCATGTGACCGAAGTTTTTCAGGTCACGCTGGAAGAAAACCTCGCCATGATCGCGGATACCGTCGCGTATTTGAAGAAGCACGGGCGCGAGGTCCTGTACGATGCAGAACACTTCTTTGATAGCTTCCGCGAAGACCCCGAATACTCGCTGAAGACTGTCAAGGCTGCTCAAGACGCAGGAGCAGACCTCGTGGTGCTTTGCGAGACTAATGGCGGTGCATTGCCAGATTGGGTGGAGGAAGTAACGCGCAAGGTCATGGACCACCTCGGTCGTCCGGTCGGCATCCACACGCACAACGACGGTGGCGTCGGTGTCGCCAATGCCTTGGCCGCCGTCCGCGCAGGTGCCTGCCAGGTGCAGGGCACGATCAATGGTTACGGCGAGCGCGTCGGCAATTGCAACCTGATCACCATCATGCCCAATCTCCAGATGAAAATGGGCATCGAACTCGGCGTCGATCTTGCCGGGTTATGTGATCTCGCTCGATTCGTCGATGAAATCGCCAACGTGCCGCACGACATCCGCGCGCCTTACGTCGGCACCGCAGCCTTTACCCACAAGGGCGGGCTACACGTCCATGCTGTGCAAAAACTTGCCCGCAGTTACGAGCACATCGACCCCGTGCTGGTCGGAAACGAGCGAGTCATCACCATCTCGGATCTCTCCGGTCAGAGCAACGTGCTCATGAAGGCCACTGAGCTGGGCGTCACGCTTGAGAAGGGTGGCACCCAAGTGCGCGGCATTCTTCAGCGCATCAAGGACCTGGAAAAAGACGGCTACGAATACGAAGCCGCCGATGCCTCCTTTGAGCTACTCATCCTCAAGGAACTGGGCCAATACCGGTCCTTCTTTGATCTGCTGGAGTATCACTCCACGCATCGCTACAGCGGCAAGCAAGGTTTTGAGACCTGTGAAGCCACCGTGAAACTGAAGGTGGGTGACGAGCGCATCTACACCGTGGACGATGGCGATGGCCCCGTGAACGCCCTGGACAAAGCACTGCGCAAGGCCCTCACACCAGCCTTCCCAGAGATCGCCAAGATCGAACTCGAAGACTACAAGGTCCGCATCATCGACAGCGGTTCCGGCACTGCCGCGAAGACACGCGTCCTGATCACCAGCACGGATGGCGAAGAATCGTGGAGCACCGTCGGCGTGCACTACAACATCATCGACGCCAGTTGGGAAGCCCTGGTCGATAGCCTCGACTACTACCTGAACCGGAAGCGGCCCGCGTAGGCTCAATTGCAGCGTGTCAATGCCTGAGGCGTGCCGCTTGGGCGGCGCGTGTCTCGGTGGCGGCTGTCCCTACGCGGAGCCTCCTCGTTATTCGAGTCGTGGCACCTTGACTCGACGAAAACCGAGGAAGCACTTACGATGGTCTGGGAACGCTGAGCTCTGATTCAAAAGAGACAGCTGATCGTCAGGCTCTTGGCGAGACTTTGAGCTGCGGTAAGGGGTTCGGGGGCATTCGATTGAGCCTGCTGCTGGAAGGGGGCGTTTCAGGGAATTCTCTCGCTGGGCAGCGCAAATGGACAGCGAGACGTGCGACCAAGCCAGAAAGGCAATCCAAAGAAGAAGGACAATGCGAAACCAAATCGTGTGCCAAATTGGGTGGGCGCAACCCTGCTGACAAAAAATCAAAACCCGCAGCAGGCACCCAATGGGTGGCTGCAATAGTCCGAATTAAAGCGCTGGGCGTCGATATTCTGGCTCGAGCGAATGGCCTTTGGAAGGTGGTCTTTTTGACCTTGATTGGCCTGCTGCTTGGTGACGGAATTAAAAGGGACTTGACAAGACCAAGTTGTTAGACTAACTTGGTCGTATGCAAGTCAAAACAGGAGAACTGAAGACCCACCTCTCCCACTACCTGCGGCATGTGCAGGAGACGGGGGAGGAGATAGAGGTTTGTGTCCGAGAGCAGCCAGTGGCTTATCTCACCCGCTCCAAGGAGGATACCATGAATGCAACCCACCAGATCGAACGCCGCCAGCTTGAGACTGCTTTTCAGACAGTCGGCCTAACCCTCGTCAAGCCTGCCTTGAATGTGTCTGGTAGCACTCGGTTGCGTCCGCAACCGCAGCTAGCAGGGGATGGCCGGACGGATGTTGATTCCACCGCAGAGATGCGCCGCCTGAGGGACTACTAGCCAATGGATCTATTCCTAGACACCAGCGCGGTCGTCCCGCTATTTTTGCAGGAGCCGCATAGCGCCGCTGCCCTGAAAGCCTGGGAGCAGTCCACCGAGCTCTACGCTTGGCGTTGGATGCAAGTGGAGGCGGAGGCCGCTCTCGCCCGCCGCCGGGCTACGCCTCAGACGTGGTCAGAATGGCGACAACTCGCCGCCAGGATCTCGTGGTTGGAAATGGGCGAGTCCCTCCTGCCTCAGCTCTGCGCCTTCAACCGTCCCCTTCGTCTCCGCGCAGCCGATGCCGGTCACCTCTTTGTTTTTGATCGTGCCATCACCGTTGTTCCGGAGTTGCATCTCGTCTCCTTTGACAATGAGATGCTGGCGGCCGCCAGAACTCTGGGACTGCCCTGTTTCCTCTCCCCGCCTGAGGCCTAGCCTGATGCGGGCGCTTGCGTGCGGACGGTGCCGAGCCAAATCATAGCCAAATTTAGGGTTGCTATTCGATCTTGGTTTTCCGTCTTTGATCTGGCGCGCGCAACCTCGGTGGCCACTCTCGAGATTGGCTGGATGTCCCAAGTTTTGTTGTTTTGGCGTTGGTTGGCGACTTGGAGTGGGGCGCTAGAAAGGACTCTTGGCGTGCGTCTTCTTTATGCCCCCGGCGCTCCGTCCAACCCGTGTCGGGCCTCATTGATCATGCTTACTTCCCGCCCTTTTCATCGTCGTGATTTTCTTTGTATCGCTGGTCTGCCGGTTGCTTCTCATCTTACCGGCTTGGCCGCTTTCGCGGCGGATCCCGAGAAGCCTGATCGGCTTCCGCTGAATCGTTTTCCACGGATGATGCAGGAGTGGCTGGTCGATCAAGTCGCTGCCGCACAAAAGATCGGAAACAAGCGAAGGGACGCATTGAAAAGTCCCGAAGATGCGAAGGCCTACGTCGAACTGGTGCGCGGCCTCATTCGCGAAAGCTTTGGCCCGGAGCCGGAAAAAACGCCGCTGAATGCACGAGTCACCAGCATCACCGAACGCGATACGTATCGCATCGAAAAAGTCGTGTTCGAGAGTCGGCCTGGTCTGCTCGTCACGGGGAATCTTTACGTTCCCAAGGATCGCAAAGGACCGATGCCGGGTGTCGTCGGCACTTGTGGGCACTCGCTCAATGGTAAGGCAGAGACGGCTTACCAGAGCTTTTGCCAGGCGCTCGCCCGCATGGGATACGTGGTGCTCATCTATGATCCGATCGGTCAGGGGGAGCGCTTTCAATTCATCAAGGACGAAGGTGCCAAGGGCCTGAAATCTCGCTACGGCGGCAGTGTGAGCGAGCACATCCAGTGCGGCAATCAGCAAGCCTTGGTGGGGGAATTCTTTGGGGCCTGGCGCGCTTGGGACGGAGTGCGCGCGCTGGATTATCTGCTGTCCCGGCCCGAGGTCGATCCTCAGCGTGTCGGCGTCACCGGCAATTCTGGCGGCGGCACGATGACCACTTGGCTGGCTGGGGTTGATTCCCGTTGGGCGATGGCTGCCCCCAGTTGCTTCGTCACGACCTTCCTCCACAACGCAGAAAACGAATTGCCAGCGGATACCGAGCAATGCCCGCCCAAGGTTTTGGCGCTCGGATTGGACCATTCTGACTTCCTTGCGGCGATGGCACCGAAGCCAGTGATCGTCTTGGCCAAGGAGCGTGACTACTTTGATGCGCGCGGCTCGGAGGAATCCTACGAGCGCTTGAAAAAGCTCTACACCCTGCTGGGTGCCCCCGATAACGTGGAGCTTTTCATTGGACCCACCTATCACGGTTACACGCAGGAGAATCGGGAGGCGATGTATCGCTTCTTCAACAAAGCAACGGCTGTCTCCGATGCGCAGAAAGAGCCCGCCTTGACCATCGAAAAAGATCCTGAACTCTGGGTTGCGCCAAGGGGGCAAGTCAGTGAGTTGCGGTCTAAAACGGTGATGGACTTTACGTCCGAGATCTCAAAGGCCTTGGCCGCCAAGCGAGGAAAGGTCAGCGCGGATCAGCTTGGCACTGCCATCAAAGCGGCCTTGCGATTGGGCGACCCACAAGGCGTCCCGTCCTACCGCATCCTCCGCAGTGCAGGCACCCGCGGTTATCCCGGCAAATCCTCCTGCTGTTACGCCGTCGAGACTGAGCCCGGCATCCTGGCCTTCCTCACCCGCCTCTTTGATGATACCCTCACGTCCCGGCTCCCACGCGGCCAAAAGCGCGCCGTCCTTTACATCGCGCATCACAGCGCAGATGCGGAGCTTGCTGACGAGGCCCTCATTCAAGACCTTCTTTCCGCCGAAAAGGACGTCGCTTTTTTTGCCTGCGACCCACGCGGCATCGGCGAATCCAAGCCGAACACTTGTGGCGTGGATCAATTCTTGAGACCCTACGGCAGCGACTACTTCTACGCTGCCCACGGGCTGATGCTGGACCGACCGGTGTTGGGGCAACGCGTCCAAGACGTCCTGCGCGTGATCGATCTTCTCGTCGCCAACGGTCACGAAGAAATTCATCTCGCTGGTCGTGGCTGGGGCGCAGTCGTGGCCGCCATCGCCGCATCGCTGGCTCCCGCTGTGAAGCAGGTCACGCTGAAAAACGCCCTAACCTCCTGGAGCGAGGTCGCTGAAACAGCGGACTACAAATGGCCCTTCGCCCTACTGCCGCATGGAGTCCTGAGTCACTTCGATTTGCCCGATTGCTACGACTTCTTAGCCGCGCAGAAAGCGCTGAAGAACCACGAACCCTGGGGGGCAGCAGACGGAATGAATGCTTGATGGGACCCAAAAAAAGCGAAAACTGGGAGGCTATCTTTTGATCATTTCACGTCTTGAAAGCGGCGAGATTTGGTCATCTGCTGCGTGGCTCGTTCGCTTCGACAGGCAGTGGAACCAAGCAGAAAGAGCGCAGCCCGATGTAGGCCTTTTTGCATTGCGCAGGATTCAAAGCGTTCCAGAGTCGAATCATTCGCTATGAAACACTTCCTTTTCTTTGTTGCCGTGCTTGGGTTCAGCGTATTCACGAGTCATGCAGAACCCGTGGCGCAGCTAACGAGTGAATTGCAGGTAAAGCGGAAGGCGGCGGATGATTGGTTCAAGGCTGAACTCACGAAGATTGCACTTCGGGCCAAGACAGAGGATGAGCGCAAAAAGATTCTCACTGCCTGCGACTGGGTTTGGGATGCGGGGAAGGCCGGCGTGACCTCGATCACTCTGAATGAGAACGGCAGCGGCGTTCACCACTACCAGGAACAAACCTTCGCTTGGACATCGACGGGGTGGACGGTGAAGATCGTTAGTCCAACTGGTGCCGTTGCGGAAGTCACTTTCGACCCGGGCACGCTACGGTACACGGGCCGGGACTTTGATGGAAAGAATACGGTGGAAGGGAGTCCCAAGCTTAGACCGTAGTTCATCACCGTGCGTCAGTGTAGCCGTTTCAGAACTTCGGCGGAGCAGGAGAGATTGCAGTACCGTAACGAGGTCCACCAGTGTCGCCTGACACTTTCCGCCACCACAACCAGCATAAAATAGTCAAAATAGTCAAAATAGTCAGCCTAAAAAGGCGAGCTGGACCATTCACTCACGCGAGGCACGAGACTGAAAAGATCTGGCGACCTCTCTAGCACTGCTCAACTTTATGAGTTGTATCCTCCGGGTGATTTTGCTAGTCTCACGCCCTTCACCGTGGTTCCGACAAACTCACGACGCCGTGTATCACTTCGCAGATTGCCATCCACGCTCGTGGGGCTTGGGTTGTGGCTGGCGCTAGGCATGGTGCCCTGCCACTCTGCGGAACTTGGGGGTTTTGTGCAGCGGGCCTTCGTCAAGTCAATGGACACGGCTGCTGGCGATGCGTTCGGGCATGCAGTTGCCCTCTCTGGAGAAACCTTGATCGTTGGAGTGCCAGCGGCAGATTGGGACCATGCAGCCCAGCCTGCGGCTCCTGAGCAGGATGCCGGAGCCGCTTACGTTTATGCCAGGAGCGGCAACCGCTGGGTCAATCAGGCAACTTTGCGTGCGCCTTTGCCCGCCATTGGTGCAGGCTTCGGATGCTCTGTTGCGATTTCTGGCCAAATGGCAGTGGTAGGGGCGTGGGGGGAGGATGGTGCGGGCTCTGCTCATGTTTTTTCTCGAGCCGCTTCGGGCGAGTGGTCGCACATTGATGTGTTGAAAGCCGCAGATCCTGTGGACGGGGGTGGTTTTGGCTGGTGCGTTGCGATCACTGGCGACACTATCGTGGTGGGTGCTTACGCTGCGACGAGTTCGGGGGTGGCAGGCGCTGGTGCAGCGTATGTTTTCGTCCGATCCGGGAATGCGTGGGAGCAACTCGCTCGCCTGGAGGCGTCGAATGCGGGGGCTGGCGATGCGTTTGGCTGGGCAGTGTCTATATCAGGTGATGCGATTGCAGTGGGAGCACCGTTTGAGGATGGATCAGCCGGTATTGGAGCTGACAATTCGTTGGAGGCAGCAGGGGCCGTTTACGTATTCCGACGCAACGGCGTTACCTGGGCCGAAGAGGCCAGGGTTAAGGCGTCGAATGTGGGAAGTGCGGACGGTTTTGGGTATGCCGTATCGTTGATTGGAGACACTCTGGCAATCGGTGCACCATTCGAGTCTGGAGGTGGCCCTGGAGCCGAAGGCACACCGGTCGGCGACGATACCGTCCCCTCGGCCGGTGCGGGTTACACTTTTGCACGCGTCGGCGATCAGTGGTTACAGCAGGCCTATGTGAAGGCATCAAATCCAGATTCAAATGACCGCTTTGGGTACGCGGTGTCCCTCCAACGGGATCTTCTGGCTGTGGGCGCTGTCGGTGAGTCAAGTGTGGGTATCGGCGTCAATTCGGGCGCTCAATCTAACAATGCTGCACCGGATAGCGGGGCGGTTTATCAATTTAAACGCGAACCAATGGCCTGGAGCCAGCAGGGCTACATTAAGTCAGCCCATTCGGCATCGGGACACCAAATGGGGGTTAGTGTGGCAGCGCTGGGCGATGTCATTGCAGTCGGTGCCGCCTTTGAGTCAAGTGATGGCAGGGGGGTCGATCCCGCCTCCCCAAGTGCGGACGCCCCAGCATCGGGTGCGGCTTATGTTTTCTCCGGCACCGCATTGACTCCATTGGAGTCTTGGCAACTGGCATATTTTGGTGACACACCAAGCGTTGCGGGGGTAGACAGCGATCTGGATGGTACTCAAGACCTGCTGGAGTTCGCCTACGGGACCGATCCGACATCTGCCTCGACAGGCACTAACGAACTAGCAATGGATGGCTCGATTCTTGCAGAACGTGGACGGCCGATCATTAATGCCACCAAGCTCAGCGCCTCGTCGCTCAATTTCAAAGCGCTATTCTGCCGTCGAGCCGATTGGGAAGATGCAGGACTGACTTACACGGTACAATTCAGCGGTGACCTTACGTCTTGGGTCAGCAGCAGTGCTGCGCCCGTAGTCGTCGCCTCCGACGGGCTCATTGACGCCTGCGCAGTCCGCTACCCGTTTTTTGTCAACGGACTAAAGGCACGGTTTTTCCGGGTGGTCGTCAATCTTGGCCCTTAGTGTTTCATGCAATTTGCACTCACTTCATCGTCCGCTCGCTCCCTTGTGCTCGCTTTGGGCCTGTGGGGCTGTATGCAGGGCGCAGGAAGTGGCGCGGTTGTTTATAGTGGGGTGCAGGACATTGCGATCACTACCGATTTCGGCGGTTTGTACCTCGATCTTGAATCCGGGGCCTATGGGGCAAACCCGATCACGGGTTGGGATGTGAACTTCTTTTTTGGTGGTATTGGGGAGTACAACGACGCTAACTTTCAACCCGTTAGGGTTTCAACAGACCCCTTTTCGACCATCCTAAATCTCCAAGAAAACACTCTAATTGACAGTGCCAGCGTCTTCGGCAGCGGAGTCGGTGGATCAGGTGACGTCGGCAGCGAGCATGTGGGAGGCGCTAGCAACCAATTCGCGCCCGGTATACAGGGCATTGTTGGATTCAAAATCGTCGGAACGACGCCAAAATATGGATGGATGAGGGTGATGTTTAGCTTGGATGACCCGGGAGGGATGATCTTCGATTGGGCCTATGATGACTCCGGCGCAGCAATCGCCGCTGGGGCGCTGGCACCACTGGGGATCCCTGAGCCGGGCCGAACGGTTTTCATCCTCCTCGGCGTGATGGGGGTGGTTTTGCGTCGCCACCGCTCTCGGGCTCAATCAGCCGAATTCATGCCGAATTCTGGCAGACGAATTTCAGTGCTCATCTTACTTCTCGTGTCTGGGATCTGCACGCTAAATCCCCGGACTGTCTGTGCGCTAGACATCAGCGGTGATGGCCTTTCAGACGTGTTTCAGCACCGGTATTCGCTAGACGAAGGACCTGATGCACTGACCCGGGATACGGACGGTGATGGGCAGAGCGATGCCCGCGAGTTCCTCTTTGGCACCGATCCTACTGATGCCAAGGAGGTGCCCCAGACCAAACCGATGGTGAGGCCAGACGGCGTCTTTACCCTCCACAATGCGGTGCCCGGCGTTCTTTATGGACTCCAGGCGTCGGCAAACATGCGGACGTGGTCCGAGGCGGTGACCCCGACCGTCGCTTTGAGCTCAGAGGTGAAGTTGATCCTGCCCAGAAAACCTGGCTATGGTGCGCAACAGTTTTACAGGTTCTTTGCTCCGTTTGCGCAGCCAGACGGCGATGATGACGATCTTGACGTTATCGAAGAGGCACTATTGGGGACGAGTGATTCGGATATCGACAGCGACAATGACGGAATGCCTGATCGTTGGGAAGCCCAGTATCATCTGGCTCCCACACTTTACGATGCGAACGATGACCCTGATCTCGATGGATATACGAATATCGAGGAGTACCTGGTAGGCACTGATCCAACCGTTCCCAAGAACGTCGCGCCAATAATCGCGTTTGTCGCGCCAAGTCCCGGTGCAGAATCAAGCGACGGGGCTCCCCTCACATTGGTCGTCACAGCCTCGGATCCTGATGCAGGAGACACTGTGACCGTCACTTTCTTTGATCGAGGTATCGAGCTGGGCGCTGGCGTACTGGATGGCGGCCAATACAGATTTTTGTGGAGTGAACCTATGGCTGGTGAGCGTGTGCTGCTAGCAAGGGCAAGAGATAGTCACAACAGCGATTCCTGGGCTGCCGTCGCTGTCAGTGTGCGCCAGCAGGCATCGGATGCAGAAGCGTATGGGCCGGTTGAAGGAGGAATCGCCTTGGGCATTCCAGTCAACGCCGAGGACCTGCGCTCTTCACCATTTGTTTCCAAGCCAACATTCGCTGCCGCTATCGGCGGGATTACTGGCAATGATTTATGGTTTGATGAGCAACCGAGCTGGACACCCGGGGCATACCAGTCGGGGTTTTTTGTTCATGTGCGCAGCGGCACACGGCGCGGGGCGCTGCTTGCGATATCGGGCAATGCAAGCTCAACTGTCTCTGTCGCGGCGGCGGACGGTCTGTCACAAGGGGATCTGATTGCCATCATCGAAGCAGCCAGCTTGGCAGATCTCTTGCCGGCGGAAGCGGTGCATGAAACCACTGAAGTTTTCACCGTCGAGCCACCTCAGCTTCCTCCGACCAGCGGCCCCTCTTTTCACCGTGACTCGAACGGTAATTGGCTGACCGACGCAGGCGCGGTAGCCTCAGTACGCATCGATCCATTGGCGTGCTTTCGGGTGATCCATGCGCCAGGCTCGCCCGGTACTATACTGCCTCTGAGCGGTGACGTCCTTGGCGGACCGCTGCGCATTAGGATCGCCTCCCACAGCGATCCTCAGGTCATCGCCCTCGGAATTGCAACAACACAGCCGCTTAGCCTCATTGAGAGTGGGCTCGCCGATGCATCCTTGGTTCGGATGGATAGTGATTGGGTCGATGTCCGTGCCTCAGATGGTGGGATGCAAATTTGGAGTTACATCCATCGATTCTGGCAGCCCGCGACGGGCACCGCCGACGGATCTGCCGCAGTGATCAGACCTGGTGGCGCTCTCATTATTCATCAGGCTCCGGCAATGGGCGACATTGAGTGGATTCAACCAACAGGAAAGTGAAGTGATGAGACTCCCCGCCATCTCCATCCTCGTTTGTATTGGTGCTGCCTCCCTGCAGGCTCAAGAGACTGAAACAGTCTGTGCCAAGGTGCAGATGGAGATCCGGCAGGAGGTGGCATTAGCACGTCAGGCATTCGAAGCTCGCCTGGGCATTACCAATGCCCTGCCATCTGACCTCACCAACGTGCAGGTCGTTCTGAGGTTTGCAGATGAGGAGGGGAATGTCGTCGCTAGCAGTTTGACTTCTGATGCTGATCCATCGGTATATTTTTTCGCCAAAAAAGAGGTCGCGGTCGGGGGGACAGTTAGTGCGCCTCATCCTTCCACTGTCGCCAAGCAGACAGAGGCATTCCTGACCTGGAGCATTATCCCTACCCTGACTGCTGCGAATGTGGCGGATGGAGGCAGGGACGGTGCCATGTACCAGATCGGTGCTGAGCTGCGCTACACGGTCGATGGCACAGAAAAAATTGTCGAGATCCATCCAGATTTTATTCGGGTGAAACCACTGCCAGAGATTCAACTCGATTACTTTATCCCTGGGCCGGTTTCGGGAGATGATCCACTGACGCCCATTGCTGAACCCCCAGTGCCTTTTTCACTGGCTCTCCGTGCTCGCAATATCGGAATCGGAACGGCCCATCAACTCACCATTGAATCATCACCGCCAAGAATCATCCGTAATGACCAAGGGGCACTGGTGCAATTCACCATCAATTCGACACGACTGAACGACGGCGCGGTGCTGCCTGGACTGACGGTAGATGCGGGTGATCTTGATGGCGGTGCCGCAGCAATGGTCCGCTGGGAAATGCGCTCAAAGCTCAGTGGCACCTTCACACAATTCACTGCGGATGTATCACACAGTGATGAATTAGGAGGTGCTCTCACTGCATTATTGCGGGACCCGGCGACGCATCTCCTGGAGGGGGAGGTGTTGGTCGATCTGCCTGGGAGAGATTCAGTCGTGGACCTTCTGGCGTGGGAGACAGCCTCTGGGGCTAGCTCCGCCTTGCGTGTTTACGAATCTAGACTGGTAAATCCTGCGGTCTCTGACGATCTGGAGGATGCGGTTGTTCCGGCAGCCAATATCCAACTCTCAGCGCCTGTCGTGAGTGGGAACGGCGGCTACATTATATCATTAGGAGGAGGGGTTCCGGTTGGTGGCGCTTTTTGCTACACGCGCTGCGTTGACCCGCTCGCAGGCTCGCGACCCATCAAACGAGTCGTACGATCTGACGGCAAGGTATTGCAGTCCCAAAATGTCTGGCTTACCCGTGATTACATCGCTGGCAACCCTCCATCCACTTCATACCGGTTGCATGTTTTTGATGTGCTGCCCATCGGGATCAGTGCCGTGTCATGGCGGGTAGAATTCGATAGCGCCCCCACGAACAGCGCACCTGTGATCGGTCCGTTGGCCAGTCGAATTGTCCCGCATGGACAGCCGCTGTCATTTGACGTAACTGCATCGGATCCAGACGGCCAAATCACGGCCTTGACTCTTTCCACCCGCCCTTTCGGTTCCACATTTACGGTGAGTAACGACGGTGCCGGTAACTTTGCTTGGACGCCTGGTGCCTCCGAAGGCATCCCGCAAAAGGGAGATTTTCCGCTGACATTCGTCGCGTCCGACGGGCTGCTGACCTCACAGCGGACGATTGTTCTAACGGTGACGGACGGCTCGCCTATTGAGTCCTGGAAGGCAAGATATTGGTCGGCGGGCGATCCAGATTCAGCGAATAGTGGCGACGCCGACGGAGATGGTCTCACCAATCTTTACGAATATGCTCTCGATCTCGACCCGACCCGATCCAGCACGCACCAGCGCCCGGTCCTCACGCGGGAAATCGTCGATGGCAAACACTACCTCGCGTTAACGGTGCTGCATCGCATAGACGATGGGAAACTTCTCGTGGAGACCGTCGCGTCGTCCGACCCAGGCGTGGCTGTAGAGCATTGGAATAGCGTAGGAGCAGGAACGGTGGTCGACGCAGCCGCTACGCCACCTGGTTTCACGCGTCGTCGTTTTATCGACAGCATCGCCCTGGAAGACAGTGCTACAGGCCGTTTCGTTCGTCTTCGCATCCGCTTACTACCATGACGGCCCGCCTATATCGCGTTATCGAAATCGGTGTCGGCCTAGTTGTGGCTGCGGCCATTGCTTGGTATGCGTGGCAGCACACCGAACGCACTGCCGCTATCAGAAGGGATTTGGGACCCGTACCGCTCAATGCTCATCAAAACTTTGCCCTTGAGGTAACCAATCCTGATGATGTTAGCCGTGAATTGGAGAATGCGACGCCGTCTTGCACGTGCCTGACGATCCTTGAGGCACCTCGGAGTGTCCCCGCCAGGGGCAAAGCGCTGATTCGGATTCGGTTCACACCGGAACGCCCGGGACCATCCACCGCCGATGTAGTTCTGTCGTGGAAGATTCCTCCGAGCGGGGCCCCGCAGAATGTCTGGCGCATCCGTGCCGAAGTGATTCCGCCGCCCGAAGCATTTCCGACAGCAGATGCCATTGCACATCTGAGGGGACTCCTCCGCGATGGGACCATCGCAGCAGCAGCAGCTGCGGTCATTGAGCCAACATCTCTAATCTTGGACGTTCGGTCAGATGCGGAATTTCAAAATGCCACCATCCCAGGGGCGATGCACCTGCCGACATCTGCCCTCAGTTCACTTCCTGATTCTCTGCGCCAAAAAAATGCACTGCTACTTGATCATGGCATCGGTTCCACGGCCACATTGGATCTTGTGGGCCAATTGCGGGTAAGCGGGTGGCCGGGATTGAGGGTAATAGAGGGCGGGCTCCTTGGTTGGCAGGCACACGGCGGTAGAATCACCAAAGAGCCGTCTCCAACCGTGCGGGCCATCTCATCTGCCGAGGCTCGACAATGCTGTACCCGACCCGGATGGATCGTGGTGGCTCCGACCACACTGTCAACGAACTGGCATTTGAACGAACTCTTCGCCGACATGCTGAATTTTGATCCTACTGACGCACCAGATAATATTGCCCAGGCGCTGAGCAGGGACCTTCAAGCCCGGCAAATCGGGGAAGGTGCCACCACTACCACCCTCCACATTCTAATCGCTACTGAGAGTGGCGAGCAAGCCGATCAGATCGCCGGAGCACTTCAATCTAAGTCAATCGCAATGCCTGTATTTGTACTTGCGGGTGGAGTACGGGGCTATCTTGATCATTTGCGAAACCTCCATCCCCCCAAAGAACATCATTGGACGACTCTCGCTGACTACCGCGGTGTGCTCGCCGATCTGCGCCAGCGCCAACGGCTTGTCTCCGCCTGCTCGTCCTGCAATCGCTGATTCTCCCGATACCCCCATTTACATGCCGTTTTCGCGATTCATCCTCTATCTTTGCTCCGCGTTCAATCTCGCGTTTAGCTCCATTGCATTCGCAGTGGATACTGACGGCGACTCCATGGACGACGTCTGGGAGGCAGCCAACGGCTATATGGTTGGCACTCCGGAATTGGATGTCGATGCCGATGGTGACCGCATTCCGAACCGCTGGGAAGTGTCATTCGGCACCAATGGCGGGCTCGCTACGAGCAAGCCCACATGGTCCGTCACGCAGACGGCCACACCAAAGTATTATATCGTCGATGGTACTCTGGCGGTGGAGACGACGTATGAGAAGAAGACCATCAGCAACGCCATCAGCGCAGCGG
>Ga0209573_1001899_pt1 | contig 29296 bp, 18 predicted proteins | sample TNRBio252014_DNA_FD_185870 | JGI IMG/M metagenome (GOLD analysis project Ga0209573, IMG submission 185870) | Wastewater treatment Type I Accumulibacter community from EBPR Bioreactor in Madison, WI, USA - TNR Reactor_6/25/2014_ DNA (SPAdes)... | ecosystem: Engineered > Bioreactor > EBPR >...
TCGAGCCACTCGCGCTCCACCGCGCTCGCCAGGCGGATCCGGTCGGGGCCGGAGGGTGAGGCCGAGGTCTCGATGACGGCGACGAGCCCTGCCGAGCGCACCGGGCAGCGGGGGTCGAAGACGAGAGGTGTTCCCCCGGCGAGGATCGCCTCCGCCCCGGCGGGTCGCCGCCGCCGGGCGATCCGGTCGGGATAGGCGGCGAGGACGAGGCGGAGGAGCTCGGCCTCCGGAGGCCGGGACCGGCGCGTTTCCGGAGGAAACCTCCGAAGAATGAGGTCTCGAAGCCTCAGGACCGCCAGTGCCGCGCCCGGTTCCAGGCCGAGAGAGCAGAGACGCGCCCGGGAGAGCCCCGAGCGCTCGGCCTCTTCGAGGAGGTCGAGGCGCAGGAGGAGGTCGGAGGCGTGGTCGGCATCCAGGGTTCCGCCGCCAGACACGCGACTCGCGGCGAGGACGTCGCGTTCCTCCACGAGCGCAGCCAGGGTCGCGGCCTCGCGAAGGAGGTCCCGCTCGGCTCCTGCGAGGACGAGGGCCGAAAGGCGCGGGTGCACGGGCAGCGCCGCCATCCTCGCGCCGCGGGGCGTAGGGCGGAAGGAGCGCTCTTCGACCGCGCCGAGGCGTCTGAGCAGCCGCAGCGCGAGCGCGATCGAGGATGCGGGCGGCGGCTCGAACCACCCGAAGAGAGCCGGGTCGCGGGCCGTCCAGAGGAGGATGTCGAGGAGGGGCGAAGCGAGGTCGGTCCGGAGGAGCTCGGGCTCCTCGTGAGGCCGCAGGCCGGCCTCGTCGTGCCGGGAGTAGAGGCGCAGCGCCAGGCCCGGCCCCAGGCGGCCCGCCCGGCCGGCTCGCTGGTCGGCGCTCGCGCGCGGGATGCGGCCCAGGACGAGCCGGTCCAGGCCGGAGCGTGGGTCGAAGCGGAGCGTGCGCGCGAGGCCGGAGTCGACGACCGTGGAGACGCCCTCGATCGTGAGCGACGTCTCCGCGACGTTCGTCGCGAGGATCACGCGGCGGCGGTCGGCTGTCGCGGGGGCCAGCGCGGCGTCCTGGGCGGTGCCGGGCAGGTCGCCGTGGAGGACGCGGACGTCGAGGCTCGCGTCCATCGACTCCAGGGCTTCCCGCGCCCGGCGGATTTCGAAGGACCCGGGAAGGAAGACGAGGACGTCTCCCGGCGGACCGTCCGAGATCGCGGTCCTCACGGCGGATGCGACGCGAGCTTCGAGAGGTCTCGGGTCGGCCTGGTCCGAGTGCCGCACGTCCACGGGGAAGGGGCGCCCGGGGACGCTGACGATCGGCGCCGGGCCGCGCGCGCCGGAGAGGAAGGAGGCGACGGGAGCCGGATCGAGGGTGGCGGAAGCGACGATCAGCAGGAGATCCTCGCGAAGCGTCGCACGGACCTCACGGAGCATCGCGAGGGCGAGGTCGGCGTGGCGGCTCCGCTCGTGGAACTCGTCGAGCATCACGCCCGCGACGCCGGGGAGCGAGGGGTCTTCCAGGAGACGGCGGGTCAGGATGCCCTCGGTCACGACGAGGATGCGCGTTCGCGCCGACCGCGCCCCGTCGTCGCGGACCTGGAAGCCGGCGCGCTCTCCCAGCGGTTCCCCGAGCTCCGAGGCGATCCGCCGCGCCGCGGCGCGAGCGGCGACCCTTCTCGGCTGCAGGACCCAGAGGGTGCCTGAGCCCAGGATCCCTGCAGCGAGAAGCGCCGGAGGGACTCTCGTCGTCTTGCCCGCGCCGGGGGGTGCGACGAGGACGAGGGTCCCGCGATCCCGCAGTGTGTCCGCGATTCCGGCGAGAAACGGGTCGATCGGGAGCGTCGTGACCACGGGGACGACGAGGATACGGGGTGCCGGCCCGCTCCGCCCTCCGCACCGCCCGGCGGCTGCTCTGGTCGCGACGGAATTGGCGGACCGAGGCCGGCCGCAGCGGCGCGCCCCGATTGCATTTCGCGGAGTTTCCAGCGCGACGAAGGCCCTTGCCCGGTGCTAAAATCACCCGTTGATGACCCGCCGGTTCGCGGCTCCGCTTCCCCGGTTTCCTGGCGCGGAGCGGAGGCGTATCCCGGGCTCTTCCGGGAACACCGCGAACCCGGAGCCCCTCGAAACAACCACCACCCACGAGAGGAGATTCGTCACCCCATGAAGAGTCCGTTCAACCCCTTCGAGATGGCCCAGGCCCAGTTCGACAAGGCCGCCGACGTCCTCGGCCTCGACGCGGCGACCCGCGAGCTGCTGCGGTTCCCGCTTCGCGAGTACCACATCGCGATCCCCGTCCGGATGGACGACGGGAGCGTGAAGGTCTTCCGCGGCTTCCGCATCCAGCACAACGACTCCCGCGGCCCCTGCAAGGGCGGCATCCGCTTCCACCCGCACGAGACGGCCGACACGGTGCGTGCCCTCGCGATGTGGATGACGTGGAAGTGCGCGGTCGTCGACATCCCGCTCGGCGGCGGCAAGGGCGGCGTCATCTGCGACCCGCACCACCTGAGCGCGCGCGAGCAGGAGGGGATCTGCCGCGGCTGGATCCGCCAGGTCGCCAAGAACGTCGGCCCGGTGAACGACGTCCCGGCGCCCGACGTCATGACGACCCCGCAGCACATGCTCTGGATGCTCGACGAGTTCGAGGTCATCAACGGGGGCAAGTACCCGGGCTTCATCACGGGCAAGCCGGTCGGCTCGGGCGGCTCTCTCGGCCGGACCGAGGCGACGGGCTACGGCGTCGTCTACACGATCCGCGAAGCCCTCAAGGAGATGGGCGTCGACATCGCGACGACGAAGGCCTCCGTCCAGGGCTTCGGCAACGTCTCGCAGTACGCGATCCGCCTCTTCCAGCAGCTCGGCGGCAAGGTCGTCTGCGTCTCCTCCTGGGACCAGGGCGACCAGACGTCGTACTCCTTCCGCAAGCTCGCCGGCGTCGACGTCGACGAGCTGCTCTCGATCACCGACCGGTTCGGCGGCATCGACAAGTCGAAGGCCACCGGCCTCGGCTACGAGGTTCTCCCGGGCGGCGCGTGGATCGAGCAGGACGTCGAGATCCTCATCCCGGCCGCCCTCGAGAACCAGATCACGGGCGAGACGGTCCTGAAGATCAAGCCGAGCGTGAAGGTCATCGCCGAGGGAGCCAACGGGCCGACGACGCCCGAGGCCGACAAGGTGATCCAGGAGCGCGGCATCTACGTCATCCCCGACTTCCTCGCCAATGCCGGCGGCGTCACCTGCAGCTATTTCGAGCAGGTGCAGTGCAACATGAACTTCTTCTGGGAGAAGGACGAGGTCCTCCAGAAGCTCGACACGAAGATGACCTCGGCGTTCCACGCCGTTCACGAGCTCGCCAGGAAGCGCAACCTCTACATGCGCGACGCGGCCTACGTCATCGCGGTCTCCCGCGTGGCCAAGGCCTGCAAGGACCGCGGCTGGGCCTGATCGTTCCCCGTTCCGGGGGAGCCCCTTCCGGGGCTCCCCCGGTTCCACGAGCGGAGCGATCCGGGCGTCCCAGGTCGATCCTGAAGCCGTTCTGAGCACGGAACCCCGATCCGGTGTATGACCTCCGGCGGCGCCTCGGGCGCCCCTGGAGGATTCGATGCCCGGATCCGGTCGAACGCTGCTCGAGGAGCTGCAGGAGAGGGCCAAGGAGCTCCACTGCCTCTATCGGGTCCACGCGATCTGCAGCCGTGCGGAGGCGCCACTGGACGAGCTCTTCCGCGAGGTCGTCGGCGTCCTGCCGGTCGGCTGGGAGCATCCCGGACAGACATTCGTGCGGCTCGTCGTCGGAACGGCGATCTACGAGTCGCCTGACGCCGAGCCGACCCCGTGGGTCCAGTCCGCGCCGATCCGGGTCCGGGGTGAGGAGGTCGGCCGGCTCGAGGTCTACTACCGAGAGCCGTTTCCGCCCGCCGACGAGGGACCGTTCCTGAAGGAGGAAAGGCGGCTCCTCGACACGCTGGCCGAGCTGCTCGGGCAGCTTCTCCTCCAGCGCGACCTCGCCTCCGCCCTCCACCGTGCCGAGAAGGGCGGCGGCCCGGCGCAGACCGAGCACGGAGACTGGTGGGTCATCGTCGACTTCCTTCGCCAGATCGATCGGCCCGGCTACGTGACGATCGCCCGGAGGATGCTCAATTTCCTCTGCTGGAGCGGCGTCGAGGAGGCCATGCGGCTCCTCCCGCGTTTCACCGGGAGCTGGAGCGGGCCGGCGGGTCCGGAGGAGGCGACGGACGAGAACCGGCCGATGGCGCGCCGGAACCTCGATGCCCTCCTGAAGGTGGCCGAGGAGGTCTTCGTGATCGCCGCGGCGCACGTCGCGCCCGGGGAGATCCGCACGAGCATCCAGCGCTGGATCAAGGACAGCCGCTCGGGCTTTCTCATCGAGGCGCTCGAGAACCAGGGAACGTCTCTCACCGACATCGCCCAGGCCCTCACCCGTTTCCAGCACGCCGCCCTGAACGACCGGGACCTCTCGCGGTCGATCCAGTTCGACCTGCGGGCCGCGCTGGTGCGGCGCTTCCTGACGGACCAGATCCAGTTCGTCGGCGTCGCCAAGAACTACATCGAGGTGTCCGACTTCCTCGAGCTGACGCGTCGGATCATCTGCCCCCCAGCGAGCCACGGAAAGGTGGGCGGAAAGAGCAGCGGACTCTTCCTCGCCGTGCAGATCGTCCGCAAGTCGGAGGAGTACGCCGAGACGCTCCAGGACATCCGGATTCCCAAGACCTGGTACGTCACCTCGGACGGCGTCGTCAATTTCATCGCGTACAACAACCTCGAGGACATCGTCGACCGGAAGTACCTCGAGATCGACCAGGTACGACGCGAGTACCCGCACATCGTCCAGGTCTTCAAGAACAGCCAGTTCTCCCCCGAGATCGTCAAGGGCCTCTCCGTCGCGCTCGACGACTTCGAGGAGCGGCCCATCATCGTGCGAAGCTCGAGCCTCCTCGAGGATCGTGCGGGCGCGTCGTTCTCCGGCAAGTACAAGAGCCTCTTCCTCGCGAACCAGGGCCCGAAGAAGGAGCGGCTCGCGGCTCTCATGGACGCCATCGCCGAGGTCTACGCGTCGATCTTCGGTCCCGACCCGATCGAGTACCGTGCCGAGCGCGGGCTCCTCGACGTCCACGAGGAGATGGGGATCATGATCCAGGAGGTCGTCGGCTCTCGCGTCGGCAAGTACTTCCTTCCGACGTTTGCCGGCGTCGCGTTCTCCAACAACGAGTTTCGCTGGTCGCCCCGGATCCGGCGCGACGACGGCCTCATCCGTCTCGTCCCGGGACTCGGCACGCGTGCCGTCGACCGGGTCGGGGACGACTACCCGATCCTCCTCGCTCCCGGCCAGCCGGGCCTGCGCGCCAACGTCACGGCCGACGCGGTCGTCCGCTATGCGCCGCGCCGGGTCGACGTCATCAACCTCGAGACGCACCAGTTCGACACGATCGAGGTGGAGACGCTGCTGCGCGAGGCGGGCGGAAGCCTCCCCGGCGTCGAGAACATGATCTCCGTCCTCGAGGACGGAGGGATCCACCGCCCGATGATGGTCGACTACCAGGCCCAGGCGAAGGACCTCGTGGTCACCTTCGAGGGGCTCATCACGGGGACATCCTTCATCCCTCGAATGCGCGCGCTCCTCAGGCTCCTGCAGGAGAAGCTGGGAGGGCCGGTCGACCTCGAGTTCGCCTCGGACGGCAAGGACCTCTATCTCCTCCAGTGCCGCCCGCAGAGCTTCGGCGACGAGAGCCAGGGGTCGCGGATACCCGCCGAGATCCCGCCGGAGAATCTCGTCTTCTCGGCGAATCGCTTCGTCTCCAACGGGCGCGTCCCGGACGTTACCCACATCGTCTACGTCGACCCGGAGGGGTACTCGGCGATTCCCGACCTCGACACCCTCCGGGAGGTCGGCCACGCGGTCGGGCGCCTGAACAAGGTCCTTCCGAGGCGGCAGTTCATCCTGATGGGGCCGGGGCGGTGGGGGAGCCGGGGCGACATCAAGCTCGGCGTCTCCGTGACGTATTCCGAGATCAACAACTCCTCGGTCCTCGTCGAGATCGCCCGGCGGCGGGGAAACTACGTCCCCGACCTCTCCTTCGGGACTCACTTCTTCCAGGACCTCGTCGAGGCTCACATCCGATACCTTCCGCTCTTCCCGGACGACCCGGGAGTCGCCTTCAACGAGCGCTTCCTCCTCGATTCGCCGAACGTGCTCGCGACTCTCGCCCCCGACTTCGCGCACCTCGCCCGGACGGTCAAGGTCATCGACGTCCCGGCGACGACTGGCGGGCACGTCCTCCGGGTCCTCATGAACGCCGACCTCGACCGCGCCGTGGCCATGCTCGCCCCTCCGCACGCGCACGGCGAACGCCACGCAGAAGGCCGCCGGGCTCCCGACGGCGGGGTGGGGACCTCCGTCTCGGACGACCCCCGGCGGTGGCGGATCCACGTCGCCGAGCGGATCGCCGCCGAAGCCGATGTCGAGCGGTTCGGCCTGAAGGGGATGTGGCTCGTCGGGTCGTCGAAGGACGGCACGGCCGGCCCGGCGAGCGACGTCGACCTCGTCGTTCACTCCGAGGACGACCCGGCGAAGAGGGAGGCGTTGTCGACGTGGCTCGACGGCTGGAGCCTCTGCCTCTCCGAGCTGAACTTCCTCCGGACGGGCATGAGGACGAAGAGACTCCTCGACGTCCACTTCCTCTCGGATTCCGACTTCTCCCGCGGCACGAGCTGGGCCGCGAAGGTGAAGGCCGTGAAGGACCCGGCACGGTCGCTTCTGCTGCACGGGGCGAAGAAGGGCGCGCCCGCGTCGCGCAAGGGCCGCGACACGTAGGAGCGACCGATGCGGACTCCTGTCCGGCCCATCAGGAGCGGCCTCGCCGGACTCTCGAAGCAGGCGGGCGGCGAGAAGCTCGGCGCCGACCTGGACGGGGGCGTCCCGCACGGCCTCGTCGTGGCCGGTGTCCAAGAAAAAACGGGGGGCCCGAGGCCCCCCGTTTCGCACCAGCGTGGTGAAGTGGATCAGTAGGTCAGGCGCGCGCCGATCCTGAGCTGCCAGCGCGAGCGGAGGCTGTTGGTGGAGTAGGGCCGGCCCTCGTCGAGAGCGCCGGAATTGACGGTGTAGATCGGCTTGCCGGAGGCGGCGTCCATGCCCGAGTAGCTGAGCGGGACGTAGGTCTGGTTGAAGACGTACCGCATGATTCCGGAGTTGCTGTCGATCAGGTTGACGAGGTTGAGGACGTCGAACGTGATCTGGGCCTTGACGACCGTGACGGGAATCTCGAAGTCGTAGTGGAAGTCGAGAGTGTGGGTCCACGGGGCGTCGAGGGCGTTGCGCTCGGCGACGCGGCCACGGTAGGCGTCGAGGCCCGACCTCGAGACGAAATCGTTCCACTGCGCCTCGGTCGGGATCGCAGCGCCGGATCCGCCCCGCCAAATGACGTCACTGTAGTTGTTGGGCACGAAGAGGAGGTCGTTGTTGGTGGCGCCGTCCCCGTTCACGCTGGCGCCGCTCGACCCCATGAGCATCGAGTAGGGCTGCCCCGACTGGGCGTTGAAGACGAGCCCGATGTTGTGGGCCACGGGGCCCGTGCGGAAGCTCTGGGACGCGACGGCCGTGAAGCGGTGCGGGATCTCGTAGAAGGAGCGGGTGAGGTGCTCCGTGTAGATGTCGCCGTTCGTGGTCTGGAACTGCCAGTTCGAGAACGCGACGCTCGAGGTCGCCTCGAAGGCGGCCTTGGCCTTCATGTAGGCGTAGGAGCCGCTCAGGTAGAGCCCGAAGGGGAAGTTCTTCTGGAGCTGCAGGGAGATGTTCTGCTGCTCGCCCCGCGACGTGTTGGTGAGGTTGACGACGTTGGAGAAGCTGGAGTTCTTGTTCGCGTAGACGGGGGCGCCCCAGAAGGTCCTGGCGCCGGTCTCGACCTTGTTGATGTTCTGGTAGAAGACGTCCTGCAGGGTCTTCGTGAACATTCCCTCGACGGTCGCCCGGATCCCGTAGGGGAGCTCGCGGTCGTAGGCGAGGGTCGACCGGAGAATCATCGGGAACTTGAAGTCGGGGTCGATCGTGTCGACCGAAACGGCGCCCGTTCCGGGGGGGAAGTTGATCGGCGGGTTGAACGGATCCGGGTTGAACGGAACGTTGCTGGCGCTCAGGTCGATCCTCTCGATACCCGTGCCGCCGTAAGCGTTCGAGATCCAGACGTACGGCGTGCGGCCCGCGAAGACGCCGACGCCGCCGCGGATCTGGTCCTTGCCCGAGCTGGTCGGCGTCCAGTTGAAGCCGACGCGGGGGGAGACCATCAGCTGGCTGCTCGGCACCTCGGAGGTGTCGATGCCGAAGGCCGTGTCGACGGCCGGGTTGTAGGTCGGCTTGTCGTTGAGCACCGGAACGTCGACCCGCAGGCCGAGGTTCAGCGTGAGGGCGTTGCTGACCCTCCACTGGTCGCCCGCGTAGAGGCCCCACTGCTGGGCCCCGAACTGGGTCGGACGGCGCGGGTCGGACCCGCTCGCGTACTTGACCTGGTAGCGGTCCGCGGTCCCGGCCTCGAAGGCGTCGACGCTCCGGAAGAAGTACGTCCCGGTGACGTCCTGGATGAAGATGTTCGAGAAGTCGAAGAACTCGTTGTGGGTCCCGAGCGTGATCGTGTGGTCACCCTTGAGGAGGGTGAAGTCGTCGGTGATCTCGAGGATGTCCTGGTCGAGCCCGTTCGCACCGGAGGAGCGCTCGGTTCCGGCGAGGAGCTTGTAGGTGTTGTTCCCCGTGCAGAACGTGTTGGGGTTGTTGCAGATGTAGACCGAGGGGAACGCCACGGGGACCTCGCGGCTGTCGCGGACCGTCTGGTACCCGACCCGCCCGACGTTGAACGAGGACGCGCCGAAGACGCTGTTGACCTGGAGCACGGTGGAGTTCGTCTGGGACGCGATGGCGTACCCGGCCGTCTCGAAGCCGTAGACGCTGGAGGTGCGCGCGGGGGTCACGTCGCGCGCGGCGTCGACGAAGTTGTGGCGCAGCGTGACGTTGTTGCTCTCGTTGAAGTTGAAGTCGAGCTTGCCGACGAGGAGATCGCTGTCGGTGTCGCCGTTGTAGTCCCCGAGGCCGCCCGGGTCGTAGCCGTACTTGCTGATCAGGATGTTGCGGAACCGGGCCGCTTCGGCCGGGTTGTTGTAGTTGTTCACGCCCGACCCGTCTGCCGCGCCGCCCGTCGGCTCGGAGCGCCTGTTCATCTCGCCGCTGAGGAAGAAGAAGAGCTTGTCCTTGACGATCGGCCCGCCGAGGCGGGCGCTGAACGTGTCCGAGTCGAACGAGGCGAGGGGCCTGTCGAACTCGTCGCCGTAGGCGTTCGGGACCTTGTCGCCGACGAAGGACTCGTTCCGCGTCGAGCCGTAGACCGAGGCGGACCAGGTGTTCGAGCCGCTCCGGGTGATGGCGTTGATGGCGCCGCCGGTGAAGCCGCTCTGCTTGATGTCGTAGGGGGAGACGACGACCTGGAGTTCCTGGACGGCGTCGAGGGAGATCGGCTGCGTGTACGTCTGGCTGCCCGGCGACCCGTAGGTGCCGAGGCCGAAGAGGTCGTTGTTGACCGCGCCGTCGATCTGGATCGTGTTGTACCGGTTGTTCTTCCCCGAGACGGACATGCTGGAGCCCGCGTCATCGCTCAGGGAGACGTTGACGTACGGGTTCGTCCGGGCGAAGTCCTGGAACTGCCGGCTGATGGTCGGCAGGGCCGTCATCTGGTCCTCGGAGACGGCCGTCCCCGAGCCCATCCGGTCGGGAGTGATGAGGGGAGCGCTCTCGGCCGTGACGACGAGGCTCTCGGTCACCGACTCGAGGTCGAGCGCGAAGCTCAGCTGCCGGCTCTCGCCGAGGGCGACGTTGATGTCCTTCTGGGTCGACTCGCGGAAGCCGCTGATCACGGCCGTCACGGTGTAGGGGCCGCCGACGCGGACGTTGAGGATGCTGAAGCGGCCGTTCGCAGCGGTCACGGCGGTGTACCGGGTGCCGGTCGGAACGTGAACGGCCGTCACGGCGACACCAGGCAGCGTGCTCTGGTCGCTCTTCATGGTCACGGATCCGACGAGGCGGCCCGTGGTCTCCTGGGCGACGCCCACCGTCGCGGTGCCAAGGGCACACGCGATCGCTACGATCGCCAGTACCCTACGTACGTTCATGCGGCTGGAAATTGCCATACGGCTCTGCCTCCTCCTGTTTCTCGTGGGAAAGGTCTCATCCATCGGCGAACTCTATATGAAGAGGATGAGGGGGGAACGAAAAGGAACAAAGAAGGGAAAAATTTAGCGCACCCCAGAGGCCTTTTTTTCGGGCCCCTTTTAGTCGACTGCCGACTCTATCGGAGGAGGAGAGGGGCGTCAACGCTGGAAGGCCCCTCCAGTTGGCGTTGCGACGGCGGCGCACCGCGTCCGAAGGCAGAGAGCGGGCTCACCGGCGGCCACTTCCTTTTCGATCTATCCTCTGCCCGCAAGGAGAGTTCCATGCCGACAGTCGATGCGATCACCCCCACCGTTCCTCCGCTCTCCGTCCTGACCGAGTCGGAGCGGGAGATCGCCGAGAGCGTCCACCAGTTCGCCGTCGAGACGATCGGCCCCCGGTCCCACGCGATGGACGAGGCCAACCACGTCGACCCGGAGCTCGTCCGCCAGTTCTTCGACCTCGACCTGATGGGGATCGAGATCCCCGAGGAGTACGGCGGTCTCGGCCAGACGTTCGGCACGTCCATCGCCGTCATCGAGGCGCTCGCCCGCGTCGACGCGGCCTGCGCCGTCGTCGTCGACGTCCAGAACACGCTCGTCAACAACGCGATCCTCCGCTGGGCCTCGCCCGGGCTGAAGAAGACCTACCTGCCCCAGCTCGCGAAGCTGAAGGTCGGCTCGTACGCACTCTCGGAGGCCGAGTCGGGCTCCGACGCCTTCGCCCTGAAGACGAGGGCGGAGAGGAAGGGAGACCGCTGGGTCCTCAACGGCGGCAAGCTCTGGATCACCAACGGCCTCGAGGCCGAGCTCTTCCTCGTCTTCGCGAACGTCGACTTCTCGAAGGGGTACAAGGGGATCACCGCCTTCCTCGTCGAGTCGGGCTGGAAGGGGTTCACGAAGGGGAAGAAGGAGGACAAGCTCGGCATCCGCGCCTCCTCCACGCTCGCGCTCGCCTTCGAGGACCTCGAGGTCCCCGAGGAGAACGTCGTGGGGAAGGTCGGCGAGGGTTACAAGATCGCCATCGAGACGCTGAACGAAGGGCGGATCGGCATCGGCGCCCAGATGATCGGCATCTCCCGCGCCGCCCTCGACTACTCGGCGAAGTACGTCCAGACGCGCGTCCAGTTCGGCAAGCCGATCTCCGAGTTCCAGGCGATCCAGCACGAGCTCGCGCGGATGGACATGGAGCTCGAGTGCGCCCGCCTCGCCGTCTACAACGCGGCGCGCCTCAAGGAAGCCGGGCTGCCGTTCGCGCGCGAGGGGGCCATCGCGAAGCTCAAGTCCTCCGAGGTCGCCGAGTACTGCACGTCCAAGGGGCTCGAGCTCCTCGGCGGCTACGGCTACGTGAAGGACTACCCGCTCGAGAAGCTGTACCGCGACGCCAAGATCGGGAAGATCTACGAGGGGACGTCGTACATGCAGCTCTCGACGATCGCCAAGGACGTCCTGAAGCGGACGGCCTGATACCCGCTGGATCATTGCTGCGCTGCGGCGGCCTTGGCCGCCGCGGCGCATGGGCGATCCTCCCCGTCGAGAGGTAGCATCTCCCCTCGCCGCGAAGGAGGAACCCGATGATCACTGCCGACCCCGGCCGGCGCCGTTCCGTTCTCGACGAGGTCCAGGGAATCCTGGCGCGCGAGGCGCCGTCCGAGGACCGCGACCTGCTGCTGTCGCTCGCGCCGGTCGTCTACGCCGACATGCCCGACGCGATGGCGCTGGGGCTTTCGCCCGACGCGGTCGCCGCCCGGATCCGGGAGTACTTCCGCTTCGTCGTCCGGACCATGCCGCCCGCGCACCAGCTCTACCGCGGCCTCCCCGGGATCCACGTGGTCGCCCGGGGCCTGACGGAGGCGGAGGCCCGGACGACGGGGAGCACGCACGGCGGCCAGTACGAGATCTCGGTCATCGAGACCCACACGCCGGACGCCCCGTTCATCTTCGAGAGCCTGAAGAACTTCTTCATGAGGGAAGGGCTCAGGGTCTTCTCGGCGATCCACTCCATTTTCAGCGTGAGGAGGCAGTGGGAGAGGATCAGCGCGATCGGCGGTCCGGGCGAGGACGGGAGCAAGGAGCTCCTCTGCCACTTCCGCGTCGAGAGGATCGAGCAGAAGGACCGGATGCGGCGGATCGAGCATCAGATCCACTCGCTCCTGCGCAGCGTCTTCCTGGCCGTCGAGGACTTCGGGGAGATGACCCGGTACCTCCGCGAGCAGAAAGGGCGCCTCCGCCACCGCCGGGGAGCGGCCGGCGGTGAGGCCGCCGCCCGGGAGTTCCTCGACTGGCTCGTCGACGAGAACTACGTCCTGATGGGTGTCCTGAGGTTCCGGCGCGGCCCGGACGGCTTCGAGCCGGACTACGACACGGCCCTCGGCACGATGCGGGAACCCGCGCTCCTGAACGTCGTCTTTCCGGGCGTCATGGACGAGGAGCAGAAGCACCTCGCGATCCAGGACCACGACGACCGGATCATCGACATCGGCTTCCGCAACAACGCGAGCGCCATCCACCACCTCGAGCCGGTCGACGACATCGTCGTGAGGGAGTGGGGCTCGGACGGCCGCCTCGAGGCCGCGACCCTCCTCCTCGGACGGCTCGCCAAGAGCGCGTTCACCGCGAAGGCGGAGTCGATCCCGCTCCTCAGGGAGAAGCTCGCCTGGCTGCTCGAGAGCTGCGGCGAGGCGAAGAATTCCCACGTCTACCGCGCGACCCGGGCCTTCTTCAACCACCTGCCGAAGCGCGAGCTGTTCTATTCCGACGCCGCGTCTCTCAAGGAGATCATCGACCAGCTGATCCACATCTCGAGCGACGACGAGATCGTCGCCTCGGTCCGCCAGAGTCCAGGGTACAGCGCGGTGAGGATCGGGTTCTCCCAGGCCCGCTGGTCCTCGAAGACGGCGAGCGACCTCAGGGATGCGCTCGCGAGGCAGTTCGGCCCGGTCACGTTCAGCAGCGCGGCCGACTGCGGCGCCACGACGCTCGTCGTCCACTACTTCGACGCCGGCAGCCTCGAGCACCCCCTGGAGGCGGATCGGATCCGGGAGCTCACGGCGGGCGTCATCTCCACCTGGGAAGACCGGGTCGCGGGCGCGCTCGAGCAGGCCTGCGGGGCGCTCGAGGGACGGCGGCTCTACAAGCGCTACGTCCGCCAGGAGAGCCGCAGCGGGCTCTACCGCGAGCTGACGCCCCCTGCCGAGGTCCCCGGCGACGTGCGGCTCTTCGAGGCGCTCGAGGGGCGGCTGGATCTGGGGATCGTGCCCGACTCCGCCGAGAAGGTCGTCCTGAAGGTCGTCTCCCCGCGGCCTGCGGGCCTCACCGAGACCCTCCGGACGATCAGGAATCTCGGGCCCACGGTGGTCGAGGAGATGAGGATTCCGCTGCTCCTGCCCGACGGCAAGAGGGCCTGGATGGAGCGGCTCGGCATCGAGGCGGACCCGGCGATGATCTCGGAGATCCACCGGCAGCCGGAGCGGCTCCGGGACGCCCTTCGGGCGATCTACGAGGAACGGGCGACGGACGACCCGCTCAACGCGCTGGTTCTCCTGGAAGGCCTCGGCTGGCGCGAGGTGGAAGTGCTCCGGACGCTCCGGAACCATCTCCTCCAGGTCCGGCCCAGCTACAACGTCGAGACGGTCACGACGGTCCTCGTCCGCAACAGCCGGGTGGCGGGCGCCCTCTGGCGGCTCTTCGACGCCCGGTTCGACCCGCAGCGGGAGGGGGACCGCGCGGAGGCGGTCGCAAAGGCCGAGGCGGGCGTCGAGAAGGCGTTCGCGGCCGTCGGGAGCCTCTTCGACGACGAGATCCTGCGGGGCGTCGAGAACCTGGTGCGCGCCGCCGTCAGGACGAACACCTTCCAGAGCCCCGAGCGGCCCGTCCTCGCGATCAAGGTCGACTGCGCGAAGGTCGACGCAATGGTCTCCCCCCGGCCCGTCTTCGAGATCTACGTCCACTCGCGGCTCCTCGAGGGGATCCACCTGCGGGGCGGGAAGGTCGCGCGCGGGGGCATCCGCTGGAGCGACCGGCACGACGACTTCCGGACGGAGGTCCTGGGCCTGATGAAGACCCAGATGGTCAAGAACTCGGTCATCGTCCCCGTCGGTTCGAAGGGGGGCTTCGTCCTGAAGGGCGACGTGCCGCCGCGGCCGGCGCTGGACGCATACCTGATCGACAGGTACCGGGAGTTCGTCTCGGGCCTCCTCGACGTGACAGACAACCTGGTGGACGGCAACGTCATCCATCCCCCGGAGGTCGTCCGGCACGACGAGCCCGATCCGTACCTCGTCGTCGCCGCCGACAAGGGGACGGCGCACCTGTCGGACACGGCCAACCGCGTATCGACGCAGTACGGCTTCTGGCTGGGCGACGCCTTCGCTTCGGGCGGGAGCAACGGATACGACCACAAGAGAGAGGGCATCACGGCGCGCGGGGCGTGGGAGTGCGTGAGGCACCACTTCGGGAACCTGGGGATCGACGTGCAATCCGAGCCCTTCACGATGGCCGGCATCGGGGACATGTCGGGCGACGTGTTCGGGAACGGCGTGCTCCTGAGCCGCACGGCGCGGCTCGTGGCCGTGTTCAACCACGTGCACATCTTCCTGGACCCGAGTCCCGAACCCCGGGTGAGCTTCACCGAGCGCGAGCGCCTGTTCCACCTGCCGCGCTCGACCTGGCGGGACTACCGGGCTGACCTGATCAGCGCCGGCGGGGGGGTCTTCGACCGCGCAGCGAAGTCGATTCCCCTGAGCCCCGAGGTGCGTGCCCTCCTGGACCTCTCCCAGGAGGCCGCGAGCGGCGAGGAGGTGGTCCGCGCCATCCTCCGCGCTCCGGTGGACCTCCTCTACAACGGCGGCATCGGCACCTACGTGAGGGCCGCGGCCGAGGAAGACTCCGAGGTCGGGGACCGGGCGAACGACCGGGTCCGCGTCAGCGCGAGCGAGGTGAGGGCCCGGGTCCTGGCCGAGGGGGGGAACCTCGGCCTGACGCAGCGGGGCCGGATCGAGCTCTGGACGAAGGGTGTCCTGCTGAACACCGACGCGGTGGACAACTCCGGCGGCGTCGACATGTCGGACCACGAGGTCAACATCAAGATCCTCCTGGACCTCCTCGTGCGCCGCGGCGTCGTCGGGAATCGGGCGGACCGCAACCGGATGCTCGCGGAGATGACGGACGAGGTCTCGCGGCTCGTCCTGGCCGACAACGCGAGCCAGGCGCGGGCCCTCACGCTCGACGGGCTGCGCAGCGCGGGCCGCTACGAGGAGTTCGTCGGGCTCGTCGAGGAGCTCGTCGCGAGCGGGATCATGAGGCGCCGCGACGATGCGGTCCCCTCGAAGGACGAGCTTCTGTCGAGCTCCGCGCGCGACCGCGGGCTGCCGCGTCCGCTGCTCTGCGTCATGCTCGGGCACGTCAAGAACTGGGCCTCCGCGCGTCTCGTAGCCTCCTCGCTGCCCGACAGCGAGGTCGCCGCGCCCTTCCTGCCGGCCTACTTCCCGACGCCGATGCGCGAGGCGTACGCCGAGCACCTTCGTCTCCACCCGCTGCGTCGCGAGATCATCGCGACGGCCGTCGTCAACCACGTCGTGAACGAAGGGGGCGTCTCGCTGCTCCACCGTTTGATGGCCGCGAGCGGCCGCGAGATCGGCGACGTGGTGCACGCGTGCCTCACCGTCGAGCGCGCCGCGCGGGCGGACGAGGTCCGGCGGTGGATCGAGGGTGCCGGACTGAGCGTTGCGGACCGCCACCTGAGGCTGGTCGAGGTCTCCGACGGCCTCGAGGAGGCGGCGCGAAACGCCCTGGCCGGCCAGGCCCAGGACGTCGAGAAGGCGCTCGACGGCATCCGGGAGACCCTCGGCCCGATCCGCTGAGCCCGGGTCACCCGCCAACCCGCGTCGGGCTGGTCCGGATTCCCTCGGGGGTCCGGATCGGCCGTGCCGCTCGCCCGGAGGTCTCCGCCTCTTCTGGTAACATCCGCCTCCCCGAAAGGGGCCCGGCGACGTACCCAAGTGGTTAAGGGAAGGCTCTGCAAAAGCCTCATTCGTCGGTTCGAATCCGACCGTCGCCTCCAGTGAAGACCCGCCGCCGCGCTCCCGGGCGCGGCGGTTCGTTCATGGGGCCGTCGGGAGCGGGGCCGGTCGCGCCGGCGACGGGCCGCCTCTCAGCGAACCGCCGCCGCGAGATCGGCCGGCACGTCCACGTCGTGGAGGATCTCGGCGCCGAAGCCGGGGACCTCGATGACCTGGACGTCCGGTTCGCGGAGGAGGTCCGAGAGGCGCCGGCCGGGGTCCCAGGAGAGGATCCGCGGCACGAGGGTGGCTGGAATCACGAGGGGGTGCCCGCGCCGGCCGTCTCCGGCCGGCACGGCGACGCCGAGCGGGGTCGCCCGAGGGAGGCTCGCGAGGAGACGGCGCAGAACGGGCGCAGTGAGTCCGGGGAGGTCGGCAGGCGACAGCGCGACCCGGCCGCACCCCGACGAGAGCGCCGACAGCCCCGCCTGGGCCGAGGAGAGCATCCCGTCCTCGGGCCGCGGGTTGGTGACGGTGACGACCCCGAGGCCTTCGAGCGCGGCGGCGACGTCGCCGGCACCGGGTGCGAGGACGACGGCCACCTCGGCGAAGCCGGCCTCGACGAACGAACGGGCCACCCGGCGGACGAGGGGCTCTCCCGAGACGTCCGCGAGCATCTTCGGGCTCCCGAAACGCCTCGAGGCGCCCGCCGCCAGGAGGACCGCGGCAATCTTGTCGGACTGGAATGGCATGGCGGGCGATCTTAGCCCGCGGTGCCTCCCGTCCGATCGTTGACCGGGCCTTTCGGGGAGCCTATCCTCGGCACAGATCACTGACGTCGTCGGTCGGGTAGAGAGGAGACCCCGGGCATGCACATCAACGACCTCCTCAAGATCGCGGTCGAGCGCAAGGCCTCGGATCTCCACCTGAAGGTCGGCGCCCACCCGATCATCCGTGTCGACGGAGACCTGATCCCCCTCGTCGACATGAAGCGTCTGATGCAGGAGGACACGATCGCGATGGCGTTCTCGATCATGTCCTCGAGGCAGAAAGAGAAGTTCAAGAACAACTTCGAGATCGACATCGCGTACTCGGTGCCGGGTCTCGGCCGGTTCCGCTGCAACATCTTCCAGCAGCGCGGCACCGTGGGCCTCGTCTGCCGCGTCATCCCGGCCCGGATCCTGACCGTCCGCGACCTGCTCCTCCCGCCGGTCATCGAGAAGATCTGCGAGGAGACGCGGGGCCTGATCCTCGTCACCGGGACGACGGGCTCGGGCAAGTCGACGAGCCTCGCCGCGATGATCGACTTCATCAACGCGACGCGGGCCGAGCACATCATGACGGTCGAGGACCCGGTCGAGTTCCTCCACCGCGACAAGAAGTCGATCGTGAACCAGCGCGAGCTGGAGGTCGACACGCGTTCGTTCTCGTCCGCCCTTCGCGCCTCTCTCCGCCAGGACCCCGACGTCATCCTCGTGGGCGAGATGCGAGACTTCGAGACGGTCGAGACGGCCCTCGTCGCGGCCGAGACGGGCCACCTCGTCCTCTCGACGCTCCACACGATGGACGCGACGGAGACGATCAACCGGATCATCGCCGTCTTCCCGCCGCACCAGCAGAAGCAGATCCGCCTCCAGCTCTCGGCCGTCCTGAAAGCCGTCGTCTCGATGCGCCTTCTCCCGCGCGCCGACGGCCTCGGCCGCGTTCCGGCCGTCGAGGTCCTGATCGCGACGAACTACATCCGGGACTGCATCGAGAACAAGGAAAAGACGAAGTACATCGTCGACGCCATCAAGGCGGGCACGTCGCAGTACGGGATGCAGACCTTCGACCAGTCTCTCTACCAGCTCTACCGCTCGGGCCTCATCACCCTCGACGAGGCGATCCGCCGTTCGACGAACCCGAACGAGTTCAAGCTGCGGATCCAGGGCGTCCAGTCGACGTCGGATCTCTCGCAGGAGGTCATGGACGGGGCCCTGGAGGCCCCGGACAAGATGAACCCGCTGGGGGAGGAGTCGCCCTTCGACTTCTCCAACCAGCCGTAGGCCATCCTCCCCCTGAGCGAAGAAGCGCGCCGCCGTCCGCGCCGGGACTGCCGGACGGCGGCGCTCGCGTTTCTGGGCCGCCGCGCGCACCCGAGGCGCGAGCTGGAGAGGAAGCTCCTGCGCGCGGGCCACGAGGCGGCGGAGGTCGCCCGCACGCTGGATCTGCTCGCGGGCGCCGGCCTCCTCGACGAGGCGGCGACGGCGGTGGAGCTGGCCCGGACGGAGGCGTCCCGCGGCCGGGGAAACCGCCGGGTGTCGGCCTCGCTTCGGGCCCGGGGTGTCGGAGATGCGGACGCGTCGCGGGCCCTGGCCGGGGTCGGGGGAGAGGACGAGGCGGCCCGCCTCCGGGCCGCTCTCGCGAAGAAGAGCCGGAGCCTCGGGGGAGGTTTGACGCCCGTTTCGAGGTCGAGGAAACTCTTCGACCATCTCGTGCGCCGTGGCTTCGACCCCGGGGCCGTCCGCGATGCGCTCCGAGAGAAAGGCGACCCCACGGATGACGAGCCCCTCTGACTGGACCTCCCGCAAGGTCCGCGAGACGTTCCTATCGTACTTCGAGGAGAAGGGGCACCGGCGCGTCGCCTCCTCTTCCCTCGTCCCGGCCGAGGACCCGACCCTTCTCTTCACGAACGCCGGGATGAACCAGTTCAAGGACGTCTTTCTCGGACGGGAGAGCCGTCCGTACGTCCGCGCCGCGTCCGCCCAGAAGTGCGTTCGGGCCGGCGGCAAGCACAACGACCTCGACAACGTCGGCTACACGGCGCGCCATCACACGTTCTTCGAGATGCTCGGGAATTTCTCGTTCGGCGACTATTTCAAGGAGGAGGCGATCGCCTTCGCATGGGAGCTCGTGACCGAACGGTACGGGTTCGAGCCGAAGCGCCTCTGGGCGACGGTCTACACCGACGACGACGAGGCCGCAAAGCTCTGGGAGCGCTACCTTCCGGCCGGACGGATCCTCCGCTTCGGCGAGAAGGACAACTTCTGGTCGATGGGGGACACCGGACCCTGCGGCCCCTGCTCCGAGCTCCACGTCGACCAGGGACCGCACGTCCCGGGAGACGACACGCCGAACGGCCGGGGCGACCGGATCATGGAGATCTGGAACCTCGTATTCATGCAGTTCGAGCGGGACGCCGACGGGAAGACGACGCCCCTGCCGAAGCCCTCGGTCGACACCGGCGCCGGCCTCGAGCGGATCACGGCCCTGCTGACGGGGAAGAACAACAACTTCGACACCGACCTCTTCACGCCCCTGATCCGCAGGATCGAGGCGATCTCGGGGAAGAGCTACCGCGGCGGGATGGTCGCGGAGGACGCCCCGTTCCGCGTCATCGCCGACCATCTCCGGGCCGCGACGATGCTCATGGCCGACGGGGTGATGCCGGCGAACACCGGGCGCGGCTACGTCCTGCGCCGGATCCTCCGCCGGGCGGCCCGCTACGGTCGCCGGCTCGGCATCGAGGGGCCCGAGCTCTGCGGCCTCGTCGAGCCGGTGTTCGACGTGTTCGACGGGGTCTACTTCGGGGACTCCCACCGGACGCTGAGGAACGAGGTCTCGGAGCTCGTCCGCTCCGAGGAGCAGAGCTTCGCGCGGACGATGTCCGCCGGCGCCGACCGCGTGGGCGAGGCGATCAGCGAGGCGCGCCGGAAAGAAGAGACGGGCCTTTCCGGCCCTGCGGTCTTCCGCTTCTACGACACCTACGGCATCCCGCTCGAGCTGATCGAGGAGCTCGCGCAGGACGAGGGGCTGACCGTGGACCGCGCGGGCTTCGAGAAGGAGCTCGAGGTGGCGCGCGAGCGCTCCAAGGGGGCTTCGAAGTTCGAGGCCGACGACACCCTCCTGCCGGAGGAGCTGGCCGACCCGTCCTGGGAGACCGCGTTCTCCGGCTACCCGGAGGACGATTTCGTCCGTCTCGAAGGGGCGAGGGCGGTCGGTCTCTTCGCGCTCCCGGGCGGTGCCCCGGTCCCGGTCGACGCGTTGCCGGCAGGGAGCGAAGGGCTCCTCGTTGCCGACCGCACCGTCTTCTACCCCGAGGGCGGCGGGCAGGTGACCGACACGGGCTCCGTCACCTGGCATGGAGGCCGGGCCGACGTGACCTCGGCGCGAAGGTCGGCGAACGGGAGGTTCATCCAGCACCACGTGAAGGTCGAGGAGGGGACGCTCCTGCGCGGCGCGGCGCTGACGCTCGAGGTCCCCGAGTGGACCCGTCGCCGGACCCAGGCGAACCACACCGGCACGCACCTTCTCCACGCGGCGCTCCGGAAGGTCCTCGGCGAGTCCGTCCGGCAGATGGGGTCCCTCGTCGCTCCCGACCGGCTCCGGTTCGACTACGCCGCCACGCGCGCGACGACGGCCGCCGAGATCCTGGAGGTCGAGCGGATCGTCAACGAAGCGGTCCTCAGAGACGCACCCGTCTCGAAGGAAGTGACGTCGATGGACGAGGCGCGCTCGAAGGGCGCCATGATGTTCTTCGGCGAGAAGTACGGCGAGAGGGTCCGCGTGGTCGACGTACCGGGCGTCTCGACGGAGCTCTGCGGCGGCTGCCACGTCGGCCGGACCGGGGAGATCGGCGCGTTCAAGGTCCTCTCCGACCGCGGCCTCGCCGCCGGGGTGCGGCGCATCGAGGCGATCACGTCTCTCGGGGCCGTGGAACGCCTGACGCGCGACGAGCATCTCCTCGGCGAGCTGTCCGAGGTGGCCCAGGTGCCGCCCGAGGAGCTGCCCGGCAAGCTGCGCGAGGTCCTTTCCCGCGTCCGGGACGGGGAGAAGGAGATCGCCAGGCTCAAGGTCCAGCTCGCCTCGGGCTCCGGAGCGGGTTCGGGCGCATCGGAAGACGAGGGGCTCGTGGACGTCGCCGGGTTCAAGGTCCTCGCCCGGCGGGTCCCGTCCCTTCCCGCGAACGAGCTGAGGAACCTGGCCGACACCTTCCGGGGCAAGCTGAAGAGCGGTGTCGTCCTCCTCGGGACCGAGACCGAGGGAAAGGTCACGCTGCTGGCGGCCGTCACGGCCGACCTGGTCTCCCGCGTCTCGGCCGACGACCTCGCGAAGGCGATGGCGCCGGTCGTCGGCGGGCGGGGAGGAGGCAAGGCGGATCTCGCCCAGGCCGGCGGGAAGGACCCCGAGAAGATCGACGCGGCCCTCGAGGCCGGACTCGACAGGGTCCGGGAGAAGCTGGGAGGCACGGCCTGAGGCGGACGTCCGGGCGTTATACTGGTCCTGCCATGATGCGATGGGCCGTGCTCTGTGCCGCCGGTGGACTCCTCGTCGTTTCGGGAGGCCTCCGGGCGGACGTGAAGCTGATCCGCAAGGCGGACGGCGGTGCGGTCATCTTCAACAGTATCGGAAGTGGCTGGAGGATCGGCGGAAAGTCGCCATCCGACGCCTTCCTCCTGGCCCGGCGCGACGCCCCAACGGCCTTCGACGAGACGATCCGCCGGCACGCCGAGCGCGAGCGGGTCGATCCCCGCCTCGTCAAGAGCGTCATGCTCGTGGAGTCGAACTTCAATCCGAAGGCGCTCTCCCCGAAAGGGGCGCGCGGGCTGATGCAGCTGATGCCGGGCACCGCGCGGCGCTACGGGGTCCAGAACTCCTGGGACCCCCACGAGAACATCCGGGGCGGCACGGCGTACCTCTCCGACCTGCTCGGGATGTTCGACGGCGACATCGTCCGCACCCTGGCGGCCTACAACGCCGGCGAGGGGGCGGTGCAGCGCTACCGGGGCGTTCCGCCCTACGCGGAGACCCGGGAGTACGTGCGGCGCGCGATGCTCGTGTACGGCGGGAGCGGCAACATGCCGGTTCTCTCGGGCGGGTTCAAGGGCCTGAATACCTCTTCCGCTCGCCGGGCACCGTCGTCGCCGGTGAAGCTCCACCGGGGCGGGGGCCAGCTTCTCATCTCGAACCTCGGCGACCTCCCCTCCACGGGAGACCGGTCGCCGGTCCTCGGACGCATCGCGGCGAACCGATGAGCACGCGCGCTTCCGAGCCGACGCGAAGCGCGCCCTTCTTCGACCACGGTCTCTTCCTCCTTCACCTGAATCGCGGCAAGGAGGACATGCGCAAGGGGCTCCACGACGACGCCCGGCGCGAGTTCGAGGAAGCCCGCCGATTCCGGTCGAGCGACCCCGAGGTCCTCTCGAATCTGGCCCTTGCGATGTTCCATCTCGGGCACCTCGAGGAGGCGGAGCGGATCACCCGCGGCCTTCTCGTGTCGCACGCCGACTCCGTGCCGCTCCTCTTCAACCTCGGTCTGATCCTCTTCAAGGCGGGCCGGTCCGAGGCGCGCGAGCCGCTCGAGCGGGTCCTGGCGCTGGCGCCGGCGCACCGGAAGGCCCACCTGACCGTTGGCCTGATCCTCCAGCGGGAAGGTCATCTCGAAGAGGCGAACCGCCACTTCGCGTCGGCGGGCTCCGAGCGGAAAGTCGAAACCGACGGCGACGACACGATCACGCGCACCGCTCGCGCGGCCGCGTCGACCTGGCCCGCTCCCGGCACGCCCGTCCCTGCAGTCAAGCCGGAGGCTTTCGACGACTCCTCGGCTCGCCGCGGGCAGGTCACGCAGCCCATCGTCGGGCCGGCAGAGCCGGCCGCTGCGCCCGTCCCGGAACGGGAGACGGCCCTTCCGCCCGCCGTCGCGCCCCTGAAGCCCCCTCCGCCCGTGGCCACCGGCATGGACGGCACCGCACAGGCCCCTCCTTCGGCACCCTCTTCGCCGACGACGCCCCCGGCGTTCTCCGCCCGTCCGGGCGGCCTCGTGTCGGCGGACGCGCGAGGCGGAATCCTGGTGCGCAGGACCGCGCTCACAGGGAGGACGGGCGTCGCGGAGCTCGTCGCCGACGGCAGCCTCTCGGGAGCCCTCGCCCGCTTCTTCGTCCGTGCGACCGGCAACGGCGGCGTGCTCCTGCTCGACCCGAGACGGACCCTCCACCTCGTTCACCTGCGCAGCGAGTTCCTGTCGGCCGACCCGGCCCGGCTCTTCGGTTTCGATTCGGCGCTCACGTACCGTGAAGACCCGGCGTTCGAGTTCCGGCGCCAGATCGCGCTCCCCTTCGTGAAGCTCTTCGGAACGGGGAGCGTCGCGTTTTCCGTGTCGGCGGAGCCGGCCCGCCTCGAGGTCACGCCCGAGACCCCTCTCACGCTCGCGTCACGGTCGCTCCTCGGCTACGGCGGTGACGTGTACGTCGACCTCGTGGAGGACGCGGACCCGCTCGCCGACCTCGGTGGCGGGCCCGTCCTGAGCGTCTCGGGTTCGGGCTACGTGCTGATGGAGGCCTGATCGGCCTTCAGCTCCTCACGGAGGCCTGAACCGCCTCGAGCGCCTCGCTCGTCTCGGCGAGAAGGCCTCTCACCATCTCCGGGTCCTCGTGCTCCGCGTAGACGCGCAGGATCGGCTCGGTCCCGGAGAGCCGGTGGAGGAGCCATCCGCGATCACCGAAGAGGAGCTTCACACCGTCGAGCGTTTCGACGGACGTGACGCGGGCGCCTGCACGGAGCTCGGGGGGCGCGCCCAGAAGGCCGTCGACGAATGCCCGGAGGACCGGCATCGGAAGCCGCACGTCGCGCCGACCGTACGCGAAAGCCCCGTACTCGCGCTCCTGGCGGGCCAGGAGGGCGGCGAACGAGAGGCCCGAGAGGGCCACCGCCTCGAGGACGAGGAGGGCGGAGAGGACGCCGTCCCGCTCCGGGAGGAAGAACGAAACGCCCAGCCCGCCCGATTCCTCGCCGCCGATCCCGACCTCGCCCGACAGCATCTTTTCCGCGATCCACTTGAAGCCGATCGGCGTGACGTGGAGGGGGACTCCGAGCCTGGCCGCGACGCGGTCGACGAGGAGCGAGGTGGAGAAGGTCTTCGCGATGCCGCCGCCGATCCTCCCGCGGCTCGCGAGGCTCTCGGCGAGGAGGGCGAGGACGCGGTGGGGCGTCACGAACGCACCGTCTGGGGCGAGGACGCCGAGGCGGTCGCCGTCCCCGTCGCTGGCGAGGGCCAGATCGAAGCTCTCCGACCGGAGGCGCGCGACGGCGGCGCCGAGGTGCTCGGGGATCGGCTCGGGGTGGACGCCGCCGAAGGAAGGGTTGATCTCGGCCCGGATCGTCGTGACCCGCGTCGGGTGCCCTTCGCCGAGGATCGACGCGAGGAGGTCTCCCGCCGCGCCGTGCATCGGGTCCCAGAGGACCTTCAGGCCGGCGCGCCGGATCGCGTCGAGGTCGATGCACCCGGCGATCGCCGCGGCGTACGGCGAGAGGAGGTCCGTCTTCTCCACGGCCCCCCCGGACCGGTCCGGGAGCGGTACGTCCGCGCACGCGGCGATCGCATCGTAGGTCGCGGCGGTGGCGCTCCCGCCGAACCACGACTTGTACTTGACCCCGTTCCATTCCGGGGGGTTGTGCGAGGCCGTGATCGCGATGCCGCCGCGCAGCCCCCGCTCCTTCACGTGCCAGGAGGCGCACGGCGTCGGCACCGGGCGGTCGGAGAGGAGGATCCGGAAGCCCTTCGTCGCGAGCCGGGCCGCGCTCTCGGCGGCGAGCTCCCTCGAGAGGAAGCGGGTGTCGTGGACGATCGGGAGGGTGCCGCCGTCTCCCGGGTCGCCGTTGGCGGGGGAGATGCTCCACGCGGCGACCGCGTCGACGACGCGGGCGGCGGATGCAAAGGTCAGGTCGCGCCCGATCCGGGCCCGCCAGCCGTCCGTGCCGAAGGGGATGGGAGACGTCATCGTCCGCGGATTCTGGGTGGAAGAAGGGACTCCGGCAAGGCCCGGCTAGAATGCGCGGCGGTGCTCAATCTCCCGAACTCCCTGACGCTGCTGCGCATCTTCCTCGTCCCGCTTCTGGTCGTCGTCCTGCTGACGCGGATGCCGGCGAAGGAGTACCTCGCGCTCGCCGTCTTCCTCGTGGCCGCTTTCACGGACCTGCTCGACGGCTGGATCGCGAGGAAATTCAAGAAGGTGACGCGCCTCGGGATGCTCCTCGACCCGATCGCCGACAAGATCCTCGTCTCGGCCGCGCTCATCTCCCTCGTCGACCTCCAGGAGGCGGATGCCTGGGCGGTCTGCATCATCGTGGGGCGCGAGTTCGCCGTCTCCGGGCTGCGCTCCATCGCCGCGGGAGAGCAGATCACGATCGCCGCCTCGAGCCTCGGGAAGTGGAAGATGGGAGCGCAGGTCGTCGGCATATCCCTCATGATCCTGGGTGCCCGGCTCGACGACATCGGCCTGTGGCGCATGACGGGGCGCGCCGCGCTCTACGTCATGACCGTGATGGCGATCGTCTCGGGCATCGACTACTTCCGGAAGTACCTGCCGCCGCTCCTTGCGAAGGAAGTGGGCCGCGGGCCGGAAACCGCACCCGAGCCGGGCCGCGAGCGCTAGAAGCCCGGGACGAAGGCCTCAGCCCGTGGTCCGGCGGCGCCAGATGCCGCGCGCCATCGGCCTCCCCTCCTTCTCGTACTTCCTCTCGTAGTCGGTTCCCGAGCTCCACCCCGCCTCGCTCCCGGGGACCTTCTCGAGCGCCAGCTCGGCGTCGAGGACCTCCCGGATCGACGCGAAGTAGGGGAGGTTGTCCGTAGCGACGCGCAGGCAGCCGGCTGGGTCCAGCGAGAGGGCGGCGGCCCGGACGAAGTCGGGAGAGAAGAGTCGCCTCTTGGCGTGTCGCGCCTTCGGCCACGGGTCGGGGAAGAAGACGTGGAGCGCCGCGAGGGAGCCGCCCGGGACACGGTCGAGGACGAACGCCCTTCCGTCGAGGCGTGCGAATCGCACGTTCGTCAGCTTCATCCGTTCGGCGCGGGCCTGTGCGATCCGTGCGTACTCGACCTCGATCTCGGCTCCGAGAAAGCTCGTTCCGGGCCGCGCGGCGGCCTCGTCGGTGAGAAAGCGGCCCCGGCCGCTGCCGATCTCGATCTCGACGGGTGCGACCCTGCCGAAGAAGGCGGCCCAGTCGACGGGCGTCGAGGTGCCCGGAGCCTCCCCGGGGAGGGACGTCCGGGGCGGCGGCGGTATGCCCGGGGTCGCCACGAACTCCTTGGGAGCGGGAGAGAGGCCCGCGCGCTTGAGCGCCCGGCGGACGGCGGGGCGGCTCAGGAGAGCACCGCCCGGGGAATCTTCACGGTCCTGAGCCCGACGTCCCCGAGGATCCGCGCCTGGCAGCCGAGCCGGACCCCGGGTCCCATGTCGTACGCGTCCTCGAGCGGCTCGGCGGGCGAGAGGTTCTGCGGGTTGACGACGCATTCGACCCGGCAGGTGGAGCAGGTCCCGGCTCCGCCGCAGATGGACGAGATACGGGCCCCGAGACGGTGCGCCGCCTCGAGGGCGGTGATCCCCTCCGGCAGCTCCCCGCGGACTCCCTGGTCGAGAAAGACGACCTTCGGCATGTCAGGCCTTTTCCGCCACGGGCTCCTCGGGAGACCGGGCCTTCTTGGTGATGCGGATCCGTTCGATGGCCCGCGCCGACGCGCGCTCGACGACGAACTCCGTGTCGCCGAGCCACGTTCGCGCGCCGGTCCGGGGGATCCTCCCGAACCTCTTCAGCAGGAATCCGGCGACCGTCTCCATCTCGGGCTCGTCCAGGGAGAGCCCCAGGTCCCGCTCGAGCGAGGCGACGGGGTACGAGCCCTCGATCAGGATCGAAGCACCGTCGATCACGGGCGAGTCTGCCTCCTCGTCGTGCTCGTCGTCGATGTCCCCGAGAATCTGCTCGACGAGGTCCTCGAGGGTTACGAGCCCCGAGACGGCCCCCAGCTCGTCGACGACGACGGCCATGTGGAAGCGCCGGCGCCGCATCTCGCGGAAGAGGTCGCCGGAGCGCTTCTGTTCGGGAATGAAGATGGCGGGGCGGAGGTGCCGCGCGAGGTTGAAGCTCTTCTCCTCGGCGTCGGTGACGTCGAAGAGGTCCTTGACGTGGAGGATGCCGACGATGTCGTCTGGCGTGTCGCGGTAGACGGGAAGCCGGCTGTAGCGCCAGACGCGGCCGATCGCCTCGACCTTCTCGAAGGAGGCGTCCGCAGGGAGAAGGACCATCTTGGCTCGCGGGACCATCGCGTCCACGACGGGGCTGTCGCCGAACGCGAGGACGGCGTGGAGGATGTCCTTCTCCTCGCTCGCGAGCTGGCCCTGGTCGTGCGAGAGCGAGATCAGGCTCTTCACGTCGTCCTCCGTGACGTCGGCCGGGCCGGAGGCGCTCCCGCCGAACGGCCGCAGGAGGACGGCCGCGATGCGGGAGAGGACCTTCGCGAGGGGTGCGAAGAGGGTCGACAGGAGCTCGATCACCGGCGCGGCGAAGCAGGCGAACCGTTCGGCGTTGCGTGCGGCGAGCGTCTTCGGTGTCACCTCGCCGAAAACGAGGAGAAGGAGCGTCGTCACGACCGTGGCGGTCACGACTCCCCACTTCTCCCCGAGGGCCTCGATCGCCAGGACCGTGCCGATCGATCCGGCAGCGATGTTCACGAGGTTGTTGCCGATCAGCAGGGTGCTGATGGTCTGCGGGAGGTGCGCGCGGAGCCGCTCGAGGCGGACTGCCTGCGGGTGCTTTCTCTCCTTCAGCCGGAAGACGGCGGCGTCGGAGAGCGTCGTCAGCGCCGTCTCCGAGCCCGAGAAGAAACTCGAGGTCGCGATGCAGGCGGCGAAGAAGACGAAGAGGAGCGTGTCGTTCACGGTGTGCTCTCGAGGACGGGGGAGGGAGCGAAGAGTCCGGCTCCGCCCGACGCCAGCTGCTCGACGACGGGCCGGTCGGCCGGAAGGAGGGGGAGCCGCGCTGCCTCCTGCGGCGTCGTCCAGCGAACCTCGGCGACGCCGACGGGTGAGGGCTCCGGGTGGATCGAGCGGACGCGGAACACGAGGAGCGTGACGTGCCGGCCGTCCGGAGCGCCGGACGCGAACGTGAGAGGAGAGGAAGACTCCACTTCGACTCCGAGCTCCTCGCGCCACTCCCTTGCGAGCGCCGCTTCCGGAGTCTCGTTCGCCTCGACCTTGCCTCCCGGGAGCTCCCAGAACCCCGCCAGGGGGTCTCCGTCCGGACGCCGGGTCAGGAGGAGGCGGCCGTCCCGAACGAGGGCTCCGGCCACTACGAGGAGCGTCCCGCTCACCCTGCCGTCCTCGCGAGGGCCACGCGGGCGTTTCGACGGAGCCCATCCGGAGTCGCCCGTCTCACGGCGGAACGGGCGAAGCGGGCCTCGAAGGCCGGACCGTCCAGCGAGGCCAGCTCGACCGGATCGAGCGATGCGGGCGGTTCCTTCACGTCCTCGCTCCAGCGGGGCCCGGAGTTGTACGGACAGACGTCCTGGCAGTCGTCGCAACCGAAGACGCGGCCATCCAGCCACGACTCCTCTTCCGTCGTGAAAGCGCTCCTCTTCTCGATCGTCAGGTAGGAAAGGCAGCGCCGCGCGTCGACGACGCGCGGCGCGAGGATCGCCGAGGTGGGGCAGGAGGCGAGGCAGGCCATGCAGCCGCCGCACTTCTCCCACGTTCCGTCCACGGCGGACGCGGTCGGCGCGAGGGCGAGGTCGGTCAGGACCTCCCCGAGAACGACGTGAGAGCCGACGCCCGGGACGATGAGCATCCCGTTCTTTCCCACGAAGCCGAGACCGGCGCGGACGGCCCACTCCCGCTCGAGGACCGGCGCCGTGTCGACGCAGACGCGAAAGTGCGCCCCGGCCGGAGCCGCTCGCCGGAGCGACGCGACGACGGCTTTCAGCTCGCGCCGGACGGCGTCGTGGTAGTCCACGCCGCGCGCGTAGCGCGCGACGTTCCCGGCGCCCCCGGGCGGCACCTCGCGGGCGACGCAAAGAGCGGCCTTGGCGAACGGGAGGATCGACTCGAGGCTGCGCCGCGCCTCGGAGTCCCTCTCGAGGTACTCCATCTCGCCGTGCAGGCCGCCGTCGAGAAAAGCCCGGAACCCGTCCCACGCCTGGGCGACGGGCCCCGCGACGACCCCCGCCGCGACGAAGCCGGCGCCCAGCGCGGCTCGGACCGCGCGGCGCGAGAGGTCTACGGGATCGTCCGGGAGGGGCGCCGGAGGGAACCGGGGCCCCGTCCGCCGGGAACGGAAGCCGGGCATCGTCGCGAGTCTAGCAACGGGACCGCTATCATCTCCGGC
>Ga0209573_1001900_pt1 | contig 29291 bp, 18 predicted proteins | sample TNRBio252014_DNA_FD_185870 | JGI IMG/M metagenome (GOLD analysis project Ga0209573, IMG submission 185870) | Wastewater treatment Type I Accumulibacter community from EBPR Bioreactor in Madison, WI, USA - TNR Reactor_6/25/2014_ DNA (SPAdes)... | ecosystem: Engineered > Bioreactor > EBPR >...
GTTCGTATGTCATTATGCTAAAGCTTTAACTTAGCTGTATGAAAACAAACTACCAAACACTGTTAATGATGGGCTTACTCGGCTTGTCATATTCTTGCTTAAAGGCACAGCAAAACCTTGTACCTAATCCATCATTTGAGGAGTATAATACTTGCCCAATTGATGCTGGTGAAACCGCTAATTATTGGACTTCACCTACTTTGGGTACGCCCGATTACTTCAATACTTGTGCTATAGGAAATTTTAGTGTCCCTAATAATATGTTGGGAACCCAAAGTGCTTTTACGGGCAATGCTTACGCTGGATTTGGGGCTTATACTCCTTACGAGTATTTAGAATATCTGCAAGTTCCTCTGATACAACCATTGTTGGCGGGACATAAATACCATGTTTCATTTTATATAAGTTTAGTTGACAAAAGCCGATATGCCATAAAAGAAATAGGGGCTTTGTTTAGCACTATGGAAATCAACACAGGAATGGGCGACCCTTTGCTGTTCGTACCTCATGTTGAGTTTAGCGATAGTATAATTACTGACACCGTTGGTTGGACGAACATTCAAGGTTCTTTTATTGCGCATGGTGATGAACGGTATCTCATTATCGGAAATTTTCATAGCCCTCAAAACACTACCATTGCGGAGGTAAACGATATAAACAATAATGTAAGTTATTATTATCTTGATGATGTTTCAGTAACAGAAATTTCTGTTCCATTGGAAATGCCTACGGCTTTTAGTCCCAATGTCGATAATAAAAATGATACATACTATCCTACCTTCTTTGACACTTTGCTCACCGTTCGTGAGTTTAGAATATACAACCGTTGGGGGCAATTGATACATGACAATCCTACTATAGAATGGGACGGCAACTACAACGGAAATCCACAACCGCCAGATGTTTACACATACTACATTTATGCAGACATTCCTCTTCCTGACAACCCTAATGAACGCACGACTTTGAAAAAACAAGGTTCTTTTACCTTGCTCAGATAACTAACTTATGGCAGCACAAATTTTTTTAAACCAAAAATTCAATTTTATGAGAAAAATATTTTCACCATTAGCATTTATGTTTGTATGCTCAAGTATTTTTGCACAAGTAGATTGGAATTCAGCAGGAAACACGACTGGTGTTTCTACCACTAACAACATTATCGGTACGCAATCTGGATTCAATTTTCCCATCCGCTTTTGGACGGATGGCTTAAACCGCATGAAGCTCAACCAAACCGTAAGCTACGTAGTAAACAACGGAAGCTCTTTAAGCAGGGACGGCTACCTGCTGATAGGGCAAAACTCCCCTATCGCTACGCAGGGTAACGTGCCTATTTACAATACGGGAGCTTTCAGCCTGTTGCACTTAAACGGAGATACCAGCGCACTGGCAGGAGGCATTGACGGGCTTGGACATCGCGATTGGATGAAAACAGGAATAACCTTTACGGGCAATGGCGATTTATCGTATATCGGGTTACGTGCGGCTAGCGATGATGTTACCGAAACTGTTATATCGTGGGCAGATGACGGAGCGGGCACTGCCGGCCCCGATGATTTGGTCTTCCGCTTTTTGGGCGGAGCAGATGCAGATGCCGCTATATCGGGAGACCTTGGCACCCCTTTTGATGGAGACGGACTTCACATTGCCCGCTTCGTTCCTACGGGTCAAATCGGTTTTGGAAACACTTTTGATGTAAGCACGCGCCCTCAAAATCTTTTACACATGAGCCTCGACAGCAACAAAGCCGTGTGGTTGCAGATTACTAATAGAAACGGCACGGGGCAAACCACAACAGACGGCTTGCAAATCGGCTTGCCTGCAACAAGCGGAAACAATCTCGAAGCGCAAATCAACCAAAGAGAAAACGATAGGCTTAGCTTGTTCAGCAACAATAGCGAACGGGTTCGTATTATGCACACAGACGCATTAAACAACGGAGTGGCTTTTAATCCGGGCGGCTTGGCAAGCAACCTTACCCGCATCGGTATCAGCCACGACCCCGCCACACCTGTAACCCGCCCGTTGAGCTTATTGCATTTGGGCTACAATGTTGCCAATGCCACAAGCAATGACGGTTGGCGCTCTTGGATGGATGTAGGCATGTTTGCTTCGCAAGGCAGCGATCATGTATATCTGGGCTTAGACACCTCAAGCAATGGAGCAGATGCGGTGTTGGCATGGGGCGATAATCAGCCCGGGCAATCGGGTCCCGATAATTTTAAAATACTATTTACAGCTACAAGCAATCCCGGATTGGGTCTTCCGGCAGAAGGGCAAAATGGTTTAGAGGGCTTGCGAATGACACCCAATATTACGATTAACGGGTTAAACGTAAAAGAAGAAATTTACACAGGCATTGGCGGAGATGCTGCTAACGGCAATCCCTATCATGGCAGCAGTGCCAATCCCACCGCAACCTAAGAAGTAAACTCGTGGGGCGCAGTAAGTGATAGTGGCGGTAGCAGTGGTTTGCGCTTTACGGATTTGAACACCACCTCGCCCACACGCACCAATCCGGGCGATGGCGTACTTTCCGTAAATGCAAGCGGTGATGTAATTTATGTAGAGGCAAACAATGCCCCTGCCATCGGCAACTATTGCCCTGCCCCTCAAAACCCACTCACCAACAATTTTGAAATTCCCTTAAACGATTTCAATTACTATTTTACAGGGCAGGGAACGAACCCCGATTCAAACAACATAGGCAGCAGCGTAGCCATCGGCTTAAATTGTGGCGTTCCGGTACCGCTTGCAAAATTGCATGTATTGCAATCGGTTTCTAATCCCTTTCCTGCTGCTCCATTTTTTAATAACGACCTCGGCATTGCGGGTTTTTTTGAAAATGATGCATCAGGATCTATTACAGTTGGTGTATTTGCAACTTCTTATGGAGAGGCGGAGTTAAATGTTGGTGGCGCATTTCATGCAACAAGCACTCACACAAATGCAGCACAATCAACTTTAGGCGTAACAGGGATTGCAGAAAACGGCATGGACGAAAACACAGGAGTAATGGGCGAAGCACGTGGAGGCGACTTTAACTTTGGAGTGCATGGAATGGCGGGACAGGGTACCACAAACTATGCAGTATTCGGTGAGTTAGAGGATACTACTACCATCGGAAGCAATGACTTTGCAGGTTACTTTGTTGGTCCTGTACACTCTACGCACATGATTACACAAGGTTCTGATGTAAAATTAAAACGCAACATCAAAGACCTGAGTAGCAATAATGCACTTGCGCTTATCAGCAAATTAAACCCCAAAAGCTATGAATACAGCACCGCAGATTATCCATCTATGCGTCTGCCCAAAGGCAATCAGTATGGCTTAATTGCACAAGAAGTAGAAACTGTGTTGCCCGAATTGGTAAAAGAGGCTATCCACCCTCCCAAACGAGATAAACAAGGAAAAATCATCTATCCTAAGGTTGAATATCTGGCAGTAAATTATACAGGCTTCATACCGGTTTTAATAGGTGCTGTAAAAGAGCAGCAGCACACCATAGATTCGCTTAAAGAGGTGATAAATGAACGTTTAACTTTATTAGAAAACCGCTTGAACGGCTGTTGCAATGCACACAATTACAAAACCGACCCCAATGAAGGCAGCAACCGCCAAACAGTTGAATTGAGCAACTTGCAATCAATCATACTCGACCAAAACGTTCCCAATCCATTTGCAGAGCAAACTAGCATATCTTACTTTATTCCAGATGATGCAAAGAATCCGCAAATCATATTCTTTGATATGGCTGGAAGGGTAATTAAAAGCATGACTATCGAAAAAGGTGCCGGCACCGTAACCGTGTATGCACAAACACTCAGCAGTGGTACTTACAAATACGCGCTGTTGATAGATGGCAAAACCATCGAGGTTAAAACAATGATGAAATCAAGGTAATACAGCCATTCATAAAACATCAACTACAGCAAAAGAAAAAACACTCCCCTTTTCGGCTAAAAAACTGAATGGCGAAATTGACAACGAACAGTTTGTGTTGCAATAGCTTATATTCGCAGTATAAAACTGTATAGAACACTCCAATGCTGTTAGGTAAATTTTTCTACATCTTAGATACTGAGCAAACCGAAAACAATTATAAAGTCAAAATTGGTTTTAATGCAGCGCACGAAATTTTCAATGGTCATTTCCCCGATATGCCTGTGGTGCCGGGTGTGTGCCAAGTGCAGGTATTAAAAGAAACCATCTCTAATTTATTGGGGCGCGATTGGTTTATTTCTACGGCTTCTTCCATCAAGTTTTTAGCAGTAATTGAGCCGTTAAAAACTAAGGAACTTACCATGCACATTAAGGTAACGAATCAAGAAACGGACAAGCTATCTGTTTCGGCCGAATACCAAAATGAGCAAGACACTTTTTTCAGATTTAAAGGCGAGTTAAGTGCAGGATAATTCAGCCATCAAACAAAAATTTAAGGCATTGAAATGCTGTGTGTTGCTGCCTACATACAACAATTCAAAAACGTTGGAAAACGTTATCGCAGATGTATTGCAATACACCGATGATGTATGTGTGGTAAATGATGGTTCTACAGACAGCACTCCTGAAATTCTGAGCAAATTCCCCCAACTGAAAATACTCGATTATCAACCCAACAAAGGCAAGGGTTGGGCTTTGCAGCAAGGCTTTTTGTTTGCAGCAGCACAAGGCTACGAATATGCCATTTCTATGGATACCGATGGGCAACATTATGCCGAAGATTTACCCGTGTTGTTACATGCCTTAGAGCATAATGCAAATGCAATAATTATTGGTGCGCGTAATATGGACCAAGCGCACATTCCCGGCAAAAGCAATTTCGGGCGTAAGTTTTCAAACTTTTGGTTTCGCTTCGAAACAGGAATTGATGCACCCGATACTCAATCGGGCTACCGTTTGTATCCACTAAATGCGTTAAACAAGATTCAATTTTTTACAAAAAAATTCGAGTTTGAAGTAGAGGTAATCGTGCGTGGCGCATGGAGCGGACTGGATGTGCTTTCGGTTCCGGTAAAAGTGTATTATCCACCTGCCCACGAGCGTGTTTCGCACTTTCGCCCACTGCGCGATTTTTCGCGCATCAGCGTGTTGAACACTTGCCTTGTTACTTGGTTGTTTGTATGGATTTTACCGCGCAACTTTTTTCGTTGGATTAAAAAAAAAACTTTCGGCAAATCGTAGAGGCAACCATTTTAAACGCCCACGAACCGCCATCAATAAAAGCACTTTCGCTGGCAGCGGGAGTGTTTATTGGGCTTTCGCCACTGTGGGGTTTTCACACGGCATTAGGTATTGGCGTTGCAATTTTGTTTCGCCTTAATAAGGCAATCACCATCATTGCATCCAACATCAGCATACCGCCTTTTATTCCTTTCATAATATTCTTTGGGCATGAAGTTGGCGCGTTGTGGTTGGGCGAAAATGCCGTACATCTAAATCTCGAAAAAGGAATAACACTTAAAACTGTTGCAACGAGTTATTTTCAATATTTGATTGGCAGTTTTACTTTGGCCACTGTAGTTGCCGTTATTCTTGGTTTGGTAACTTATGGCTTACTAATATGGCGAAAGCGGTGAGGGCTTCGCGCTGTGAAAATGAAAACAAAGTTTTCATTTTACATATTCGCTAAGAACTTTATTGCTTCATCATCCAATGCTCTTTTAAAGATATAAATGTCGTCTATGCATCCGTAAAAGTAATGATTGCTGCCCCAGCCGCCACCGTTGCCGACTTCAAATGAAGCTTCGGTGTTGTCGAAAAAATTGTTGGCATTATGCAAATCCATGCCACTTTGCAAAACACCATTGAGGTAAACTTTCACCACATTTCCAGTGCCAACAAAAACAAAGTGCTGCCATTTATCCAATTCAATTTGTGCAGTCGCCTTCATGGGGTCAATTCCATAAACGGTTGGTCCACCCGGGGCTTTCCAGTTATCGAAAGCGAAGATATTTTTTCCGAAAAAATTATCAATACTATACTCAAAGGGGCCAAAGGGTGCGCGTTTACTCAACACGGCAATTTTGTTGGTGGTGTCGTTTACTTTTACCCAAAAACTAATGGTGAAAATATTGTCAGTGAAACTTAAATTTTCAAGGTCGCCAAATGTGATGTGTGCAGAATCTGTGCGGTTGAAAAACATTGCCTTGCCTGTTTCTCCATATCTGTTATTGGTTGCGGTTGCGTTATGATTCTTTCCCGTAATGCCTAATTTTTCTTCAATGGCATTTCCATCTAACCTGATTAAGGCAACCAAGCCGGAGTTTATATCTGGTTGTTCTTTATCATTTGGATAACACGATGAAAACAGCAGGCTCAGCAATAAAATAAGTGTCAGAAAGTGATTTGGCATTTTTCAATTTCAAAACCATTCAAACGTTCAAACCCCGAATTATTGTCTATTCTCAATTTGCAGTTTTACAAACTGTTGCGTTTGCTCGGTAATTTTAAATCGTTCGTCTATGCGTAACCCCACCACCCACACTATTCGTTTGTCGCTTTCTATCACCCACACTTTTTCTTTTTCATGTAGCGGCAACTTAATATCGGTCAAAAACTTCTTCACTTTTTTCTTTTTGTTATCCATACCAATCGGATAAAAATAATCGCCCGCTTTCCACCTGCGCAGTACCAGCGGATACGAAATTTCTGCAGCATCAATCGTGGCAACCAAAGGCGACTTTTCTATTTGCATAGCAACATTTTCAAACCGTGTTTGCTTCAATACAAAATCAGTGGTAGGCAATTCTGTTGTATCGCTATCAATAAAATGCTGCGAAGCATCCGTTGCTTTCCCCTTGGTAAGAATCAAAAACCGTCTATCTTGAATAAGCCGCGCATCGGCAGAAAAAAACTGCCTGCCCGAACTGCCGTTCAAACCCAAAAGAATATCATCAACCTGCGAAGCGGTAAAACCGTACGGTTGCAAAAAAGTAAACAAAATTGTGCGTTTATCTATAAGTTTTTTTAATGCTGCAATGGCGATGTAAACATCGCCATGTCTTTGAAAAAAAAGTGTTTTGCTGACCTTTCGGAAGTGTGCATCGAACTGCGACTCCAACTCAGAAAAGACAGTGATATTATTGGCAAAAGATGTTTCAAAAGCGGGATTGATTTCTTTGAACATCGGCACAATGTTGTGGCGGATAAAATTGCGCGAGTATTTATCTTCAGCATTTGAGCTGTCTTCGCGCCACAACAAACTATTCTTAGTCGCAAAATGCTCAATCTCCTCTCTCAATGCAAAAAGCATTGGGCGAATCAGTTTGTCGTGCTTTGGCAATATACCTCGCAAGCCTTTAATACCTGTACCTTTTGCAATGTTGAACAATACCGTTTCAATGTTATCACTCAAATGATGAGCGGTGGCAATAAAATCAAATTTTTCTGCCACGCGAATCTCTTCAAACCAAGCATAGCGCAACTCTCTGGCTGCAACTTGAATTGAGCATTTGTGCACCTCGGCATACTGCTTTGTTTCAAAACATTTTACAAAAAACTGTACTTGATGCTTAGTTGCAAGTTCTTGCACAAATGCAGCATCTACATCACTTTCAGCGCCACGCAACTGAAAGTTACAATGTGCTATCGCAAACGCACATCCGGCTTGTTTAAACAACTCGCACAACACTACTGAATCTACCCCACCGCTTACAGCCAACAATACACGACTATTGGCACCCACCAACTTGTGCTTACCACTGAAATCAATAAATTTTTTGTATAACGACTGTTTCATTCTTCAATTGCAAATAAAGCCGCTTTCAATTCATTGGCAGCGTGTTTTTCGTTCGCGGCTTCTGCAAGTTCTATTCCTTTTTTGTACAATACTATTGCTTCATCAATTAAATTGTCTTGCTCTTTCATTTTTGCTAAATGAAAATAAGTAGGTATGTATTCTGGAAAATCTTTTACCAAAACATCAAACAATGTTTTTGCCTTTTTCATTTCTTGAAGCGCAATATATTCCTGCGCCATAGCAAATTTTAAAAATGGGTCGGCAGGGTTTGCCATTTCCATTTCCATAAGTTTTTGAAGCCTGAATAAGTTGTTCTGCATGTTACGCTATAAAAGGAAAAAATGCGCCTAAAATGAGATGCGTGCAATGTATTGCCTTGTGTTATTACCTCAACCAACTTTTCACATCCAATAGGCACAAGTGTTTTCAAAAAAACAAAAAGCCACTCGGTAAAAAGTGGCTTTTTGTGACTCGGATTGGATTCGAACCAATGACCCACAGCTTAGAAGGCTGTTGCTCTATCCAGCTGAGCTACCGAGCCATGCGCCAATAAAGCGGCTGCAAAAGTAAATTTTATGCCAACATTTTTTCAAGGAAAATAAAACTGAGGGCGATAAATTGAATTGTTCAACGATATTCACTTATAAACCCATGCAAAAATCTTATAAAAAAATTCAGGTCGCCCATTTCTGAGCGACCTGAAAATTTGAATCCATATAAAACCCGCAGAGGAGGGTCTGTATTTTTAACGTACCAAAGTAAAGTTGCCGTCTTTCTTTTTCACTTCTGTTTGGCCGGTGTTTATGTTTAATCTTTCGTAAGAAATAAAGTATAAATAAGTACCGTTTGGTTGAGCATTGTTATCAAAGCTACCATCCCAACCTTCGCCAGATTCAGCATGAATCATTTGTCCCCAACGGTTATAAACACGGAACTCTAATAGTTTTACTTCTTTGTTGTTAAACACAGGGTAAAAACGATCGTTGTTGCCATCGTTATTTGGTGTAAAGGCAGTAGGTACAGCAATTTCATTAGCTACTACTACTGTAACAGTTCCTTGTTTAAAGCATTGTGCATTAGCTGTGTCGCTAACAGTTAAGCGGTAAATGTTAGTAAACGGAGTAGTTGTAAACGGAGCTTGTTCAGTACATGAAGAGCAGTTAAAATCAAGGTATGATGGAGATTTTTCGGCAGTCCAAGCAAATTTCACACCCTCTGTATTCAACACATTAGCGTTCAATTGAGTAGTGTGCCCCATTTCAACAAACAATGTTTCTACAGGGAAGCTTACTGAAATTTCAGCTGGTTGTTGGATAGTAACTTGGTGGTTTACTGTGCAACCATTACTGTTTTTAGTAGTAACAAAATATGTTCCTCCTGCAAGGCTATCAAATTTATTTTGACTTGAGAATGCACCACCTTGGAAAGAATATTCAAAAGGAGCGTTGCTTACAGTCAAAGCCTCCGCGTTGATGGAACCATCGTTGAATGCTTCACCAAAGCAGCTTGTTCTTGTAGTATTCCAGTTAAACATATCTTCGTTAGCCGAAGAAATACTAAAGTTTGTAGTAGCTACACAAGAATTATTATCAGTAATTTTTGCTACATAATTACCGGCTGAAAGACCTTTAAAATCACCATCTAAACGATTAAGAGGATTGTTGCTGTTTACCAATTCAACAGTGTAGTTGTAAGGCGAAACTCCACCAGAGGCAGCCAAAGTTGCAGTTCCATCGCTAAGGCCAAAGCAGATATTTGCAGTAGCAGTTGTGTTCATTACAATTGCAGCAGGTTGAGTGATGCTGAAATTTGTAACAGCTGAACATCCCGCACCGTCTGTAACTACTACACTATAAGAACCGGCAGTAAGATTACTTACAGCAGCTCCATTAAGGTTTGGATTGCTCCAATTGTAAGTGTAGTTTCCATTGCCACCCGTTGCAGTTACTGCAGCAGTACCATCAGCAGCTCCGTTACATTTTACATTGGTAGCTTGTTGAGACAACTGAATAGCTGATGCTTGACCAATATTTACAGATAATGCAAAAGTACATTGTTTGCTATCGGTAACTGTAACTGTGTAAGTACCCGAAGCAAGATTTGCTCTGTCTTCGGTAGTTACTTGATCATTCCACAAGAAAGAAACTGTTGGAGTGCCACCAGTAACTGTTACGTTGATTGAGCCATCGTTACCACTTGCACAACCTGCATTTGTAGATGTTGCAGTAGCTGAAAGCGCAGGGCTTTCGTTAATAACAAACGATTTTTCGGCAGTGCAACCTGCAACGTCAGTAACAGTTAAAGTATAAGTACCTCCGCTTAATCCTGTTCTGTCTTGGGTTGTAACCGCTGCATCAGCCCATGCATAAGTAAACTGACCAGCACCGCCACTTACAGAAACATCTATCAAACCATCTTGTGCACCACCACAAGTAACATCATTAAGTACTTCTGTGATTGTGATTGCTTGAGCATTTGCGCCAATTGTAACCGAAAGTGATTCAGAGCAACCTTTATTATCTGTTACAAAAACAGTGTAGGTACCAACACCCAAACCACTTCTGTCTTCAGTGGTTACACCTCCATCTTGCCATGCGAAGTTAAACCCGCCATTGCCTCCGGTAGCAGTAACATCTATTGAGCCATTGTTTGCATTACCACATGCAACATCAACGTGTGTTTCGGTAAGTTGAATTGCTGTAGGTTGAGCAACAAAAATATTTTCAACTGCACTGCAACCTTTTGAATCAGATACCGTAACAGTATATGAACCTGAAGTTAAACCGGTTACAGAAGAAGATGATTGACCTTGAATTGACCAAACATAAGAATATGAACCTGAACCTCCGGCAGCAGAAACAGATGCAGAACCATCAGCACTGTTTAAACACGAAACAGGAGTAGATGAAGGAGTTAAAGAAATAGCAGAATCCTCTTCAATAATAAAAGTGATAAAAGTGGTGCAAGAATTAGCATCAGAGATAGTAACATCATAGTTACCCGCAGCTAATCCTGTTTGTGAGTTTCCACTTAAACCCGGCACATTCCAAGTATAAGTATATTGCGGAGTACCACCAGATACTGTAATATCTGCAGTACCATCATTCACAGCATTACATTTTACATCTGTTTTTACTACAGACGCGCTCAATTGTGGCGCACCATCAATTGTAGCTGATGCTGTTGCAGTACACAAAAATCTATCTTTTACTGTTACAGTGTATGTACCAGCTGGCAATCCTGTTTGCGAAGCACCAACAAACTGATTGTTCCATTCAAAAGTATATTGTGGCGAACCGCCATTTGCCGTAGCAGAAACGGTACCCGAGTTCGGGTCAATACAGTTCACATCAGTTTTAGAAACTACAACTGTCAATTCAACCGGCTCACCTATTGTTACAGCAAGAGAGGCTGAACATCCTGCTGCATCACTAACAGTAATGGTGTATGTTCCTGGAGACAAACCGCTTCTATCTTCTGTTTGAACATTATCTGCCCAACCAAAGTTTACAGTAGGTGTACCGCCAGAAATTGTAACATCTATTGAACCGTTGTTACCGCCAAAACATGAAACATCTGAATGAGTTTCTGATAACGTGATACCGTTGGGAGCAACAATTGCAAATGATTCAACTTTAGTACAAGCATTAGCATCAGCCACTGTTACGCTATATGAACCTGCGGTTAAATTTGTTACTGCACTACCCGAAAGATTAGGATCGCTCCAAGTATATGAATAGCCTGCAGTACCACCCGAAACAGTTACTGTTGCTGTGCCCAATGTTGTGCCATCGCAAGATGCATCGGTTTTATTAACCGATACGGTTAAGTCTGCCTGCGGACCATCAATAGTAATACTTGCCGTAGCTGGTGCGCAAGCATTTGCATCCGAAACTGATACAGAGTATGTACCAGCTGGCAAACCAGTTAATGTGCTGCCAGATCCGTTTACACTCCAAGTATAAACATACTGCGGAGTACCACCGGTAACAATTGCAGTTACTGTACCAGTATTACTTGCAAAACAAGTTACATCAGTTTTGGTAAGCAACACTGTAATGCTATCAGGCTCAGTAATGGTTACAGCAAGTGATGCAGTACATCCTGCGGCATCAGATGCAGTAATAGTATATGTTCCGGCAGATAAGCCGCTTCTGTCTTCTGTTTGTACATTATCTGCCCAACCAAAGTTTACAGTAGGCGAACCGCCAGAAATTGTAACATCAATTGCTCCGTTTGCCAATCCATTACATGTAACATTTGTATGTGTTTCTGAAAGAACAATTGGGTTTGGAGTAGCAATCGCGAACGATTGCGAAGCAGAGCATCCTCTGTTATCATAAACCGTTACCGAATAAGAGCCTACAGGTAGGTTACTTACACTTGCTCCTTGAAGGTTAGCAGGATTCCAAACATAATTGTATCCAGGTGTTCCACCTGTTGGTGTTACGGTTGCACTACCTAATTGACCCGAACAAGTAGCATCGGCTTTTTGAATACTTACAGACAACTGCGAAGGTTCAGCAATAGTAAAGGTTCTATCTGTTGTACAACCTTTCGAGTCCGTTACTGTAACATCATAAATACCTCCAGCCAAACCTGTTCTTACAGAATCTGTATTTTGGTCGCTCCACGAATATGTAAAACCTCCATTGCCACCCGAACTGCTCAATGTGATAGAGCCATTGTTGTTGCCAAAGCAATTAACATTAGTTTGAGATGCATTAACCTGAATAGAAGCTGGCTGAGTTAATACTGCTTGAGCAGTAGCAGTACATCCGGTACCGTCTGTAACAGTGATAGTATAAATTCCAGATGAAAGACCGCTTCTGTCTTCGGTTTGCACGTTATCATTCCATAAATAAGTTACAGTACCGGTTGTTTGTCCATTTACAGTTACATCAATACTTCCATTGCTATTGCCAAGACAAGTTGCATTTGTTGATACGGCAGAAACAGTAAACTGAGCCGATGAGCCCACTGTTGATTGTTGAACACTTGTGCACCCGTTTGCATCGGTAACGGTAACTTGATAAATACCTGATGCCAAACCTGAAATGTTTTGTGTTGTGGCTGTATTCGTCCAAGCATAAGAATAATTAGGTGTACCACCCGAAACAGTTAATGAAATAGAACCGTTTGTGTTGCCGCAAGTAGTGTTTACAACTTGAGAAACAACACTAAGAGCAGCAGCTGGTTGTGTAATTGTAAAAGAAGCTGTATCAGAACATCCAAGTGCGTCAGTAACAGTAACAGTATAAATGCCCGGAGCAAGGTTTCCTCTGTTTACTTGCGCATTACCATCATTCCACAAATAAGTATAGGTAGGTGTGCCACCTGTTACGGAAGTGGTAATTGTACCCGATGCGCCACCAAAACATGCAATATCTGCTTTAGTGCCACCAACCACCAACGCGGCTGGCTGAGTAACAGTAAATGCTTGGCTCGCAGTACATCCGAAAGCGTCTGAAACTGTAATAGTATAAGTTCCTGCTCCAAGATTTGAGCGATCTTCGGTTGCTGGGCCATCGCTCCATAAATAGGTATAATTAGGCCTTCCGGCATTTACGGTAACATCAATGGACGAACTTCCACACTGCACCGATGAGGTAGAACCCGAAATATTCAGATTACTGCGTTGTATAGATACATCTGCTGTGTTAGTGCAATTTCCCACAGTTCCGGTAACGGTATAAGTTAAATCTCCGGGGGGATTTGCCGTAGTAACAGCCGAATTAGGCGAACCCAAACCCGTAGTTGGCAGCCAACTATAACTGACCGCCCCACTTGCCGTGAGCGTTGCAGACTGCCCCGCACAAAGCGTATTATCATCTACCGATGCTGTTAATGTAGGTACGTCATTTATTATCACAGTAGTAGTGGCATAAGGCTGCGTAGAACAAGGTAAATACAACGAAATAATTACAGTTTCAGGACCTTCGGCAGAACCATCAGTTAATGGAACAATATTTACAGAAGCAGAAGTGCCACCAATTGGCACACCAACGCTGCCCGACAAAGGTTGATAATCCGTTCCGTTAGTTGCAGTTCCTGTAACTACGTAATCAAACATTGCCGAACCAACAAAAGGCGCAGTAAAGTTGAAAGTTACAGTTGCATCTGAACAACCTTCGTATGTTGATGTATAATTTGCATGAGAATAGGCAGTGGCGATAGTTGCAGTATTAGATGTAAACGAACCTGCTTCTAAAAACACACCCGAATCGAACAAAGCATCGGTACCATCGCCAACGGCTAATTTCATAACATAAGGTTGGCATGGCACAACATCAACCGTAGCAGTTAGCACAACAGTAGCACCGTCATAAACTACATACAGGTTTCCCGCATTGCTTCTATAATATTGTGAATAACTTAATGATTGACAACCGCCCGAAGTACCAAATGAACCCACAACACCAGGATTAACCGTATTGATAGCAACTGGCAAATTTGTTCCTGGAATCAATGCAAGATTTTGGTTATTGTAGTTAGGACCGTTAGGATTTTGCCCGGTAATAAAAAAACCAAAAACGTCATTAAACGAACTACACACATATTCAGGATATTCTTCTGAAGCAAATACATAACGGAATGTAAGTGTGTTACCAAGTGGAGTTATGGTAAAAGTAAGTGCAGAAGTGTTATTGATGGCTGCTCCGGAAAGTGCTTGAAGTTGGGCATCGCCACCAGCACCATTGTTGTATGAAGCACCTAAATTGGTTCCCAATGATGAGTTATTGGCGGTCAATCCAATATCGCCCACGTGCCCGGTTGTTAACACTATACCATTGGCAATACCAAGGTTAGTATTGTTGTTTGCTGTAAATGTGCCGGTTGCACTTGTAGCAGCACTCAGCGATGCATTGCTAATAGACACCCCCTGCCCTGCAAGTGCTTGCGCAAGTGTGTTTGCATTGTTGGTAGCTGTAACAGCTATTTGCGAAAAAGACAAGGTAGCCAGAAAAACGATGGCAAACGTTGTTAGTAAAAACTTTTTCATACTTTGTTGTTGTTCAGTTTTTGAAGTTTCTAAGAGCTTCTTAAACCTTGGGTGTACAATAAACGCGCCAAAGTTAATTATTCGTGTGAAAAAGTTAAGGCAAAAACCGCAGAATTACGACCGCTGCACAAAAAAGTTTCACACTTACACCGTAAAATAACACACAAATATACTTTTGGCAATAGCCGAACGCTATTTTTTTTAAGAAATATACCGCGCTGTAACGCTTACGCCTATTTTTTTTATCGCCACTTTAAAATGTGATAATTTTAAAAGTAATTAGCAGCCGTGATACAATTGCCGACTTTGCACACAATAAAAATCGACACTTGTATAAACCATTTAGGTCAATGCAATCGTCTTGTTCATAAATGAAAGCGCAACGCATGATCAAAAATCTCAACGCACTGAGAAACGTACTGATAGTTTTTATGATTTTCCTTTTCGGAAACATCATTGCACAGCCGGTTGCCAGCTTTACTGCCGATACAACGCAAGGTTGCGCAGGTCAATTACTTGTAAATTTCTCGAACACATCTACCGGTGCCACTTCCTACCTTTGGGATTTTGGCGACAACTCTACACCTGTAAACACAACCAATCCATCGCGATTATTTTCCGTTGCGGGCACCAAAACTATCACACTTGTAGCCAGCGATGGAGTTTCAACCGATACCGCTCGATTAACAATCAATGTTTTTAGATTACCAACACCCGACTTTACAGTTTCCAAAGATTCAGTATGCGTAAATGAACGAGTAAATGTAACAGGTCAGGTTGTATTAGGCGATGCACCATTGGTACAATGTTTTTGGGATTTTGGAACAGTTAACCCATCGGTAACTTACCAAACTTGTAGCGATACATTTTTTAATTACCCCAAAAGTGGTTGTTATCAAATATCATACTTCGTTGTTGATGCAAACGGCTGCTTTTCGAATGTAATAAAACCAAATGCGGTATGCGTGAGAAGGCAACCAATAGCATGTTTCGACATTTCCACATACAATCCATGTAGAGTAAGCCCACAATCTATAAGTTTTACTAACTGTTCATCGCACGAAAATCCGGGCATCCCTATTGGTTACCAATGGAGTTTTGGCAGCTCTGCCGCCAACCCTCCGGCAAGAAATTTCAGTTGTGGTGAAGATACAGTAAAATTGCGCGCCAATGATGCCTCTGGCTGTTTTACAGAGGCAGTTAAGGTAGTTAAGATAAACTGCGTTAATTCGGGCTTTACTATGGCAACGAACACACCGTGCAAAGGTGCAAGCCTGCAGTTTACAAATACTTCTACCGGCACTCCAAATAACCCACCCACAGATGTATTAACATACAGCTGGTTGTTTCAATGCCCCAATTCGGCATCTACACTACGCGATCCAAGCCACACATTTACTCAAAATGGAACTTGCACAATACGCTTAATTGCAACTTTAAATGGCTGTAGAGATACAACCTTTTCTACTGTTACAGTTTCAGATTCAATACCTACGGACTTTACTGCTCCTCAGGCTCAAAAATGCGTACCACCGCTTACAGTAAATTTTACTAAAACTACTACGGGCGGCACTAACTGCTTATGGGACTTTGGCGATGCAGTAGGCACATCACCACTGTGCAACCCAACTTATGTTTATAATAGTATGGGTTGCCATGACGTAACATTACAAGTTTCAAATCCTTCGGGTTGTATGTCGCGAATAACAAAAAAAGATTTTGTATGTATTCAAAGTTTTGATGCCGAAATTGGCGCAGATGTTGTTTCGGGTTGTGCGCCTTTAACTGTAAACTTTACGGACGCCACACAGGTAGCCCAACAAATAGTAGATTGCAAATGGAATTTTGGGCTTGCTCCAGGGGTTTCTTCTAATGACTGCGACCCACCAGCGGTTACTTACAATACACCCGGCAATTACAACGTATGGCTAAGAGTACAAACCGCAGATGGCTGCTTTGATACTGTGCGAAGAACAATTTCGGTAACACCAAAACCCACTGCAGATTTTGTTGCAAATCCATTAACCAATTGCATAAAAAAACCAACTGTATTTACTTGCCTTTGTTCGGGAGGCACAACCTACAATTGGGATTTTGGGGCTGGAACATCAACCAGCACATTGCAAAACCCAACATGGTATTATGACGAGGAAGGGCCACACACTGTAACCCTAACAGTTTCGCAAGGCAAATGCTCTACCGTAGTTACAAAAGTAAATTATGTAACTACCTTATTGCCAAAAGCCGAATTCATTGCTCCAAGAGCATGCGGCAGTGCTTCAACAATAAATTTTTCATCCGAGTCGATAGGAGCCGATAGTCTTTGGTGGGAGTTTGGCGATGGCACTTTTGGCGGAAACGTTACTTCAATTACACATACCTATCCAAACACAAATACTTATACACCCATACTTTTTGTAAAGAATTTTGCGACAGGCTGCATTGATTCCATTGCTAAAAAGATAAGTTTTACCAGTGCGTCAAATGGATTTAAAGCTAACCGCACAAACATTTGTTCGGGCAGAACAGTGAGTTTTACCGACACATCCGCTTTTGGAACAACTTGGCTTTGGAGTTTTGGCGATGGGCAAACCAGCACTTTAAAAAACCCAACTCACAAATACGATACAGTTGCCAGACGCTACACCGTAAAGTTGATTATTGACAAAGGAACGCCCTGCGAAGATTCGGTTGTAAGGGTAAACTACATTACCGTAAACAAGCCAATTGCTGAGTTTACTGCTGATAAAACCAGAGGGTGCCGACCATTAACAGTGCAATTCACCGATCAAAGCCAAGCAAACTACGCACCAATTTCAAAATGGCAGTGGCGATTCAACAATAGCGCTTTCGACACCACCCAAAATCCAACCAGAACATTTAATGGAACACAACCCAATATCAATGTATTGCTAATTGTTACAGACTCGGTAGGCTGCATTGATTCTATGGTTAAAACTAATTACATACGCCCCACTATCATTTCCCCAAATTTCAACATATCATCGCCAAGATGCCCTGGCAAACCAATTACTTTTACAAACACCACCCCAAATTCGGCTGGCTATGATTTCTACTGGGATTTTGGTGATGGCGACACAACAAACTTACGAGTAAACACCACACACACATACGCAACCAACGATTCATTTTCAGTAAAGCTAACAGCAGTTCATAAAACATTGGGCTGTAGCGCTGCTGTGGTAAAAATAATTGATGTAGCCGGTGTTGGAGTAGATTTTACTGCCATTAGAAACTTCCCTTGCCCGCCCGCTCCGGTTATTTTCCAAAATTTGACCCCCGACTCTGGCTTGCAAGTAAGTTACAAATGGTACTTTGGTAATGGCAGAAGTTCATTTGACAGAGACCCGCCACATCCTTACTTTTTTCCGGGCTCTTACGATGTTACACTTGTGGGTACATTGCCTAATGGCTGTAAAGATTCTTTGATAAAAAAGAATTACATCAACATTTTAGGACCACGATTAGAAAACGTTGTATTCGATCCACCTTTTGGCTGCCGCCCGCTTACAGTAAATTTTTCAGGAAAAATTTACGAAACTCAAACTGGCACCTTAATTTGGACTAATGGAGTTGACACAACATTAAACATTACCTACGGTGATACTGTGTATTTTAATTCATCACATTCTTATCATGATGCAACAATAGACACTGGCTTTATTAAACCCGTGCTGATTTTGGAAGATGATAAAGGCTGTAGAGTTCCTTACCCACTTATCGACTCCATATATGTGGACGAATATCCGCATCCAAATCAACGCGACACTTCAATATGTATTGGAGCAACTGTAGAATACACCTTACCCGATGGCGATTTCTTTTTGTGGGAATCATCTGATTCTGCAACTTATCTGACATGCGATACTTGTAGCTTTGTAGTATCATCGGCACAAGACACTATAACATATTACGTTACAGCTACAACAAAGTGGGGATGCGTGGCAAAAGATACTATTACACTTAATGTAGAAGATATTCCGCACTTGGATGCCGGTCCAGACTTTAAATTATGCCGAACCGAAACGAGAGTATTGCCGGTGGGCGATGTTTACAACGCGTTATGGACACCAAGCACATATCTAAGTTCACCAACCAGCATATCGCCAACTATAACTGCCACACAAGATATGACGTGGGTTATTTATAGCGAAAATAGGCTCGGCAATAGACCGGGATGTTTTATCTACGACACATTGAACATGAGAGTAATTGATACCGTAGTTGTAACCCCTCCTGCTGATACTGCAATTTGTATTGGCGAAAAAACAATATTGGATCTCACTGTAGTAGATGCCTCGATAAATGACACTACTTATTTTTGGTTTCCTGAGCAATATTTAGATAATAATAGACTTGAAGACCCTACGGCAACACCGCCATTTTCAATGCCTTTTACTGTTGTGGTAAGAAGTCCACTTTGTTTCAGAGATTCACAAACAGTGTTTGTAAGAGTTGACCCACTGCCAGAAATTGAATTGTACCAAGATACTGTTATTGCAGTAGGCACCGAGTTAGATTTAGCAGCACTCTCAAACGATGCAATCACCTACGAGTGGTCATCAAGAGACCCACTAAGCTGCGATGATTGTACTGCGCCAACACTAACTGCCGTATTTTCGCAATGGGTTCATGTAACTGTTACAAATCAGTTTGGTTGCAAAGCAACTGATTCGGCATACATAAAAGTATTACCATGCACACCCGATTTTGTGTTTGTGCCAACTGCCTTTACACCAAATGGCGATGGGTTAAATGACATTTTATATGCAAGAGGCAAAGCACTGGTTGAGATAAAAACTTTTATTGTAAGTAATAGATGGGGTAATGTTATGTACAGCAGCAATAACATTAAAGAAGGCTGGGATGGAACATTCCGTGGGCAACTTGCCCCTACCGATGCTTATGTGTGGTATGTAAAAGGTATATGCACAAATGGCGAAGAGGTAGAGAAAAAAGGCAACATTACACTCATCAGGTAAACTGAAGTTTACGACTGAAACTATTGTTTTTGTTTAATTAGCAAACATCATTTCGCTCCAACTTAAAATTGTGTTTAAGCCCTTGGGCTCAAGCAATTTTGCAAGTTCTGGTTTTGTGCCATCAAAAGCAATCATAACAAAGTCGCCACCCCAAGCGCCAAGGCTTTTTGCAGCTACATCAACATCATCAAACAATGTTTTTTTTATGGGTTCAATTTCTAATGCTTCTGCAATACAGTTTTCATGTTCACTCATAAGTTCTTTGCACTTTTCAAGCGAGTTACACAACAACAATTTATCTGTTAGCGCATTCAAGTGATTTATGTATAGCTGCTTATCAATTTCGCGCGAGCGATAGTGAGCAATGCCCGATGAGCTTAACTGCTTTTTCCCTAAATGCACAAAAAACAGATTTTCTGAAAATGCAGGTTGAAAATGAACTTGCTCGAACTGAGGCTTAGCACTTTCTAAACGATACAACAAAGGCAAATCGCTACCTGCACATGCTACATCATAACCCGAGCCACCGATGGTTGCTTGAAGTAAATCGAAGGGATTTACTTGCGCAAACTGCGCTAAACAATACACCAAAGTAGAGCTGCTGCCTAACCCCCAATTATTAGGAAACTCCAACAAGGTTTGAACAGCAAAATCAGCATCGGAAATCAAAAAATCCTCATTCAACTTTCTACATATTTGCAGCAATTTTGTAAGCGTAGCTGCGTGCTCGCTATCAACATTGGGTTCAAAATGTTTAGTATCAAACGAAAGCTGAATCCAAGGTTCATTCTTGCTATTCAATGCCACCCAAAACAATGTGCTATTGTTTCCATTTAACTTTCGCACTGTCATTCGCTGCCCAAATTTTGTAGGCACAGCCAATGTTTTTGCACCATCCAAAACAAAGTACTCGCCTGTAAGCATCAGCTTTCCGTGAGCGTAAAATTCTTGCTGCATAACCCTGCGAAGATGAAAAAATCTTCATGTCTTTATTCATAGCAATGGACTAATTCAAATTTCTTTCTTTGCGCAGAAATCAAAAAATAATCATGCAACAGATAAGCGTTATTGGAGCCGGCACTATGGGCAATGGCATTGCACATGTTTTTGCAATGAATGGATTTGCAACAAATATTGTGGATGTTTCTCAACCGGCATTGGAAAAAGCATTAAGCACAATTGAAAAAAACTTAGAAAGAATGGTGGCAAAAGGTACACTTACCGATGAAGCCAAAACCAAAACACTCAACAATCTTTCAATTTTCACCAACCTCGAAGCAGGCTGCAAACAAGCAGATTTGGTAGTAGAGGCAGCTACCGAAAATGTAGAACTAAAACTAAATATCTTCAAGCAATTAGATGCAGTTTGCAAACCTGAAACAATTTTGGCTTCAAATACATCTTCTATCTCCATCACAAAAATTGCAGCAGCCACCAAACGCCCCGAAAAAGTTATTGGCATGCACTTTATGAACCCAGTGCCGGTAATGAAATTAGTAGAGGTGATTTGCGGCTATGCAACCGATGCCGCTACTACAAAAGTTGTAATGGAGCTATCAAAACAACTGCAAAAAGTTCCAGTAGAAGTGAATGATTATTCAGGCTTTGTTGCAAATAGAATTTTGATGCCAATGATAAACGAAGCCATATACTCGTTGTATGAAGGAGTGGCAGGTGTATATGAAATTGACACTGTAATGAAGTTAGGCATGGCACACCCAATGGGGCCACTACAACTTGCCGACTTTATAGGGTTGGACGTGTGCCTTGCAATTTTGCGTGTGCTGCACGAAGGTTTAGGCAATCAAAAATATGCACCTTGCCCATTATTGGTAAACATGGTTACCGCTGGTTACTTAGGAGTAAAATCGGGCGAAGGGTTTTATCGCCACACAACTGGTAGCAAAGAACTTGTTGTAAGTAATAGATTTGAATAAATTGAGTACAGTTAGTTTAGTTTCTTTTCATACACCATTTGTGTAGGATAAGCAAAGGCCAAACCCGCATCTGCAAAACGCTTCAAAATTTGGAAGTTAATATCCGAACGCACTTGTGCATTTTCAACGCCCGGTCTTATGGAAAAAGTACATTTAATATCCATTGAGTACGCACTGAAGTTTTCAAAGAAGATTACATTATCATCTAGTAGGTGAGGATTTTTGTTTGCAATATCCTTTAGTATTTCTATTGCTTCTGTCATTTTTTCAAAAGAAGTATCATACACCAAACCGAGTGTGATATGAATTTTTAAGAACGGACCTTTCGTAACATTTTGTATTGGCTTTTCTGAAAAATAGGCATTAGGAATAGTAACCAATCTACCATCTAAAGTTCTGATACGCGTACTTCTGATGCCAATATCCATCACCAAACCATCCATACTGTCAATTACAACCCTATCGCCAATATGAAATGGCTTATCTAAAAACAAGATTACTCCACCAAACATATTCTTCACTGTATCTTGCGATGCCAAAGCAATTGCCAAGCCGCCAATACCAAGCCCGGCAATAAGTGCAGCCACATCAAACCCGGCATTGTTAAGCCCAACAACCAAGCCCAGCGACCATAAAACTACCTTTACTACTTGCTGCAACAATCGAATCAATTGTTCATCTAAATTGTTATCGTTTCGTTGCGAGTAAGGCAACAAAAATTCCTTAATAAGCGCAGTAACAATTCTTACAAGAAGCCAAGTAATGTTTATAGAAATCAACAGGGTAAAAGCCTTATCAATATTGGCAGTTGCTTTACTGGTGAAATGTAATCTATCGAGCGCAAACCAAAGCCCGGCAAGCATTATAGCAAACAATGCGGGACTCTTCAATTGCTCCAAAATCACATCATCGAACTGCGACCTTGTGCGCAAAGCAAATTGACGCAAAAAGAAATTGACAAACCAGTAAATAAAACGAGCAAACAATATTGTACTAACCACTATGGCTAATGAAATCAACCAATGTTCGAGTGTATTGTGATAAAATTTTTGTTGGAAAACTGAAAGCATTACGATTTTACTTGAGGCAAAAATAACTTCTTAGAATAACTTTCTTTGTATGCATTTGAACAATAACAATGTTTTAGAATCACCATGAAAAACATTCTGCTTACAGCCACCGATGGAAAAAAATTTTTAGTTGATGTTTTTGGCGAAGAACAAAACATTAAACATGGCATTATCGTTTTTGCGCATGGGTTTAAAGGATTTAAAGATTGGGGTACATTTCCGCTGATTGCACAAACATTTGCTGACAATGGATTTGTGTTTGTATCCTTCAATTTTTCGCACAACGGCACTACAATTAGCAACCCAAGTGCTTTTGATGATTTAGAAGCTTTCGGCAATAACAATTTCTCGAAAGAACTAAATGATTTAGGCGTGGTGATAGACTATGTTTTTGATAAGATTGTTAGTAAAGTAAACCTTCCAGTATTTTTACTTGGTCATAGCCGTGGCGGTGGCATTGCAATTCTTAGGGCTAATGAAGATGAGCGCATAAGCAAGGTAGCTGTTTGGGGTAGCGTAAATCAATTTGGTAAATTTTGGAAACGCGATGAAATGGAACGAATGAAACGCGATGGAGTTATTTACATTTCCAATGCACGCACCAATCAGCAAATGCCTATCTACAAGCAATTGTATGAAGATTATGAAAACAACATAGCTCGACTACACATACCAAATGCGGTAAAAAATATGAAGCAACCGCTGCTAATCGTTCATGGCACTGCAGATGAAACTGTACCTTATTCAGCAGCAACAGAAATGCACGACTGGAATGCAAACACAATGTTAATAAGGATAGAAAATGGCAATCACACATTTGGGGGCAAACATCCCTGGCTCGAAAAAACATTACCTCGCGATACGCTTTCTGCTATTCACGGCTCAACAAAATTTTTTAGAGAATAGCTATGGACAAAAAAAATGGCTGACACTTTCGTATCAACCATCACTATTAAAACCCACTCTCAAACCCCTCCATGAAGTTCCTGCGACTCTTCCACCCCTAGATAATCACAGAAATTATCCATGAAGGAGTTTGAAATCTGGATTCTAACTATCTAAACCATATCCTAAAATGTTACTTCGTTTAATTGTAATTTTCTAAAAAAGAGGCATCAAGCTAACAGGACTAAAAATTTAAAATCAACATTTTCATTCCCACAATTCACACCGTTCAATCCTTTGTTGCAACTCAATACCTTCACTAACTTATGCAACATTCTCTATCAATTCTTACCTACAAAATCAGCAAGAAGCCCTCAACACATTTACCGATCTTATTGCTTCCAATACTTTTTCAAAATCATCCGACTTATCAATAAAATAACTCGCTCCTAAGCCCATACACTTCTCTTTATAAACTTCTTCTACCATGTTCGTAAGCATAATCTTTCTCAAAGCGGGATGCTGTTTTTGCAAATTTGCCAATAGGGTAATGCCATTTGCATCTGGAGCATCTGCTTCTAAATGAATATCTATCATCACCGCATCTGGTTTTTGAAGTGCAATCATTTGCGTAGCAAACGAAATATTATGCGCCACTCCCACCACATCAATATCATTATGAACACTCAATAGCTGCAAAAACTTATCTGCCACAATGGTAGAATCTTCAACAATTAACACTCTGATTTTTCTCTGCGGAAAGGGTGATACCATACTCATCTACTTTTGATGATGCAAAGGTGCATTACCTATCAACCCAAGTAAATAGTGGAAACAATGAATTTTTAGTAGCTGTTGCAACTACAATTACTAAAAAATGTGCGGCAAAAGTAAATGCTGCGTTGTTTAGTCGTTCAACTTCAATACTGCAATAAATGCTTCTTGCGGCACTTCAACTTTACCAAACTGACGCATTTTCTTTTTCCCTTTTTTCTGCTTTTCCAATAGTTTGCGCTTACGCGAAATATCACCTCCATAACATTTGGCAGTAACGTCTTTACGCAAAGCAGAAATGGTTTCGCGAGCAATAATTTTAGAGCCTATTGCCGCTTGAATAGGAATAGAAAATTGTTGTTTTGGTATAATATCTTTCAACTTTTCGCACATTCTTCTGCCAAAGTCTTCTGCTTTGCTACGGTGAATCATTGCACTGAACGCATCCACTTGTTCGCTGTTTAAAAGAATATCCAACTTCACCAAATCGCCTTCGCGATAACCGATAGGATGATAATCAAACGAAGCATATCCACGCGAAATAGATTTTAATCGATCGTAAAAATCGAATACAATTTCCGCAAGTGGCATTTCAAAAGTAAGCTCTACACGTTCCGGTGTCAAGTAATTTTGATTGATAAGAATACCGCGCTTGTCCATACATAAATTCATAATAGAACCTATGTACTCGGGCTTGGTAATTACTTGCGCTCTGATGTATGGTTCTTCTATTCTTTCTAACCGCGAAACATCCGGCATATCGGCAGGATTATTAATCAACACTTCTTCGCCATTTGTGAGATACGCAAAGTTACTTACCTGCGGCACGGTAGTAATAATGGTCATATCAAACTCGCGCTCCAAACGTTCTTGCACAATTTCTAAATGCAACAAACCCAAGAAACCACACCTAAAACCAAAACCTAATGCAATAGATGTTTCGGGTTCAAACACTAACGATGCATCGTTTAACTGCAACTTCTCTAACGAGTCGCGCAAATCTTCATAATCATCGTTATCCATAGGGTAAATACCCGCAAACACCATAGGCTTAACATCTTCAAAACCAACAATTGGTTCGGTGGTTGGATGCGCAGCAAGTGTAAGCGTATCGCCCACTTTAATCTCTTTAGCATTCTTAATTCCGGTAATCACATAGCCTACATCTCCTGTTCTTACCTCGGGGCGAGCTTCCAAATCGAAACGCAAAATACCTACTTCATCGGCATTGTAAACCGCACCGGTATTGGCAAACTTAATTTTGTCGCCTTTTTTCACCAAGCCATCTACCACGCGGAAATAAGCAATAACACCTCTAAAACTATTGAACACGCTATCGAACACTAAGGCACGCAAAGGGCTGTCTTCCTTACCGCTTGGCGCAGGAATTCTATCTAAAACAGCATCAAAAATTTTATCAACTCCCTCTCCTGTTCTGCCGCTGGCTCTAATAATTTCTTCGCGTTTGCAGCCTATCAAATCCATCACCTGATCTTCCATTTCCTCGGGCATAGCACCGGGCATATCAATTTTGTTGATTACCGGAATGATTGTTAAACCTTGTTCAACAGCTAAATACAAATTGGAGATTGTTTGCGCCTGAATACCCTGCGATGCATCTACCAACAACAACGCACCTTCACAGGCAGCAAGCGAGCGTGAAACTTCGTAACTAAAATCTACGTGACCCGGAGTGTCAATCAGGTTCAACACAAACCGTTCGCCATTGCGCACAAAATCCATTTGTATGGCATGACTTTTTATGGTTATACCGCGTTCGCGCTCCAAATCCATATTGTCAAGCACGGTATCCATCATTTCGCGCTCACTAATGGTTTTGGTGGTTTCTATCAACCTATCGGCAAGCGTGCTTTTGCCGTGGTCAATGTGCGCAATAATGCAGAAGTTGCGAATATTTTTCATTTGTAAATTACCTTATTTAGGTTTGTTAAGCCGCGCGAAAGTAAGTTTCTAAACGGACAATGATGAATGAAAAGTGTAATTTATAAATCGGCAGCAATCGTACCGATATTTTAACCCAAATTGGCTCGAAGTCCATTTCACAACAAAATCAAAAACAGGCAATACTGTTCGATTAGCACAGATTCTTTTCAGGCATTTGCTCCTCAACATTACATTGAACAACTTTTTGGCACGGCAATTGACAATACGATATATCTATTCAAATAAAAGTGTAAACTGACAAGATGGCTTTTGAACAATTATCCTCTGTGGGAGACGAAGAAGGTGACTTTTTACCTATCATACCGGAAGATGACGACAACAACAAACCCGTTGATATTCCTTTGGAACTGCCAATATTACCATTGCGCAACACAGTGCTTTTTCCAGGAGTAGCTATTCCAATTACCGTGGGTAGAGACAAAAGTATTTTGGCTGTCAAAGAGGCATACAAAACCAAAAAACTTATTGGTGTTGTAGGACAACTTGACCCAACCATAGAAGAACCCGAATACAAAGATTTATTTAAAATTGGAACGGTAGCGCAAATCCTGCGCATGATAAAAATGCCCGATGGTTCTACCACTGCAATCATTCAAGGGCGCAACCGCTTTATAGTAGCCGACCTACTAAGCAGCGAACCATTCATCAAAGCTAAAATTGAACTGCTACACGATATTATTCCTATAAACGACAAGGAATTTAACGTGGTAGTGGAATCCATCAAAGATCTTGCAAACAGCATCATCAAGCAAAACCCTCAAATACCAAGCGATGCTTCTATTTTACTAAAAAACATCTCTAATCCGGTAACACTGGTACATTTTATTTCTTCGAACCTAAACATTGAAATAGGCAAGAAACAAAAGCTACTGGAAATTGCCGACATGCGCGAGCGCGTGCAACTGGTTCTAAAGTATTTGCAAGAAGAACTGCAAATGCTGGAAATGAAAAACGAGATTCAAAATAAAGTAAAAGGCGAGTTCGATAAACAACAACGCGACTACTTTTTGAACCAACAGCTAAAGACAATACAAGACGAACTTGGGGTAAACAACACCGAAAAAGATATTCTGCGGCTGCGCGAAAAAATGGCAAAACTGCAACTAACGGAAGCTGTAAAAGAAGCCATGGAAAAAGAGTTGGATAAACTTCAACGAATGAATCCTGCCGCAGCCGAGTTTAGTGTAGTGATGAACTATGTAGATTTGGTATTGGATTTGCCGTGGGGAGTTTACACCACCGACCACTTCAATATAAAAAAATCGAAAACCGTGTTGGATAAAGACCACCACGGTATTGACAAAGTAAAAGAGCGCATACTTGAATACCTCGCAGTGCTAAAATTAAAAGGCGATATGAAAAGCCCGATACTGTGTTTGGTTGGCCCTCCGGGGGTGGGCAAAACCTCGCTGGGGCAAAGCATTGCCCGAGCATTGGGTAGAAATTATGTAAGGCTTGCATTAGGCGGCTTGCACGATGAAGCCGAAATTCGCGGACACCGCAAAACCTACATTGGCGCTATGCCCGGGCGCGTAGTGCAATCCATCAAAAAAGCAAAAAGCAGTAATCCGGTAATGATACTGGATGAGATAGATAAGATAGGAAACGACTTTCGTGGCGACCCATCGAGTGCATTGCTCGAAGTGCTTGACCCCGAGCAAAACAAAGCGTTTTACGACAACTATCTGGAACTGGAATACGACTTAAGCAAAGTACTCTTTATTGCCACCGCAAACTCGCTAAACACTATTCAACCAGCCTTGCGCGATAGAATGGAAATTATTCCTATTGAAGGCTATTTGATAGAAGAAAAAATTCAAATTGCCAAGAAGCATCTGCTACCAAAACAATTAGAAAATCATGGCTTAAAAGCTAAGCAGGCGGTATTTTCCGACAAAATTCTTGAAGCACTTATTGAACAGTACACCAAAGAAAGTGGTGTGCGCGAATTAGACAGAGTGTTAGCCGCAGTAATGCGCAACATTGCAAAAAAAGTGGCCGAAAACAGCAAGTATAATCCGGTGTTAAAAGAAGAAGATTTACACAAAATACTTGGCCCCGAAAAGTTTGACAAAAGCATTTATGCCGAAGAGCAATTGCCGGGCGTGGCAGTTGGCTTGGCATACACTTCGGTAGGTGGCGACATTCTATTTATTGAAACCACTCTAAGCAAAGGCAGCGGCACACTCACCATTACCGGAAACCTTGGCGAGGTAATGAAAGAAAGTGCCACCCTGGCCGTTACCTACTTAAAAGCACATGCACTTGAAATTGGCATCAATCCAGATGTGTTCAAAAACGTAAATATTCACATTCACGTACCCGAAGGTGCAGTACCAAAAGACGGACCAAGCGCAGGTATTACCTTACTTACTGCTTTGGCTTCCTTGTTTACACAACGCAGGGTAAAGCCTTTTATGGCAATGACGGGCGAAATTACTTTGCGCGGCAAGGTGATGCCTGTGGGCGGCATTAAAGAAAAAATTCTTGCGGCAAAACGTGCGGGCATCAAGGACATTATAATTGGCGAAAAAAATCGTAGAAATGTGGAAGAAATTAGTGCCGACTTTGTAAAAGGCTTACGTTTTACTTATGTAAACACTATGGAAGAAGTGCTAAACGCAGCTTTGCTGAAAGCCAAAGTGAAAAACGGCATTAACTTTGAAGTGTTCCTGAAGAAGGAAGACACAAACAAGGTTTCGGCTAACTAAGATTTTCCATGTTTTCTTAACCACATCCGGGGTCTGCGACCATCGCCTGGATAGCGCAATACCCCGTCAGCGGTCGAAGACCCTGACGGGGATTTAGCTAAAAATAAAATTTGCAGTTTCCAATCCTTTATTACTTTCGTACTACACAAATAGCAACACACAGCTATGACAACAATTTTAAATAACTTATATTTCT
>Ga0209573_1001901_pt1 | contig 29269 bp, 25 predicted proteins | sample TNRBio252014_DNA_FD_185870 | JGI IMG/M metagenome (GOLD analysis project Ga0209573, IMG submission 185870) | Wastewater treatment Type I Accumulibacter community from EBPR Bioreactor in Madison, WI, USA - TNR Reactor_6/25/2014_ DNA (SPAdes)... | ecosystem: Engineered > Bioreactor > EBPR >...
GGAGGGTGGGGGAGGCGGGGGCGTTCAGAGTGGGTTGTGCAAAAGGCGTTTGAGTGGGGAACTGGGCAGTGTCTGGGGTTTCGGTGATCTGTATGACTATCGGGGTTTGGGCGGCAACCGTTTCTGCGACCGAGGTTTGGATGGCGTTTTCCGCATCCGCGCTTCCTCCGCAGGCAGTAATGAGCAGCGATGCAATGATAAACGTTGCGAATAGGTAATAGATTTTTTGTTTCAGCATTTTTTTCCTTTCACATTTCAGGAAATGATTATACTGTTAAAAAAGAACGCCCGGAAAACCGGGCGTTCGAACTTTTTTCTTTCGGGGCGATTTTATTGATAGGTGACGATCAATTTGATGGTTCCGAAACGCACCATATCCGCAACGCCGTTGGCGCTTGGGTTCGGTGATTTGAATTGCAGGCGCAATTGCAGTCGGGAACTGCCGACCAGACTCTGGACGAGGGTCTTCATATCCGCATTTTCAGATGCGGCACTGAGTTCGGCGGGGCCGCACCAGCGGATATAAGCGCCGGTTGGGTCGCCGCTCGGGAAGTAATCTCCGGCATCAACCGTTCCGTAGCTTTGGGCATACGCCCGCAAACAACCGTCTGCCAGGCTGAAGGGATTACCCAGGGTGTCATACCCGCTGAAATCGACCACGACTTTGGTAATGGTTGCCCCTGCGGGGATGGCGGTCATGTCAAAGCTGACGAATGCCTGTACCGCCTGGTTTGACTCGTTGTCACCTACGTTCGGGTTGGGATTCGTGTTTCCGGCAGAAGTGACAAACCCATCTTCGCTGGTAAGTCCGGTCAGGATCGCCTGGGCAATGGCAGGTGGAAGGGTGTTTGTAGCGGGCGCCTGGACTTTGATATCCACGTAGAAGGACCTGCCCTGATGTCCGTTCACGATGGGGACAAGCACATTGCCGTTGGTGACGATACGCCAGTACCCACGATAGTTTCCGGCGGAGTTGGGGGCGGTCAGATTGACCTCAATGTCCACTTCCTGACCGGGGTTGACGGTGCCAATGGGTTTGGTGGCGGGTCCGTTCATGGAATCGCCGCTATCGAAAACGAGGGAGTAGCCGTTCCAGGCGCAGGCGCTGATGTTTCGCAGCCGCCACTTCTTGGTAAAGGTCTGTCCGGGTGTCATCACTGTTCCGTCCGGGATAGTGACGTCGGTAACGAATTGTGCCAACGGGCAGTTGGGCGTTGCAGAGGAGACGGGCGTGCTGGTGACCACGGCAGAGGGGATCAGCGTGATCGTCGGCTGGAGGGTCGGGGTGGCGGTGGATGGTTGTGCTGGCGTCGCGCTCATCAATGCTTCCACGGTCTGGGCGGCGGAGGTGGCGCGGGCGTCCTCGGGGTTGTTGGAAGGCAGGTTGCAGGCGCTGATAAAAATAGCAAACATGATCAAAATATGAAACAGGCGGTTTCTCTTATTCATCGGTTCTCCTTCTTCTCAAAAATATTTTACCGCAGGATGATTTCAACCGAATCCCCCACTAGTACCCAACCAACATGGAGATATGTGTGTTAAAAGTGGTTAATTTCAGCCGCTTTTGCCCTCCGATATCAAGGTGTTTAGGCATTGGTCTTCCTTAGAAAAAACAGGAGTTGAAAAAACTCCTGTTTTTTAAGACCATTTTTGGGGTTAGGTTGAAGCGGATTATTTCTCGTACGGTTGACCGTCTGCGGCGGGTGGAATGGCACGCCCGACCACGCCGGTCAGGATGATCATCGTTACGATATAGGGAGCCATGAGCAGGAATTCCGAGGGGATGGGCACGCGCAGGATTTGCAGTTTGACTTGCAGCGAATCTGCGAAGCCGAAAATGAGCGACGAGGTGAATGCCCCGATGGGATTCCACTTGCCAAAGATCATGGCGGCAAGACCGATGAAGCCTTTTCCCGCGGTCATGATCTCGTCGAAGCGACCGACCGAGCCGATGGTGAAGTATGCGCCGCCCAACCCGGCGATCATACCGCCGAGGATGACGTTGACGTAACGCACAAGGTACACATTAATGCCCAGAGTATCTGCTGCCTTGGGATGTTCACCCACGGCGCGGGTTCGCAGACCCCACGGGGTATAAAAGAGCATGATGTGCATGACCACGACAAGCAGGATCATAAGATAGATGACGATGTTGTTCTCGAACAGCACCGGTCCGAGGATGGGGATTTTTGAAAGCCCGGGGATGGAGATGATCGGGAATGTGCCGGAATTGTTGAGCGTGTCGGTTGCCTTTTGCAGGAAGCGCGAGCTGATAAAGGAGGTGAAGCCCGTCCCGAAGATATTGATGGCGACACCGCTGACGACCTGGTCCACTTTGAAGCGGATGACCAGATAGGCGTGGAATGCCGCAACCAATGCGCCGACCAAAATTGCCGCGATCAAACCGACATAGAGATTGCCGGATACCGTGGCAGTGACAACCGCCGTCTGTGCCGACATAAGCATGATGCCTTCGATGCCGATGTTGATGACTGCGGAGCGTTCACTGATGACGCCGCACAGCGCAGCGAGGGCAATGGGTGTGGCGCGCACGAGCGAGCTGCCCAGCATGCCGGTCAGGTTAAAGGATTTATCCTGTGCTGCCCATGTCAGAAAGGCGATCACGAAAGTAACCGCCAGAATGCCGATCAACCAGCCGGTGGAGCGGATTCCCTTGGCAAGCTGGTATGCGCCCGCAAAAGCGGCAATGGCTGCCATCAGGTTGACGGTAAGCTGCGCCGGGACCACAAAATCGGATACTTCGATGGCTTGGGAACCGGCAAGGTTCAAACCGAAAGTCGTACTCACCCCGGCTTGCGTGGTAAGCCCGAATAATAGATAGATCAGCAAGCCCGCCACCAACAGGGTCATGCCGTAGGAAATTCGTTTGCGTTTTTCAGCGGATGTGCTGAGTTCCATGGTAGTAGTTGTCATGTCTGCCTCGCCTATTTGCCCCAACCGCGTGTGAGGACAGTCTCTTCCGTCTTGATCGAGCGGATGCGATAGAACCAGCGGATGATGGCTGGCGCGGCAATGAACACGATCACCAGACCTTGAATGATCGAAATAATATCAATGGGGATGCCCGCCCGCGATTGCATATTGGTCGCGCCGCTGCGGAGGAAGCCAAACAGGAGCGCCGAAAGGACGACGCCGAACGGGTGGCTTTTGCCAAGCAATGCCAACGCAATCGCATCGAACCCGTACCCGGCAGAGAAACCCTGACCCACCCAGTGGTCTACGCCGAGAACTTGAGCCGACCCTGCCATACCGGCGAGTCCGCCTGCCAACGCCATGACCAGCACCAGATTCTTGACGATGCTCATACCCGCATATTTGGCGGCATCGGGGTTTGCGCCCACCGAGCGGATCTCGAACCCGGTGGTTGTTTTGAACAGGAACCAGTAGACGAGATATGCCACCAGCAACGCGAGGAAAAACCCGAGGTTGAAACGCAGCGGGTCGTCGAAGAAGCGCGGAAGTTCCGCGGTCGGCAGCACATTCGGGGTCACCGGGCGGAAACCGGAGGCTTTCATTGGTCCATTCAGCAGCCAGTCACTCAAACGGAAGGCGATCCAGTTCATCATGATGGTGTTGACCACTTCATGTGCCCCGAACTTCGCCTTGAGATAGCCGGGGATCATGCCCCACAGTGCCCCCCCCAGCGCTCCAGCCAAAATTGCCAGCGGCAGATGGATGATCATCGGCAAGCCCTTTACGCTGTAGCCGACGAATGCCGAGCACAATGCGCCGATGAAGAACTGACCTTCCGCACCGATGTTGAAGAGACCGGCGCGGAAACCGAGCGCCACGGAAAGACCCGCAAAAATGTACGGCGTGGCGGTCACCAGACTTTCAGTGAACGGATAAATGGCTCGCAAAAGTTCTTTTGTTTCGCCGGTGCTGAAATACACCTGCAACCCTTCGATCAGTCTGATGGGGCTGCCGAACGAACCGGTGAACAGAGCGCCGTAGGCGTCAAATACGTTCGCGCCACTGGCAACGATCACGATGGCGCCGATGATCAAACCGGTCACCACCGCCAGGACAGGCACTAGAAGTTCCTGCGCCAGCGAACTGCGGTTGCCGGTTTTGGTTTGGGAGGGAGTGGCTGTTTCGCTCACAGGTCTGCTCCTATTTTGTGTTCTTGGCGTCAGTCGGATGGACGCCAGCCATGAGCAAGCCGAGCTGCTCTTTGCTGGTCTTGTTGGCGTCGACAATATCCATGATCTGACCTTTGTACATGACGGCGATACGGTCGGAGAGCGCCAGGATCTCATCCAATTCGGAGGAGACCACCAGCACCCCGGAGCCTTCATCGCGTTTCTTGATGATCTGTTTGTGGATGTACTCGATGGAGCCGACATCCAACCCGCGGGTCGGTTGGGAGGCGATCAGCAATTCGATGGGACGCGAGAACTCGCGCGCCACGATCACCTTTTGCTGGTTGCCGCCGGAGAGCGTCCCCGCGTTGACGTAAATGTTCGGAGTGCGGACGTCGAACTGCTTGACCAGTTCTTCCGCGTTGTTGAAAATGGGTTTTTCCTGCAATGTGATGCCGCGCGCGAACGGGTTTTTGTAGTACGTACACAGCATCATATTGTCATGGATGGGGAAGGTGAGGATCAAGCCGTGCCGTTGGCGATCTTCTGGGATGTGCGCCACGCCTCGTTCGAGGATCTCGCGCGGCGACGTGTGGCGAATGGGCTCGTTCAACAGGCGGATGGTCCCGCCTTCGATGGGCAAAAGACCGGTCAATGCGTAGACCAATTCGGTCTGACCGTTGCCCTGCACACCTGCCACACCCAACACTTCACCTTTGCGCACTTCGAACGAGACCCCACGAACGGTCAGGTTCTGGCGTTCATCGCGGACAGCGAGCCCGTCAACGACCAGCACTGGTTCGCCGGGCTTCGCTTTGCCCTTTTCCACAACCAGGCTGACGTCACGCCCTACCATCATGGAGGCAAGCTTTTGGGAGGTGGCTTCCTTCGGGTCGATGGAACCGACCACTTTGCCGAGCCGCAACACGGTGATGTCGTCCGCGACGGCGAGCACTTCCTTCAACTTATGGGTAATGAAAATGATGGATTTGCCGGACTTGATGAGCGTATCGATGATCTTGAACAATCCCTCCACTTCCTGCGGCGTCAACACAGCCGTCGGTTCGTCAAGGATGAGGATGTCTGCCTGGCGGTAAAGAACCTTGATGATCTCCACACGCTGTTGAATACCTACGGGCAGGTCCTTAATGTAAGCGTGGGGATCCACTTCCAGTCCATATTGATCCGAGATCTCGCGAATTCTCTGGGCAACCTTTTCCTTATCCAAAATAATGCCGTTCTTGGTCGGCTCGATCCCAAGCATCACGTTCTCGGTTACGGTCATGACCGGCACGAGCATGAAGTGTTGATGCACCATGCCGATACCCTGCGCGATCGCATCATTGGGTCCGTGGATCTCCACCTGTTTGCCGCGCACGGCAATATGTCCCTCATCGGGTTTGTATAACCCATATAGAATATTCATCAGCGTGGTTTTGCCCGCGCCGTTTTCCCCCAACAAGGCGAGGATCTTGCCCTCGCGCAATGTGACGTCCACATTTTCGTTTGCAATAACACCGGGGAAGCGTTTGGTAATGCCTCGGAGTTCGAGAACATTGGTCATTGCGTGCCCTCCATGGTTCGCGTAATTGTTTTCATTAAACCTAAAGGTCTTTTTTGCACCATTCACGTGAAAGAAAGGTGCAGGCAGATTGTCGGCGGGATGAAAACACCTTTAAAGTTCAATGATTGGGTAGAAAAAAGCCGGAGGAGGAACCTCCCCCGGCTTTTTTTATTTCTATCCGGTCAAAAATTACTGACCCAGAACGCCGTTCACGGTGAGCGAGCCGTCGCTCAAAGCGGCAGCAGCGGCTTCGATTTCAGCATTGAGTTCAGCGGAAGCTCCGGCAACCGCAGAAATGCCAACGCCACCATTGGCGAGGGTGCCGAGGTACACGCCACCCGCAAAGTTGCCATCCACAACCGACTTGATGGTGTCATACACAGCGATGTTCATGTTCTTCATCACGCTGGTCAGGATGACATCGGTATACTCGGGGGAGGAAACGGTCCAGTCGGTGTCCACGCCGATGATCTTGCAGGAGCCGGTTTCCTGGCAGTACGCAGCGGAGCCGAGACCCACAGGTCCAGCCACAGGCATGATGATGTCGGCGCCTTCCTGAACGAAGGATTCGGCGAAGGAACGTCCGTCATCGAGGGAGTCGAAGTTACCGGTGAAGGAACCATCGCTGGCAGCGGTGCTCCAGCCGAGGACTTCCACATTCGCATCGTTCTGTTCGTTGTAGTACTTCACGCCCGCTTCGAAACCGATCATGAAGATGGTCACAGGCGGGATGTTGATACCACCGAAGGTGGCAACTTTGCCGGTCTGGGTGGAGGCAGCAGCAGCATACCCGGCGAGGAAGCCAGCCTGATCGGTCGCAAAGGTGAGACCGAGGACGTTCGGCAGTTCGGTCGCGGAACCGCAGGTCTGGCCTTCGACGAAGTCGGTGCCGAAGCAGTCAGGGTACGAGTAGTCCACGATGGCGAAATAGGTCTCGGGGTTGGCTTTCGCAGCGACTGCGGTGTCCACACCGAGCAGGAAGCCGACGGTCACGATCAGGTCGGTATCTTCATCGATGAACTGCTGGATGTTCTTGTTGTAGTCAGACTGCTGGGTGGATTCCAAATATTTGGCTTCCACACCGAAATCAGCAACAGCCTTCTCGGCGCCGGCATAAGCTGTCGCATTGAAGGACTTGTCATCGATACCGCCGAGGTCTGTCACCTGACCAACCTTGATAGCATCGCTGCTGGCAGCGCCACCGCCACCGCAGGCGGTCAGGACCAGCGACGCAACGATCAACGCGGCAATCACAAAGTAGAGCTTCTTCATGGTTTTTCTTCTCCTCATAGAAGATTTGAATGGGGATGGCTTGCTTTTTAGCATAGCCTTACGACAATGCAAGTATAAATCCTCTCCACCCTTTGTGCAAGCCTGTGCAATGTTAACGTGATTTTAGAATGACATTTGTCGAAATCTGACCGTTTGCCAGCAGATTTAGCACCGTCTCCACTCCCACACCAAAATCTGGCGGAAAATTGGAAGGAAATGGCTTAAATTGGACCTGACCAACCCGTGTTTGCGGAAATTCACCCGCCTGAAGCAACCGCATCACTTCCTGGACCTCGAAATTGGCAGCCCCATACAGAGAGGTTACCACCCCCGAGCCGGATCCCCCCAATGCCGCTGCCTGGTCTCGCTCCACCCCCAGCGCCGCGACGCCCCGCTCCGAAGCCGCCCGCAGCGCCCCCTGACCCGTCCCCCCGCCCGCCGCAAAGATCACATCTACGCCCTGAGAAATGAGCGACGCAGCCGTTTCGTACCCCCACGCCTCGTCAATGAAAAGCTTCTCGCGATTGCCATGATCTCGATACACAACCGAAACCGTGACCGATGTACTTGTGAACTGCCCCGCCAGTTTTACCCCTTCCCGAAACCCTTCACAGTAGAGATACATCGAGTCAATGCCTGAAGTTTCACAAACCGCCGCAACCTTGCCTGTTCGAGACAGGCGTGCAGCCAGCACACCGGCGGCGAATCCCATCTGGTCTTCGGGGAAGGTGACCGAGATCAAATTCGGGCGGGATTCTTCAAAGGGTTGGCTCAAGCCCACGAAAACGGAATCGGGGTACAGGTCTGCGCTTTGAAGCGTTTCATCCGCCAGGGCAATGCCCGAGGTGAAGATCACGTCAAAGCCTTGATCGGCAAAATAAGCGATATCCTTTAAATAATCCCGCGCATCTATGCTCTCGATAAATTCCACCCGGTCAGCCAGGCCACTCTCTTCGGCGGCTTGCAAGCCTGCCCAGGCATCCTGATGGATGCCGTGATCGTCGATGCCCTGTGTGTCGGTCACGAACGCCGCGCAGAAGACATCCTCACGAAAACAATCTGACGATGAAAGGCAGGCAGTGAGCGCCCAGCCGATCATCGTCAGAAGAACGTAGTGTTTAATCCGTGCCACGTAACAGCTGACTAATTGCTGCTGACGGCTTCCCCGCGCTTTACACCCATCATCAAGAGCAGGGCGAGGAACATGAACAACGGTGCGATGATCATGATGATGTTGTAATTGCCGCCGGTCAGTTGCACCGCCCAGCCGTTGACGTTCGGACCGACAATGGCGGAGAAGGTGGAGAACAGGTAATACAAACCGGTGAACGTGCCGATGCGCGCTGCGCTGGTCAGATCCACGATCATGGGCAGGGAATTGATGTTGATGAACGCCCAGCCAATGCCGCCGAGGATGAGCAGCACGCCTGCGAGAGTCAACATGCGCGCGCCGCCTTCCACCAATGGAATGCCTACCAGCGGCAGTGGAGCGATGCCAGTTAACAGCGCATCTGCCGGGGTGATGTAAAGCAGGATGAGCATGATAATGAGAATGACCAAGCCCGTGGAGATGGTCGTGCGGCGGCCGAGCTTGCCGGCGATGAAACCGGAGGGAATGGCGAACAACACAAAGAACAGCGGTAGCACAGAGAGCAGGGTCGCGCCGTCGCCTTCGTTCAAGCCGAGGTGGTTCTTGGCATACAGCGTGAAGAAAGTTTCCACAGCAGAGAAGCCGATGAACCAGAAAAAGATGGCAAAGAGGATTCGCAATCCGCTTTTGTCGGGGTCGCTGAAGACTTCCTTGAGGCTTTGCCACATGCCGGGTTGTTCTTCGGTTGTTTCATATTCTTTTGGTTCTTCAATGAACAAATAGACGATGAGCACTGCCACCAAAACCAAACCAGACCCAAGCCAGAAGGGGAAGTTCGGGCTCATTTTGTACAACATGCCGCCGGTCTGCAAAGCGACGATGGTTCCCACGCCGCCCATGAAGTTGATGATTCCATTCGCCTGCGAGCGGAATGGGGACGGGGTGATATCGGGCATGAGCGCCACGACGGGTGTGCGCCACAGCGCCGCGCTGAGTAGTAATGTACTGGTGCAGGCAACAAAGAGCGGCAGGGCGGCTGCAATCGGGACCAAGCCAAATGCCACAGCGGAGATCGGCGCGCCGATGAGAATGAAGGGGATGCGTCGCCCCAGCGGGGTGCGCAATTTGTCAGACCACGCGCCAACGGGTGGTTGAATCAGCAACGCCGCAATATTATCAAGTGTCATGAAGAAGCCGATCAGGGCGGGGGAGAGGTCGAACTTGTCAGCAAGGAAAATGGGGACGAATGCGTTATACACGCCCCAGATCACGCTGACGCCGAAAAATCCGAAACCGAGCAGGAAGGTCTTGCCGTAGTTGAGCCGTGCAGACATGGATGCATCTCCTTCAATTTACGATGGTTCGTTGAATGTCGCAGGTCACAGGTCAAAGGTCATTCGACGTTTGACTTTAGCCCTTCGACGAATTTCCTGTCTTCTTTGCTTAGTTCAGCACGTTCCAGCATATCCGGGCGCTTTCGATACGTCCGTTCCAATGCCTGTTGCCTGCGCCATTTTTCGATCTTGCTGTGGTCGCCGGAAAGCAGCACATCGGGAACTTTCGCGCCGCGAAACTCGGGTGGACGGGTGTAATGCGGATATTCGAGCAAGCCCATCGCGTGTGAGTCATCTTCTGCGCCGGTGGGGTCGCCCAACACATCTGGCAGGAGACGCGAGACCGCATCAATAAGGATGAGCGCGGGCAGCTCGCCGCCAGTTAGCACGTAGTCGCCGATGGAGATTTCATCGGTGACTAGATTCTGGCGGATGCGTTCGTCGATGCCTTCATACCGTCCGCAGAGCAGGGCTATTTTTTGATATTGTGATAATTCTTTGGCAATGCTTTGGTTGAAAACACGCCCTTGCGGCGTTAGTAAAATCACGGGAACGTTCGAATCCGTTTCCGGCGTGGAAGGAGGCGGAGCAAGCCCCAGTACAGATTCAACTGCTTCGAAAACCGGCTCCGGCTTCATCACCATCCCGCCGCCGCCGCCATAGGGCGCGTCGTCGGTGGTATGATGTTTATCGTGGGTGTAATCGCGGATATTGTGAACGTTGACCTGGATCAGTCCGCGTTCGCGTGCGCGTTTGAGTATGCTGGTATCTAAATAAGAGGGGAAGACTTCGGGCAGGAGGGTAAATACCTCGAATTGCATGGCGCGATTGTAGCATATAAGAGGCAAATTAGAAGTTAGACCCCCTGCTTGACTGTGCTTTCGGGCGGATGGTAATATGAAAAGTGCGCTATCCTGCAATGCGCAAGGTGAAAAATGTATTTAAGAGGAAGTAAGTGGAGTATGAACAAGAGGCGGACCAAGCCCAATTGGTTCCGCATTATTTTGCTTAGCCTGCTGGTGCTGGCTGCGGCATATGTGAACCGTTTTGTGGTGGCAGATATTCAGCCATTGGGGGTTGCGACTTCCACGCCGACCATATCGCCGGAAATTTTGGTTGCCGATGCGGAAGCCCTGGTGAAAGAAGGGAAATTGATTCCCGCCATCGATACATATCGGCAGGCAATCGCCTCCGAGCCGGGCGATCCCTCCACGCATATCATGCTGGCACGCACGCTCGTATTTGCCGGGAAATATGAAGAAGCACAGATCTCCGCAGAGGATGCGTTGCTGCTCAACCCAAGCAATTCCATGGCGCATGCCGTCCGCGCATGGGCGCTCAGTTTTCAAGGTGAATACCTGGAAGCGGAGTCCAGCATCAAACGCGCATTGGAACTTGACCCGAATAACGCGCTGGCGCATGCCTATTACGTCGAGATCCTGATCGATTCATATTACAGCGGACTGAGCTCTTTTGAAAACATCGAGAAAGCGGTCGAAGAATCACGTGTGGCTCAAGCGCTCGCCCCAGACCTGCTGGAGACACACCGTGCGCGTGGATATGTCCTTGAAGCCACAGGCAACTACGAAGAAGCCATCCGCGAATATGAAGCAGCCATTGCAATCAACAAAAATATTGCCGACCTGCATCTCGCCATTGGACGCAACTACCGCATTCTTGGAATTTACGACGAGGCAGTGGCGGCGTTTACGAGCGCCAATGCCCTCAACCCCGAAGACCCCACTCCCGACCTGCTCATGTCCCGCACATACGCAACCATCGGTGAATATGGAAAAGCCATGCAGTATGCCGAATCCGCAGTGGCGGATAATCCCGCCGACACCAACCTGCGCGGCAACCTCGGTGTGATGTATTACCGCAATGCCTACTGGCCCGAAGCCGTGCAGGAACTTTCCTACGTCGTCAAGGGCGGGCTCTCTGAAGATGGGCACGAAATGGAGGTCATCAACCTCGCGCCCAACCTGCCGCGTGTGGCGGAGTATTACTTCACCTACGGGTTGGCGCTTTCCCGGTTGAACCAGTGCGGCGAAGCCCTGCAGATCGCGCAGCTGATCATCTCACGCATCCCATCCGACGAATTGTCGGTGGAGAATGCCAATGCGATCATCTCACGCTGTCAGCAAAACTTGGAACAGGGAAACACGGCGCCTCTTTCCTCGCCGACACCTGATTCTGCCGCCACAGCCGAAGCCACCCCGACCCCATGAACATCTACCAACGACGATCCCTTTTCAGGCGGCGTGACGATACCGGCGTGTATCGCATGTTTCTCCTGGTGGTTTTGATCCTGGGTGGTATCTGGCTCATCCGCTCAGTGGAGCAGGGGGAGGTCAAACCGCTGTTCCTGCCGACCGCCACGCCGACGCGTTTTGCCACTTCCTACACCTTGGAGGGAGATGCGCACTTCACTGCCGGAAAGTTGGATGCCGCCATCGAAGCCTACCGCGAAGCCGCCACCGTAGACCCGACCAATGCCGACGTTCTGGCACAACTCTCTCGTGTACAGACGTATTCCACGGCCTTGCTCGTCAAACAGGTGGATATTCTCAACCGGCTGGATGAATCCATCGCCTCGGCAGAACAAGCCGTAACGGTCAACCCGGATAACAGCTATGCCCATGCGGTGCTGTCCTTTGCCTTGAACTGGAAGGCTTCCTACATATCCGATGCCCGCGAGCGGCAAACCCTTTTGAGGCGTTCCGAGGATGAGGCAGTGCGCGCCATTCAGCTGGATACAACGAATGTTCTCGCGCAGGCGTTCTACGCCGAGGTCCTCGTGGATCAGCAAAAATGGACACAGGCGCAGCAGATTATCGACCAGGCGATTGCGCAGGATGATACCCTGATGGATGTGCATCGCGTGAACGCCTATGTGCTTGAGTCGCTGGGCGAATATGCGCTTGCCATCGAAGCCTATGACCGTGCGATTGCCATCACCCCAAACCTGACCTTCCTCTATCTGCGGGCGGGGGCGGGCTATCGCCGCCTTGCCTTTGAAAGCCCCAATGAAGATGTGCAGCGCCAGCTGTATGAAAAGTCGCTGGAATATTTTGCGCAGACCGCCCGCATCAACCAGCAGCTGGGCGTGCAGGACCCGACGCCTTATCTTTCGATTGCGAGAACCTACTCTCAGATGGGTGAGTTCTTTATCGCCATCCGTAATGTACAGAAGACCATCGAATTTCAGCCGGACAACCCGGTCTTCTATGGCGAACTGGGTGTTTTGTATCACAAGAACCGCAACTATGAAACGGGTGTGCTTGCGCTGAAATGCGCGGTCAGAGGTTGTACGGCGGAAGAATCCTGCCCGGCGCGCGGGGATTGCGGTCCGAACGATCTGCCTGCAGATGTGCAGGGGCTGCCGCTTTCTGCCAGCACGGTCTATTACTACGATATTTTTGCCTCCCAGTTGGCGGCGTTGAGTACATCTAAGAACAATCGCTGTCCAGAGGCGCTTGAAATCGCTTCCATTATCGAAGGGTCTGAGTACATTCAAGACCCGAACATCGCCGCGGATATGGTAGTGGTGAGAAACATCTGCGCGTTTAGCACAACAACCTCTGCCACGAATGTGACCGCGACACCTGAAGCGGAGATGATGGATGTGACGCCGACCGCCACGCCGTAGAAACGCTTTCGGGTTGGTTGCTGCCTGGTGTCAGGATCAGGCGGCGGCGATGGAAGAAGCGGGGTTTGCCATCAGAATTGTGTAAGAATTTTTACAGTCCCCCTTGACTTTGGTGATTTAAGTGTGTAAGATAGCAATTAGCACTCGATTGATTTGAGTGCTAATTGCATGAATATCCCAAAATCAAACATCCCTTAATGGAGGCAAGAAATGGCAAAAATCTCGTTCAAACCGTTGGGCAGCCGCGTGCTTGTGGAGCCTGTTGAGCAGGAAGAAATGACCGCGAGCGGCATTATCCTGCCTGAAACTGCGAAGGAAAAACCCCAGCAGGGCAAGGTTCTGGCAGCGGGTCCCGGTGACCGCAATGACAAAGGCGAACGCGTCGATATGGACGTGAAGGCTGGCGATATTGTGCTCTTCGCCAAGTATTCCGGCACCGAAGTGAAAATGGATGGCAAGAAACTGCTCATCCTGCGCGAGAGCGACATTCTTGGTATCGTTGGCTAAGGGAAAACTTCACACAGAAAGAGGAATTAAACCATGGCAGCAAAACAACTTGTTTTTTCAGAAGAAGCGCGCCGTAAGCTCAAGAACGGCATGAACGTGGTCGCGAATGCGGTTTCCGCCACTCTTGGTCCGAAGGGACGCAATGTGGCTGTGGATCGCAAGTTCGGCTCCCCGACCATTACACACGACGGCGTTTCCGTCGCCAAGGAAATCGAACTGGAAGACCCGTTCGAGAACATGGGCGCGCAGTTGCTCAAGGAAGCCGCCTCCAAGACCAATGACATCGCCGGTGATGGCACCACCACCTCCACTGTGCTGGCGCATGCCATTGTGAACGAAGGCTTGAAGGCGCTAGAAGCCGGTTATAACCCGATGCTCCTCAAGCGCGGCATCGAACTTGCCACCGACACGGTTGTGGCTGAACTGAAAAAGAATTCGGTCAAGATCGACACCAAGGAAGAAATTGCTTCGGTCGCCACCAACTCTGCGGCGGATGAGGAAGTCGGTCAGCTGATCGCGGACGTGATGGACAAGGTCGGTAAAGACGGCGTGATCACGGTCGAAGAATCCAAGACCATGCAGTTCGAAACCGAGTTCGTCGAAGGGATGCAGTTCGACCGCGGTTACCTTTCGCCGTACTTCATCACCAGCGCTGAGAACATGGAAGCCCAGATCAGCGATGCGTACGTGTTGATCTACGACAAGAAGATCTCCGCCGCGCAGGATATCGTTCCGCTGCTCGAGAAACTTGTGCAGCTTGGCAAACGCGAACTAGTCATCATTGCGGAAGATGTTGATGGTGAGGCGCTCGCCACCTTGATCTTGAACAAGATCCGCGGCATGCTGAACGTTTTGGCTGTCAAAGCCCCCGGCTTCGGTGACCGCCGCAAGGCGATGCTCCAGGATATTGCCGTCCTCACCGGTGGTCAGGTCATCACCGAAGAAATGGGACGCAAGCTCGAGTCTGTCGCCGTTTCTGACCTTGGTCGCGCCGAGAAGGTTGTCTCCGACAAAGAGAACACCACCATCGTTGGCGGCAAAGGCAAGAAGGCTGATATCGAAGGTCGCATCAAGGAGATCCGCATCGAGATCGACAAGAGCACCAGCGATTACGACCGCGAAAAACTTCAGGAACGCCTCGCCAAACTCTCCGGCGGCGTTGCCATCATCCGCGTCGGTGCTGCCACCGAAACCGAGATGAAGGAAAAGAAGCATCGTGTCGAAGACGCCCTCTCCGCTGCGCGCGCCGCGGTTGAGGAAGGCATTGTTCCCGGCGGTGAAATCTCCCTGATCAATGCTGCTGCCAAGCTGGATAAACTCGCCAAGAATGAAGAGGACGAAGAGACCCGCATCGGTATCAACATCGTCCGCAAGGCGCTCGAAGCCCCGATCCGCAAGCTGGCTTCCAACGCTGGTCAGGATGGATCCGTCATCATCGATACTGTCCGCCGCACTGCCGCCGAAAAGAAGAACGTCAACATCGGTTACAACGTCCTTACCGGCGAATACACCGACATGATCAAGGCTGGCGTGATCGACCCGGTCAAGGTTGTGCGTGGTGCGCTCGAGAATGCCGCCTCCATCGCTGCCATGATCCTCACCACCGACGTGTTGATCACCGACATCCCCGAGAAGGAAAAGGCGCCTGCCATGCCTCCCGGCGGTATGGATTACTAAAATTCCACCGCATTTCAACTCCCCGACGAAAGTCGGGGAGTTTTTATTTCCTTCCGCAAACCGAAATAAAAGACCGTGGATGTTAATCCACGGTCTTTCGTCGATTGTCCACGGTCTACCTGATTGAACGCAATAGCACCCCATTCTGCGATGGATCATGCAACAGGTAGCCGTCGTCAGTTTTATTGTAGGGAATGCCAGCCGTTTCTACGCGGGCTATCACTTCGGCGAGCACGGAAGGATTCGGGTAGTCCACGGTCATGAAGCGCAATCCCACCGCATCGGGCGGAGGAGGAGGCGCGCCGCGTCCATTCCAGGTGTTGAGTCCGATATGGTGGTGGTATCCGCCTGCCGAGACGAATGCCATGCCAATCCCTTTGGAGACACCCATCACATCGAAGCCGAGCACGCCGTGATAAAAGCCGATGGCTTCATCAATATCGCGCACATGCAAGTGGACATGCCCCATGCGGGTTTCAGCGGGGACGGGGGTATCAAGTTTGTCATCTTCGTTGATGTGCTTGAAGAGCGCGTCCACGTCGAGCGCTTCGCGTCCATCGCTCCACGTACCGTCTGCCCAGCGGGCTTCGTAATTGCCATCCTTGATTGTCCATGAACCATCTTCGGGGGATTCGCAATACAGTTCGATGCCGTTGCCTTCGGGGTCGCTCAGGTAGGTGGTCTTGGTCATCACATGGTCGGTGGGTGAGTTGGGGATCTTCAACGCAAACAAACGCGCCATGGCAATCGCAAGTTCACGACGATTTGGAAAAAGGATGGCGAAGTGATACAAGCCCGTGCCGCCGCGATAGCGTTTGAGATTCGGTTCTTCGGTGAGTTGGAGCAAGTCTGCGCCGCCGCTACCGAGACCGGCTTTGTTGCCTTCGCGCCAGTGAAGTTTCAACCCGATGGCTTTTTCGTAAAAGAGAATCTGATTTTCCAGGTTGGCAACGGTGAGGGCGACGTGCCCCATGCGGGTGGCGGGATGAACCGAATATCCCTGTGCTGTGTTTGGCTGCGTCATCATTTTTTTACCTCTAACTTTCGGAGAGACTATTTGGGGCATTGCTCTCCATTTTACTTTATACGTTTTATAACGGAAAACCTCAACCGCGAAGGTTCACAAAGGTTTTTCCTTTGTGAACCTTCGTCCCCTTTGTGGTTAAGAAAGTAGTTCCTGAATTTTTAGTTGACGATCTTGAGTCCGCTGACCCAGTTCGTGCCGAGACTGCCCTGTAAGGTGATGTGCAGTAACTGCATGGCTTCGATCTGTCGTGCGCGGTGCAGCGGACCGGCGTCCACAGCGCGCATACCGCCATCGGTCACCAACTGCGCAACCTTGGCTTTGGCATCGGCATCATCACCAGCAATGAATACATCGAGTTTCTGTCCGCCTGCCTCACCGGCAATAAGCGTGCCCGCGAAGGTGGTGTTGAACGCTTTCACTACTTTTGCACCTGCTACGAGCGCCTTTGCAAGGTCTTCCGCAGAGGAAGAATCGGGCGCGGTGGCGAGACCATCGTAAGTGGCGTTGAGCGGGTTTGCGATATCTACCACGACTTTGCCAGCGAGTTTTGCGCCGAGTTGCTTGGCGATCTCAATGTTCGTGCCATACCACACAGCGAGCACGACCACATCACCGAGGGGGGTATCGAGTGTTCCGACTTCGGCGTTCAAGTCTGCGGCGGCTTTCTGCGCGGTTTCGGGGTTGGCATCCACAAAGGTCACCTTGTGTCCGCCTGCGATTGCACGGGTAGCGATGCCGCGTCCCATGTTGCCTGCACCAATGATTGTGATGTTCATGTTTGTAATTCTCCTATTTGAAATTGAAAGATTTTGATTACAGAGCAAAACGTCCGTATGCAACGAAGACAGATAATGCCAGCAGAACGATGTTCACCGGAATGACTTGGTATTCTTTCTTTGGCAAATGCACCATAAAAATGGCAAGCAGTTGGATGATCGAAAGACCCACAGCGGCAAGCGGTGTGAGCCACGGCAGAATGCCAGTGAGCATGGGGAGGATCATCCCCAGCGCGCCGAGAAATTCAGGAATCCCCACCGAACGGATGTAGGTGTCACTCTGTCCGTGTGCCCAGGTCATCTGCGGATTTTTGCGCACGCCCTCCGGTTGAAAGGTCTTCATGCCGCCTGCCATGCCATACATGCCAGCCAACAAAACCTGCGCAACCCATAATGCAATGTTCATCTTGACTCTCCTCGAAATGACTGATAATATACACCTGTTGAATAAACAACAGATGTTGTTTAATTTACCAATCCCCACTTTGAAAGTCAACCAACAAAGATTTGATAATGTTGACTAAGCGACAAAGGAGCGAAAGTGTTGACTAACCCCAAAGAAATGGAAGAAAACCTCGACCCCCGCGTCAAACGGACCCGCAGACTCATTCTGTCATCCTTTGAGGTTCTCCTCGCCGAGAAAGGATTCGAAACCATCTCCGTGCAGGATGTGACCGACAAGGCACAGGTCAACCGCGCCACGTTTTATGCTCATTTTCAAGATAAATATGCCCTGCTCGATTACTCCATCCAAAAAATGTTCATGGCAGAGATCGAGAAGCGAACATTGAATGTCTGTAGTTATAGTGAAGATAACCTTCGCAACTTGATACTTGCCGTGGTGGAATTCATTTCGCGCGTGCATACAGGTTGTGCGCAATCGCATCAGCAATTCGAAGCGCTCATCGAAGGCACGATCAAAAAGCAGATATTCGATCTGCTTTCGTATTGGCTGCGAAAATCAAAAGTCCCCACCGAGATTCCCTCCACCGTTGCCACCTGGGCGATCTACGGATTGGCGTCTCACTACAGCCACATGAAAAAACGCCCCGCCCTCGAAACATTCGTGGACGAAGCGTATCCGCTCGTGGCGGTCAATTTGGAACAGTTTGCGTAATTCTATTGTAGGGGCGGATCGCGATCCGCCCCTACGGGCTACAACGACCGTTTGAAATTCACGAACGCATCTTCTTCAGAGGGGTCAGCGCCGTATGCCATGGCGAGATAATACGCCATGTAATCTCCGAACAGAATCAACGTCCATAAATGTGCAATGACCGAGTCTCCGCGGGCTTCGATCACATCCGTGTTCAAGGCTTCGAGCATGAAGGCTTGACGCATCAAGTCTGAGCGCAGTTTGTTGCGCGGATGGTCGCTGGGCGCTTTCATGAAAAGCGTCATGGTATGGGCATTGAGAGTCGGGTTCGGGTTGATGGTGGCAATGAGCGTGTTGTGCGTCGCTTCGGGGATGATCTCGAAGTTCGCGCCCGCTTTTGCCAGTTGATTGATCTGAGTCTTCCAGCGGCGTGCCACGGGGGCGAGCAGTTCTGTTCCGACGAAGGTCACCCAGCGTCCGACCAGTTGACCGGCATAGCGCTTGGCAGGATTCTTCGCTGCGATCACTTCAGGGACGATGTGCTGCTGCGAGCGTTTCATCATTGCAACGGCTTCGGCGACGTCTGCGCTGGGGTCGGGGATGAAGCCGAGACGGGCGAAGAGGGCGAGCGTCAGCGCAAAGGGATAAGCGATGGCGGATGTGTCCATGCCGGAGTAGGTGAAATTCCAAACGGGGATGTTTTTCTCGTTGGCGCGTTTGGTGAGTTCGCCGCCGGTGGAAATAACGAAGGTTTTGCATCCGTTCTTCTGTGCGGACTCAAATGCATCCAACACTTCTTCTGAATTGCCGGAGTGTGATATGCAGACCACCAGAGTCTTTTCGGTAGCGGAGGCAGGCAAGCCGTAATTGCGGTGAACACTTACGGGTTGTCTCAGGCTTGAGGAAACAGAAGCAACTGTCAGTTCGGCAGAAGAGGCGGAGTCACCCATCGCGCAGAGGATGATGTTGTGGATGTCATCCAATTTTGGAAGCGGCAGAGTCTGCCCCAATTCCCATGCGGTTTGAAGCTGGTCAGGCAGACCGTTGATCTGCGCGATCATGTTTTGTGAGTCGATTTGTTTGAAAAGGTCGAGATCGTCTAGGTTCATGGTTCCTTGAAAAGACTTCCGAAGTCTCTGAGACTTCGGAAGTCTGCTTATGATTTAACTTGCATCTTTGATGAACTTGCTCAGATCCTTCTTCATCTGCTTGAGCGAAGGCATGTGGACGTACATCATGTGCCCGGCTTCGTAGTAGCCCATGCTGATATTCTTGCGCAGGGACTCGTCGAGCGCGAGGTGGTTGAATGTGTACTCGGTGGCGAAGTAGGGCGTGCCGAGATCGTAATAGCCGTTGGCGACGAAGACCTTGAGATACTTGTTGAAGGTCATTGCGGCGCGTAACGTTTCAGCCACGTTGACGTATTGATTCTGGAAGTAACTGTACGACCATTGCTGCCAGACCTTTTCGCTCAGAATTTCGTAGGGTGTGTCGGTCTCGAACTTGAGTTCAGAGCGGATGTAATCATTGAACGCCGCAGTGTAAGGACCATTGACCTGCGCAAAGAGCGGATCATATTCAAAGGTTTCGGTCACGCCGAGGCGGTCGATGCCGGTGTAGCGGCTGTCGAGACGACCGACCGTTTTGCCTTGATCGCGCAGCAATTCCTTGAAGAAGTGGAAGGTGTGAATGCGCAGATTGCCGCGTTCGATGAAATCCGCTGAAATGCCGGTGAGGCGCGAAAGTTTTTCGGCGACCTTTCTTCTTTCTTCTTTGGAGAGTGCGCCGTCTTTCATGAGCGCAGCAGTGTATTCACCCAAGGCAAATTCTTCTGATTCTTTGAGCCAGGTCTTTAGCGGAATCTTTTTGTCGATCTTGCCGTGATACCAGGCGGTGGCGGTATATCCCGGCACAAAAAGAATGTAGGGCAGGTCGTTGTTGTGATTGAAGTCGAGCGTGGTGAAATCGAGTACAGATGAGACGAGCATCAAGCCGTTGAGCAGCATACCGTGTCGGTCTGCGAGATAGCCGGAGAGTCCTGCCGCACGTGTGGTGCCATAGGATTCGCCTGCGAGGAATTTCGGCGAAAGCCAGCGGTTGTAGCGCGTGGTGTACAAGCGAATGAAATCGCCAACCGATGCAATGTCTTTTGTAAAGGTGTGCCATTCTTTCGATTTCTCGCCTTCCACCGGGCGGCTGAAGCCGGTGCTCATCGGGTCGATAAAGACTAGGTCGGTTTCATCGAGGATCGAAAACTCGTTATCGGTGAGTTTGAAGGGCGGCTTGGGCATCTCGCCTTCGTTGGTCAACACCACGCGGCGCGGACCAAGTACACCGAGATGCAGCCAGACGGATGACGAGCCGGGTCCGCCGTTGAATGAGAACGTGATCGGGCGTTTGGCTTTGTCTCGCACGCCATCAAGTGTGTAGGCTGTGAAGAAGATCTGCGCACGCGGCTTTTCGACCTCGGCATCCTTCTCTTTATCGTTGACCTCTTCCTTCAAGACCATTGTGCCGGTCGTGACGGTGTACTTAAGCGTCTTGCCGCCGACTTTGATCGTGTGCTTGGTGGTGATGATGTTGTCCTTGGGGGTGGGCTTTTCGTCTTTCTTTTCTTCAGGTTTCTTTGTTTCTTCGGGCATGATGTACTCCTTATTTCATTTTGTTGATCATTGCATATATTTCTTTTTTCCCCCATCTGCTTTGTTCGGCTAATTCAGCGGAAATCTCTTTGGCAGATTTTCCCGCCGCAAGTTCCTTCTTGATGGCTTCGAGCAATACCGCTTCTTCCCACTTTTCACTTTCTTCTTTCTTCTTTCCTTCGATGACCAATGTGAACTCTCCGCGAGGTTCTTTCGATTTGAAATGCTCAATCGCTTCACTGATGTTTCCGCGCCAGAATTCTTCGTAGAGTTTGGTCATTTCGCGTGCGATGCAGATGCGGCGGTCGCCGAGCGTGGAGAGGATGTCTTCGAGCGAGTCCGTGATGCGGTGGGGGGTCTCGAAAAAGATCAAGGTGAAAGGTTGTTCGCTGACTTCGTTTAGGCGGTTGTGTCGCTCGCTGGATTTGTGGGGGAGGTAGCCGAGGTATAAAAAGGAATCTGTGGGCAGCCCGGAAACGGTCAAGGCGGCGATGGGGGCTGAGGGCCCAGGGATAGGTCGAACGTCGAAGCCTGAAGCGAGGGCGGCTTGGACAAGCTCATAGCCCGGGTCATTAATCGCAGGCGTCCCGGCATCTGAGACCAGCGCCACATCTCCCTGCAAGAGTTTTTCGAGGATGAGATCCAGTTTGTTTAATTTGTTATGTTCGAAGTAACTGGTGACCGGGGTTTGAATGTCGAAATGCTTGAGCAGTATTTTCGTGTGGCGGGTATCTTCCGCCGCGATCAATACGGATTCACGCAGGATGCGAACGCCACGCGGGGACAGATCTTCAAGGTTGCCGATGGGCGTGGCGACAAGGTATAAAGTTCCCATGATGGTATTTTATCACCCCTGCTGGAAAGAAAATCGGGCGCATGTTCGCGCCCGATTTGTTTAACCGCAGCCTTTGAGCTGTATTTCGATGATCCGGCAGCCGGCTTCTTCGGGCGGTGTTGCCACACAGCATTGGTTTTCTGTGTTGAAGGTTGAACCGGCATCGCATTGAGTGAGGTCTGCGCTGGAGAGTTCCGGTTCTTTGCAGACCTGGAGTTGGACGATGGTAAAGTCGGGTCCTGTGCAGGATAGAACGAATCTGCCCACGGTATTCTCCACCGTGCATTTGGCGACATCGGAATTTAAAACTTTATGTGCTGAGCCTTGCTCGATTTGAACGAAGGCGTATGGAATTTTTTGCACACATTTGTTTTCGGTTATATCCACTTCCGGGGTTGGGAAGGAAACTTCCGCAGGGCACATGGGCGCAAAGACAGGAACGGTCGGTTCCTCAGTGAAGGTGGGTGGTATTTGTGTCGGTGTTTCGGTGGCAGTCGGGACGACTGTCGGTTCGGGCGGTGGGGTGAGCTGGTTTCGCAGCAGGAAAAACCCGATGACGGCGACAAGTAGAACGATCCCGATCACTGCAAAGCCGGTCTGACCACGGGATAGTTTGGCAGAAGGGGACTCGGCGCGTTTCATCGTGCCGCTGTTGGTGTTGAAGGTGATGTTGCCTTCGCTTCCGAACGCAACAAGGTTCAGCGTTTTTGCCAGTTCGATGGTATTGGGGAAGCGTTTTTCCTTGTCCTTCGCCATCGCGGTCTTGATGATCTGATCCACCGCGGCGGGGAGGCTGGGCAGGGTTTTCAGGATTTCGGGGACCGGCTCGGTGATGTGTTTGACCACCACGCCCATGGGGGTATCGGCATTGTAAGGCTGCTGCCCGGTGAGCATTTGATAAACGATGACGCCCAGACCGTACACATCGCTACGGAGGTCGATCTCGACCCCCTGTGCCTGTTCGGGGCTCATGTAGGCAGGTGTACCAATGACTCCGCTGCCTGTCAGGCTGCTGGTGGATTCGGTCAGCTTGGCAACCCCAAAATCCGAGATGAACGGGTCGCCATTATCGTCGAAGAGGACGTTATCCGGTTTCAGGTCACGGTGGATGATGCCCTTGCGATGGGCGTAGGAGAGCCCCTGTGCAACCTTTTCGATGATGCGGGCTGTCTCTTGAATAGGAATGGGTCCACGCTCGATCCAGTTCGAAAGCGAACCGCCGGGCATGTAGCGCATCACAAAATAGGGCTGCCCGTCTTCGTCGCCTACATCGTAGACCGGCACAATGGATGGATGCTCCAGCGAGGCAATCATTTTTACCTCGCGTTCGAAGCGTGAGCGAAATTGCGGATCATGCAACATTTCGCGTGGAAGGACCTTTATCGCAACTTCACGCCCCGAGATCGGGTCGTAGCCGCGATAGACGGTTGCCATGCCGCCGCGTCCCAACTCTGATTTGATTTCGTAACGTCCAAACTTTTCTGGGATTGCCATGCCCGCAAGTATAAACCAGCCGAATGGAGGATGCAAGCAATGAAACACCCCTCAATGCTTTTGGAATTTAAAGCCCCCGCCGGACTATCGATTGAACGTGCCCAATGTCTCGTACGTTTGCAGCAAGCTGATGAGGATGCCGTCTGTAAACCTGTGGATCTTCGCGTACATTTGTGAAGATCGAGAAGCAGGCATGTTCGACTCGCCGCACACTTTGATCACCGACTCGATCAATGTATCACGGAAGAACAGGAACGCCTTGGTGGCATCCACGTAACTCAGGTTGTAACGCCTGGCACGCGAAGCATACTCATACCCGATGGCATATGCCTCGGTTGCCCCCTCTTCATCCCCGGCGGTGATGTAATTCATCAACCCGTGGAATAGCGAGCGCGAACTCATGCGGTATTGCATCCGCGCTTCGGCATCCAATTTTTGATACCAGGGTTCCGCCTCCAGGTTGCCGTCTGAGATTTGGACACGGACATTGCGGATGACTTCCTGCATCATGTTCTCCGGCTTGATCGCATCCAACCGGGATTTGGAGTTGGACTGTGACCACAGGGAGATTTCACTACGCTTGTAGCGGCGATGCCCGCCCTGCGTTTTGTGTACCGGCAGGATACCCTTATCTGACCAAAGCCGTACCGTGCTGGGATGTACACCCAGCATCTCTGCCGCATCACTCAAGGAAAGCCATTCATCGATCATTGATCCTCACGCTCAAACCATAACAGACTGCCCAGGCAGGCTATTCCGCCGCCAATGCGACCTTATCCACAAATACGGGGTCGTGCGCTTTCTTCTTGAACGCGTCGACATCGATGCGGTACAACATGGTCGCTGCGATCAGCAGCATCAGCGCCTGGATGACGAACACGATCAGATACCCGCTTAAGGGGTTGCCCGTCAGCTGGGTCGCCAGATCTGCCACCACGCCTGCCATGAGCAAGCCTACCAGGCGTGAAAGCCCATTCGAGAAGCCCCACGCACCAATATACAAACCGACTTTCTCCGGCACGGTCAGGTCGAACATAAGCGAGAGGTTGGCAATGGTGGAAATACCGGTACCAAAGCCGAGCAGGGTGATGCCGATGTAAAAAGCGGAAATACTGGTGGTCAGCCCGCTGACGACAATGATGATAAAACCGATCATTGCGCCGAGGTTTCCAACCTGGGCGACATATTTCTTTTTTACGCGTCCTTCCAGGAAACCTGCCACAATGAAGGCGACCAGTGTGAACGTACTGCTGATGGATACGATGCGTGAAGTCTGTTCGAGGGTCATGCCGAAGGCTTGTGCGCCGAAGGGTTCGAGCAGCACGTCCTGCCCGAGAATGGCGGCGAGCAGCAACAGCAGATAGACGAAGAAGACTTTGGCGACGGGGTTTTCGACAATGGCGGCAGTCATCTCGCGGACCGTGTGATTTTCGGCTCTTTCAGCGGGTGAGACTCCGCCGGAGCGTGGCTCCAGCTTGATGAGACCGATCAGCCCCAATGTCAGGGCGGAAGCGGCGACAATGATGAACGCGCGCTGTAACAGTTCAGGATCGTATGTCGTTACCATGCGGCTCAGGCTGATCCCCGTCGCGATCAAGCCGATGACCATGATCGTGAACATCGTTGCCACGGTTTTTCCGCGTCCTTTTTCGCCGGAGAGTTCCGAGGCAAGGGAGAGATATGAAACCGCGGAGAGGTTGTAGCCCATGCCCCACATGCCAAAGGCGAGAACGCCCATGACGACCCCAAGTGTATAGTTCTCGGTGAATAGTATGGCGATCTGCGGTGCAACTGCCACGCCCAGCACGCACAAGATCAACCCCGCGAGGATGTAGGGCGAACGGCGAAATCCAAGGATCGGATGACGGTCTGAGAATGAGCCGATGGCAACCTGGATGGGGGCGAGCAAATAGGGGAAGATGGCTAGCACGGTGAATAGGGTTTTGGAAATACCCAGGTCAAAGATCATCACGCGGTTGAGCGTGCTGTTGATCGGGACGAGCGTCATGGCGACGGCAGTGTGGATGAGGGCAAGTTGGAGGCGTTTGGTAAGCATGGCAGGTTTTTTTTCTTGGGGCGGACGATGGAGCAATCGGCAAATTGAATACGGTTCGCTTCTTTCAAAGAAGCGAAATTGTACTTTTCAGGGCGAAAAACGCAATGTAGATTTATATAGAATTTTACTAGAGGTTTATTAAGCTTTCGGAGATTTGATTACTGCAATACCCACTGAGCTGGACTTTATCCAAAAGGTACCCGTAAAAAGGCACGAGTAGAGCGAGACAAGCGGTAATGTGAGCGCAGGCGGGGTACTTTTCGGATTTCATCCGAAAAGTGTGATGTCTGAAAACAGCGATGAGAGAATAAAGTTTGCTTCACAATTCTCAGGGCATCCGAAAAGGTGGGAAGCTTCTTGATATACCAAGCCGCTTGTTGAACAGGTAGTTTCTGCTTTTTTGCATGTAAGTTTGCCAGTAAAGTCACGATGGAAAACACACCCAGCAAGGCAGGCGTACTCCTTAGAATAGACAGATCCGCCCATTGTCTTTGTGTCTCGACTCCCAAATGGGTGCGAACTTCATGAAAGGTGACTTCGACTTGCCAGCGCCGAACAAACCATTCGATGATTTGCTCTGCTGAGACTTCGATATCGGTGCATAAGAGCGCCTGCGTTTTGAAGATTTTCTTTGGGTCACGCACAATGACCCAGCGAATTGGCAGTGGCGGTTTCCCGCTGTGAAACCAGACAGCCGTTTTGGATGTGATTTCAATATCGCGTTTTTTCTCTCCATACCATTCTTGCACTGTGAGACGTTTCCAACGCGTGAGTTTATCTTCTGCAATGTTCTCCAAGGTTGGCAGACGTTTGCCCTTCTTGCGTGGGCGACCCATTTTTCCAGGAGTCGGTTTATTGGGTTCATACAAAGCGGCGTCTAAACGAAAGCGTGTAATCATGCAAATCGGGTTTTTCAATTGACGCAACTGCCAAAGCAGGTCAAGTACGGCAAAACTGCTGTCTGCGACCACTACCAAGAGACGTTTGGGAAGCCAGCGGCGTACTTGCAAGACCATCTGGTATGCCCATTCGGTGAGTTTCTTATGCTTGCGAACCTTGCCGGCATAGTATCTTTCCGAAGGGGCAAGCACCGTAAGAAACGGCAACGCCCATACTCGTTTTGCCCACGGAATGGGAGGCAGGAGCATCAGGCTCAACCAACGCAAGCCACTGGCTTTTACAAAATGGCTGTGACTGGAACGAACGGGATCTCGGTAAATTCCTTTCGCTTTGATCTTTGCTCCACGACGACGTTCAACTGTATCGTCCAATCCCATCAGGATTGGACCGCTGCTTGCAAAAGTGCTGATCAATAATCCCAACAAAATATGGCTGGCTTCTAAACTTGACCAGACCGCACGATTGAGGACACGATGATAATTTTGGAAATGTTTTTCGCTGCTCAAGCCCATTACTCGCAAGGCTGCGGTGACGGTCCGCTCAGCAGGAGAAAGGATTGCGCCGATCAACAATATTCTGGCATGTTCCCAAATAAATTTCGAGAACAGACTCGCAAAGGCTCCGAGTATCGTGATATATTCTGCTTGCAGGGTCGGCATTGGCTACCTCTTGGTCGAGTGTTTGCCTTAGCTTACCCTGCTTTTTGTTATGGTCCAAATGGATAAAGTCCAGCTGAGAGACTGTGAGAATCACTGCCAATTCATTCAGATAAGATTCGAAAACCAGATAGAATGACATCGATGCAACTTTTTTCCCGCCAAAGAATGCCCGCTTCACATTCATAATCGAACCAACAAAGTTCAACGCCAGTTGCCCCAGTTTAGTAAATGTGTAGATGCCTTTTATAATTTCACGCCTGCCGGTCCACAATTCATTGAGGTATGAGTTGGGCTCTGCGCAGCTGTCGATGAATTCCAAATCGCTTAAGGAGTTAAGTCTTTCCATGAATTGGATTTCATTGAGGATTCCCGGCGAAAATTTGGTATAGGTGGGATCCCAGCCGATCTTAAATGCAAACGCGCCGCGTCCGGAGATGAGGTTGGATGTCGATGAAATCGTCCGATCATTCAGGGCGAGTTCGGTAAAGTAGACCCGCTTCTCACGATTGAAACCAGCAACTACGTCCCTGAAAAAGCGGGTATGATCCGGGTTCGAATACAGCGAAGTCCCCTCTTCACCTTTCCAGCCCATGTGCTCCAGCCGGATAAACTCATCGGCGCTACGTTCCAGCGACTCTTCTCCGCTGACCAGATACCAGTCCACCCGACCAATTTCCTCCAATCCGCGGAGGCGTTTGCGATAATTCTTCTGCTGTTGCTTGGACAGGGATGAGAGAATCTGTTCGTTTTGCTCAGCAGGGTAGGCTACTGCCCGATGCCAGGTACTCAAAGTCGTCCAATTCATCCCGCGTTCTTTAGCGAGCATATTCCCCTCTGTAGAGAATATTAGATCCGGCGCGACGTTATTGACCTTCAATCCGTGCCAGGGTTGGTTTGAATTGGTCATGTACCCATAGATCAATTCCAATACCCTGTCTGTGTGATCCTTGTCAATAAGAAAACCGGATAGATAGGAATGCACCGTTTCGAATGCAAGCAAATGCGGCAGGGGGAATTTTCGCGTTGGTTTTTGGACCTTGAAGATGGCAACCCCAACCAAGTCTTTGATCCCGGAACATTCCCTCTCGACAAAGAGCATGAGGATATTCTTCCCGGACTCCAGATGTTGGATCGCAGGCATTACAAAATATGGGGAAAGAAAGGCATTGGGATCGGCGGCACGACGTTCGAGATCTGACCAGGCCTCCATCAAATCCGCTCCAACGTCAGATGGTTGCAAAACAGACAGGGAAAAACGCGAATTCATTGGGGAAGACATTTGTACATTGGTTGCCGCTTTCCTTTGGATAAGCATGGAAGAAATCCTCTCCTTGGCTAAGAAAGCCGGGACACGAATGTAGTTCAGATGATGACCGTCAAATAAAATGGACTTACACGAACAGGATAAACTAAATCCATTTTATCTTAAAATCGCCTCCTATCCAATGGTTGACACAAACATATGGCGGATTTTTGGTTGTTAAAGTGGGTCTTGCCGAAGGGTTCCTAATTTTTCTTGAATTTCTCGCTCAAATCTGTATAAGTTTTCATAAGTTCGGGTGCTGGGTCTTTGCCGCCGAAATTGAGGAAGACTTTGAAGGCGGAATTGCCGCGGCGGTCGAAGAATTGGAAGGAAAGCGATTCGTGTTTGTCGAGGTGGCTGGGTTTGCGGAAGGCGAAGACCGACGCCAGTTCCCAGCTGCGGATGTGCATATCGAGCGATTTGCTGCGGACGTTGAGGAAGCCATCCTTGTTGGAGAAGCCGCCAAATTGACCAAACGCTTCAATGGTGGTCGCGCCGTTCGAGACGATGACGGTCACATCGCCAAGCGCTTCAAACCCATGGATGATCTCTTCCCAACGTAAAAAATCGAGTTCGCGGGCGGTATCGCCTTCCAACGCGCGCAAAATGTCCACTTCAGGGATGCGTAACTGGTGAGCAAGCATGAGCGTCATCTGCGAGCGGTCCTTGTTGTAGGCTTCGCGGATGGCTGCCTGCCGCTCGACTTCGGTCATTTCCGGGCTGAGGACAATATCGGTTTGAAACATATAGAATTCTCCTAATTTTCTAAGTAGATAAAATTTACCTTAGTTGGGGATTATAGCGACTACATTTTCTACAATCCAGATGGGCGTATGAAACCTGCATGCCACCCGTTTGGAATCTGTTTTCAACCGGATTGAAAAATAAACAAAAACTCCCTGACCTCAGGGAGTTTTTTGGGTTATCGTTCAAACACATTCAGCGGGTGTTCCGCACGGATGTATGCCTGTACTCGTGAACCGACCGGCAAAATGCGGGTGTGATCTGTGAAGGCATGCAGGATTTGCCCCGAGTCGAGGCGGAGGCGATAGAGATTGAACGCGCCGCGGAAGAAGCGGTCAATGACGAGGCTGTTGCCGCTGCCATCCACATTGAAATCCACATCGTCGGCGCGGACGGAAATTTCCACGGGGGTTGAGGGGGGGAATGGGGCGTCCTGCCTGACCAAGCCGATCTCGGTTTGGATTCCGCCTTTGACCACACTGCCTTTGAGGAAGTCGCTGTCGCCCATGAACTCTGCCACAAAACGCGTTGCAGATTCGTG